>JABAOD010002059.1_pt3 | contig 13438 bp, 15 predicted proteins | sample 7062151 | NCBI WGS metagenome assembly JABAOD01 (sample SAMN14538626, study PRJNA623070) | marine sediment metagenome | biome: marine biome [ENVO:00000428]; feature: marine pelagic biome [ENVO:01000023]; material: deep marine sediment [ENVO:00002113] | place: India: Gulf of Khambhat ...
CTTCTGGGATATGGCCATTCTGCTGATGCTGCTGGCACAGCTGGTGCTTGGGCTCGCCACGATCTTTGTTTCGCTTGGGCATCTGGACGGCCACGAAATGGTGAAATTCATGTCCTGGGCGCAAGGCATCTTCATCTTCGATAGTGCCGCAGCCAGCTATATCGCTGACGTATCGCCGGTGTTCAAATTGCACCTGCTTCTGGGTCTACTGATCATCATGGTCTTCCCCTTCACCCGCCTTGTGCACATCGTGTCGGGCTTTGCAGCGCCGTTCCGGTTCTTCTTCACCCGGTCCGGCTATCAGATCGTCCGCTCGCGCCGTTCGAAACCTCTGCCCAAGCGATAAGGAAAGACCCGATGCACGCTGCCCTGTTCCCCGACCTCATTGTCAACGGCGAGACCATCCCCCACGCCGTGGTCGCTGCCGAAGCGCAGAACCACGACGCCCCCAAGGGCAAACCGGGAATCGCCTGGCGCAAGGCCGCCAACGCGGTCGCGGTGCGGACCCTGCTGCTGCAGGAAGCCCGCAACCGGGGCCTGACGGCGACACCAGAGGAAGTGGGACCGGGCCGCTTTGAAACAGAAGAGGAGGCCCTGATCCGGGGCCTTCTCGACCAAGTCGTCGATGTTGCCGCCCCAGCAGACGACGCTATTCGAGCTGAATGGGAACGCGACCCGACGCGGTTCCGGTCGCCACCACTTTGGGAGGTGTCCCATATTCTTGTCGCTTGTGATCCTCGTGACGAGGCCGCCCGGTCGGATGCCTTGGCCCGAGCCGTGGACCTGACCGGACAGGCGCTAGGCAACCCCAGAGGCTTTGCAAAGCTCGCCTCGGCGCACAGCGACTGCGGTTCGAAAGCCTCTGGCGGTGCACTTGGTCAGCTCGGACCCGGCGATACTGTCCCAGAATTCGAGGCCGCCTTGCGAGAAATGAGCGAAGGCGACATCACCGCAGAACCCGTCCTAACCCGCCACGGCTGGCACATCATCCGTATGGACGCTGCCACCCAAGGAGCCGTCCTGCCCTTCGACGTGGTGCAGCAAAAGATATCCGATGCCATGGAAAAAGCCGCGTGGACACGTGCAGCCCATGATTTTGTCAATCACCTGATCAGCCGGGCCAAAGTCTCTGGGGTCGACCAGCCGGCAAAATAATCGGGGAGTTNNGTCGATCAACTGATCGAACAGGCAGAGGTTTCGGGCGCTGAACTCCGGGCCATCTGACAAGCCATCGCTTCAACACCTGCAGGGAACCAACACGATGACGTTCATTCAGAGGATCGAACAACAAAGTTGCGGGTGTGATGCGCAGGGACTTTCCAAAGCCCAGATCAGCATCGACGAAGCGCTGGACCGGATTGCCGCCCATACGTCGGTGGTCGCAGAAACGGAAACGCTATCGCTCGGCGACGCGCACGGTCGGATCCTCGCCGAACCGATCCTGTCTTTCATCAAGCGGCCCGTTTTTGATAATTCCGCCATGGATGGTTATGCGGTAAACACCCAAGCCTTGACGGGCACTGGACCGTGGACTCTGACGGTCGCCGACCGCGTCGTTGCGGGCCAATCTCCAGACCAGATCCTTACGGGCAGTGAAGCCGCACGCATCTTTACCGGCGCACCGGTGCCCGAAGGCGCTGACGCTGTGATTATGCAGGAAGAGGTCAAGCGGGTCGGCTCGGTTATCCGCATTTGTCGGCGCCCTGCCCCCGGTCTTAATATCCGTAAGGCCGGGAGCGAACGGCAAGCCGGAGAGACCGTGCTTGCAGCCGGGCGATGCCTGNNGCTTTTGGTGACGGGAGACGAGGTCACTCAGGCGGGCGCGGACCGGGCGCGGGCACAAATTTCTGATGTGAATACACCGATGATGAAGGCAACTCTGGACCGACCTTCTGTCACTCTGATCGCAACAGAGCATGGATTGGACAGTCGAGAGGGACTGCAGAAGCAATTGGCCGAAATGGCCAGATCCGTGGACCTCATCATAACAACGGGTGGAATTTCAGTCGGGGAAGAAGACCATGTGAAGCCCGCAATAGAGGCATTTGAGGGCAAGATTCATTTCAGCGGGGTCGCTTTGAAGCCGGGCAAACCTGTTTCCTTTGGTCAGGTCGGGTCGGCCCTTTGGCTGGGATTGCCGGGAAACCCTCTTTCGGCCTTCGTCGCATGGCATCTCTTCGGCGATGCGCTTTTGAGTACGATGAGCGGAGCGATCCAATGTGCACCGGCCCGGCGTCACGTCGTGGCAGGGAAAGCCATTCGTCACAAACCGGGGCGTTGCGAAATGCGACTGGCGTCTATTGTTGGGACCGATTCATTGGGCCGCGATGTTGTGACCTTTGAAGATGCCACCCATTCGGACCGCGCCAGCCAAATGCCAAGTGCCGATGGCCTGATCTATCTGCCGTCTGACATTGATCGCCTGCCCGAAGGCGCCCTTCTCGAATTTCAGCCCTTCCACCTAACTTGAGGAGTCGAGCCCATGAAAATCGCCTATACAATGGCATCCGGTCGCGGTGACACTGACCTGCTGCTTTTCAAGGTCGCACAGTCTCTTCTCAAACAAGGGCGAAACCCTGTTGGAACTGTTCAGATCAACACCGAGCGCGAATACGACGGCCCCTGCGATATGGATGTCAAAGTCTTACCCTCGGGGCCGACCATTCGAATTTCACAAAACCTTGGAAGGGAATCCCGAGGTTGCAGGCTGAATCCAGAAGCGTTGGAAACAGCGGTAACCCTTGTAACTTCAGAGCTTTCGGAAGGAGCCGATTGCCTAATTATAAACAAGTTCGGTAAGCATGAAGCCGAGGGCCGCGGTTTCCGATCGGTTATCGCGGAAGCTCTGGCTTTGGAAATCCCTGTTTTGGTCGGGCTGAACGCCCTCAACCTCGAAGCTTTCCACACGTTTTGTGATTATCTTGCCGTCGAACTGCCGCCAAACGCATTTGTCATTGAGAACTGGCTCTTCTCAAATGCCGTGAAAGAAAACACAGCCGCCTAGAACCGCATTGCCTACCCAACATTTTGTTGCGCTCAAAGAAGGCCTTCGAGCGCAACTCGATGTTTGGCTATTTTTCCCACGAATCCAAGCGCCGCGTCGCATCGGCCGCGCACCTGATTTCGTCAGAGCGCGTGTTCCATATATTCCTCGCCAGTTTTGGCACCCGTGATATAGGACACGACGTCTTCGCCGGTGTAGTCGCCATTCTTGATGTCGAGGTTGGCCACGATGCGACCGCGCCGGAAGACATAAATGCGATCCACAAGGTCGAAGACCTGACGCATATTGTGGCTAACAAGGATCAGCGGTTCACCCTGCTCTTTCAGCTGGCGGATGATGTTTTCCACCTGCGCGGTTTCCTGAACCCCAAGCGCCGCCGTGGGTTCGTCCATGATGGTCAGCTTGGAATGGAACGTCGCCGTGCGAGCAATCGCCACACATTGACGCTGGCCGCCTGACATATTGCGGATCGAATTCCGGATGTTCGGGATTTTTACCGCCGTCTTTTCAAGACCAGCCATAGTTGCGTCGCGCATGGCCTTGTAGTCAAGGAAACGAAACGGTCCCAACCAGTCGAACTTGGTCAACTCGCGGCCCAGGAACAGGTTGTCGGGAACGTTCAGTTCGTCGGCCAGGGCCAGCGTCTGGAACACCGTTTCGATCCCGGCTTCGCGGGCATCGAGCGGGCCAGAGAAATGCACTTCCTTTCCGTTGAACAGAATCTGTCCGCTCGTACGTTGCTCAACACCGGTGATCTGGCGGACAAAGGTGGATTTGCCCGCGCCGTTGTCGCCCATCACCGCGATGTGCTCGCCTTTGCGAAGAACTACGTTCGCATCGTTCAAGGCATGAACACCGCCATAGTGCTTGGTCAGGCCTTTGGTTTCGAGAATGATGTCGCTCATTTTCCAATACTCCTGATCAAGCGCGGTTCTTTTGTCGGTACTGGTCAAGGACCACCGCCGCGATGATGATGCCACCCATCGCCATCAGCTGGTACGAGCCGTCCAGTTTGACGAAGGTAAAGCCCGAACGGATGACGCCCAGAACCATGGCGCCAAGCACGGTGCCGATGATCGACCCGCGACCGCCGGTCAGGCTGATGCCGCCGATCACCGCCATGGCAATCGCGAAGAGTTCATAGAACTCTCCCATACCGGCTTGTGCGGTCACGGCCTTGGAGCTCAGCACGATCCCTGCGAAGGCGGCCAGCATCGAGGCGATCATATAAACCATGATCTTGTGGCGTCGGACATTGATACCCGACATACGCGCAGCGTCTTCGTTCGAGCCGATGGCGTAGGTGTGCTTGCCGTAAAGGGTTCGTGTCATGATTATGTGGAATACAATCGCGAGGATCACAAACCAAACAACCGGCATCATTCCCGATCCGATAAAGGCATAAGAGTCGGTCGGGAAGGATATCGGGTTACCGCTCGACCACCACAGCGCGATGCCGCGGCAGATCAGGAACATACCCAGTGTCGCGATGAAGGGCGGGATGCGCAGATAAGCGATGAAGGTGCCGTTGATGGCCCCGATCAGCGCGCCGAATGCGATGCCTATGACGACCGGCACGATGACCGGTAGATCCATGGCCCAGGGTCCGAAGAGCGCCTTTGGGTTGGGGTTGCCATTCACCAGTTCGGTTTGCGCGAAGCTCATCGCGATCATTGCCGTCGCGGCAACCAATGGACCCGAGCTTAGATCAATACCAGCGGTGATAATCACCTGCGTCACACCAAGGGCGATGATGCCGATGATGGCCACCTGCAGGATGATAATCTGAAGCCGGGCGACGTTGAACATGCCAAATACACCGTCAAACCGGTCTTTGGTGTCGAAGAGGAAGCTCTGCCCCCTCATGTAAGGCAGCACTTGCCCCAGGACTTCAAAGATGACGATGATAATGATCAGCGCCATAAAAATGTTCAATTCGTTGGGCCAAGCTTTTTTACTCTTGTCAAAAGTAAGTCCGCCGATGCCGTGGCTCGTATCTGCCATGTGCGCGTCCCCCAATTCGGGTCAAATAGGAATGGGTGGCACCACGTCAGTGCCACCCAAAGGTGTCAGGTCAAAGACTTAGTTCTTGTCCAGGAAGTCGCCCATGTTCTCGGGCGTAACCAGCACGAACGGAATGTAGACTTTGCTGTCTACTTTCTCGCCAGCGATCAGCTTGAGCNNCTGGAAGACGGTGACGTCATAGTCGCCGGCAGACATCACCACCAAGGCGTCCTGCGAGGCGTCAACACCACCGACCTGAACGTCTGCCATGTCAATGCCGGCAGCTTTCATGGCCTGGATCGCACCAATGGCCATTTCGTCGTTGTTGGCCAGAACGAAGTCAAACGGTTCGCCCGTGGACATCCAGTTGGTCATAAGGTCTTGCGCTTCGTCGCGCGACCAGTTGGCCGGCTGCTCATCGATCAGGGTCATGAAGTTACACATGTCCATGCCGATCACGTCGTGTACGTCCTTGGACCGCTGAACCGCCGCCTGGTTCGACAGCTGACCGTTCATCAGGTAGCCGCGCGCGCCGCCAGCTTTGCCAGCTGCACGACNNTACCCGCTGCACGCAGGTTTTTGCAGACCTCGAACGCCGACAAGGTGCCAGATTCGATTTCGTTCGACGCTACGAATGCCTGGGTCGGAGGAAGATCGTTCACGTTGTCTGGCTCGCGGTTCACATAAACCAACGGCACGTTGCCAGCCGCCGCAGAAACCGCAGCGCCAGCCGAGGTGTCAACAATGTTCACGATAATCGCGTCAACGCCCGAGGCGACAAAGTTCTTAACTTGGTCGATCTGCTTTGCAACATCGTCAGTCGCGTCTTCCTGCTGGTAGGACAGACCATCAATGGTGCCCGCATATTCGACCATGCCGTTGCGCAGAACGGTCAGCCAGTTGTCGTCGAACCGCGAAAAGGTTGCGCCGATTTCCTGCGCCATGGCGCTGGTGCTCATCAGTGCGGCAATGCCCGCCGCCACGAAAGTCTTTTTCATGAGTTTCCTCCCAGAAATGGTGTCCGGCACACCGTTGGTTTCACCGGAGCGCCCCGGTTTAGGGCAGATCAACACCTCGCATCACGCAGCCCTCTGCTGCGTTTGCGAAGAAATGAAATCGATTGACTGTTTGATCGCGCCTGCTGGATCGGCGAGGGTGTGGACCTCTGGCGCGAAACATTCGAATGAGAAGACACCGGTATACCCGGCGTCCTGAAGGGCCCGGATCTGGCCAAGATTGTCCAGTCGGTCGCCCGGGCCCACCAGAACGCGGTCTTCGTCCCGCATTTGGTCGTAAAGCAGGTCGGCCTCGACACCAGAGATATGTACGATCCCGGTTCGCTCCGGATAGATCGGCCCGCCTCCTGCAAGCGTGTGGTGGAATGTGTCGTGTACCAGCTTGATATGTTCCGACGCTTCCAGCGCGTCGATGACTGAAACCAGTTCTGACTTGAACCGTAGTGAAGCGCTGTCAAACCCAAGCGGTTCGACCAGCGCCACTATTTCAGATCCCTCAAGAATAGATGCGACATTCAAAAGCGTGTCTGCCAGGTTTTTCTTGCAGAGATCAGATTCATCATCGGTTGCGTTGTTCAGCGGGATCAAGCTGATCGTCTCGGCTCCGGCTTCGATCGCAGTCTGCGCCAACCCTTGAACTGCGCTTGCGGTGTCCTTGCTCCAGACATTAAACGGGTACACTTGGCTGAGACCAAGCAGGCGAAGCCCACGCGCGGCCACCTCTTTTCCAGCGGCAACTGGATGCAAGCCGTCAAACAGAGGGCGCCCAAGGTCATTGCGCGCCTCGATCCCGGTGCATCCAAGCTGCTCGGCACAATCAAGAACCTCTTCAAACGAGAGGTTCGAAACCGAAACTTGGTTCAGCGCGAAATCAGGCATTTGCTCTCCCGAGACAAAAACCGGCGGATTGGAATCCGCTTCTGGTTTCTCTGACAGTGCGACTGTGCACTGCCTTGCGTCAACCTATTTTTGCAACCGGTTGCGAAAATATCAAGATGCGTTTTCCCTCAAACTTCGAAAGATCAACAAAAAAGGAATAGAATCATCAATATCCCAAGAGGACAAGCGTGCAAAATTCCTTGCAACCGAATTCAATTCTTGCTGTCTAACTGGCTTCGCACCACCCTAGATTCGCTGCCTTGCTTCTCGAGTACAGACTCCCGCAGCGAATTGAGCGCACCGATGCATCGACGATTCGTGCGCGCAGCGGCGCCAACAGCATTCTCTGCATCGAAACGAAATACTGAAATGCCAACATTCTAGTCGCACCTCAATTCTCGCAAACCAACGCAGCTTTGAGTTTAAAAACTTCGCCGCAAGTGGCATAATGGGTCTGTCGAGACACATTTTAATAGCTCGCTTATTACCCAACGCATCTTACACTTTGCAGGCTTTGCTCGCCTTCAAACCAATATTTTTAAGAACTGTGTTTCGTGGCAAAGGCGCTGAGACCGCGTTGAAGTGGCGACCGGGAAGGAAGCCATGCATAGGTTACTTGGTCGAATACAACTCTTTGCGTTATTGGTTACGTCGATCGCGCAAATCGGCACCGCTTGCCTGGCGCAATCGGATGAAACGCTTCTCGTACAACGCGGACAATATGATTCAATTCGTGCGAAGAGTATTCTGGAACTGCAGCTCTTCCGCAGAGAAACAACGGCGCTGGATCACGCCACCAGTCAAAAACTGCGACTGATCTCACTGAACCCCGCGGTGGGAGCATGGTTCGTTTTGCAGGTGCAATCTGCGAAGACAGGGAAGCTCGAAAGCTTTCACATCGAAAACGCCAATCCCGCAAATTTCTCGCTCACGCTGACGGCCAAACCAAACGCAGCGCTGACCGTACAAGGCAACGGTTCGAAAATCAGATGCACCCCTTGGCGTGGCGAGGGCCCGCCGTTGAGCAACGCAAAAAGAACCGGCTCGCCCTATGTCCCGCTTTGCGAGGGCACCCTCTTCCTGCGTAACAAAGTATTTGGGAACCGCACCAACATAGAGGCGGGTGCAGAGTTTCTACGCAGCCATATTTGGGGCGGCGAAAGCATTGTCCGATTTGTCCGGGACAAATTTTACCGTGATGCGCAGCTTGAGATCAGCAAGGAGATTGCGTTCAGCAGCAAGAGCTATCACGTGCCCGGCCTGAATCCTCTGGCGAGCGATGTCGAAATCCGCCAGCGTCGCGTCATTTCCACGCTCTTGGATATTGGTTTGGAGGGATCTGCCGCGGGGCGCATGACCGTAGGGCAATGGTATCCGGTTGCAGGTATGGATGGCGTGTTCGCCAGCGTGTTTCAACCCCGTGCGGTTGCACGGGAAATCCTGAAAGGCGGCGGCAACGTCAGTTGGTTGGATCCCATCGAAGCCAAGGCGACCGGCTATATGGTCGCCTTCGACCTTTCGCAATTCGACGTGGGATACGCGGTGGGAACGGACCACCCCAGTCTTGGCTGGTCGCCTCGCCCCCCGAAATCCATCCGCCCCAAAGGACTTCCGGGGCCAGATGGGATTAAATCCCCCAAACCACTGGTTCGGTTGGGAATGCTCAATCCGGCAATCGCTGACAAGGCGGTTGCGACCTTTGCGGCAGGATTCAAGCGCGAGCACGGAGCCTTCAAATTCGGGGACATGGCAACCTTCAACCTTGGCCACCATTACGGCTTCATCGAGAAAGGTGTCATTTTCAGCAAGTTGCAACCCGGACTGTCGACGTTGTTTGGCCTGACAGACGGCACTATCCACATGAAAACCTGGACAAAAGCTGATGACGCGTTGCTATCGCAAATTTCCTTTGCCCGACAGAACGGTGTTCCCCTGTTGGAAACCGATCCGAACACTGGTTTGGCAGTGCCCGGCGCACGCGTCAATAAATGGGGCGCGGGCAATTGGTCTGGGTCAGCCGAGGCTGAATTGCGCACCCTGCGGGCCGGCGCCTGCATTGTGAAATCACCAGACAAGAAATACCTTCTCTATGGATACTTTTCGACGGTCACACCATCGGGCATGACCCGTGTCTTTCAGGCCTACAAATGCAACTATGCCATGCTGCTGGACATGAATGCGCTCGAGCATACCTACCTCGCTCTCTACGCGCCGCGGGACGGAAAAATCCATGTGCAGCAGATGGTTCCCGGCATGGCGCTGGTGAACAAAAAGGTCAAAGGAGGCACGATCCTGCCGCGGTTTATCGGCTACGCAGATAACCGGGATTTCTTTTACATTACACGGAAGGATCCCAGACAATGAAAATGCTTCCTTCAGCAGCATTCATCGTCGCCGTGATGGGCATGGCTGGCCTCACAAACGCTCAGTCTCCTCTTCAAAAGACAAATGAAACCCTATTTGCCCAACTGAAGTCGGTTCACCGCCTAAGCGCGTCAGAGCTGGCAAAGCTGCGGCAGATCTTTGCAAGCTCTGGCGTCATTGGGCAGGGAAACCCGGCCATTACACGGCACCCGATGTCCCCAGATCAATGTCGTTCAGGCGCTCCCGGTGGAGGCAACGGGTACAAAAACGCGCGTTTTGCCCGGATCTGCGGGGACAATTTCATGGCCCCGCTGTACGACCCGAGAACTCAAAAACCCGAAGACGCTAGGGCCTGCATTGACCAATTCGAGTTCCCCAACATCCCATGCGCCTACCCCGTCGTCTGGACGAAAGCCAAGGAAGCCGCCGAGATCTGCGCGGCCGTGGGCAAGCGCCTCTGCGACGCCCACGAGTGGGAGGGCGCCTGTTCCGGTGCGCTGGAGGAGGCCGATTACCGCTTTGACCTGGCAAGAGGCGCCTCAGCCAATGCAGCCGTCAACCGGATGAGGAAGGCGCATAACAACAAACATGCCCCTACCAAGAACTGGAGCTATGGCCCTGCGTATCAACGAGGCGTGTGTGCTGCCAACAGCCAGAAGAGTGCCTCTTGTCAGGGTGGCGGTTTCAGAAGCTGCGGCTCTAACACCTATCCGGCGGGCAGTTTCCCGGGCTGTAAAAGTGCCCTGGGTGTCTATGACCTGCACGGCAATGCCGCAGAGCACATGAACCTTCCGCTCGCCCCCGACCAGATGGCCAGCCGTGGAAGCCGGAAGCTGGGCGTGACAGAGATGAAAGGAAGCTGGTTCATCTTCGACAAGTACAAAGCTCACCCCGATTGGTGCAGATGGCGCGCGCCATATTGGCACGGCGCGCGCGTGATGAGCCCCTCAAGCCACGAGAACTACCACCTCGGATTTCGCTGCTGTAAATCGATCAAATAGTGCCGTTGAGCCTAGCGAAGGCTTGCGATCAACTGCTCGACATTCCGGATCGGCCCTTCGCTNNCGGGCCAAGTTTTCATCCTGCAAAATATCGGTCAGGTCGGCGGGCTTGCCATCGACAAAGGCCTTGCGGCTCACAAGCCTGACACCGTGGCTGTAGTCTGCATAAAGCGCGCCATGCACGGTGCTGAGCGGTTGGATCGGAACTCCACTGAGCCGATGCCAGCCGTAAATTGCCACCCGCCCAGGCTTCGCCCGCAACCGGTTCGACAAAACTACATCCTTCTTCTGACCTGCGGTAAGCACCCCCAGCGATTTGCCAAGTTTTGCCCGCTGCTGGTCCAGCGTCTGATCATGTTCCAAAAGATAAGAGGTAGAACTCATCCGCCGCGTTGGCTTCATCGGGTGAGGCGACATCCTTACCGGCGCATTTTGATAAATGGCATCGACCATCTTCGTCGTTGGCAACACGAAGCCAAGCTCATCGGCGACACGCGTGGCCGCCGGCAACCCAAGGGGAACGCGAACAAAGTCGTCGTCGTCGCCAATCGACAGGTATTCCGGGGTCACGCAAATGATGACCTCAACGCCATTTCCCTTGCCTGACACACCAGTAAAAGACACCGGAGTCAGCTTACGAAGGAAAGCGGGAACATTGCCGGCAATCACCTGCTTCGCGATGGCATCGTCGCGTTTAGAGCCACCCGTCTCTAGCAGGCTCGTCATGAAGACGCTTCCCGCAGGAGCTTGGGAGGCACGACGCGGAAAGTCGTGAAATCCGGCACCTGAGCAATTTGCTGCGGTGGCTGAAGAGGCGAACATTGCCATGAACACACAAGCACACATACCGGCAAGATGCCGGCGAAGAATGCTGTTCAACATGTCTTACTGTCCCTGCGAAGTTTGCGGCCGACCGTGTCGCAAAAATCCCCTTGCCGATCAAGTGGGTACTAAATTTGTGGCGGAAACCCGCTTTTCAGGCCCCCAACACTCGGCGGATTTCTTCAGGCTTGATCGGGCCGAAACTAACGATACGGCGATCGGTCAGCCCCAGACGACCGTCTCGCAGGACGCCTAACCGGCCAAGGCGTAATAGCTATACTGAGTTTGTCAACAGACGGTGATCACCCGTTCAGTCCACCCACAGATCGCAACTAAATATGGCCACGACCATACGCTATAGTGACGGCTTCACCTGCAGAAGAGGCAGGNNCGGACCACGCTCGCGACCAGTGACGGCCTTGCGGAGCGGCATGAAGAGGCCTTTGCCCTTGCGGCCTGTCGCCTCTTTGACCGCTGCGGTCCATTCTTTCCAGCTGTCAGCGCTGTATGGCGGCTCGGGCAGCATCTCGAAGGACTGCGCGATAAACTCCCTGTCCTCGTCGGCCACCAATGCGGGCGCGCCGTTCTGGAATAGGTGCCACCAATCGGCCATGTCGGCCTTCACAGTAATATTCTCGCGGACCACACCCCAGAAAGCCTCGGCCTTGTCCGCCGGAACGCCCAGCTTGGCGACATCGTCGGCGACGGCCTCAAGCGGCAGATCAACCAGAAGACGGGCCGTCAGCGGGAACAGATCATTTGCATCGAATTTGGTGGGCGCCGACCCGAAGGTCGAAATGTCGAAACCTTCTACCAGTTCATTGACAGAGCCGCACAGCTCGACCGGCTGATTTGAACCCAGACGCGCCATCAGCGACAGAAGAGCCATCGGCTCGACCCCCTGTTCGCGCAGGTCGCGCAGGGCCAGCGTGCCAAGGCGTTTGGACAGTGCCTCTCCCTGAGGGCCGGTCAGCAGCGAGTGGTGGGCGAATTCGGGGATTGAGCCACCCAATGCGTTGATGATCTGGATTTGCGTGGCGGTGTTGGTCACGTGGTCAGAGCCGCGCACCACATGGGTCACGCCATAGTCCACGTCGTCGCAAACCGAAGCCAGAGTATACAGGAACTGCCCGTCGCCACGGATCAGAACCGGGTCAGACACAGATGCTGCATCAATCGACAGGTCGCCAAGGATGCCATCAGTCCAATCGATCCGCTCGTGGTCCAGCTTGAAGCGCCAGTGGCCGTTGCCGCGCTCGGCCCGTAAGACCTCTTTCTCGTCGTCCGACAGGTCCAGCGCGGCGCGGTCATAGACCGGCGGTTTGCCCATGTTCAGCTGCTTCTTGCGTTTCAGGTCCAGCTCGGTCGGGGTTTCGAAACATTCATAGAAACGACCTGCTGCGCGCAGCTCATCCGCCGCCGCGTTATACCGGTCCAGACGCGAGGACTGGGTTTCGACGCGATCCCAGGTCAGGCCCAGCCACTCGAGGTCTTCCTTGATGGCATCCACATATTCCTGCTTCGACCGCTCTGGATCAGTGTCGTCCAGACGCAGGATGAAGGTGCCGCCAGCTTTGCGGGCGATCATGAAGTTCATCAGCGCGGTGCGCAGGTTGCCGACGTGGATATAGCCTGTGGGCGACGGGGCGAAACGGGTAACGGTCATGGCGGTCTCCTGTTGGGGCGGCTCTTTTCACAGGATGGCGGGATTGTCCAGTTCTGCGGCTATGATGGTGGGGTTTAGTAAGGCTCTACCGGCCAAAGTTCACCAAGGTCCGCAAGCCCTCGGCGGATCAGCTCCTCCAACACGTCCAGATCTATATCGTCCAGTTTGTTGATATACAGGCAGGACTTGCCTTTCTTGTACTTGCCGATCCGATCAAGGACCTCGCCGTAATCGCCGTATCCCGGCATGATATAGACGACCAGATTGGTCTTGCGCGGCGCAAAACCGGTGGCAAGATAGTCGCCTTCGTGCCCACTGGCATAGCGATAGTGGTACCGCCCAAATCCGATGATAGAGCTTCCCCAAACGACCGGTTCAAACCCCGTGACCCGCTGGAAGAGGCTTAACAACTCTTGTGCGTCTGCACGGCGCGTAGGGTTTTCCACTGCCGCGATCAGATCGGCAGCGGAGTTGTCAGTCGCCTTGGTCTTGTTCTCGCTCATACGGCTCCCTTCTCAGGCGCAAGAGCCATCCCGCCAGCGGTTCACGATCGGATAGCGGCGATCCAGCCAGAAGGACCGTTGAGTCAAGCGTGTGCCCGGCGCGGACTGAAAGCGTTTGTATTCCGAGATATATAGCAGGTGTTCGACCCGTTTCACCGTATCGCGATCAAACCCTTCGG
>JABAOD010004051.1_pt3 | contig 13430 bp, 14 predicted proteins | sample 7062151 | NCBI WGS metagenome assembly JABAOD01 (sample SAMN14538626, study PRJNA623070) | marine sediment metagenome | biome: marine biome [ENVO:00000428]; feature: marine pelagic biome [ENVO:01000023]; material: deep marine sediment [ENVO:00002113] | place: India: Gulf of Khambhat ...
CAACGAGCTCTGCCACTCGCACGACGTGCTCGTCTCAACGGGAGGCTTCATCGAGTACGTGCTGACCCAGGGCAAAGGCGCCGTGGATCAGTACATCCAGGAATGCAAGGACCTGGCCTTCGACATCATCGAGATCTCTACCGGCTTCATCACCATCCCCACCGAGGATTGGCTCCGTCTAGTCGAAAAGGTGAAGAAGGCGGGCCTGAAGCCGAAACCGGAGATAGGGATCCAGTTCGGGGCCGGCGGCGCGACGGGCGAGGCCGAGCTGGAGGCCGAGGGCACCCGCGACCCGGGCTGGGCGATCGCGCAGGCGGAGCGGTTCCTGGATGCAGGTGCCTACATGATCATGGTGGAGTCCGAGGGGATCACGGAGAGCGTCTCGACCTGGAGGACCGACGTACCCGCCAGGATCGTGAACGACCTGGGCCTGGAGAAGGTGATGTTCGAGGCGGCAGATCCTGACGTCTTCGCCTGGTACATCAAGAACTACGGACCCGAGGTGAATCTATTCGTTGACCACAGCCAGATCGTCCAGCTCGAGTGCCTTCGGTCCGGGATCTGGGGTACCAAGAGCCTCTGGGGTCGGGTTCTGACCCACAAAGACTAGGGAAGGCGAAGCCGGGGGCCTAGAGAGCTGTCCTGCGAGGCGGAGCCGAGCCCAAGCACCAGCTAGAGAGCTGGGAGCCGCGAGGCCAGAGAGCCGTCCTGCGAGGGAAACCAAGCAGAGAGCCGCGCAGGCACCGGCTGCCTGAAGTGGAGCCGCCGCCCAACCGGACGGCGGCTCATCGCATTCCCCTGCCTGTAGAGAGGACTGGGGCCCGGAGCGCGCGGAGGAGTGTCCCGGCTCAGTGCGCCGGCGCGGGCGGTGAACCGCGCCCGCCGCCCGAGGCTGCCAAGTCATCGGCCTTCTGCTGCCGTCGGAAGAGCGCCACGATGCTGGCCATGAGCACCAACCAGGCCGCCACCTGGGCCGGCCGAAACCCAGCGCCGGCGTCGGTCACGTCGCCTCGGAACGCCTCGAGGAAGAGCCGGGCGGCGGCGTACAGTGCAACCGTCCAGAGGGCTGTCTCCCCCGCGTAGCGTGCGCTACCTCGCACTGCGATCAGGTACAGGAATATCGCCAGAAAACCAATAGCCTCGTAGATCTGGGTCGGGTGACGCTGCGCGTTCCACATCTGAATCCCCCACGGCAGCTCGGTCGCGGCTCCGTAGCCAGCACCACTTGCCAAGTTCCCGAGGCTGACCACCGCCGCGGCCAGAACCGCCGCGGGGGCCACTGCATCCGCAAACTTGGCCAGGGGAACCTTCTGCCTCACGAGGTAGAGCACCCCCACAGCAACGCCCAGCACGAAGCCCTCCCTGAGGGCGAGAGTGCCGGGGTTTGGTGCAAGCACCTGCAACCAGTCAAGTCGATAGGCATCGAGATTGGCGACGACGTACCAGGCACGCCCGGCCAGGATCGCCGCCAAGAATCCGTAGGTCCCAGAGTCCCAAACCCAGTCTCGCTTCAGTCCCAGGGCACTCGCACGCCGCGCCCCAACATACAGTCCCACGAGATAGGCGATCAGGAACGCCAACGCTCCCGATGGGATGGCCGCTCCTGCGACCCGGATGACGGGGAACAAGCTAAGGGACTAGGCGCCGAGGAGGGCCCCCACCTCGGCGGCGATCTGGGGTAGGTTGAGAGGGCCGGGCACGATCTTCTGGACAACCCCCTCCCGGTCGATGAAGAAGGTCTGGGGAATCGAGAACACTCCGTAGGCGCGGCTGACCTGGCCAGTCTCGTCGATCACATTGGGGTATGTGATCCCGAAGGTGCTCAGGAAGCGGCCGACCTGCTGAGGCAGCTCGAATTGATCGACCCCCAACACCACGAACCCCTCCCCCTTGAATCGGTCATAGGCGTCCTGAAGCGCAGGCATCTCGGCCCGGCACGGCGGGCACCACGTCGCCCAGAAGTTCAGGAGCACGACCTGACCGCGCAGCCCGCTCAAAGACAGGGGCTCTCCCTCCGGCGTGAGGAGGCTGAAGTCCGGCGCCGGGTGGCCCACCCGAGGCGCCGGCTCGCGCGTCGCGCCCTCGGCAGCCTCGATCGGCATCCGGGAGGCGAACACCCACGCGCCTCCCAACACTAGGGCCACAGAGAAGGCCAGCGCGAATCTCCATCGGCGCCAGCTCGCGGGTGTCGACAAGGGTGCTGTGTCCTGCATCTTCTTGGGTCCGGCTCGCTGTTGATTCCAAGCCCGACCAGACGCGTGCGGCCGTCGGCTCTTCCGTGTGAGGCCGGCCACCCGCTTCGTGGATGATTCTACCCCGNNGCTTGATATGTTTGATCGAGAAATCCCATCCGCGACCCACGAAGTGGCCCTGTACGGCGAACACTTCGAGGTGCGCGGTCAGCTTGAAACGCGGCCCCCTCGGCGACTCCTGGACATTCTCAACGACACGCAGATCCATTGGCTGGCGCTACACGAAGCATCTATCAGACCTCTGGCCCAGGAACTTGAAGGGGCTCCAGTGGTCTCACCCACTCTTATCGTAGACAAGAAGGAGATCATCGTCGCCTGGCTGGTAGAGGAGGCGAAGGTAGAGGCCTCCGAGTTCGCAGCCATCGCCAAGGTGCCTCGCAAGGTGAGGGTCTACGCCGGGCCCTTTGTGATGTGGGGCGATTTTCACGCCATGGAGGACGCCACGCTCATCCAGGCCGTGGACGGGGTGCGCGAGGAGTTCTTCCCACTCACCGGACCTTCTCTGGTGTCCCTCAGTACCCCGTGGCTGTCCCTCGAGGACGGCTTGCTTGCGGCGATACAGCGCGATCGGGTCACAGCGGTCCAGTCCGGCGAGGAATGAGCCGACAGGCTCGCCACTGAAGTGTCGCCTGCTACATCACCAAGTCCCGAGCCCCAACCGCAGTCCTCGTCTTCCGAGCCGCCACGCCGACCCCCCGGCACCCGGGCGTCCCCAGGCGCCCGTCCGCCGGGACGAGCCCAGCCCACTCCAGTCTGGCTGTGGGCCGTGGCCATTGGGGCGGGGGTCCTGGGTCTTTCCTGCGCTGGCATCGTAGTTGCCGCGGTTCTGCTTGGCTTCGCGCCCGGGCTTCCCCTCCCGCTTCTGGAGGCGCCCACCGCAACCGCGACAGCCACCCCCACCCGCACGCCGACACCTACCCCTACCCCTCGGCCGTCCGACATTCACGAACCCGACGACTCTCAGACAGAGGCCGCAGAGATCTCCACAGACGGGACTGCACAGGCCCGCGCCTTCGATCCTCCGGGCGACCAGGACTGGATCTTCTTCGAGGTTCAAGAGGGCGTCCGCTACGTTGTAGAGACTGGACTGCTCTCGAGGGGAGTCGACACTTTGCTCGCCCTCTTCGACGAAGACGGCAACCTCCTCCACGAAGATGACGACGAGGGCCAGGAACCCAGGGCCTCGCGGATCAGCTGGGTCGCAGCCGAGGACGGAACTCTGTACGCGAGGATCACAGAGTTTTCGAACCGCGGCGGCCCCGACCACCTGTACGATGTCTGGGTGGCAACGGCACCCCCGCTAGAGCCAGACGAGTACGAGCCCGACGACGCCCTTGCAGATGCTTCAGAGATTGACACCGACGGACTCCCGCAGACGCACAACTTCCACGTCGAAGGAGATCAGGATTTCGTGACCTTCGAGGGGCTCGCCGAGACGATCTACACCATCCGCACGGAAAACCTGGGAGTGGATGCTGACACGGTCATGGAACTCCTGGACGCCGACGGCGGCGTGCTGGCGGAGGACGACGATGGCGGAGACGAGCCGCTCGCCTCCCGGATCATTTGGGCGGTGCAGGAAGACCAGCGGCTCTACGTGCGGATCCGGAACTTCGGTGCCGCGGGCGGGGACGCCACTGAGTACGACATCCTCGTCGANNCGTCGAGCTGGGGGAAACCGTCGGGATCGAGCCCGATGAGTTCGAGCCCGACAATGAGAGGACCACAGCCACGCTAGTTGCGGTGGACGGCTCGCTTCAGACCCACACGTTCCACCTTCCCGCCGATGAAGACTGGATTGGCTTTGAGGTCTCCTCCGGAGAGCGGTACATCGTAGAGACGTTCTGTGTGGGTCTCGAGTGCGACACCGTTCTCGCACTTTACGATCCGGAGGGCGTCTTCTTGGAGGAGAACGACGACGGCGGAGAGGGAGCTGCCTCACTCCTCGTGTTTACGGCCGAGACGGACGGGACCTTCTTCGCCCAGGTGATCCACTTCGAGCCCGATGTCTTCGGTGCTCTCACCGAGTATCAGATTTCCGTGACGCAGATCTAGGGAGTCGAGAGGAGGCCATCAGGTGACGACCCGCTCTCGCCTTCGGCGCAGCGACTCGCCGGAGCCATGGTACAGGCAGATCAACCCTTGGGTGGCGGGTTCCATCCTGCTGGTCGTGGTGGTGTTCGGAGGGCTGGCCCTCATCTCTGCCCTCGGCTCTTCCGGCGAGCCGGAGCCGGACGATCTGGTCAGCGGCGATGATCCGTCCAAAGGATCAGCAGAGGCCCCGGTCACCATTGTAGAGTTCTCCGACTTTCAGTGTCCCGCCTGTGCGGCCTTCTCCCAAACCCTCCTTCCTGCCCTGGAGGATGCGTACATCGACGCCGGACAGGTCCGGATCATCTTCCGCGATTATCCGCTCGTGCAGCATGAGCAGGCCGGGCTGGCCGCACAGGCCGCTGGCTGCGCGCACGAGCAGGGCCAATTTTGGGAGATGCACGACCTGCTCTTCGCGCGGCAGGACGAGTGGGCGGGGCAGCCTAACGCCGCCGATCTCTTCAAGGGATACGCATCTCTGACAGACGTAGATGTGGATAGGTTCGGAGCTTGTTTGGATTCAGGCCAGTACGCGGACGAGGTGCAGGAGGACTTTCGAGTGGGCAGTCTGGCTGGAGTGGGCGCCACCCCAACCTTCTTCATCAACGGAAGACACGTTCGGGGCATTCCCCAGAACTTCTTCGAACTCATTGAGGAGGCTCTGGCTGCGTCGTGAACCGGCGAATCCACTCCCTCTCAGCCGTCCTCGCCACGGCGGGGCTGGGAGTCTCCACCTATCTCACCTACATCAAGGTGCAGATGGGCTCGGGAATCTCCTGTGGTATCGGAGACTGCGATCTGGTCAACTCCAGCGCATACTCAGAGATCGCAGGGGTTCCAGTGGCCCTGATCGGCATGATGGGATACGGCCTGCTCCTGGTCCTGAACACAGTCGCCTACTCTGCGGATCCCTCCGAAATCTACCGGCCACTTCTCGCCTTCATCTTCCTCGGTGCACTGGTTGGGACCCTATTCTCGGCCTACCTCACTTATGTCGAGCTGTTCATCCTCAGGGCCATCTGCCCCTGGTGCGTAGTCTCGGCACTCATCATCACTGTCCTTCTGATTCTTGCAGCGCTGGCCTTGCGGCCCGCTCGACTCCGGGCTGAGTCACGCAGGCCAGTCTAACTGGCCTGGCCTCGGCCCAGCCGCGGGAGAAAGCCCAGGACTATGAGTCGCTCGGCCAAGCTGCTCGCCGCGGCGGGGATCTTTCTCGGGCTGGTGTTGATCCTGGCCGCTGTTGGGGGGTACTGGTACCTCTTCGCCCGGTCCTTTCCCCAGACTTCCGGCAAACTCCAGGTCCCAGGACTGGATGCCCCGGTTGCCGTCTACCGGGACCGGTGGGGCGTTCCCCACATCTACGCCGAGACCTCCCACGACCTCTTCTTCGCCCAAGGCTACGTCACTGCCCAGGATCGGATCTGGCAAATGGAGTTTCATCGGCGCGCGGGGAGCGGGACCCTCTCGCAGGTGCTAGGGGCCGGCGCACTCGAGGCGGACCGATTTGTGCGCACCCTCGGCTGGCGCAGGATCGCGGAGGCCGAAGTTGGGCTCCTGGATGCGGAGAGCCGAGAGATGCTGGAGGCCTACTCGGCAGGCGTCAATGCCTTCATCGACGACCATCGGGGCCGGCTCCCCCTCGAGTTCACCATCCTGGGCTTCGAACCTGGACCCTGGACGCCTGCTGACACCCTCGCGTTCGCCAAGCTCATGGCCTGGACACTAGGCGGCGGCTGGGAGAACGAGCTCCAGCGGGCGCGCTACATGCAATCCTTGGGGGAGGAACAAGCCTGGGAGATCGTGCCCGTTAATCCAGAAAGCGATCGGCCCATCGTCCAAAGTGAGCTCGCAGAACTGCAAGGTTTGAATCTTGACCGGACCCTCGCCCGGGCCGCGGCGCTGGAGCGGGTGACAGGCCTAGGCGGCACGGGGTTGGGGAGCAACAACTGGGTGGTGGCAGGGAGCCGCTCCACCACCGGGCTCCCTCTCCTCGCCAACGACTCCCATCTGCCCATCCAGATGCCCTCCATCTGGTACGAGATCCACCTGGAGGGCGGTGGCTACCGGATGGCGGGATTCACCTTCCCCGCCGCACCCACCGTGCTCATTGGCCACAACGATCGCATCGCCTGGGGGGTGACCAACCTGGGCCCCGACGTCCAGGATCTCTACATCGAGCGAGTGGACCCAGAGAACCCAGACCGCTATCTGTTCGACGGGGAGTGGCGGGACATGGAGATTGTGACCGAAACGATCCCCGTCAAGGACCGGCCGGACCCGGTCGTGGAGCGAGTGCGGCTCACGCACCACGGCCCCGTGATCAATCCGGTCGCCGACCAGGTGGTCGAGGCACTGGGAGAGGAGTCCGCTGTCTCGCTCCGCTGGACTGCCCTGGAGCCGGACCCGGGAATCCTCGCTGCCTTCCTTCGTCTGAACCGCGCGCAGAACTGGTCCGAGTTTCGGCAGGCCCTGTCACACTACACAGCACCATCCCAGAACTTCATCTACGCGGATCGGGACGGCCACATCGGCTACCAGACGCCAGGCAGGATTCCCATCCGAACCGAGGGCCACTCCGGCCTCCTTCCGGTTCCCGGCTCGACGGGCGAGTTCGAGTACGAGGGGTACATCCCGTTCGAGGAGCTGCCCCACGTCCTCGACCCAGTCGAAGGATACATCGTCACCGCCAACAACCGCGTCGCCGCGGCAGACTATCCCTATCCGATCTCGTACGACTGGGCGATCGGACACCGGGCGGAGAGGATCGCCCAACTCATCCAGGACCGGCCACAGCACTCGGTGGAAGGATTCCGGCAGATCCAAGCAGACACCTACTATCGACCCGCCGAGCCATTCATGCCCTACCTCCTGGCGTTGGAGCCCGAGGGATTCCTGGAAGAACGGGCCCTCAACCAGCTCCGAGGGTGGGACCTCCGCAACGAGCCCGATCAGACGGGCGCCTCCATCTTCCACACCTTCTACTGGAAACTCGTAGAGCGGACCTTCGCCGACGAACTGGGAGAGCTCTTCCCCGACTACCTCGCCACCCCACAGAGTCACCTCCTGGTGCTGAGCACGCTGATCGAGGATCCGGCCTCACCCTGGTTCGACGATAAGACGACGCCTGAGGTTGAGACGCGGGACGGGATCGTACAAGCGGCCTTTCGCGATGCGCTGGACTTCCTAGGCCGTCGCTATGGCGATGTCCCGCACGATTGGTCCTGGCGCCGGCTTCACACGGCCACTTTCTCCCACCAGCCGTTGGGTGCGGTGGACCCCCTTGGCCTGCTCCTGAACCGCGGGCCGGTTTCGCCCCCGGGGGCCGCGTGGACAGTCTTCGCCTCACCGTACAGCTTCCGCACGCTGGCGAACGCAGACCCGGTGAACGCGGCCGACCCACAGCTCTTCTCGACCTCGAGCATCTCATCCCAGCGGATCATCGTCGATCTCAGCGACTTCGGGGAGTCGATGGCCATGCACTCCACGGGACAATCAGGAATCCCGTTCCATCCCCACTACGCAGACATGATCCGTCCCTGGCAGGAAACCGCTCTCCACCCGATGCTGTGGGACCGGAGCGAGGTCGAGGCCGAGACCTGGGAGATGCTCATCTTGGAACCTGCCTGAGATCACAGCCCTTCCAAGGACCAGCGGGCTCGAGATACCTCGAGCCCGCTCTCATTCGCCCCGTCGGCTGGCAGAGTCAGTCAGATTGTCCGAAGTACGCTTCCTCGAGGTCGCGGACCTGGGCCAGGGCCTCCCGATCCTCGTCGTCCGGCTCGTGAGGCGTGGACAGCCAGGCATCGACGATCTCGCGAGCCACGACTTCGGGGGTTCGGCGTAGGCTCAGGCATAGTACGTTGGCATCGTTCCACTTCCGNNTCTCCACATCATCGCACAGAGCGGCGCGGATCCCGGGAACCTTGTTGGCGGCGATGCTTACCCCGGTCCCGGTCCAACAGAAGAGAACGCCCTGGTCCGCCTCGCCTGACGCCACGCGCTCGGCCACCTCCCGGCCCACCTGCGGCCACAGCTCGGGTCTGCCCTTGAGCGGTCCGAACAGTTCCACCTCGTGGCCCCGCTTGCGGAGGTCTTCGACCACTGCGTCGGTGAGGTGGGTTCGCTCGTCGCTTCCAACCGCGATCTTCATGGCAGGCTATGATACTTGTCCCACACTGACCCTCACAACAGTCCCGTCCTCCTGGCGCACGATCAGGGTCCCGAGGGCATCGACCTCTTCAGCCAAGCCCGAGACCAGACCCGCGGGGGTGTCGACGGACACTTCCTGGCCGACCGTGGCCAGCCGCGCGGACCAGTCCCTGTGAAGTATCTCTTGGTCCACCCGAAGGTAGGCTTCCTCCAGCCGCTCCGCCCAGGTCTGCAAGAGGGGTTCCCGCGCAACCTCCCTGCCCAGCTCTCCCCGCAGGCTGGCGGCCGCCTGCGGGATGCCGGGGACGGCGGTTGGATCGAGATTCACGTTAAGACCAAGGCTGAGAATCGCGAACTTGACCTTGTCCCTCTCGATGCTGGTCTCCACCAGAACGCCCCCGACTTTCTTGCCGCTCACCAGGACGTCGTTCGGCCACTTCAGGCGGGCCGCAAGCCCTGTGTACTCCTCGACTGCCTGGGCCGACGCGAGTCCAGTCACCATCGTCAGCCGAGCAACCTTGCGACTGTCGAGGTCGGGATAGACCACAACCGAGCACAGAAGACTGGTCCCGGTAGGGGCGATCCACGTTCGGCCGCGACGGCCCCTCCCGGCCGTCTGCTGCTCCGCAAAGACCAGGACACCTTCCGGCGCCCCCTGTGCCGCCAGATCTCTGGCGACGTCGATCGTCGAGCCGACAATGGGCAGGTGGACGATCTCCTGTCCCACGAAGCGGGTGGCCAGGCCGTCTTGCACGCTCGCGACATCCAGCGAGGCGCGGTCTGGACTGGGCACAGGCATCTCCCTAGCGACAGGCCCGGCCGACAGCTCGCCAAGCCCAGGAACGGAGCCCTCTCACGCTTTCTCCAGACTGTCAAGGCGTTCCGTTCCCGGAATGTCGAGGACAAAACCGTGGCCGAAGGCCCCGGCCGGAGTCAGAGCCCCGCTGAATGTTCCGTCAAGGATCCGCTCCACGCAGCGGACGGCCGACAGCGCCGTAAACCGGTAGGCCTCCGCAGTCTTCAGCCAGACTTGGGCCTCCTCCCCAGCCGGGTTTTGAGCGCGGACCCATACGTAGGACCGGCCCTTCTCGCGCGCCCTGGCGTCGGGGCCTGTAGCGGCGAGCCCCACCACAGCCTCAAGCAGCCGACGCACCCACAGGGGACTCAGGACCCTCCACCCCAGGGGACCCACCCAACGCGCGAGGGCGTCCAGTCCCCTGGGGAGGCCGACGTAGGCGGTGATGTTCGCGCTGCCCGTCGATGGGTGAGCCGTAGCGAGATCTCCCCATGGAATGGGCAGCCCCGTGCGCGTGCGATCGGGGAACCGTATCGGTCGCATCCCCCTCCCGACTGTTTGAGGAACCAGCGCGCCGCCGCGACGCACCAGGACCCCCGAGGGGATGTGGGCTAGCGCCGTCCGCAGGGTGCCGCGGCTCAAACCGCCTGTGGTGAGAACGCCAATCTCCAGATCGGACAGGTCGGGAACCCGCTCCGCCACTATCCTGGCGGCGCAGTCGGTGGCAACGACGGCGAACCCTGCTCCCGGTAGAAGCGCGATACCGGCATCCTCGGCTTCATTCCCGCGTGAGAACATTGACTCGAGAACCGTGGCCTCGGCCGAGATGTCCACGTAGTGAGCCCCAGCGCGGAGACAGGCGCCGAACACGGGCTCCCAGGTGCGCACAAAGGGCCCAGCGCAATGGAGAACCAGATCGAGTCCCTGGACTGCCTCCGCAACCCGCTCTTCACCCTCCAGATCAAAGACCTCATGCTCCAGCCCAAGCCGTTCGGACAGGTCTCGCAGGGGTGCCGCCGAGCGTCCCGCTAGGACCGGATGGTGGCCCCTGCGCACGGCTTCCTCGGCCACGAGCGCCCCGCTGAAGCCATAGGCGCCGTAGATCATCCAGGCAGAATCAGGCATCACGGCCGCCTTCCGCGTAGGCCGCTATCGCCGCCTCCGCGATGGACCCCCCGGCCTCGTACAGGGCGATAGAACGGTCGGCGGGCGTCTCCCGACGCCCCAGCAGGACCCTCAGCGGCTCCAACCAGGGAAGATCGGGATCGTCTTCAAGCGCCGTCTCCGCGGCAGAGAGCACCTCCTCCGCCGGGTGGAGAATCCGATCTGTTGCGAATCCACTCTTCGCCGCGAGTCGGTGGAGCGCTGCGTCAGGCACGATTGCCCTCTCGCTCAGGGTGGAGTCCAGGGCCATCCCCTTCAGCAGCGCCAGCAGCGATCCGTACAAAGAGAAGTCGCCGCAACTGTCGAAGGCCTTGAACTCAATCCTGCCGGCCTCGGCAGGAAGTCGGGCCCGCTTCGTGAGAGAAGGCTCGCTCCGGATAAGCTCCTCCCCATCCGGGAGGAACACCATCGCCGCCGGCCTTGGACCGGTGCGGTGATAGGTGCGGACCGACAGCCCGTCCCACAAGCCGCCCCTGAAGAAAGGAGAACTGAAACTGAAGGGAACGATGAACGGACTGTAGTAGGTCAGCTTCTCTCCTAGGTCTGTGACATCGGCCGTCGACATGCGGCTGGATGACAGATTGAGGTCCGGACCGTAGGTCAGCATCGGGATATCAGCGGTCCGCTTCTCGGGGGAACCTTCGCGGCGCGCGATCTCGTAGGAGTTCAGGGGTGGGTCGGGCTGGAAGCGCGTCTGCTCGGGATTGAAGCTCAGGAGCGCAGGCGTGTATCCGTGGACAGCTGCCGCGGCGCCCAGCTGGCCAAAGCTCTCTCCAAGCTCCTGGACAGCACCCTCGATCGTGGAGTGGATAGTGGTCCGGATCTCAATGCCCTTCGGGACGCAGTCCACCAGGCCGCCGCCGAGGTCGAACCGTTCGAATCCCTCCACGTACCAGCGCTTGTCCTTGATGCCGGCATCGCCCACTCGCAGCTGGGGATAGTCCTCCGGGTAGCGAGGGAGAGCTTGAACGATTCGGTCCAAGTCCCGGAACCCAGCGCGGGTGAAATCCAAGAAGTGGCCCTCGCGGTCTACGAAGGCCACCTCGTGCTCGATACCGAAACGGAATCCCACCCGACCGGGCGCTCCGAGGCTGAGCTACAGGACGCAGGGTACCAGCCGGCTCGTGCGCCGCCTGTAGGAGGCATACTCCTCGAAGTGGGCCACCAACTTCTTCTCCTCGTAGGAGAGCTTGAGCCAGAGATCAACAAGGAGCACTGCCCAGATGGCGAGCCGGAACGCGGAGTAATGGCTCAGGACGAGCGCCAGCGTCATGAGAAGGAGCGATGCGTACATCGGATGCCGGATGTATCGGTACGGACCTCGGGACACGAAGCGAGCTCCCGACATGATGTCCGGGGTAACCGCGAAGTTGCCAAGACGCATCGCCCAGATCGCCCAGACCCCTAGGGCACCGCCCAAGGCTTCCAGAAGCAGGAAGACCGGACCCCGCGCGATCACAGGCCCGGAAAACGCAATCAGGCCCAGCGCCAAGCCCTGGACCGCTACGAATGCATAGGACTTTGGTCGGTCCGCGTCGATGGAAACCCTCCTCGAGAGAACTCCACCCTCCCGCGTGACAGGCAGGCTCTTTCGGCTCAACCGCCCTTCGTGGGATCGCCCTTGGCGCGGTTCAGCTCAACGGCTTGCCGAACGAAGTCGGCGAAGATGCCGGGCTGGAAATCCTCGGGCCCGGTCATCTTCACGTGGCGCATCTTGTCGCCGGAGCCCTCTAGGATCCCGCCCGGATCGGACAGGTCCACGCCTCGCCAGAACCCTAGGTTGATATGGCTCTTGAACGCTCGGAAGTAGGCAAAGGGTCCGTTGTCCTCATAGACGGGCTGGGCCCATTTGATGGACTCCTTGGCATCGGGAGCGGCCTCGCCAATCGTCTTTCGGATGTCGGCCGCCACATCCTTCTGCCAGCCCTCCAGCATCTCCACGTACTCCTCGACGGTCTTGGCCTTCGCCATACCTCACCTGCCTCCCCTCCACTTGAGCTCAGCGCCAATAGTCCTCGATTATATCCGCTTCCCGCCCGTCTCTGGTAGGGATTCACCCTTACGTCGGCTGACTCTGGACCCCGGCCCAGGTTCGAAATCCGAGCGTGATCCTCGGGCGGCCGCTCGAGGGAGCGGGCGGCCGCACATATGCTAGAATGCTCGACACCTCCGCGGACGACGGGAAGGGTAGCGTCCCGAATCACATAGATGGAAGCCAAGCCGGTCGTTGAACGAGCAGCGCTCCAGCGGCTGCAGGAGATCACAACTGAGATCCTTGGCGAGCTGGAGCTGGATCCCCTCCTGAAGTCTATCCTGGCTGGGGTGGTCGACCTGCTGGACGCCGACCACGGCCACCTGTACCGGTACGACGAGGAGGCCGATGCGCTGAGCACTTGGATCCCCATCAGGCTGCCGGCCGGCATCGCGGAGGTCGTCCTGGCACGGGGAGAGGGTGCTGCCGGGTCGGTCCTGAGTACAGGCGAACCCGTCAAGGTAGACGACTACGACTCCTGGGAAGGTCGATCGCTTAGGATCCCTCCCGGTGAATCCGGGCCAGTGATCGCAGTACCGGTGCGGAGGGGATCCGAGCTGCTAGGTGTCATCGTCGCGGACAGGAGTCCCGGGGGCGAGCTGTTCTCAGACCAAGATGTGGAACTCCTGCAGCTCTTCGCCAATCAGGCGGCCGTGGCCATCGCCAACGCTCGCACCTACCGGGAGGCGCGCCAACGCGGCCGGGAACTGGCCCACCTGTATGACACCTCCCTGGACATCAGCAGCGATCTCGACCTGCCGAAGGTCCTTGAGGCCGTGATCCGGCGAACGGCGGACCTGGTGGAGGCCCATGCGGGCGAAGTGATAGTGCGCGATCCCGACGAGGGAACCGTGACCGCCCACTACCATATCGGGTTCGAGGAAGCAGCGATCCCGCTTGCCGTTCAGGAAGTAGGCAAGCTCCCGAGGGGGCTCAACGCGCTGGT
>JABAOD010020449.1_pt1 | contig 13430 bp, 16 predicted proteins | sample 7062151 | NCBI WGS metagenome assembly JABAOD01 (sample SAMN14538626, study PRJNA623070) | marine sediment metagenome | biome: marine biome [ENVO:00000428]; feature: marine pelagic biome [ENVO:01000023]; material: deep marine sediment [ENVO:00002113] | place: India: Gulf of Khambhat ...
GACGGGCCGGTCTGCGGTCGCCGCTCCCTCGATCACGGCAGACACGACGTCGCCGCCAGGCAAGGTGCGATCGAGCCACAGGACGAGCACGGCATCGGACCGCTCCTCCCGAACCACGAGATCGAACCCGGCGCGAAGTCCCGCCGCGGGACCTTCCTCCCACTCCGGATCGATCAGCACCTCGACGGGCTCGGTCACGTCGTCGAGCAGCGCCTCGGCATCGTCACCGAGAACGAGCACCACCGAATCGACCGGCCACTGCACCGCCGCTCGCAGCGCACGACGGATCACGGAGCCACCGCCCCGGTCGGTGCGGTACAGGTCGGCAGTGCTGCCGTGCCGCGCGGGAGGAGCGAGCAGAAGGGCGGTGATGTGGGTGGGACGGGCCATGCGGTCGCCACCGTAGTGCTCGGCGCGCCGCGCCGATTCAGACTCCCTTGAGGACCTTGCGTCCCGCCAGGCGGGCAAAGCCGAGGTACACAGCACCACCGAGCACGATCAGGGTGAGCAGGACGTGGAACCAGGTCGACCACTCATACTCCACCGACCACGAGTACAGGAGAGCGACGGCAGCGGCAGACAGCTGCAGTGCGCCTGCGGTGACGAAGGTCGAACGACCACCCGGTCGCAACAGCACGATCACGCCGGAGACGCCCCACGCCACGAGCGACGCACCCAGCCAGCGCAGGCCACCCAGATCGTCGGCCACCCTGCCCTGCATGCCGACGACGTCGAAGAACCACTGCGGAGCGGCGGCGAGCGGAAGACCGAAGACGAGGTTGATGGCGATGTACACCACCATGGACGACGTGAGCGTGGACGCCGGATCGCGATCGCGACGAACTCGCTCTTCGATGGGCGCCTCGGCCGTACGGCCGGCCTCGGGTCCGCTGGTCTCAACCGGGTCGAAGTCCACTACNNAGGCATCAGTTCTAGCCGGTTCCGGCAGCCGATGTCACGACACGACGGTTGGAGCGTGTCCACCGACCGAGCCGCGGATACGCTGGGCATTGATCCAGTCCTCGAAGTCGAGACGTGCCACACGCCACTCTCGCCCGAACTTCACAGCCGGTAGAGAGCCCGACCTCAGCTGACTCGTGACGACGAAGGCCGACACACCCATGTAGTCGCAGATGTCCGCAACCGACAGCCACTCTTTGGCGATGTCGACGGTGATGCGATCCATGGACTCACACTATGACTGCACCCTCCGATCGGCAAGGGGNNTTTTCGCGTTCCCCCTAGAGTCGCGAGAGCGCTGGTGGGTGCACACGCACCCACGAACACGAACGAGGGGCGTCCGACCAACGTCGGCCGCTCCAGCAAACCGACAGGGGCTCCACGGGCGGTGGTCACTGGAGGTTGACGTGCCCATCGAGCCGTCGCTGCTCGACCTGCATCACTTCACGGTGCGTCGACGCGGGTACGACCCCAGCGAAGTCGACTCCGTGATGCGCCGCGTCGCGGACAGCCTCCGCCGCTACGAGCAACGCATCGACGACCTCGAGGCCCGCCTCGCCGAGGCCGACGAGTCCGCCGACGCCGTGACCCGGACCATGGTGGCCGCCCAACGCACCCACGATCAGCTCGTCGAGGAAGCGTCGGCGCTCGCCAAGCGGATCCTCGTCGACGCCGACCGCGATGCGATCCGCGTCGCCCACGAGACATCGGAGCAGGCCACAACCCATCTCGAGACGGCTCGCGCCGAAGCGGCTGCACTGCTCGAACGGGCCCATCACGCACTCACCGAAGCCGAGCGGACGGCCGCCACGAAACAGACAGAGGCGAACTCGGTGCTCGAGGTGGCGGCACACACCGCCGCCGCCCTGCGAAGCGAGGGCGACGCCGCCCTCACGGAGGCTCTCGCCCGATCGGAGCGCACGATGGTCGATGCGGCCAACGCGAGCACCGAGCTGCGGGCCGAGGCCCGACGGGTGCTCGAACATGCGCTCTCCGAAGCGGCCGCCTCGGACGCTCTCATCAAGGAACGCGCGGAAGAACTCCTCGCAACCACCCGGCGCGAGGTCACGGACCTCCTGGCAGAGAGTCGCCGCCAGGCCGAGTCTCTGGTCACCGCAGCCGTCAACGAGGCGCGCGATCTCCGGCTCCGCGTCAGAGCGGAGTCCGAGGACGTGCAAGCCCGCTCTCGCGCCCGGGCGGACGAGATCGTCCGCATCACCGAGCTCGAGGCGGCCGAGATGACCGAGCGTGCGGAAGCCGAGGCGGCAGCCATCCTCGAAGCGGCCGAGGTCGAAGCCACCGAGGTGCTCTCCAGAGGCAAGCACGACGCAGCAGCCCGCCTGGCCACCGCTCAGACCCGGGCCGAGGAGCTGCTGGAGAGTGCACGCGGACAGGCCGGTGCGATCGTCGACGACGCCAGACGCGAGAAGCTCGGGCTCTTGCAGCGCATCGCGCAACTGCGACGCGCGGTCGGCGACGTCGAGCGGCAGTTGCAGCGGATGGCAGCACGAACACTCGACCAGAGTCACGTGGTGCGACAGGTGCTGGAGACCCAGGAGCAGCTGGAGCATCAGCTCGCACTGGAGCTGCAGGGTATGCCGACCGCCCCCGCCGGCAACGACCTGACGATCGATCTCCGCGGCGACGTCACCATCGACGATCTCCGTCAAACGGCCCACGACCCCTTCGCCGCCCCCGACGGCTCCGGCCGACCTCCGGCCGCACGCGGCACCGTCGACCCGGGGCGCCCGCCCTCCTTCGAGCGTCCGCAGATGCAGCGGGTGTCCGGGACCGACGCACGGGCCGGACGATCGATTTCGGAGGCGATCGCAGCGACGCGACGGGCGTGAGCTCCGGCGGCTAGCTTGCCGCCATGTCGACGACCATCGCCATCTATGTGTTCGACGATTCCGAGGAACTCGACTGGGCAGGGCCGTGGGAGGTGCTCACGGCCTGGCGCGACTCGGCTCCCGACGACGAGGTCACCGTCTTCACGATCGCCGACGGCGACGGTCCGGTTCGCTGCGCCAAAGGCCTACGGGTGCTCGCGGACCACGTGAGACACACGGCACCGGAGTTCGACGTGCTCCTCTATCCCGGAGGACGGGGCACCCGGACCCACGTCGCAGATCCCGAGAGGCTGGCATGGATCCGCGGGCTCGCCGACCGCGATGTGCTCATGACGAGCGTCTGCACCGGATCGCTCGTGTACGCGGCTGCCGGATTGCTCGACGATGGACCGGCGACGACACACTGGGGCTCCCTCGATCGGCTCGGTGCGCTCGGTACCGACATCGAGGTCCGGCCCGAGGACCGCTTCGTGGATCGGGGTGCCGTGATCACCGCCGCCGGCGTCTCTGCGGGCATCGACATGGCGCTCCACCTCATCATGAGGCGGTCGTCACCCGAGACCGCAGCGCAGGTGAAGCGCTACATCCAATACGACCCGCAGCCGCCGGTGTGACCCGGTGGAGGCGGCCCGCAGACCGCCCCCACCGTCATTCGATCAGCCGGGGACCTTGACACACCCTTCTCTCCCACGGAGATCCGCAGCAGGGCCGGCCCCAGAATTCGGGGACTCCTGGGTCCGCGAAACAAAACTTCACACAACGTCAGATATCGTGATATATCGTTGAGCATGACGACCAGCCACTACGAACCGAACGACCATCCCGACCTGCAGAGCCTCGACGAGCACATCGGCCGCCAGTTCGAGGATGTGCTCGCCGCCGAGCAGTACGCCGCACGGATCTCTGCACAGCGCCGCATGACGCTACGCGACCGGCTCGTGCGTGCCGAGGACCTCACGTGCGACGTAGCCATCCAGACCACCACCGGCACCATCACGGGCCCGCTGAGCGCCGTCGGCGCCGATCACGTGCTCGTTGGGGGCCGAAGCGTGATCGCCATCGCTCACATCGTCTGTTTCGAGCAGACCGGGTGATGCGCCCCATGGTGGCCACGGTCGTCACGGCGCGTCCGTGGGAGGCGGCCTTCGTGCAGGCCGCGACGGCGGGTGCCCGCGTCCGATTGGTGGCGAGGATCGGTGACGCCCCCCAGCTGGCCCGCCTCATCGGTCGGTTCGACGTGCTCGTCGTGGGCGCCGAAACCGCATGGCTCGAACCGTGGATACCGGGTGCGCTGCGCCGACTCGGTCACTCCTCGATCGGGGTGCACGCAGACGGGGACACGGTCGGTGCCCGGCTCGTCGACGATGCGTGTCTCCGCTTCGATGAGGACACGCCGCCGGAGATGCTGATCGCCGGTGCGGTGTCACTCGGTCAGTCGCGCACCTGCAACAGCGAACGCTCGACGACCGTGCCACAGACACAGCGGTAGAGCTGTGCGCCTGGATCGACGGGTCGATAGAGATAGACGACGATCCCGAGCGTCTCGCAGTAGGCGGTGCCACCGGCGAGTTGCTGCTCGTTCGGCTCCGGAGCGAAGGCCATGCGCAGTTCGGTGATCGCATCCCGAGCTTCGTCGAGCCGCCGTCGCGACTCGGCCAGCTCGGGCACGTCGGCCCCGCGCGTCCGCAGCTCGTGATGCCGGCTCCACGCTGCGAGGAGCGTCCTGAACCGGTTCTCGAACCAGACTCCGACGATCGACATGCCGGGGAATCTAGCGAGCCGCAGAGGGCCGAATAGGATCGGCGCCCGATGCGGTTCCCCTACGCCTCCAGCGTCATCGCCGTCGTGTGGATCGGTGCGGCCTGGCTGGCGCCGATGACGAACTTCTTCCTCTTTCCGGTGTTCGCCGGTCTCGCCATCCCGCTCGCCGAGCGCATCGCAGGCGTGGGCACGGTCCCACAACGGGAAGCCCTCGCCATGGGTACCGCAGGATTCGTCAACGGCGCAATCGCCGCCCTGGTGCTGTCGTTCAGCGGCAAGCTGGGTGGCGAGCCGCTCGGCTGGTTGGGCCCGATCCTCGTCGAAGGCCTCGTGCTGGCGTTTGCCGGCGGAGTCCTCGGTGCGGCCATCGCCCGAACTCCCTAGGTCACTCCAGCCCGAGCACGGTCTGCTCGGCGACAGGCGTTTCGAGCGGCTCGATGAGCTCGGGCACGTTGTTGCTCACCTTGTTGACCAAGGTCGAGACCGGATGCGCCCGAAGCTCGGGCCCGGCCGACGCCAGCACTCGTTCCAGTTCGGCGGCGTCACGCAGCGTCGGATCGAGCCAACGATCCCACGCGTCCGGGGGCAAGATCACCGGCATCCGGTCGTGGATGGGCCGGACGAAAGGAGTCGGCGACCCGGTGAGGATCGTGCACGTCGTGAGGCGGTCGCCGCTCTCGGGGTCACGCCAACTCGCCCAGAGCCCGGCGAGGGCCAGTGGCTTGCCGTCCGTCGATCGGATGTAGTGCGGCAGCTTGCCCTGCTCGCGCTGCTGCCACTCGTAGAAGCCGTCGGCCGGGATGAGACAGCGCCGCCGCTCGAAGGACTCGCGGAACGTGGGCTTGGTCGCCGCCGTCTCCGACCGGGCATTGATGTTCCGGGCTGCCATCTTCTTGTCCTTCGCCCAGAACGGAAGCAGGCCCCAGCGGAACACCCCGAGCTGCCGCACTCCCTCGTGCTCGGCGACCGCGTAGACCGGATCCGTGGGTGCGACGTTGTATGACGCCTGCAGCGCCTCCGTGGCCACCTCGGCGGCACCGAAGAAGGAGGCGTAGACGGAGGGGTCCGCCGCCTGAACGAATCGACCACACATGGTCCGATTATCGCTCGGCCGGCGACCGACGCCGACGGTCACGACGACCGATAGGGTTCCTGGTATTCAGTTCCGTTCCGCGACGACCGATGCAGGAGACGGATGAGCGAAATCACGATCGACCTGCAGGCCGTCGGGCGCCGGTTCGGCCCGGTCGTCGCCCTCGATGACTTCGACCTGGCGATTCGGCGCGGCTCGGTCGCCGTGCTGCTCGGGCCGAACGGGGCAGGCAAGACCACCACGGTCCGGATCCTGACGGGGTCGCTGCTCGCCGATTCCGGGAGGGTCTCGGTACTCGGGGTGAATCCCGCAGCTTCCGGTGACTGGATCCGGCAGCGCACCGGAGTCGTCCCCCCGAAGCCGGCCATGTGGGATCGGCTCAGCGGGATGGAGAACCTGCAGTTCACCGCCCGCATCTACGGCGTGTCGTCCGACCGCATCGTGGCGTCCGCTGCCCGTTTCGGCATCGACCACGCGCTCGAGCAGGAGGTCTCCGGCTACTCGACCGGCATGCGGACCCGTCTGGCACTGGCCCGGGCGCTGCTCCACGATCCCGAGCTGCTCCTGCTCGACGAACCCACCGCTGGCCTCGACCCCGAATCGGCGCGTGCAGTGCTCGAGCTGATCCGAGAGCTCGCCGGGACCGGTCGCACGATCGTCATGGCGACGCACCTGTTGCACGAGGCCGAGGGCATCGCCGATCAAGTGATCCTCATGGGCAACGGGCAGGTGCGGGCATCCGGTCCGCCGAGCGAGCTGGCCGGCAGGTACATGGCAGACCCCGTCGTGTGGATCGACGGACACAATCGTGACGTCATCGAGCGCATCGTCGAGCATCCCGCCGTCGTGGGCGCCGAGTGGTCCAACGGGTTCCGCGTCACGCTCACGTCGATGGAGGCAGTGCCCGACATCGTCGAAGTGCTGGCAAAAGAAGGGGCCCGGCTCACCCGGGTCGAGTCGTCGGCGCCGACCCTCGAGCAGCTCTACTTCGAAATGCAACGAGCCCACGGGAGCGAAGGATGAGCGACCGCACCATCACCGAGAGCAGTCTGCGGTGGGATCGGGCCTGGACGGTCGCCGCGATCGACCTCCGCCGCCTGTTCAAGAGCAAGGACTACTGGCTACCGATGTCGTTGCTGGCCGGTGTCTTCTTCGTGTTCATGCCGTGGGTGCTGCTGTCACTCGTCACCCGGGCCGAGACGACGCCACTCCTCGACCAGATCGGCGGCGTGCTCGAATCGCTGCCCGGCACGCTCCAGGAGAACATCATCGGCGAGACGCTCACCGGGCGCGCCTCCTATGCGCTGGCCGTGTTCCTCCTGGCCCCCATCGCCATCGTGGTGCCACTCACGATCTCGTCGGCGGTCGGCGCACACGCCATCGTCGGGGAGCGGGAACGGGGCACCGGTGAGTTTCTGGCCCACAGCCCACTGACCGAGAACGAGATCTACGTCGGCAAGCTGCTGGCGTCGCTCATCCCCGGGTACATCGCCACAGGGGTCGGCTTCGGCATCTACTCCCTGATCGTCAACATCCGGGTCGGCCCCGAGGTGGGTGGCTGGTTCTTCCCGACGGCCGGGTGGTGGCTGCTGATCCTGTTCGTGATGCCGCCGTTCCTCGCCGTCGCCCTCAGCGTCATCCTGTGGGTGTCGGCGCGGGTCAAGTCCACCGTCGCCGCGCAGCAATCGGCGACGCTCGTCTCGCTGCCGATCATCATGGCGTCGTACGCCGTGTCGAGCGGGCTGCTCATCAATCCGACCGTGGCGGCGCTGGCCATCGGCGTGGTGGCATGGATCCTCGCCGTGGTCGGTCTGCGGGCTGGGACCTCGGCGCTCAGACGAGAGCGCCTGCTGGGCGTCGGCATCGACTGAGACCCTCCGCCTCTTGCCGACGGGCGTCAGCGGGAAGCCGTGGCACGTCGGCGTCTCCTGCCGGGCCTGTCGGCCGAGGTCGGTTCCCACCGGAAGAACCTGACGGCGAGCGCCACACCACCGACCATCCACACCGCCATGATGGCGAGCTCAGGCCAGTGGAAGTGGTCGAGCCATCCATCGCGTGCCGCCACCTCGATGGGATTGAACGCATCCTGGAACGTGACTGCGAAGTGGCGCAGCGGAAAGACCCGAGAGACGGCGACGATCAGCCCGCCTTCGTCGGCCGAGGCGAAGAAGAGACCGGAGATGAACGCCAACGGAAGGAGGGTGGCATTGGCGAGGGCAGGCGCCGTGTCCCCGTTGGGACTGACACCGGCGAGAAACAGCCCGAGCGCAGCGAAGCACCCGACACCCAACACGAACGACAGGATCAGCGACGGGATCGTCTCGGCATAGACCTGGAGACCGTAGAACAGAGCGCCGACCACGATCATGAGCACCACGGCGACGGCGGCGACGAGCACGGCGGATCCCACCCGACCCGCCATGTAGATCCACGGTGGGAGCGGGGTCCCCCTGATCCGCTTGAGGATGCCTTCATCTCGGGCGAGCGCGGTGACGACGGCGAGGTTCGTATAGGTGGCCGAGACGGCACCGAAGACGGCCATGGCCGGCGCATAGAACTGCCCGGTCGTGACCCCGAGCCCGCCGATCTCCTCGTTGCCGAAGACTGCGGTGAAGACGATGAGGAACATCAACGGGAACACGACGGTGAAGAACGCGGCGACCGGCGTGCGCCAGAAGATCTTGTTCTGATAGCGAACCTGGTCGACGAGGAGCGCCCTGTCGGAACGCATCACCCCTCCTCCTTCACGAGCGACAGATAGACGTCCTCGAGCGACGGCTGCGACACCGCCAGGTTGTCGAGGGAGAACCCACCGTCCATCGCCCACGTCGTGAGACGGTGCAGGTCTCGAGTGGAGTCGTGGGTCGTGAGCACGTACTCGTCCTCGTCGAGCACCACTCCGGCGACGATGGCACTCGGGTCGCGGTCGCCGGGCACCGAGAAGCGGATCGTGGTCGCCGCCTCGGCGCGACCGCCCAACGTCGCGGGGGCACCCTCGGCGACGATCGAACCGCGGGCGATGACCGCGACCGTGTCGGCGAGGTGTTGGGCCTCATCCATGTAGTGGGTGGTGAGCAGAATCGTCTTCCCCAGCGAGGCGAGGTTGTCGACGATCGTCCACGCCTGGCGGCGGGCCGACGGATCGAACCCGGTGGTCGGCTCGTCGAGAAACACGAGCTCCGGATCACCGACGATGCCCAGGGCCAGCTCCAACCTGCGCTTCTGGCCGCCGGACAGTGTCTTGACACGGGCGTCGGTCTTCTCCTCGAGACCGACGATCTCGATCAGCTCGGCGGTCGGACGCTGTCGTGAGTAGATCCGACCGTAGAGCTCGATCGCCTCGGCCACCGTGAGTTCCTTCTCCACGGACGTCTCTTGCAGCACGATCCCGATCCGCTCTCGGAACTCGCGGCCGCCCGTGGCCGGGTCCATGCCCAAGACGCTGACGGTCCCGGCGGTTCGGTCCCTGTGGCCCTCGAGGATCTCGACCGTCGTCGATTTCCCGGCGCCGTTGGGCCCGAGCAAGGCGAACACCTGACCCCGATCGACATGGAGATCGACATCGCGCACCGCCTCGACGTCGCCGTAGTTCTTGCGCAGACCGCGCACTTCGATCGCCATGACGAGCCTGGTTTCTCCGATCCGGTAGCAGCCCGTCATCCTATGCGGATTGCGTCGACCCAGCCTCTAGCCTGCCGCCATGGACATCGCACCGGTCGCCGAGCCCAGGGACATCGCCCCCATCGACTCCACCGAGGGCTACTTCGGTCCCGAATCGATGATGTGGAAGGTCAATCGCGAGATGATGACCCTCTTCGGTGGCGCCCGGGCCCTGTTGATGCAGGCGGCCCACCCTCTCATCGCCGCCGGAGCCCGCCAGACGGGTGCGTATCGCCGCGATCCGTGGGCACGCCTCATCCGCACCGTCATGCTGCAGAACCTGATCACGTTCGGCAGGGCGAGCGCCGCCAAAGAGGCGATCGACCGGATCAACAAGCTCCACCGCGTGATCAAGGGCGTCGACCCGGTCACCGGCGAGTGGTACGACGCCCTCGACTACGAGCAGCTCGTGTGGGTACACGTCGCTCTCGAGGTCAGCACGATCCACTTCTACGAACTCACGGTCGGTCCGCTGACCGATGCCGAGAAGGAGCAGTACCACGAGGAGAACAAGCTGGCCGCCGAGCTGCTGTGGACGCCGCGTGACTACGTGCCGGAGAGCTATGCAGACACGCTTCGCTATGTCGACGACATGATCGACTCGGGCCGGCTGATGTACACCGACGTGGCCGAGGAGGTGGCCGATCTGATCTTCGGTGCGGCGGTGCCGAACCGCATCAAGCCGGTGTGGCGGTTCGTCGCGTTTGCCGCTGCCGGGACACTCGATCCCCGCCTTCGCGAGCTGTACGGGATCGTCTGGACCGACGCCCAGCAGAAGTGGCTCGACGCCAACCTTTCGCTCATCACGAAGGTCCGGCCCTTCATCCCGAACCGGTATCGCACCATCCTCCCCGCCCGATGGGCGGATCTCCGGCTCGGCTGATGGCCGACATCACCGTCGTCGGCTCCGGACCCAACGGTCTCACCGCCGCGGCCGTCCTGGCTCGAGCGGGTCTCGGTGTCCACGTCGTCGAGGGCAGGGACACGATCGGTGGCGGGACCAGAACGACGGAACTGACGCTCCCCGGCCATCTCCACGACGTCTGCAGCGCCGTGCATCCGTTGGGGATCGCCTCGCCGGCATTCGCCGAGCTGGCACTCACCGACCACGGCGTCCGCTGGCTCCATCCGGAGATCGCCGCCGCCCATCCGCTCGACAACCGACCGGCCGTCCTCTTCGAACGTGACCTCGACGCCACGGTCGCCGGTCTCGACGCCGACGGAGCCGCATATCGGCGCATCATCGGCCCGCTCGTCGATGCCCTGCCCGACCTGCTCGATGTGACACTGCAGCCCGTGCTTCCCGTGCCGGCGCATCCGCTCCTCGCCGCCCGTTTCGGCCGGCATGGTGGCTTGTCCGCGGCGGCCCTCGTGTCACGGTTCGACGACGAACCGGCCCGAGCCCTGTTCGCCGGCATGGCGGCGCACAGCATCGCCGCTCTCGACGCTCCGATGACGTCGGCAGTGGGTCTCGTCCTGCTCGCCGCCGGCCACCACGTCGGGTGGCCAATCGTCGAAGGCGGATCACAGCGCATCGCCGACGCCCTCGCCGAGATCATCACGGAGGCCGGCGGAACCATCGAGACCGGTCGCTGGGTCCATGGCCGGAGCGACATCGCCACCGACGCCGCCATGCTCGACCTGATGCCGGGGGCCGTCACCCGGTTTGCGGAGGTCTCCGGCCCGGCGGCCAAGCTGATGCGACGGTGGCGCCACGGCCCCGGCGCGTTCAAGGTCGACTGGGTGCTCGACGGTCCCGTACCGTGGACCGACGAGCGGGTCGGACGAGCCGGCACGGTCCACGTCGGAGGCACGTTCGAGGAGATCGCGTTCGCCGAGGCGAGCGTGGTCGACGGGCAACACCCCGACCGGCCGTTCGTCCTCGTGTCGCAACCGAGCCGCGTCGACCCGACGCGTGCTCCCGAGGGCAAGGAGATCGTCTGGGGCTATTGCCACGTCCCCTCGGGCAGCGAGGTGGACATGACCGATGCCGTCGAGCGTCAGGTCGAACGCTTCGCACCAGGTTTCCGGGATCGCATCGTTGCCAGGCACACGATCAACGCCGTCGAGTACGAGGTCTACAACCCCAACAACGTGGGTGGCGACATCGCCGGCGGGGCGACCAGCTTCCTCCAGATCCTCCTCCGGCCCAGACCGACCCTGCGGCCGTACCGGGTCACGGACCAGATCTACATGTGCTCGTCGGCAACGCCCCCCGGAGCCGGGACACACGGCATGTGCGGCTACAACGCGGCGACGGCGTACCTGCGATCGATCGGGCGCTGACGGGCGCTCACGCCCAGCGAGGAACTCTCTCCATCAGCCGGTCGAACCCGTTCTCCCGGACCCAGGCCTCGAACGGTTCCCTGGGCACCCCTCTCCATTCCAGGTCGTCGAGCGACTCGGTCAGCGGCACGTCGCGCCGCAACGTCGCCAGCTCTCTGAACAGCAATGCGTCGTCACGGCCTTCCCGCAGCGCTGCGGCGAGGCGGGCCGCGCCGCGAACCTTCACGCCCCACTCGGACTCGTCGTCGGGGATCTCCTCGATGTGTCCGTACCAGTCGAGCAAGGTGGAGCTGGACTTGGCGCCCCAGCCCTTCAGCCCCGGGAAGCCGTCGGCCGTGTCGCCCACCAGGGCGAGATAGTCGGGAATCGACTCCGGAGGAACACCGAACTTCTCGATGACCCCTGCGCCGTCCATGAACGCCCGCTCCCTGCGGAGATAGCCGACGATCTTCGGGTTGCCGTAGAGCTGCGACATGTCCTTGTCGGGGGTGTGGATCACGACCCTGTCGACCTCGTCGACGAAGCGCTCGGCGGCAGTGGCCAGTGCATCGTCGGTCTCGAACTCGTACATCTGCCACACCGTGACGCCGAGCGTCCGCATGGCCTCCTCGGCGGGTGCGAACTGCGCGAGGAGCTCGGGGTCGATGCCCTCGCCGGTCTTGTAGCCGGCGTAGAGGTCGTTGCGGAACGACTCGATCACGTGGTCGGTGGCCACCCCGAGGTGGGTGGCCCCCTCCTCCAGCATGGCCAGCATGCCCCGGACCACGGCCCGGGTCGCCCCCACCTCCCGGCCGTCGTCGGTCAGGTGCGAGGGGCGGGCGAAGAACTGGCGGAACAGCTCGTAGGTGCCGTCGACCACATGGACCAGGAACGTTCGGTCAGCCACACCGTCACTGTAGTCAGCGGAGGTGACGCCCAGGGACCGAGCCGGAAGGGGCCGAACGGCCCAGGAGCAGGTGGGTACCAGGCCGAACGGCCCAGGAGCAGGTGGGCTACCGGGCCGAACGGCCTGGGCCGATAACACTGTTAGGTGAATCCGATCACAAAACCTATCTATCGTCACGATGCCGGGTAATCTTTCTTTACGATTCCGGGTCAAGTTGACCCGGGGTCGTGCCGAGAGCCCGCAAATGCGTTTTCACACACCTGCGCTCGTCGGCCATCCGCCGCAGAATCCCGCTCTTCACCTGCTCCGCCTGTCGGTGGTTGTCGCCGCTCTGGTCGCCACGTTGACTGTGGCGATCCCGCGAGTCGACGCCGCCCTCTATCCCATCACCCACCCCGTGCACCCGGATCATCTCGATCGGGTCCACTGGTCCGACACCTTCGGCGCTCCCCGCTCCGGCGGCCGCTCCCACATCGGGGTCGACATCATGGGCCCCAAGATGACCCCGCTGGTGGCGGCCAACGACTCGGTCGTCACCTGGGGCGAGTTCGACAACGCCGGCGGCAACATCGTCCGAATCCGTGACACCAACGGGTGGGAGTTCCAGTACATCCACGTCAACAACGACACCCCGGGCACCGACGACGGTCGGGCCTCGTGCCGCCAGGCGTTTGCGGCCAAGATCTGCGACACGCTGGAGGGCAACCGCATCAAGCGGGGGCTGGAGTTCAAGGCCGGTGAGCTGATCGCCTTCATGGGCGACAGCGGCAATGCCGAGTGGACCGCCCCCCACCTCCACTTCGAGGTGTACGCCCCCAACGGCGACGGCTCGGTCAGCCCGGTCAACCCCACCCCCTACGTCGACGCCGCTGCCGCCAAACCGGTCACCCCGCTCCCGGCCAACCCGCCATCGCTCAGCCCGCCACCGGTCCAG
>JABAOD010016493.1_pt3 | contig 13428 bp, 17 predicted proteins | sample 7062151 | NCBI WGS metagenome assembly JABAOD01 (sample SAMN14538626, study PRJNA623070) | marine sediment metagenome | biome: marine biome [ENVO:00000428]; feature: marine pelagic biome [ENVO:01000023]; material: deep marine sediment [ENVO:00002113] | place: India: Gulf of Khambhat ...
CAAGGCTCTTACGTGGGGAGCCTCGGGCGAAACTGACGCAGGAGGGATTTCGTGGAACAGGTCCAGATCGACGGTCTCTCCGGACGCCGCGATGGCTTTCCGGAGGGTATCCTCCACGTCGGCTCTCGAGGTTCCGGGCGGATGACGACAGTCCAAATCCAGAGTGCAGTAGTCGGCGACGAGGTTCGGCTGGACCCCTCCGCGGACCCCGCCCACGTTCACCGTGATGCCGCCCTCTGCGTCCTCTGGGCCCATGTGGCGCGCGAGGTGGGGCAGCACACGCGCCATCCGATGAATCGCATTGTCGCCGAGGTGCGGAGTGCTGCCATGGGCGCTGCGTCCGCGTGTCGTGGCCCGGTACCACAGCACGCCCTTCTCCGCAACGATAACCCGCAATGCTGATGGTTCCGCGACGACGATCGCAGCGGCGTCCCGTACGGTCCGCGTCGGCGCCAGCATTTTCGCACCGCGCATCGTCGTCTCCTCGTCCGTCGTGAAGAGGAGGGAAAACGGCACTCCCCGTTCGAGCAGATCGCGGGCGGCCGCGAGGGCCGCCACGCAGCCTGCTTTCATGTCTGCGGCGCCCCGACCGTAGAGGAAATCCCCCTCCCAGGATCCCTGCTCTTTCGTCCAGCCGGAGGCCAAGGGAACTGTGTCAAGATGCCCGTTGAAGAGGACGCCGCCGGAGCCAGAGGACGCCTCGACGGCCGCCGCATCTTCATGCGCAATAGGCCGAAGGCCGAGATCTTCGGTAGCCTCCTCGGCCGCCCGAAGGATCTGGGTTCGATCCACGTCCGGCGTGGAGGGAACCCGGACGAACTCCGTGAGCTTCTCACGGATGTAGTCGTGATCGCTCATCGGCGTCTCCGATCGAGCTCGTTGTGCAGGATCGCAATAGCATGTTCCGTGTGGAGAGACATCGGACCAAGGCCGATCGTGGACGCCCCCCGGGCGAGGACGGTCCGCTCTTCCTCCGCGGTGAGGTCCATGTTGTCGGAGAGTACGAACGTAGCGGCGTCCGGGAGCCCCGTCTCACGAGCGTCAGGCCCGCCTTCTTTGAGGTACACAAAGGGAGGGCCCAGGCGGTCGAGCGTTTCGTCGAGGGACGACTTGGACGACGTTACTCCAGGCGAGACCTCACGCTCAATCCGCGAGCCACGTTCGAGGGCGCGTCGGACCAGCGCCGCGTTGCTGCGTATGTCCGGCTGGTAGGCGCGCACACGATCCCCCCGAATCCGAACGAGACGGGGAGGATCCGGAGGGCCCAACAGCAGGAGCGCGATCTCGGCGTCCCGTCGAATGTCGTGAGCGAGGAGGAGCGCCGCATTCGCTGCGTTCAAGAGGACGTCCATCCGGCCAGCCGCTCCCGCGAGGTCGTCTAACGGAAAGGAGGGCGATGTGGATGCCCGGTGACCTAACACCAAGAAACGCCGCACACGCACGAGAACGAGAGAGAGCGCTTAAGGATTTCACGACGGCTCTGGCGGATCCAGACAGGTTCGAAATCGTCCACCGGGAACCCGCCCCTGCGTGTAGCTCCGAGAGGACACGCTTCGCCGACCGGTGTCCTCGAGAGAGGGGTTGCCTCGGAGGGTCTCAATCGCCCTTCGATGAAAGGGGACAAGGGGTAGGGCGGAGGTCTCGGCCGGGCGGATCCAACGAGCGTTGGGCCCCACGTCCGACGCGTTCACTGCATGGCACCGATAGATTGCGCCCCTCCAGCGGCGGTGGGAGAACGTGTGGTCCACCCGCCGATACCTCGACACGATGCGAACGCGAACGCCAGCCTGAGCGTGAACCGCTTCGACGAGGGCGTCCCGATCGGGCGTTCCCAGCGCCTTCTCGCCCCCCGGAAGCGCCCACAGTCCGGCGAGGAGACCGTGATCGGGCCGACGCACGAGGAGAACGCGCCCGTCGGACTCAAGAATCCCGAAGACGACCGGGACCATCTTGGGAACGCGCGCCCGGACCCGTCTCGGCAGGAGATCCTGCACACCCGCCCGACGCGCGAGGCAGAGATCCTCAAGGGGACACCGTGGGCATGCAGGCCCATCCGGTACGCAAACCGTAGCTCCGAGCTCCATGAGGGCCTGGTTGAAGGCCCCGGGTCGATGTCTCGGCACAAGGGATTCAGCGAGATCCCACAATCGACGTTGCGTCGTGCTTTTCGACGGGTCTCCCTCAATCCGGTATAGTCGGACGAGTACGCGACGTACATTCCCGTCCACGACCGGCACCCGTTCTCCGAATGCGATACTCGCCACGGCGCCTGCCGTATACGGGCCTACGCCGGGCAACGTTTCGAGGGAATGGATGTCGGAAGGGACGCGTCCGGCGTGCCGCTCCACGATCGCCCGAGCCGTAGCATGGAGGTTCCGCGCACGTCGGTAGAACCCGAGGCCTTCCCACGCCCGAAGCACGTCCTCGATCTCTGCGTCCGCCAGCGATTCGATCGTGGGGAACCGTTTGAGGAAGCGCTCGTAGTAGGGCGCCCCCGCGGCCACCCGCGTCCTCTGGAGAAGAAATTCCGCGACGAGGATCCGGTACGGATCCCGGGTGCGACGCCAAGGCAGATCTCTCCGGCTGGCGTCGAACCAGTGAAGGAGCTTTCTCGAAAGCGATCGGGAAGCTTGGGGCCCCATGAGGGGGCGATGCCGCTGGGACTAGATAAGCCCGCGAAGGGCAGGATTATGGGGGCGGGAGGGCGTGTCCCTCCGTGGACGTCCCGCGTATCGTGGCCGTCGCCCTCCTCACCTCGCGACGACGGGTCCTCGTGAACCGGAGGCCCGCGTCGGGCCCCCTGCCGGGCCAGTGGCAGTTCCCCGGCGGCAAGGTGGACTTCGGGGAGCATCCNNACGCCTTGCGGCGCGAGCTTCGGGAGGAACTCAAGATACGAATCACCCACGGAACTCTGTACGGAATCTACTCCCACGTGTACGAGATCGGTGGTCTTCAGGCCCACTACGTGCTCGTCGCCTATCACGTCGCCATGCCGAGGGCGCGGATCCGCACATCGGACGACTGGCGATGGGGCACGGTGGCCGAGCTGCGCCGCTGGCCCGTGCTCCCGGGGTCCAAGCCCATTGTTGCGGACCTCGCGCAGCGCTGGCCTCGATGACTCACTTGAACACTTCTCCCGTCTCCCGGCTCCAGAAGAGCAGGTCGAGGGCCGCGGAGGGAATGCCGACCGCGTCGGCGAAACGATTCATCTTTGCCTCGATGGAGAGATAGCGCTCCCGCGTCAGGGACGGAGGCACACGGGGAACCACGCGGTGTCGAACGAGATTTCGAAGGATGTGACGATCCAAGATCGCGAGTCCATCCCCGCGCCCGATGTTGCGGAGGAAGTGGCTTGCCTCCTTGAATCCCAAGCCATCCACCTCGCTCGCGAGCCATGCCCTTGTTTCCTCCGGAGCCCGAAAGCGGTCGAGAGTGGCTCTCAGGGTCGGCGGATCCTGTCCGAAGAACCGATCCCGCGCGCGCACGAGGTAGGCCGCCTTGTGGTTGTGGAACCGGACCCTGTGGTGCAGGTATTGGGCGAGAATCGCTTCGGCCCCTTGCCACAGGATCCCAACGCTGACGAGACCCCGAAGGGCCGCGTCGCACGCCCGCGCTCTCGTCTGAATCGCAAGCAGACAGAAACACAGTTCCTCGAAGAGCACCCGGTCCGGAAGGCGTCCTACCCGACGAAAGTCATCGAGTCGGGCCTGGATGAGATCCTCCTTTGCCGCGAACTCGGCTCGCAACTCCGTGACCTGGCGGTAGGCTGGCGCCAAATTCCCTCCCCATCGTGCGAGCGATTATAAGTCTGTGGGAATCCTTGAACCCAGGATGAGCCGGCGTCCTCGAAGGTGAGCGCGATACGCGCGGACGCCAACGCCCGCGGAGAACGCGCGACGGAGAGCGTCTCCAAAGGCTGGGTCGGTCGCGTCGTTGGGGGCGAAACGCTCCGCGTCCCTCATCACGATGAAGAGGACGGCCGCGCCGTCCCCCTTCTGAACCCGGTCCATGAGACGGCGCATGTGCTTCACACCCCGCTGGGTGGGCGCGTCGGGGAACAAGGCCCGGCGACGCACCACGAGGGAGCATGCTTTGACTTCGAGCCAGCTTTTCCCCGGGGACTCAAGTCCGAAATCGAAGCGCACATCGCGGCACTTGACCTCCCGGTCGATGAAGCGGAAGCGACGGAACTCGAGGAGGCGACGCTCTCGAAGGGCCCACGCAACGGCTTCGTTGGCCAAACGGGTGTCGAGGCAGACCCAACGTTCCCCGGCCTGGACCGCGAGGACGTCGAAGGATGTGCTTCGCCGGGAATTCGCTGCGGGCAGGAGCCGGAGGCGAGCGTTCGGGCGGAGCAACTCCCGGAGGCGTCCGGGATTCGGTAGGAACGCTTTAATGGGCTCGCCCCCTCGCGTCGCGATCACGAGGAAGCGGTTCGGGCGACTCCGGAACCGTGCGTCCACCGCACCATTCATTCGGAATTCTTCCAGTCTCGGAGCATGCGGATCAGGAGACGAACGCCATACCCGGAGGCGCCTCTGGGAAGGTAGTCTTTCTTGGGAGAGTCCGGCGCGGATTCGATCCAGGCGGGGCCTGCAATGTCAAGGTGGGCCCATCGCATTCCCTCGACGAACTTCTCGAGGAACTTCGCAGCCGTCACGACCCCAGCGCTTCGGCCTCCCTCGTTCTTCACGTCGGCGGGGTCGCTCTCGATCTGCGCCCCGTAATCATCCCAGAGCGGCATCTCCCACACACGTTCTGACGTGGCTTCCGCCGCTCGGAGGAGCCGATTCCGAAGGTCTGTATCATTTGAGAACATTGCACAGGCCATCCGACCCAAGGCGATCTTCACGGCCCCGGTCAGGGTGGCGACATCGACCACGGCCTGAGGCCGGAATGTCTTCGCGAAGCCGAGGGCATCCGCCAGGATGAGCCGGCCCTCCGCATCGGGATTCACAACCTCGATCGTCTTGCCCCCGTAAGATCGGACGATATCGCCCGGCTTCTGCGCGCTACCGCTCGGCATGTTCTCCGTGAGAGGCGCAAGGGCGACGACGTTCAAGGGCAGCTTCAAGCGGGCCGCTCCGAGGACGGCACCCAGGACGACGGCCGCTCCCGCCATGTCGTAGCGCATCACCCACATGGGATCCGCCCCGGACGCTTCGAGAGGTTTCAGGGCGATGCCGCCGGAATCGAAAGTGACCCCCTTTCCCACGAGGAGGATCGGCTTTGCTTTCCCTCCACCATCGTGTTCGAGGGCGAGCAGCCGCGGAGGTTCCGCGCTACCCTTCGCGACCCCAAGCAACGCGCCGAAGCCGAGCTTCTGTAGGGCCTTCTCGTCGTAGACCCTGAGCTTTGCGCCCGCGTCCTTGGCGGCCAGCTCCACGCGATTCGCGAGAAGACGGGGCGTCTTGTCGTTGCCGGGCGCGTTGATTAAGTCCCGTGCGAAATTCACGCTTGTCGAGACGACAGAGGCAGTGCGCACGGCCTCACGGATCGTGTTCGCCATCGCCTTTTCCAGGGTCACAATCGTCATGGCTTCGACCTTGCGCCTGTCTGCTGCTGTCTTGTGTTCCGTGTACGCGTAGAGGCCCAAGAGGACGCCCTCCACAAGGGCCTCCGCGGCGTCCGCGAGTTCGAGGTTTCCGACGCCGGCTCCGTGGACAATCGTAGAAAAGGTCTTCAGGCTAGCCTCCCGGACTCGAAGGGCCGCATGCGCAGCGACCTCTCGCACCCGATCCAGGCTGAAATCCTGCCGCAATCCAAGCCCAATGACCATGACCCGGTTCGCAGGAATCTGATCGAAAGTCGGCAGGATCGACACATCCTTGAATTTCCCTGTTACGTCGCCCGTTTCGATGAGCGCCGTGATCTGCCGCGCCATCGCCGCATCCACGGCGCCCGTGGCCCCGCCGGGGCGGCGCACGCCCTCGAACAGATTCACGACGATGACCTCGTCTTCCCACCGAGCGATGTCCCCCACCGCGACACTGATCCGCACGCGGATCCCAGTCCCGACGAGGGAGCACGCAGGGTATAAGCCATTCGGCCCACGCATGCCGGGATGATAGCAGCTTCGTCGTGGGAACCAGCTGCGCGCGGCATCCCGCCGGGTGCCACAGACTTAAATATCCATAGACGCTAGGCCCGGACCATGTCACTCGCACACAGGTTATTGCAGACCCTCGACCGCGCGTTCCCCGCCCGCGTGGCCCACGCGCACTGCGACATCCCCTGCGGAATCTACGACCCTCATCAGGCCCAGGTGGCAGCTCATACCGTCATTCGCATGATCAGTCTCATCGACGAGTTGCCCAAGCCAGGAGCCAGCGACTCGGCGGCCCAGCGGGAGGAGTACGAGCACAAACTGGCCCGCTACACGGCCGTCAAAGAGGAGCACGCAGAGTTGTGCAAGCATGAGGTCCGGATCCTCTNNGTGCGCGTCCTCTGGGGCGACTACTTCAAGCCCGAGCACGTTCAGAAGCATCCGGAACTCCACGACCTCGTCTGGAGGGTCATGAAGGCGGGTTCGAAGGCAAGGCAGGAGACGGATCTGAAGAGCGCGGAAGAACTGCTCAAAGCGGTAAACGAAATCGCCCGAGTCTTCTGGGAGACGAAAGGTATCGGGACGGCGAGCGCGAAAGCGCCCTATCCGACGAACCGCGAGACCGTCGTCCCGACGCTCGCTTGATCCCTCTTCATGATGTGGCCCCTTTCCCGCTTCCGGATTGACGACAACAGCATGAGTCCCGCCCTGTCGCCGGGCGACTACGTCCTGGTGAACCGGTGGGCCTACGCGTTCCGGCTGCCGTCCGTGGGAGACGTGGTCGTCCTCCGTCCCCCCACGAGCCGGGACCGATTCCTCGTCAAGCGGGTCGCCAGGATCACAGATTCCGGAGGGGTCTTCGTCCTTGGAGACAACGCGGAACGCAGTCAGGACAGTCGGCACTTCGGCCCCGTCTCCCGGCATCACATCGTCGGAAAAGTCTGGGGTCACGTGACCCCATGACCGCACCCGACGATGAAGGGTTCCGTCAGTCCCACTTCTCGAAGCGCACGCGGCCGAAGCCCAGGCTCTGACACAGCGTTTTGACCTGCTCGACCATATCGTGCAACCCACAGATGTAGGCCTGCTTGTTCTCGTACCCGCCGAACTCCTCTTGGACGATCTTCTGAACGTATCCTACGCGACCCTTCCAGTCCGGTGTCTCGGGCCTAGAAATCGTGGGCAGAAAGTGGAAGTTCGAACGTTCGCGGTCCCAACTCTCGAGGATATCTCGGTAGATGAGATCGTACACGTATCGAACCCCGAACACCACGGAGAATTCCAGGCCATCGTCGAGGTTGCTGGCCCAGATGTGACCAAGCATCGAGATGAAAGGCGCGACGCCCGTGCCTGTCGCGATGAACACCGTATCGGACCGAATGGGTTCGGGAAGCACGAACCGACCCAAGGGTCCAATCATCGAGAGCCTCGTGCCGGGCTTGACCTTGTGAAGAAAATTCGACATGAAGCCGCCCTCCACGACCTTGATGCAGAGCTCAAGATGATTCTTGTTCTCCGGAGCCGACGCAATGGAGTACGGGCGGGAAATGCGCTTCCCGTCCTTTTCCGCGAAGACGGAGACGAACTGCCCAGGCTCGAAATCGATTACCGGCTCGTTCTCGAACGTGAACCGGATTAGGTAGGTCTCGGGATACTTCGGTGTGATGTCAAAAACCTCTTCGACGACGGCCATGTGCTTGCCGGCACGGAACTTCACGGGAGGTTCCTGAAAAACGGGTTTCACGGCAGCGGCTCCCTTGGGCGATGCGCGCTCCCGCATCATCGGCACTCTGGCACTATGGGGTCTGATTTAAACGTTTCCTCCGATCCGCTAACGCGCATGCCCAACGGCCTCTCGATCACCGCCGTCCCCCGTCACTCGGACGTACCCATCAGGAGGTTGCCGTATACGAGCCCCGCGACGGTCCCTCCGAGAAGCGGGCCGATCCAGTAGACGGACCAGTTCGCAAAGACGTTCGCAACGAGGGCCGGGCCGAGCCAACGCGCGGGATTCATCGCGGCTCCTGTCAGGGGTCCGCCCATCATGATGTCGAGAGCGACCGTGAAGCCGATTGCCAGGCCTCCGACGGCGCGGAAGGCGCCCTTCGGATCAATGCCTGTTCCGTACACAACGAAAACGAGGAAAAACGTGAGGATGGCCTCGACGAGAATCGCGCTCCCGAGGGACACACCAGGCCCCACTTCGGGAGTGCCGAGATTCGATCCTTGCCACTCCCCCATCGGAAAAACGCCGAGGAGCGTGAGCGCCGCCGCGATGCCTGCAGCCAACTGGGCAATCCAGTAGACAAATGCAAGACGAAGGGAAATCTGCCGGCCTACGAGTGCGCCTATCGTAACGGCCGGGTTGAGATGGCCTCCAGAGATGTGACCCGTCGCGGAAACCATCACGGCAATGGTGAGACCGTGGGCCAAGGCGACGAGCAGGAGATCCCCACCGCCCGTCGAGACAATCGCCCCTGCGCCCACGAACACGAGGGCGAAGGTGCCCACGAACTCAGCTATCGCCTTACGCAATGCGTCCGGTGCCATTTCGGGCCTCCTAGCGCGGGGCCCAACCGCAAGCCCTATTTCTACCTTGGCTTGTCGGAAGCTGCGCCTCAGGCGATGTAGGAGGCCGACCCGCGGTCAAACCCTCGAACGAATTCGAGATTCAACTCGCGAGGCTGCCACGCGGCGTCCGGGAAGACGAGCTGGGGGAAGAAACGCGTGAAGTCCTCGGAAATCTGCGTCACGAGATGTTCCGGACCGAACAGGGACTCGGCGATTCGATGAGCCTCTTGCCGACATGCGGCCTCGTCCACGATACCGACCGAATGAAGGTACTCGTGTAGAAGCACGTAGAACACGTAGTGACGATACAGCTCCGGGTTCGTCTCACGAATCCGAAGGAGCGGGACCTTGTTCATCACGATCACGTTGCTCGCGAGGGGATAGAAAGCGCCAAGGAATCCACCCGGGTGGTTGCCAAGATCCGCGAGGGCGAGCATGAGGCCGGCTCGGCTGCGACCTTCCACGACCTCGACCGCCCGTTTCACGAGTTCAAAGACGTCAGCGAGGCTGCGAGCCTCGTCGAGTTTGCGTGGAAAGTCCATCGTCACTTAGACATCGACGGTCGAACTTAAGGAATTGCCAGAGCCTCGTTCAGAGGAATGCCGATAGGAGCAGGTTGGTTCCCTCAAAACCGAGGAAGAGGATCACCGCGTAGCCGATGCTCAGGGTTGCCGCAGCGACGTTGACGGCCCTCCGGACGCGTCGGGTTCCGAAGCGCATCACGGGATAGGAAACCCCCAATCCAAAAAGGACCATGCCGAGCACGACGCCGAGGCTGAAGACGCCCACACCTCCAAGGAGCCCGAGGAAGGACGTCACGCCCAAGGAAGCTACGAGGAGGATGAGGAGCTCGTCGTTGCTTGCGATCCCATGGATCACACCGATTCCGAACATCGCGCGGTGCTCTCGGATGTCGCCAAAATGGAGGTGAGGGTGGACATGTTCGCGGGACTCATGCCGATGCCGGTGGCTGTGAAGGAACCCGAATTCAACGAGGAGGCCCAGGGAACCTATGAGGATGAGCATCACGGCAACCGCAAGTTCGAGGTGACTCAGAAAATCCCGAAGCAGGACGTCCCGGAAGGTGAACAGCAGGACCGTCACCACCGTCGCGGTCATCATGTGGCCCGCGGCCCAGCTGAAGCTCATGAAGGACGTCCTCCGCAGGCTCCGGCTGCGCGTCAGGAGATTCGAGACCGCGACGAGGTGATCGGCGTCATAGCTGTGCTTGAAGCCCAGGGCAAGGGAGAGACCGACAAAGAGCAAGGGGTCGAGGGGCATGGAATTCTCGTGGGCCTAAGAGCTCGAAATGAGTTGCAGTAGCACGTCTCGTACAGACGTAACACCACATAAACCTTCGCGAGACGATTCATGCCCTCCGTAGCACTCATTGTGGTGGGAGGTAGCACGTGTCCGTTGAACGCATCGGGGTGTCCCTCGAGGGCCCCCTCCTTCAGGAATTCGATCAGCTCGTCTCGGAAGAAGGCTACCCGAGCCGGTCGGAGGCCCTGCGCGATCTCATCCGGAAGGCTCTCGTCGGCCGACGCTGGGACGCGGGGGGCCATGTGGTCGGCACGATCACCTTCGTATATCGGCACGATGTAGGGATGGTGACCCACCGGATCCTGCATCGCCAGCATGACTTTCTGGGGTCGATTCGAGCGACCGCTCATACACATCTGAGCGAAGAAACCTGCCTCGAAGTGCTCATCGTGGAGGGCGAAGGGCGCCGAGTCGCCCAGCTCGCCGATCGACTCAAGAGCGTGAAGGGCGTCTTGTTCGCGGACGTCGTCGTGGCCACTCCGGATCTCAAGTAGACCGGGAGGGGGACGAATGAAACGACATGCTCGTCGACTCACGGGAGGATCTCAGCTCCTGTCCCCTCGGCCTCGGAATGTTTTTGAGTGGAGCAAAGGAATCCACGATGGATGGGTGTCCTCGTTCGCCTCGCGAGCCAGTGGATCGCGGGGGAAAACGCGGAGGACGCGCTTCGAGTAGCGCGTGCAGCGAATCGCCGAGGCATCGAAGCCCTGATCAACAATCTCGGCGAGCATGTTCGAGACCGTCGGTCCGTTGATTCCTACGCACGGGAGTACCTGCGGCTTGGCCTCTCGATGCAGGAGATTGGAATCCGCGGTTGCCTCAGCGTAAAGCCGACCCAGCTGGGACTTCTCATCGATCAGGGCTATGCGTTGAGGCAGTGCCTGACCCTCCTTGACGCCGCAAGACAGGCTGGCCGGATGCTGTGGCTCGATATGGAGGAAGCGTCCACCGTTGAGGACACCATATGGGTCTACGAGAGGATGCTCGAGCGGTACCCGCGCGTCGGACTTTGTCTACAGGCGAACCTCCGTAGGACCGAGCGGGACCTCGCGCGACTCCTCCCACAAGGAGCGCGTGTCCGTCTGACGAAGGGAGCCTATTCCGAAAGCAGGCGGATCGCGTACACGGCTCGTCCCGAAATCGACAGGCAGTTCCTCCGACACCTTGAAATGCTCTTCAGGGAGAGCCGGGACTTCGCCGTCGCGAGCCATGACAGCCGAATGATTGACCGGGCGCTGGCACTGGCCGAGGCCCACAGCGTCCCTTTTGAATTTCAGATGCTACAGGGCGTGCGAGACCCTCTGAAGGAAAGACTTGTCGGAAGGGGCCACAAAGTCCTGGAGTACATACCGTACGGTCCCAAGTGGCTGCCCTACTTTGCCCGCCGCTTGCGGGAACGGCCTGGGAGCATCCTCACAATGCTACGGTCGATCGTGGGCGAATGACCCGCACGAAACCTTTTCCGCGTGCTGGATGTTACTTCATGCGTGGACCGTCCCACGTTCCGCCGCACGATGCGGCTCCTTGAATCCCGGTATCCCATGGAGGACTGGGCACGGGACATGACCGGCTTTGAGGTACTCATCTCAACGATCCTGTCCCAGAGCACGACAGTCTCGAACGAACGCAGGGGCATGGATGGCCTACGTGCGAGGTTCAAGGNNCACGCAGGCCTGTCGAAGCAGAAAGCCCCGCGTATCCGGACCGTGGCGCGACATGTCATGGACGCTTGGAACGGAACCTTGAGTCGCGTCCTGTCCCAACCGACGCGCAAGGCAAGGGTCGCCTTGGTTGCCCTCCCAGGCGTCGGTCCCAAGACGGCGGATGTTGTCCTGGCTATGGCGGGGAACCATATGGTCTTCCCGGTGGACACACACGTCGCCCGCGTCGCCCGACGTTGGAAGCTCGGAGGCCGGGGCTATGAGGCCACCCGCAGCACCCTGGAAGCCTACACACCCTTGCGCAAACGAAGATCTTGGCACCTGGCCATGATCGCCCACGGGCGTTCCGTGTGCAAGGCAAGACGCCCGCTCTGCGACGCGTGTCCCGTCTCCGAGGCGTGCGACTGGTACCTAGCGAGACGTCCTCGGCGCGCCAAAAGGTTAAAGGCCCGCGGCCGCTAGCACCGCGCGGGCGAGGTCTCGTGGGCTTTTCGGACTACATTCAACTGATGAAGCTACGAATCGCAGCTCTACTCCTGCTCGTCGCGGCCGCGGGATACGTGTCCACGAGCGGCCTCCGCGTGGAGGCCGTGTCCTTCGGGCTTCTCATGGCGACCGGCCTCCTGGCCTCCGGAGGCGCAAGCGCGATCAACCACTACCTCGACCGGGACCTCGATGCCATCATGCAAAGGACGCGAGCACGCCCGCTTCCCAACCGCCGAATTAACCCACCCACCCGGGCCCTTGGGTTCGGCCTTCTCCTGAGCGGCGTCGCCCTCGTCCTGTCCTATACGCTCATCAATCCCCTCACCGCGGCGATGATCTCCCTTGGGCTTTCCGTTTACATTGGGGTCTACACGATTGGGCTCAAGAGGACGCATGCGAGCAACATCGTCATCGGCGGATTCGCGGGCTCATGCGCTGCCCTCGCAGGCTCCGCCGCGGCGACAAACGCGATCAGTCTGTCCGCCGCCCTCATCGGTCTCCTCGTCTTCCTATGGACGCCGGGTCACTTCTGGGCCCTCGCGTATCGGAGCCGAGAGGACTACCGGCGGGCAGGTGTTCCCATGCTCCCAGCCGTGCGCGATGAGGGGACCGCGGTGCGGGCAATTGCCGTGTCCACCGCCGTCGTGCCCCTGACCGCGGCCACCTTCTTCTTCGCCCCCGCGTTCCATTCCTTCGTGTACTTGGGCTTCGCCGCGACGGCGGGCACGGTCCTCCTCGCCCAGACGCTCCGGTTCGCGCGCCATCCGACGGCGGCCCGAGCTTGGAGCGGCCACCAATTCTCTCTCACCTATCTGACCCTCATCCTCGTCGGCATGATGATCAGCGCGATCCTCCTCATCCCCCCGTAGGATTCCAGGACGAAGGCAGGCGACTCCCCGGATCGTCTCCCGTCGATTTTCGACGTCCTTACCTTGAGTTTTAATAGGGCGCCCCCTTTGTGGCGCAGACGTGCACGCAGACGGCGTGCCAGGGCGACTGCGATGACGGGTCGAGTCGGATGGTAGAATGGGCGGCCCGGCGAAGGAAGGAATGGATGTCCCTCGGATCGACAAGGGCCTCGACAATATCTACGTGAAACAGACGTCCATCTGCCTTGTGGACGGCCAGAGGGGACGGCTCCTTTACCGCGGCTACGACATNNCGACATACGAGACTTGGCCCGCCAGTCGACGTTCGAGGAGACCGCATTCCTCCTTCTTCACGGCCACCTGCCGAACCGGGGAGAGCTCAACGAGACTGTGGCGGACCTCGCCGCCGCGCGGTCCCTTGCGCCCGAGACCCTTCAGTTGCTGCGCAAGATGCCGGCGGGAGCGTCTCCCA
>JABAOD010008825.1_pt1 | contig 13423 bp, 12 predicted proteins | sample 7062151 | NCBI WGS metagenome assembly JABAOD01 (sample SAMN14538626, study PRJNA623070) | marine sediment metagenome | biome: marine biome [ENVO:00000428]; feature: marine pelagic biome [ENVO:01000023]; material: deep marine sediment [ENVO:00002113] | place: India: Gulf of Khambhat ...
GCGGATTCACCGGCTGCTCTCGGCGCAGCACCTCAAAGTGCAGGTGCGGCCCCGTCGAGCGCCCCGAAGTCCCCACCGTGGCAATGGGGGCGCCACGGGTGATGCGGTCACCGACTTTGACCAGGACGGATTTGGTGTGCGCGTAGCGGGTGACGATGTCCCCGTGGGTGATCTCGACCATCAGCCCGTAGCCCGCCTTGGGCCCGGCGTAGCGCACCACCCCATCGCCCATGGCGTGAATGGGCGAGTCCAAGCGCGAGGCAATGTCCACGCCCTCGTGGCGGGCGCGCCGCCCGGTGAAAGGATCCGCGCGCCAGCCAAACCCGGAGCTCACCCACCCGCCGTTGACGGGCCACCCCGCGGGGGTGACCGCGGCCTCGAGCTGGCGGTTCATGAGCAAGGTCTCTAGCGCCGTTAGGCGCTCGCGCTGGGCGCTGAGCTGGGCATCGAGCGCCTCGAGCGCGGGGAACAGCGCGGGGGCGGTGGCACTGAGGAGGGTCTCGGGCCCGCCCATGGCCGGTTCGGCGGAGAAATCAAATTCTGCTTTATCGAGCCCGGCCATGGCGACCAAATGCCCGCCCAGGGCGTTGACGCGCCACATCTGCGCTTGCAGCTGGCCTAAGCGCTGGGCCAAGGCATTTAAATGGGTCTCGGCCTGGCGGCGGGTGGCGGCAATGGCGGCGCGCTGGGCGGAGAGTTCGGCCTTTTGGGTGGCGAGCACCGTGGCATCGAGCGTGGTGCGGGGGTGCAGCCGGGTATAGATGTCGCTCACCACATAGCCCACCACCGCCGGCAAGGCCACCAGCCCGGCGAGGGCCATGGCGGCGAGTTGGCGCAGCGTAATGCATGTACTGCGGAAAGAACGGGTCCTGCTTGGAACGATGATGAAATTCATCTGCCTGACGCGGCCTCCTTCGCTCTGGCGGCAGAACCGCTGCCGTTTTAGCTCTTAGACGGCGGCAACCGGGTGCAAGAAGGCAATCGGTGCAGCTGCCTCGTTATCGTATGTAACCAGCTCCCAGGCACTCCTGTCGGCAACCAAGTGACGCAAAAGGCGGTTGTTCAGGAAGTGCCCTGATTTATGGGCAGTGAACGACCCGACCAGCGGATGCCCGAGCAGATACAGATCGCCGATCGCATCCAGAATCTTGTGCTTAACAAATTCGTCCTCATAGCGCAAGCCATCTTCGTTCATGACACGATAATTGTCGAGCACGATGGCGTTATCGAACCCCCCGCCTTGGGCCAGACCGGCTTGTCGCAAGCTCTCGATGTCGCGCATGAACCCGAAGGTGCGCGCGCGACTGACCTCCTTGACAAAGGAGGTCGTTGAGAAATCCATACACGCCACCTGGGGTACCGTGTTGAACAACGGGTGATCAAATTCGATGGCAAACGTGACCTTGAACCCCTCGAAGGGCTCAAGCGCCGCCCACTTGTCGCCGTCCTCTAGGCGAACCCTCTTTTTGATACGAATAAACTGTTTGGCGGCTGCCTGCTCGTGGATGCCGGCGGACTGGACCAAAAACACGAACGGGCCGGCACTGCCATCCATGATCGGCACCTCGGCCGCCGTCAGCTCGACGTAGGCATTATCGATGCCTAGGCCGGCAAACGCCGACATCAGGTGCTCGATCGTCGAGATTCGAACACCGTCGCGTTCGAGGGTCGTGGATAGCCGCGTATCGGCTACATGCTCGGGGCAGGCGCGAATGTCAACCGGCTTGTTGACATCAACACGGCGAAAGACGATCCCCGTTTCCGGGGGGGCGGGTCGTAGCGTCAGGTAAATCTTTTCGCCGGTATGCAAGCCGACTCCGGTTGCCCGGATGACGTTCTTGAGCGTCCGTTGTTTGATCATTTATAGTTGTTAGTCGGGGTCCCTGGAAGTGAAGCCAACCTCGGCCCACCCGCTCGACATGCCTTTGATCTAGCAGAAACGACACGGCTAGCCTCCGGCCTGGCAGGGCACCTTGTCCATCCCGTGGAAGTCCGGTGCCGGTATTAAAATGTAAAAGCCCATCTCTGTCCAGCACATTCGCCATTTTCCGGCGTCCAGCGCCCCTGTCTCCCCGCCCCGGGGTTGGCAGTGGCCGCCACGACGGCCGGCGCCGGGTTAATCGGCCTGCCTTCGGAGGAAGGCGGGTATGTCTAGGTACTCCAGGGCGGCCTCTCCGCGCGGGGATTCGCCGTGCCCGCTGCGCCGATTGCGGATGACTGTGGGTGTGTCCAGCTGTTCGTAGTCCAGCGGGCCCGTGCCTGTGCGCACCACCTGGAACGGCTGTTGGCGCTTCTGTCCCTGGCCAAGGCCGGTGGCGACGATGGTGACACGCATCTCATCGCGCATTTCCGCATCGATGACAGTCCCCACCACCACGGTGGCGTCATCGGCCGCAAACTCCTTGACTGTGGTGCCCACCTCTTCGAACTCGCCGATAGACATATCCAGACCGGCCGTCACGTTGACCAGAAGACCGCGCGCGCCGGAGATATTGATATCCTCCAGCAGCGGGCTGGAGATTGCCGACAGCGCCGCCTCGGTTGCGCGCCCCTCGCCACTGGCCGAAGCCGATCCCATCATGGCCATCCCCATTTCCGCCATGACCGTGCGCACATCGGCAAAATCGACGTTGATGAGACCCGGTCGCGTAATCAACTCGGCGATACCCTGCACCGCACCCTGCAGCACGGCGTTAGCTTTGGCGAACGCATCCAGCAGTGTGGCTTCCTTGCCGAGTACCGTGAGCAGCTTTTCATTCGGGATCGTAATGATGGAGTCCACATGCTCGGTCAACTCCCGAATGCCGTGCTCGGCCACCGACATACGCTTCTTACCTTCAAACAGGAACGGCCGGGTCACCACCGCCACGGTGAGGATGCCGGCGTCCTGGGCCACCTGCGCGACCACGGGAGCAGCCCCAGTACCTGTCCCGCCGCCCATACCGGCAGTGATGAATACCATGTCCGCGCCCGCCAGCACCTCGGCGATGCGTTCGCGATCTTCGACCGCCGCCTGGCGACCAATCGTGGGGTCAGCCCCACAGCCCAGGCCTTTGGTCAGGTTCGCGCCCAGTTGCAGCACCGTACGCGCGCTGGTTCGTTTGAGCGCCTGCGAATCGGTATTGGCACTAATAAATTCAACCCCCTCTATGTTCGCGGCAACCATGTGGTCAACAGCATTGCCGCCGCCGCCGCCGATCCCGATTACTTTGATCACGGCCTGCTGGCCGTAGGTATCCATGAGTTCAAACATTTTGCGCTACTCCTGTCTTAGTGGCTGAGGTAGACATTACGGTTACGATCCGACATCAGAAATGACCCTGAAACCAACTCCGTGCACGACCCAACACCCCGCGCAAGCCGTCGACAGCTCGCGCGTGGTCGACGTAGTACTTGCCCTCGCGGTGACTTGCCCCGTAGAGCACTAGCCCGACGCCGGTGGCATAGATCGGGTTGTGAATCACGCCAGTCAGTCCGCCTACGTACTGCGGCACACCAAGTCGCACCGGCATATGGAATACTTCCTCGGCGAGATCGATCATGCCTTCCATCTTCGCGCTGCCGCCCGTCAACACGATTCCTGACCCGATCATTTCTTCGAAGCCGCTGCGGCGCAGTTCCGCCACCACCAGGCCATAAAGCTCTTCGATGCGCGGCTCGATCACCTCGGCCAGCGTTTGACGTGACAGGCTACGCGGAGGCCGATCACCCACGCTCGGAACCTCTATGGTCTCGTCGCGACGCGCCAGCTCGGTCAGGGCGCAACCATATTTCTTCTTAATCTCCTCGGCATGCTGCGTCGGTGTGCGCAATGCCACTGCAATGTCATTGGTTACCTGATCGCCAGCGATCGGGATGACCGCCGTGTGCCGTATGGCACCCTCGGTATACACACAGATATCGGTGGTACCACCACCGATGTCGACAAGGCACACGCCGAGCTCCTTCTCGTCATCGGTCAGCGCCGAGGTGCTCGAGGCAAGTTGCTCGAGAATGATCTCATCAACCTCGAGCCCGCAACGCCGTACGCACTTAATGATGTTTTGCGCTGCGCTAACGGCACCGGTAACCACGTGTATTTTCGCCTCCAGGCGCACGCCACACATACCGATCGGCTCGCGCACACCGTCCTGCTTGTCGATGACATACTCCTGCGGCAACACATGCAACACCCGCTGGTCCGTGGGAATCGCCAGTGCCCGCGCCGCCTCGATGACACGCTGTACGTCACCGTTCTCGACCTCCTTGTCCTTGATGGCAACGATGCCGTGGGAGTTGAAACTCGTGATGTGGCTGCCCGCAATGCCCGCGTAAACCGAATGGATGCGACAGCCTGCCATTAGTTCGGCCTCCTCCACGGCGCGTTGTATCGATTGCACGGTGGACTCGATATTAACCACCACACCTTTTCTCATCCCACGCGATGGGTGATGACCGACACCTACGATCTCTACCTCGCCCATCGGCGATACTTCACCGACGATGGCAAGCACCTTCGAGGTCCCGATGTCGAGCCCCACCACCAGTCTCTCATCATCCCGCTTTGCCATAGCTAGCTCACCTCTTTTGTTGTCAGTGTGCTCGAACGAACTCCGCCTGCAGCGGTCGGGCGGGCGGATCGAGCCATTGCACAGATAAACCGTTTGTATATCGCAGATCGATCTGCTGGATGCTGCGCTCATGTGCAGCGAGCGCATGCGTATACACCTGCACAAAGCGCGCGAGCCTGCGCTGCGGATCCTCTCGGGCCAACACCAATGTCCAACCATTGCTTAGGCGAATGCGCCAGGTGCGACGCGAGGTCAATGTCACTGTCACAGGGTGCAAGCCACCTGGCGCAAGCATGTGCGCAAAACCCCGGTAATATTGCAGCACCTGTGGGTGCGTACCCGTTGGCCCCTGCAGCAACGGCAACGGTGGTGTCGCTGCGGCATCGCTGATTTCCACGAGCTCACCCACGTGATTTAACCTTGCGTCCTCACCCCAGCGTGCGACGAGCTGCTGCTCGCTGAAAAGAACATGCAGATCACGGGGCCACCGTCGGCGTACCGAGGCACGGTACACCCAGGGCAACGATTCGAGGCGAGTGACCATCGCCGACAGATCCAAGGCGAAGAAGTTGCCACGCACATGGTCCTTAACACTCTCAACGAGCTCTGCCCGGGTAACGTGCTCAAACGACCCTTCGAAGTGGACGTTTTCCACGGGGAAATTGTCGGAACGCAGCAGCCAGTCCAAAGCCAGTGCCGAGCCGACAAGCAATACAAGCACCCACAGCAGCTTGATCGCCGCGCTGACAGCTGTATCTTGGGCCACCGACGATGGTGTCCCGCGCTGTTTCACCCGCGCCATGGCTGAGACCGCGCTTGTGCTTGCCTGCTCATGGTTCACCTACTATGCATACCTCAAGCTCGAGCGTTACACCGTGGGTACGCTTTACCTGTTCACGCACGCGTTCGATCAGGCGTTCGATGTCGACCGCCGTGGCCTTGCCGCGATTGACGATGAAATTCGCATGCACGTCCGACACGCAGGCGTCACCTTCGCACACACCCTTGAGACCGCACGCCTCGATCAGGCGTGCGGCATAGTCGCCCGGTGGATTTTTGAAAATCGAACCGGCATTGGGCATCTGTACAGGTTGCGTTTGACCACGGCGGGCGAGCAGCGAACGAATGCGTGCCTTGCCGTCCGCGACATCGCCTTTGCGTAACCGCAAATGGGCGGCGACGAACCACTCACCCGCGGGTCCGCCGACGCGGCGGTATCCGATACTGTAGTCAGCAGGTCCACGCATACGCAGCTGACCGTGCTGATCGATAGTTTCGACGTTGTCGACGATGTCCCAGGTCTCGCCGCCGAAGGCGCCCGCATTCATGGCAAGCGCGCCACCGATCGTGCCCGGGATACCACAAAGAAACTGCGCGCCTGTCAGGCCGTGTGCCACCGTGAAACGCGCCACTTTCGCGCTCGCGACCCCGGCCTCCGCGCGCACCTCGGTCTCGCTGGTCATGCGCAAGCCGGTGAGCGCACCACTGGTGGCGATCACGGTGCCGCGTATGCCGCCGTCCCGCACGAGTAAGTTGCTGCCGAGCCCAATCCAATAGATGGGCTGGCCGGCCGGTAGGCTGTGCAGAAACAAGGCAAGATCTTCAATATCGGCCGGTATAAAGACGCAATCCGCCGGACCGCCGACACGCCAACTCGTATACTTCGCCATCGGCTCATACTCCAGCAGCCTGCCGCGTAAACGGGCCGTGTCAGCAACGATGGTCATCGACATTTCTCGACTAACGCCTGCGGCAAGACTGCCGCGACTTGCCCAATGCTGCCCGCCCCCATGGTCAACAGTAGGTCGTTTGGCCGCAGCACCTTGCTCAATACCTCGGATAAGATGTTTATGTCCTCAACAAAAATGGGGTTGGCCTTGCCGCGTGCGCGGATTGTCCGACACAAAGCGCGTCCGTCGGCTCCAACGATGGCGGATTCACCGGCGCTGTAGACCTCGGTGACGATGAGTGGATCGATCTCCTGCAGAATCATGCTGAAATCGTCCAGCAGGTCACGCGTGCGGCTGTAGCGATGCGGCTGAAACACCAGCACCAGCCGTCGATCCGGCCAGCCGCGGCGTGCGGCTGTTAGTGTCGTCCTGATTTCGCATGGATGATGGCCGTAATCGTCGACCAGAATGACGTCACCATCCCCAAGCGCAAGCCGGCCGGTGATCTGAAAACGCCGACCGATACCGCCAAAACTCGTCAGTGCCTCGACGATGGCGCTCTTGCTAACACCGAGCTCCCTTGCCACAGCAATAGCGGCACACGCATTGAGTACATTGTGTTCACCGGGTTGATTCAGGGTCACGTTGCGCCACTGCTCGACACCTTTTTTAATATCGACGCTAAAGCGCATCTGCATGCCGTGTTGCTCAATGCCGCTGGCACGCACATCGGCGCCGGCACGGGTGCCATAGGTGATGAGCGGGCGCTGTACCTTGGCCATGATGGCGCGTACGTGTTCGTCATCGATACACAGCACTGCCAAACCGTAGAACGGCAAGCGGTGCAGAAACTCGACGAAAGTCTGCTTAAGGCGCGCAAAATCCCCGGCGTAGGCGCCGAGATGATCGTTGTCGATATTGGTGACCACCGCTAAATAAGGTTGTAAGCGCAGGAACGAGGCGTCGCTCTCGTCGGCCTCAGCGACCAGGTACTCGCCGCGCCCCAGCCGCGCGTTACTGCCAGCGCTGTTGAGCTGGCCGCCGATCACGAAGGTGGGATCGAGCCCGCCGTGTGCGAGCACGCTGGCGATGAGGCTCGTAGTGGTGGTCTTGCCATGCGTGCCGGCAACGGCAATACCGCGCTGGAAACGCATCAGCTCAGCCAGCATCTCGGCACGTTGCACGACGGGGATGTTCGCCTGCCGCGCCGCCATTACCTCGATGTTGTTGCCGTTGACGGCCGAGGACACAACGACAACGTCGACGCCGTGGACCAGTGCGGCGTCGTGACCGATATGCACCGGTACGCCGAGCGTTGTCAGACGGCGGGTATGGCTGTTTTCGCGCACGTCCGATCCCGAAACCTCGTACTGCAGATTGGACAGCACCTCGGCAATCCCACTCATACCGACACCGCCTATACCCACGAAATGGATGCGCCGAACCCAGTTACGCATGTATCGCCTCCAGGCACAGGCGGCCAATGGTTTCAGCCGCATCCGGCGTGGCGCAGCGTCGGGCGTTGAACCCCATGTTCACGAGTAGCTGCCGATGCGTGGCAAAGCGCTCCAGCAACTCGCGCAGTGTCGAGGACACAAACCTATGCTGCGGCACGACTATTGCCGCCTCACGTTCGGCCAGAAATCTGGCGTTGGCATCCTGATGGGCATCTACCGCGTGCGGATAAGGCACGAGAATAGAGGCGCGCCCCGCGGCGCAAAGCTCAGCGATCGTCATGGCGCCGGCGCGACAGATCACGAGATCGGCCCAACGATAGGCTGACGCCATATCGTCGATGAACGCCGACACGCGCACCGCGACCGAAGAGCCGGCGTAGGCCGCCTGCGTCGATTCCAGCCACTTGCGCCCGCACTGATGCCAAACCTCGGTGTCGTGTCCGGCTTTCCAGGTACGCAAGGTCTCGGGGATGATCGTATTGAGGATCTGCGCACCCTGGCTGCCGCCAAGCACCAGCAGGCAAAGCGGCCCTTGTCTTTCCTCCCTGCCCGCCGGCGGTATGTCGGCGATGTCGCGGCGCACTGGGTTGCCTACGTGTCTGGCACGCGGCCGGTTTTTGAAGGCACCCGGAAACCCGCACAGCACACCGTCGGCCAGCCACGCTAGCCAGCGATTGGTGAGGCCGGGAATGGCATTCTGTTCGTGAACCAACAACGGCTTGCGCAGCAGCCAAGCCACCAACCCCCCGGGGCCGGCGACGAAGCCACCCATCGCCAACACGACATCAGGTCGCTGGCGTAGCATGATGCGCAGAGCCTGCGTCAGCGCAAACGCCAGCTTGACCGGCAACAGCAACCATGCCAGCGCCCCGCGGCCGCGCACACCGCTCGCCGATATCCAGTCGATATGCAAACCGGCCGCCGGAATGGCTTGCGCCTCGAGCCCGCTACGTGTACCCATCCACACCACCTCGACGCCCTGGCTCTCGAGGTGCTCTGCCACCGCGAGCCCAGGAAAGACATGACCACCGGTTCCGCCCGCGATCACCATAACCTTACTCAATGCACGCCCCACGAATGTCTGCGTGTCTCCCGTTCGATCATCAACAGCAAACCCACGGCCATCAGGCTTGCCAGCATGCTGCTACCGCCGTAACTCAAGAACGGCAACGCCAATCCCTTGGTCGGCAACACGCCCATGTTCACACCCATGCTTATGACCGCCTGGATAGCGAGTAATAACGCAATGCCCTGCGCCAATCGCGCCGCATATAACAGCCCGACGTCTTGTGCGCGACGCGAAATCGCAAACGCCCGTGTAATCAGTACTGCGAACAGCGCGAGCACACTCAGCACGCCGAGTAATCCGAGCTCTTCGGCGGTCACAGCAAAAAGGAAATCCGTATGTGCCGCTGGCAGGTAATACAGTTTCTGTACGCTCGCACCGAGTCCCACACCAATCCATTCACCACGACCGAAGGCGATCAATGCCTGTACCAGCTGGAAACCGCTGTCAAAGGGGTCGGCCCAGGGATCGAGAAACGCGATAAAACGCTCCAGCCGGTAAGGCGCAATCAGCGTCAGCAGACCGACGGTCGCAATCGCGGCCAGCCCGATGAGACCAAAATGCCATACGCGTACGCCCGCCAAGAACAACATCCCGAGCACCGTCATGCTGATGACCACGGCAGCACCGAGATCCGGTTCTTGCAGCAACAGTATGCCGACTGCGGATACCACCAGAGCGCTTATCACCACTCCCTGAGTGAAGTTATGCAATTCTTCCTGCTTACGAACGAAATAACCGGCCACATAAATCACGAGAAAAAGTTTCACGAATTCGGAAGGCTGGAGGTTGACGATACCAAGCCTGAGCCAGCGTGCGCTGCCGTTGGCAGTAACCCCAATCCCAGGAATCAGCACGAGCACCAGCAAGACCAGGCCGAGCAGCAATAAGTATGGTCCGGCTTGTTCCCACAACCGCAGCGGTGTGCGCATCACGAGATACATGAAGACCGAACCGACCGCGACTGCGGCAAGCTGCCGCATCAGGTAGTACGCGGCGTTGCCTGTGGTGCGCTCGGCAAAAGAGATCGATGCGGAGTACACCATGATCAATCCCAACCCGACGAGCGTGGCCACACAGGTGAGCACCCAGGGATCCCATCGCGGTCGCGGCGTCCCCGCGACCCGACTTTTGTCCCTCGGTGCGGCGCTGCCTGTCATAGCCCGCCTCGCGTTGATAGCAGCGCCCGTACCGCCGCCATGAATGTCTCGCCGCGGTGCTCATAGTTCCTGAACATGTCGAAGCTGGCACAGCCTGGCGAGAGCAGCACGACATCTCCGGCACACGCCAGCGCGTGCGCACGTGAGACCGCGTCCTCCATGTCAGCGGCTCGCACCACGGTAACGACTTCGTTCAGCGCGCGTTCTATGACACCGGCATCGCGCCCGATTGATATCAGAGCACGCACGTGTGCGCGCACATCATCCCTGAGCACGGCGAAATCACCGCCCTTGCTCTCGCCTCCGGCGATCAGCACCACCGGGCGCGTCTGTCCCGCCAAGGCCGCCCGCAGCGCACCGACGTTGGTGGCCTTGGAGTCATTAACCCAAAGCACGCCGTCGCGTTCGGCCACGACCTGGCTGCGATGCGGCAGACCGGCGAAAGCAGTGAGCGCGCGCGCTACGGCCGCGACCGGGACATCAAACGTGTCGGCTAGCGCCATCGCGGCCAGCGCATTGGCAAGGTTGTGACGGCCTTGTAAGCGCACGGTCCCGCTTTCCAGCCAGCCCACCTTGCCTTTAGCCAACCATTCGCGCCCACCCTTTTCGATCAGGCCAAAATCCGTCGCACGGGCCGGCGGTCGCAAACCAAAGTGCACGCGCTTGCGCTTGCTATTCGCCATGGCCATGACCGCAGGGTCATCTGCGTTCAGGACCATGACACCATCGCCGCGGAAGATACGCGCTTTCGCCTGCGCGTACTCCTGCACACTGCCGTAACGATCCATATGATCACGGCTGATATTGAGTACCGTGGCGGCACGTGCGTTCAGACTGTGGGTCGTCTCCAGTTGAAAGCTGGAGAGCTCAAGCACAAAGACATCTGGCTGGTTAGCATCCAGCAGCGACAAAGCCGGCATGCCGATGTTGCCGCCGACACGCACGTCCAGACCGGCTTCCGCCAACATGGCACCGACGAGAGCGGTCACGGTGCTCTTACCGTTCACTCCGGTTACCGCGATCACCGGTGCCGATGTCGCTTGCGCGAACAGTTCGATGTCACCGATGGCGCGCGCGCCGCGCGCCATCGCCTGCGCGATAACCGGCTCGTGCAGCGACACGCCTGGGCTCACGACCAGGAGACCTGGATCGCGGAACAGTGCAGGATCCCAGGCACCCGTGTGGCATTCGATCGGTTGTGCAGCCGCACGCAAGCTGTCGAGCATCGGCGGCCGCTCTCGGTTATCCACCACAGTGACTTGATAACCGAGATGGGCCAGGTAGCGCGCACAGGAGAGACCGGTTAGCCCCAGACCGACTACCAGTGCCCGTTGCGGTTCCAACTGTGCCATGCGCAAAGCCTGCATCATCAACGGATCTTCAATGTCGCCAACCCAATCAGCACGAGGATCACTGTGATGATCCAGAAACGTACAATCACGCGCGGCTCGGGCCAGCCCTTAAGCTCAAAATGGTGATGCAACGGTGCCATACGAAAGATGCGCCGCCCCATGAGCTTGTACGACGCAACCTGCAGCATTACTGACACCGTTTCCATGACAAACACACCCCCCATGACGAATAAAACGATCTCCTGGCGCACCACTACGGCGACGACGCCGAGTGCGGCGCCAAGCGCCAGTGCGCCCACATCACCCATAAAAACCTGTGCTGGATAGGTGTTAAACCATAGAAAACCCAGCCCGGCGCCGACCAGCGCCGCACAAAAGATCAGCATCTCACCCACACCAGCGACGTAAGGAATGCCCAGATAGTTGGCGAATTGAATGTTTCCAGTGACGTAGGCGAATATCCCAAGCGCGCCCGCGACCATCGCCGCCGGCAAAATCGCTAGCCCGTCCAGACCGTCGGTGAGGTTGACGGCGTTACTCGAGCCGACGATCACCAGATAGGCCAGCAGCATGAACCAGGGACCAAGATCGAGGACAACGTTCTTGAAGAACGGCACGATCAGCGCCGTTTCCACCGGCGCCTCGGCGCTATAGTAAAGGAATATCGCTACCGCCAGTCCCGCTACCGTCTGCCAGAAGAATTTGGCACGCGCACCGATGCCGCGTGGGTTCTTACTGATTAGCTTTTTGTAGTCATCGACCCAACCGATGATGCCAAATGACAACGTCGTGAACAGCACCACCCATACAAAGCGATTGCTGAGATCCGCCCACAACAAGGTAGCCAACACGATGGCCACGATAATGACAGCTCCGCCCATCGTCGGTGTACCGGCCTTTGAGACGTGCGTCTCCGGTCCATCAAGGCGTACGGTCTGGTGAATCTGTCGATAGCCAAGGCGGCGGATCATCATCGGCCCGGCGACAAAACACACCGACAGCGCGGTGAGCACACCCAGAATCCCGCGAAACGTCAGGTAGCGAAAGACGTTGAAAAACGAAAACTCTCGGGTCAGTTGCTCAAACAGATATACCAGCATCTAAGTTTCATGCCTCAGTATTCATTCGGCACATGCATCAACTGAGCGCGGAAGCGTTATTGCCTGTACCACCTGTTCCAGATGCATCACCCGTGATCCCTTCACCAATACCGTGGTGTCGACGCTTAAACGCTCATGCAGTGTCTCGATCAGTGCTTCGCGGTTCGGGAAATGCTTACCGCTCTTGCCAAAACTTTCTACCGCGAGCCGGCTGAGCTCGCCGAGCGCATATAGCCGAGAGATCCCCAGATCCTTCGCCAGCTTGCCAGCGCGTCGATGAATGTCTGGTGCGGAGCCGCCCAGTTCCGCCATATCGCCGAGCACGAGCACGGTCTCGCCAGGATAGTCTTTCAACACAGCGATACCTGCCGCTAGTGAAGCGGGGTTGGCATTGTAGGTATCGTCGATGACCACTGCACCGTTACGGCCTGCCTTGAGCTCAAGGCGCCCAGAAACGGCGCGTAGTTTTTCCAACCCGCGTTTGACGCGCGCCAGATCAACGCCGCCAGCGACGGCGGTGGCCGTGGCAGCCAATGCATTGCTGACATTATGTTTGCCAAGTAGCGGCAGTCGCATTTGCATCTCTCCCTGGGCGGTTCGCAACCGGATCGTGCTTCCAGTGCGGTCGGTTTGGTAATCGGCGCTCACATCGGCCCGGTGGTGCAAGCCAAAAGTGAGGCAGCGCCGGCCCCGGGCGCATTCACGCCAGAGATCGGCATAGTCGTCATCGGCATTGATGACGGCGATACCGTCAGCACCCAACGCTGCGAACAACGCCCCCTTTTCGCGGGCAACGTCCTCGACGCTGCCCACGCCGGCGAGATGGGCCTGCGCCGCATTGGTCACCACAGCAATCGTGGGTGCCGTCATACGCGCGAGATAGGCAATCTCACCACGCTGGTTCATACCCAGCTCGACGACGGCGTAGCGGTCCTCGGGACGCAAGCGCAGCAACGTTAGCGGCACGCCGATATCGTTGTTGAGATTGCCGCGTGTGCTGCAACCGCGACCGGTCTCGGCCATGATCGCAGCGATCATCTCCTTGACCGTGGTCTTGCCGTTGCTGCC
>JABAOD010005584.1_pt1 | contig 13396 bp, 10 predicted proteins | sample 7062151 | NCBI WGS metagenome assembly JABAOD01 (sample SAMN14538626, study PRJNA623070) | marine sediment metagenome | biome: marine biome [ENVO:00000428]; feature: marine pelagic biome [ENVO:01000023]; material: deep marine sediment [ENVO:00002113] | place: India: Gulf of Khambhat ...
GGCCGGCCCCTGGATGTCCCTTTCTCCCTGAATCGGTCACGTTCACGCGACCTCTGGCCGGCGGGTGCTACGATCTCGGCGATGAAGATCAGGCTGCTCGCCTTCGCCAGCGCCGCCGAGGCGCTCGGCGACCGGGAGCTGGATCTGGAGCTGCCCGAGGGCAGCCGGGTCGGCGACCTGCGCAGCTCCCTGGAGCGCAGCCATCCGCCCCTGGCCGAGCTCTGGCAGCGCCTCGCCGTGGCCGTGGACGGTCGGATCGCGGAGCCCGAAACGCCGCTCTCCGACGGCGCCGAGGTGGCCCTCCTGCCCCCGGTCTCCGGCGGCGGTGCGCCCCCGACACGGCTCGTGGAGGGCGCGCTCGACACCGCCCGGATCGCGGCCGAGGTGGCCTCTCCCGCCCGCGGCGCCCTGCTCATCTTCGAGGGCAGGGTCCGCGACAGCCACCGCGGGCGGCCCGTGAGCCGGCTCACCTACGAAGCCTACCGGCCGATGGCCGAAGCGGCTCTCGAGCGCATCGTCCGCGAGCTGGAGGGCGACGGCCTCAAAGTGGCTATCGCACACCGCCTCGGCGAAGTTCCCGCCGGCGAGGCCAGCGTGGTGATCGCCGCCGCCTCGCCGCACCGCGACGCCGCCTACCGCGCCAGCCGCCAGGCGCTCGAGCGCCTCAAGCGCGAAGTGCCGATCTGGAAGCGCGAGCACTACGCCGACGGCAGCGCCGCTTGGCGCGAGGAGGAGCCGCTCAGCCCGACTCCCCCAACGCCACCTTCTGCGGCTCGGGGTAGCGCAGGATGACCCAGCGCCGGTAGCCCTCCTCCAGCTCGGCCCAGCTCCGCCCCAGATAACCGCGCAGCGCCTCGGCCTCGACCGGCCCTCCGCGCGCCACCGAGGCCAGGAAGATCCGATACCCGCGGGTCAGCTCGGGATCGGGACCGTCCAGCAGGTAGCGGATCCAGGAGGAGCTCTGGGCGTAGTGGATCCGAGCCTGTCCCGGCCGCTGGAAGTCGGAGCTGTCGAGATCCGCCAGCTCGACCAGCGGTACGAGCCGCCCCTCCTCGACCGCGCGGCGGACCCAGATTGCCGAGGCCAGCGGGCCGCGCCACTGCATCTCCCCGCCCTCCCGCATCGTCACTCCGCCGAAGGTTCCGGGCAGCAGGCCTCCCGACTCGTCCGCCTTCAGCCCACCCAGGTCCGCGGCAATTCCCTCCTCGATCCAAGGCGGCAAGGCCGGACCGAGGGCGCGCTTGTTGAGAAGATGAACCACCTCGTGCACCAGGGTGGCCGCCAGCTCGGCGTCCTCGTAGCCTTCGTGGGAGGTGGAGATGACGCCCCTGCCGGTGTGGCCGGCCACCACCAGATCCCCCAGGCTGCCGCTCGACTTGAAGGAGAAGTAGTCGCGCTGATGCTCGAACAGGACCACCGCACCACGCGGCTCCCCCACCGGCGTCACGGCGTAACGCAGGCGGTAGGCGCCCTCGACTCCCGCCAGGATCCGTTCCAGCCACGCGAGCAGGGCATCGTCGTCGCAGTCGGTATAGAGATCGTAGGGTCCGAGCCGACCGCGCCGCTCCTGCCCGGACAGCATGCCGCGCGCCGCGGCCAGGGTCTCGGGGTCGGGCGGGCGCGCTTCCAGCGGCAGGGGCGGTGCCGGATCGCTGCCCAGCGGCGGCTCCCCATCCTCGGGCGCGGGCTCGCGCCGGATCCATCCCCGCTCCTCGCCGTAGCGCACCTCCAGCCAGTCCTCGCGCCGTTCGAGGATCTCCAGGTTGGCGTACGAGGGAACGGTGGCCCGCACCGGGGCCTCGTTGTCGGGAGCGGCCCGGAGCGCGGTGTCCGGCCGCACCCAGACCCGGGGCCGGGCGCCGAGGCGCGGCTCCGGCTCTCGCTCCGGATCGAGCCTACCGATCAGGTAGATGACCTCGCGCCCGACCTCCTCTTCCCCCTCTTCACCCGCCGACGGCGGAGGCAAGTAGAGGGCTCGAAAGCTCTCGGCCAGGGGAGCCACCAGGGGCCACTCGACTGCGCGCTCCAGGAGGCGAGACTCGGGATGGCGGGTCAGCCACGCGAAGAGCGCGGCCAGGGCCAGGAGGAGAACCAGCGAAGCCTTGAGGGCCAGATCTCGCCACATCGATCGATCCTGGCCATGCCGTCGATCAGTACCGCGGCAGCGTCGGATCCACCTCGACGCTCCAGGCGTCGATGCCGCCGGTCAGGTTTCGGGCCCGGGAGAAGCCGCGGCGACGGAGCAGGCCCACCGCCTGCGCCGAGCGGATGCCGCGATGGCAGAAGACCACGATCTCTTCCCCAGGGTCCAGCTCGGCAAGGCGCTCGGGCAGCTCCTGGAGCGGTATCAGCCGCGATCCCTCGAGGTGGCAGATCGCCCGCTCCGCCGGCGTGCGCACGTCGAGCAGAGTCGGGCGCGGACCGCGATCGAGCAAGACCTTCAACGCCCCGGGCGCCAGCTCGAAGTCCGCTTCCGGCTCCTCCTCCGCCCCCGGCGCCAGGCCGCAGAAGTCCTCGTAGTCGATCAGCTCGGTCACGGTCGGCCGCTCGCCGCAGACCGGGCAGTCGGGGCTCTTGTGCAGCTTCAGCTCGCGAAAGGAGAGGCTCAGGGCGTCGAACAGGACGAAGCGTCCGATCAGGGGATCGCCGCTCCCCAGCGCCAGCTTGATCACCTCGTTGGCCTGCAGAGCTCCGATGATGCCGGGCAGCACGCCCAGCACGCCTCCCTCGGCGCAGGAGGGCACCAGGCCGGGCGGCGGCGGCTCGGGAAAGAGGCAGCGGTAGCAGGGACCCTTCGCTCCCCAGAAGACCGACACCTGTCCCTCGAAGCGGAAGATCGAGCCGTAGACGTTCGGCTTCCCGGTCAGCACGCAGGCGTCGTTGACCAGATAGCGGGTGGGAAAGTTGTCGGTGCCGTCCACCACGATCTGATAGCCGGCGAAGATCCGCAGGGCGTTGGAGGAGTCGAGCCGGTCGGGGTGCGGCACCAGCTCGATGTGAGGATTGATCTCGCGCAGCCGCTCGACCGCCACCTCCAGCTTGGGCCGGCCGACGTCCGACTGGCCGTAGAGGATCTGCCGCTGCAGGTTCGACTCGTCCACGAGGTCGAAGTCGACCAGCCCGAGCGTGCCGATCCCGGCCGCCGCGAGATAGAGGCCGAGCGGAGACCCCAGCCCTCCCGCCCCGACCACCAAGACGCTCGAGGCCTTCAACCGCTTCTGCCCCTCCACCCCGACCTCGGGCATGATCAGATGGCGGCTGTAGCGGCGGATCTCCTCGATGCCGAGCGAGGGCTCCGCGGCGGGTTCGGGGGGACGCACCGGGAGGCTCATCAGGCTATCTGCATTCTACAGGCTCTTCCTCGAACCCACCGCCGGCCTCGGCCAGGCGCCAGGAGCGCACTTCCGCGACCCGTCCATCGCGCAGCGACAAAATCAGGTAGCTCACATCAGGCCAGGCCGTCTCGCGGTCGAAGGGGCTGGGCCGGGCCGACAGGTCGGGATGCGAATGGTAGTAGCCGACGATCTCGAGCCCGCTCGAGCGGGCCCGCTTCTGGGCCGCCAGGACCTCCTCGGGAGCGATCAGATAGCGGCTCTCGGGCCGGTCGTTCCTTCGATTCTCGGCCGGAATCACCTCCAGCACCCGGACCGCTCCCTCCCCCGGCTCCGGGCGCCCGACCAAGATGCCGCAGCACTCGGAAGGATAGCGGCGCAGGGCGTCGCGCTCGGCCACCGCCAGCAGCGGCCGTGCGATCCGTAGCCGCGCCGCGGGCCGCGTCGGTTCAGCCCCCCAAGCCCTGCACCAGAGAGGCGAGCACGGCCAGGACGGTCAGGGCGAGGGCAGCCAGCGCGCCGATCAGATGGTCGGGCCGCTCCGGCCGCAGCGGGTTGAGCCAGCGTGCCGCGAGGTAACCGCCCAGAAAGCCGCCCAGATGGGCCCAGTTGTCGACGGCGGGAAGGGTGATGCCGAAGATGAACAGGATCACCGCGTAGAACCAAGCCTGCCGCCCCACGTGCGCGGCGATGCCGCGACGGCCGGCGTAGACGATCCCGCCCAGGAGGCCGAAGATCGCCGCCGAGGCCCCGACGGTGAAGAATGCCCGGCCCATCAGGGGCGAGAAGAGGGGCAGGAAGGCCCCACCCAGAGAGCTCAGCAGAAAGCCGCTCGCCGAGGAGACGACGTAGAGAATCAGGGCCCGTCCCGACCCGAAGAGCGCCACCGCCATGGGCGCTAGCTGACGCACCCAGAGCATGTTGAAGAGGATGTGGAGGAGGCCGCCATGCAGCCAGCCGGCCGAGAGCAGTGTCCACCAGTGGCCTCGCAGCACCACCGGCACCGCGCCGCTCGCGCCCAGTAGCTGCAGGCTGCGATTGCTGGGCGCGAGGAAGCTGAGGGCCCCGCCCTGGCGGAAGACCGCCGAGGGCTCCAACAGTAAGCTCACCAGGTAGAGAAAGACGCATCCTCCGATCAGGAGCTGTGGCACCGGAAGATCTCCCCCCCAGCGCCGCAGGAGCGGTGCGAAGCCCCACATGCCGGGGTTGCGGCGCCCGCAGTGTGGGCAGACCCGCTCGGCCACCCCGACCAGCCGACCGCAGGAGGGACAGACCACAGAGCCGCTGGTCTGGCGCTGCAGCATCAGGAGGGCTCGTCCTCGCCCTCCGCTTCGCCACTCTCCTCCCCGGGCTCAAGGGTCTGGACGATCTGGCTCACCTCCACCTCGGCTTTGCGGATCTTGGCGCGGCAGAGCTCCAGCAGCTTTGCCGCCTCCTGCAGCCGCTCCGCCAGCTCGTCCACGTCCACCTCCTCGGCCTCGATGCGGCGCAGGATCCCCTCCAGGCGTTCCATCGCCTCGCCGAAGCTGGTCTCCTTGCTCGATTTGGCGCTCATCTCTCCTCCACTCGGCTGATCAGCCGGCCGGAGGCCAGCTCGGTAAGAATACGCTCCCCGGCCGCCACCCGGCCCGCCTCTCTCAGCGGCCGTCCCTCGAGGTCCCGGGTGATCGAGAAACCTCGGGCCAGGGTCTTCTGCGGCCCCAACTGGGTGCAGAGTCGGGACCAGGCCTCCGTCTGGGCGGCCGCCTCCCTCAGCCGCACGCGGGCCAGGGCGGCGATCCGCTCGGCCGCACGATCCGGCTCCCGGCGCCGTCCGCGCAGCAGCCGGGGCGCCGCCACCGCCACCCGCTCGGCCCCAGCCTGAAGGCGCCGCCTGCCCTCAGCCAGGCTGCGTCCCGCCGCCCGCTCCAGGAGGCCGGCCAGGTCTCCGAGGCGCGCGCGGGTGGCGCCAAGCCGGAACCCGGCCAGGCGCAGGCTGCGCTCGGCGCGCTCGACCGCGACCCGCGCCCGCCGCAACGGCTCGAGCGCCTGGCGTTGAAACGCCTCCCAAGCATGCTCCAGGGCCGCCTCCGTCTCCGCCACCCGCCCCACCAGGAACTCGGCCACCTTGGTCGGGGTCTTGAGCGCCGTGTGGGCGACCAGGTCGGCGATGCTCTCATCGATCTCGTGTCCGAGCCCGGTGAGCACGGGCACCGGCGCCCTCGCCACCGCCTCGGCCACCCGCCGGCTGTCGAAGACCGCCAGATCGGTGCGCGAGCCGCCGCCCCGGATCAGGACCGCGCAGTCGAGCTCCAGACCCGCCAGCGACCCGAGGGCCGACACCAGCTCGCCCTCCGCCTCGCGACCCTGCACCGAGGCGTGCAGGAAGAGCACCCGGAATCCGTAGCCGCTCTCGCGCAGGCTGCTCAGGAAGTCGTGGTAGGCGGCGCTGCCCTCGGAGGTGACCAGGGCCAGCCGCAGGGGCAGCGGCACCAGCGCCAGCTCGCGGTTGCGGGTCAGAAGCCCCTGCCCGGCCAGCCACTCGAGGGTCTCGCGGCGGCGCAGGGCGAGCAGGCCCTGGGTGAAGACCGGATCCACGTCCCGCACCACGAGCTGGACCCGCCCGAAGGGAGGATAGAAGTCCACCCCGCCGCAGCAGCGGATGGTCTGGCCGTCGGTGATCTCGACGCCGGCGGCGGTGAGCTGGCGTTCGATGCGCCGGTGGTCGGAAGCCCAGATCACCGCCTCCAGCTTGCCCACGATCGCGTCCCCCTCGCCCTTCTCCACCAGCTCGAAATAGAGATGCCCGCGCCGGTGTCTGCGCACCCGCTGCGCCTCACCTGCCACCCAGACCGAGGGCAGAGCGGCGCTCAGCAGGTCGCGAATCTCAGTGCAGAGGCGGGAGACCGAATAGGTCTCCTCTTCGAAGGGAAGGTTCAGGGCCGGTCCCGAGGCTAGTGGAAGCTGTTCAGATCGTCAGAGCTGGCGAGCGGGATCGCCTTGGCCCACGCCACCGCGTTGCGGTCCCCGAGGGTCAGCTTCTGAAGGAAGTCCAGCGCCTCGTCGCGGTGGTGAAAGAGGCGCCAGATGAAGGTATGTCCCGCCGGAGCGGTGAAGTAGGTGTAGTGGCGCGTCCCGTCGCTCAGATCGAGGCCCAGGTCGGTCTCGCCGTTGATGCCGACGCAGACCGCGGCGATCGCCCGGTAGGCCAGGGTCAGGGCCTTGAGGGCGTCCTCGTAGTCGGCCAGCTCCTCGCGCGACAGCGGCGTGTGGTAGATGGCCACCCGGTTCACGTCCTCCTCGGCAAGCAGGTTGTACGGGACGTCGTACCGGTCCATCGCCTCGCGGGTCTCCGCCGTGGTCACGAACACGTCCTCGGTGCCGCCTACCTTGTAGGTGATGGCGAAGATATCCTCGTCGAAGTCGGCGAAGGCCTCGGCGAGCATGCTCTCGTCTTCGATGGTGAAATAGTAAAGGCTGTTCAAGTGGCGCCTGGCTGACATGCTCGTGGCTCCTCCAAAGGCGTTCCGGCGACCGAGCGCGCGGCTGAGACCGGGGGCGACTCCGGCTTGACGGGCTGATTGGCGCGGGCCGAGGCCCACGCCTCGTTTCGATTTTACNNGGGCCGATGCCCGCACTTCGTTTCGATTTTACATCACAACTCACGTAGAATCTGGATCCGGCCGCCGCCCCCACTCTCGCCGCCCCTCTGGCCGGCCAATCGCAGCCGTTATGGGATCCCCCACCAGAGCCCAGGCTCCCCTGCCCCGGAGGCTCCCCTGCGCCGGACTCCGGGTCTGGTGGGCCGAAGGAGCGGCGCCGGTCGCGCACCCGCTCGCCGTTGTGCCAGGCGTGCACGAGCTGTCGCCCGGCTTCTTCGCCGTGGCGCCGCTGGCGGGCGACGCGGCGGTCTTCGACACCGCGCTGCATCTCGCCAGCTCGCTGGCCGAGACGGCGGGCGAGCCCACCGAGCTGCGAGCCCTGGTCTTCCCGGCCGAGATCCGGGTCTCGGGTCGATCGGTCGAAGCGGTGAGCGACTTCCTGGTGCGCGACCTGGAGGCCGCGGCGCCGGAGCTCACGGCGCCCGGCGTCTACCTGACCTCGCGCGCCGCCAAGATGCTCGAGCATCCGCAAGAGCTCATCACCGGCGGCGAGTACCGCGGCCCCTCGGGCAAGGTCCTGCCCCTGGTTCTGGCCGCCGGGCGGCAGCTCGACACGCTGCCCTGGCGCAACCGGGAGCTGTTCGAGCGCCGCTCCGAGTTCGCGCCACGGCCCGAGCTCGATGCCGAGCTGACGGAGCTGGCGCGAGCGCCCTCGGCGGCCGTGGCCGGCCCCCTCGGCTGCGGCAAGACGCGTCTGGTCTGGGAGCATCTGGCGCGCGGCGAGAGCACCTTCCTATGGATGCGAGCGCGCTCGGAGCGGGCGCCGGAGCCCTCACTGGGGGTCCAGATCCTGGCCCAGATCCTCGACCCCACCTCGAGCCAGCGGGCCGACCCACGCCACCCCGCTTCCCTCGGCGACGCCTTCGACGACGCGACCCGAACGCGGCTGGCCTCATGGCGCGAGAGCACCGGCCTGGGCGAGGCCGAGGCGCTGGCCGGAATGGTCGAGCTGATCGTGGACCGGGTCTTCGGGCGCGGCCGCCGGCCTCTGACCCTGGTCTGCGACGACGCCCACCAGGCCACCCGCGAGGACTCGCGCTTCCTCCTTCAGTTGCGCCAGCTTCCCCATCTCGGCTCGCGCTTCCGGCTCCTGGTGATCGGCCGCCGCGGGCCGGGCTGGGGAAAGGAGCTCGACGCTCTTCCGACCCTCGAGGTGCCGCCGCTGCGGGCCGAGCAGATGAGGAGGCTCGCGGACCGCGTGACCGCCGGCCTGTCGCTGCCGTCCGAGGTCGAGGAACGCATCGTGGCCGCCAGCGGCGGGCATCCGCTGGCCTTCGAGGAGGGGCTCCTGTCGCTGATCCATAACCGCAGCCTGCGCCGCATCTACGGCAGCTTCTTCTTCGGCGGCGACCCTTCGGCGGGCTTTCTGCCCTCGGCGCGGCTGGTCCGACACGTCGAAGCGGAGGTGAGCCGGCTCGGACCCGGTCTGCCGGTGCAGCTCCTGGCTGCGGTCCGGATCCCGGTCCCCGCCTCGGAGCTCTCAGCCGCCTGCTCCCTGCTCGGCGAGGCGAGCGGGCCGGGCTGGGAGGAGCCGCTGCTCGCGGCCGGGCTGTTGACTGCCGCCGGCTCGCCCTGGGGTCCGGGCCTGGAGTTCGCCTGCCCAGGCTACGCCGCCGCCTTCCGCCACACCCTGCCCGACGAGATAGAGGGGGGCATGCGCAAGCGGCTGGGAGAGCTGCTGGCGGCGCGCGGCGGGCGCGGTGAGGCCCAGTGGAGCGCCTACCAGCTCCTGGCCGGCAGCCCGGAAGCGGTCGAGCCGCTGCTCGGGGCAGCCCGCTCCAGCTTCGCCGCTCAGATCCCGCGCGAGGAGCTTCTCCACGCACTGGGCGAGGAGCTGCACCTCCTGCGCGGCCGCGGCGGCAACCCCAAGCTCGAGCTCGAGCTGCTCTGGCGGTTGTTGCCGCTGGCCCGGCGCATGGGCCGCCTCAACCAGTTCGCCGAAGACCTCTCGCGCGGCGTCGATCTCGCCACCTCGGAGCCGAGCCAGCTCCTCGCCCTGGCCAGCCTCAAGGCGGAGCTGGATCGCGAGGCGGGACGATTCCAGGAGGCCGAGGCCACCATCCAGAGGGCCCTCAAGGCGGCCGCGGGCGGCGACCAGCGGCGCCAGGGGCTGCTGCTCATCCAGCTCGGGCGGCTCTTCATGCGTCGCAGCCGTTTCCGGGAGGCACGCGAGCTCTTCCACAACCTCGAGACGGCGATGCACCGCTCGGGCTCGAGCGCCCTGGCCGCCACCTGCCGTTTCTTCCTGGGCAACATCGCCCTCCGTCAAGGCCGGCCGACGGCCGCCCGCGAGCATCACGAGGCGGCCCTCGAGGAGCGGCGGCGCCAGAATCTCCTCAGGCCGGTGGGCTCGTCGCTTTCAGCCCTAGGGGCCGTGGCGATCGCCCTCGGCAACTACCCACTGGCGATCGACTACTACAGTCAGGCTCGGGAGCTGCTCGAGCAGCACGGCCGGGAGGGTGAGGAGAGCTTCGCCCTGCTCGGACTGGCCCGCGCCCTGGCTCGCCTCGGCGACTACACCGGCGCCTCCCAGCCGGTGCGCCGCGCCCTGGCCCTTCGGGTGGGACGCGACGACGTGGCGGGCGAGGCGCTGGCGAGGCTGGCGGTGGCCGAGAACTTCCTCGATCTGGGCCAGCCGGAGCGCAGCCTGGAAGAGGCCCGCAAGGCGCACTTCCAGCTCAGCATGCTGTCGGCCGATCTGCAGCTCGCCGAGGCGGAGGAGACGCTGGGCAAGATCCGCTTCAGGCAGCGCAAGCTGAAGGACGCCAAGCGCCACTTCTCCGCCGCCCTGATCACCCGTAAGCAGGAGGCCGACCCCCTGGCGACCGGCCTCTGCGTCGCCTGGCTGCTGGAGACCTGCATCGCCCTCGAAGACGCGCCGGGCGTCCAGCAGCAGGCGGCCGACCTCAAGGAGATCGTCACCCGGCTGGGGGACCACGACCTGATCGACATTCTCAACTTCCGGCTCTTCCGGGGGCTCGACTGGCTCAGCCGCGCCGGCCACAAGGTGGGGGACCCGCTGCCCTTCCTGCGGCGCGCCTACGAGAAGGTGCTGAGCAAGGCCGCCCACCTCGATCCCGAGCAGCGCCACCGTTTCCTGTTCCAGATCCCCGAGAGCCAGGGCATTCTGGAGGCTGCCACCCGCTACGGTCTTCCCGCGGGCGGAAGCTAGCTCGAGCTGCTAACCGTTCTGCTCGAGGTAGGCGATCAGCAGCTCGCGCTCCTCCTCGGTCAGCTCCGAGTCGGGCAGGAAGCTCTCGTCGCCGGGCGGGGGGAGGCGAAAGCGCGGGTGCGAGAGCTTCGTGTCGAGCTCGTCGCAGGAGCTGCGTCCGGCCAGGAAGAGGGTCAGGTTGCGGCAGAGCTTGACCAGCCGGCCCGCCAGCCGGCTCTCGACCTCGATCTCGAGGTACTCCGGCAGCTCGAGCGCGGTCACCGCGAAGCCGTCCTCGGCCCGCTCCAGCCGCAGCCGCCCTTCCAGCCGCCGGGTCTGGTCCGGAATCGTCACCTCGTCTTCGAGGCGGCCGCTGGGCACTCCCGCCACCTCNNGGTTCCGGCACCCGAGAATCGAAAGGAGACCCGCGCGGCATGCTCGCCCGCACCGAGCGGAGTGAGCTCCATCCGGTGGCTCGAGAGAGTCAGGGTCTGGGTGGGCGACGAGGTCCGCACCGTCATCGGTCCGGCCTGCACCGGGGAGATCTCCTGCACCACGTCTTCGTAGATCCGATTGAGGCGGGGAAAGGTGAAGGCCACCCGCTCGCCTCGCGGCGCCGCCGCCGAGGCCGCCGCAGCGAGCAGAGGCGCGGCCGCGGCGAGCGCCATGAAAGCTCTTAGGATCGACGTCATGTACCGGGATAGTAACCGCTCATCGTCCGCGCCTTGAGCTTGCCGTCGCGCACCTTCACCTCTACGCGCCTGAACCCGACGCTCTCGATCTGGTCCGAAGAGTACGCCAGCAGATACTGGCTGCGCAGGTCCTGCTCGATCTCCCGGTAGACCCCCGCCAGCTCCTCGGCGCGCTGGATGAAGAAGACCCGCCCACCGGTCTCCTCAGCCAGCTCGGTGAGCTTGCGGCGCACCCCGAGCTTGATCGAGGAGATGTCGAGGCCCACGCTGTACACGGCCACGCCGCTGCGCCGCGCGTACTCGAGGGCGTCCCGGAAGGGGTACTGACTGGCGGTGTCGTCGCCGTCGGAGAGCAGCACCAGGGCGCGCCGGCCGCGGAAGCCGCGGAAATAGTAGAGGCTGCTGATCACCGCGTCGTGCAGCGCCGTCCAGCCCAGCGACTGGACGTCCTCCAGCGCCGCTTCCACCGCCCTGAGATCGTCGGTGGGGGGCATCAGCAGCGTCGGCCGGCGCGAGAAGGTCAGCGCGAAGGCCCGGTCACCGGGTCGCAGCATGTCGCGCAGGAAACCGATCGCCGCCCGCCGGGCTTCGGGCAGCGCCTCCCCCATCGACCCCGAGGTGTCCAGGGCGATGCCAAGGGTGAGCGGGAGGTCCTGCACCAGCTCGAACCTGGAGATCTCCTGCGGCCTGCCATTTTCGAAGACCTCGAAATCGGCGAGACCGAGGCCGTTCACCGGGCGCCGATCGCGGTCGATCACGGTGGTAAAGAGCTCGACCAGGTTCACCTCCAGCTTGGCCAGATGCTTGGGGGCTTTCAGGAAGCGGACCTCCTCGGCGGTTGCGCCGTCGTCGAGGGCGGCCACCACGGTCAGGTAGGAGGTCTGCTCTCCGGCTGGAATCGGGATCTGGGTCTCCCAGGGGGGCCGCTCGAGGCTCGCTACAAGCCGGTCGTCGACGCTGAAGTCCACCCTCTCGAGTCGGCGCCCGTCGGGGACGGTGATCTCGGCACGGGCGGTGGCCACACCCTCCAGCTCGGCGCCCGCCTGCGGCTCGAGGATGCGCACCCGAAAGGACCCTCGGGGACGGTTCACGATCACCTCATCGGCAGCGACCAGCTCCCCCTTCGCGTCGTAGCCTTCGGCCCGCACCACCTGCTCCATCGGGTAGTGGGCGAGGCGCACCTCGGCCGAGAAGGGCCGCCGGGTGCGGGTTAGCTGCGGCTGCCCGTCGACCGAGAAGACCACCTTCGAGATCCGGCTTCCGGTCACCAGGGCGTCCGCCCGCCAGAGGCCGATGATCACGTCGCGGTCGGGAGGGGCCAGGAGCAGGCTGTCCCGGCCGGCGATGACCTGCAGCTCGAGCTGCTCGCCCAGCGACACGACGACGTCGTCGGGGACCGAAAGCTCGGCCAGCTCCTGGACCTCGGCCGGCACCCGGAAGCCGCGCGCCAGGAGCGCCTCGGAGCCGCTCCCCTCGTCGCGGATCCGGAGGCGGACGAGGAAGCTGCGCTCCGGACGCAGGGGCCGCTCGAAGGCCAGCGCCACCGCCGCACCCTCTTCGGGCGGTCGCAGCCGGAAGCGCATCCGGAACTCCTCGAACACCTCGCCCTCCTGCTCCACCACCCCGTCGAGACCGAGGCGGTACTCGCTTCCCGCCTCCGTCTCAACCGGCTTCAAACCCGCTCCCGGCCCGAGCTTGATCAGAAAGCGGCTCACCATCCGCTGCCGCACCAGCTCGGGGAAGTAGAGCCGCACCTCCTCGACCGGGAGCGGAGGCGCACCCTCCGGCGGCTGCGTCGCCGAGGCGGCTCGCGCCCACGCCGCCAGGTCCTCCGGGGGGGTCAGAAAGAGGGCGAAGTGCGCGTTGCCGGGGCGGTCTGGGCGGTAGCCGCGCAGGCCCTCGATCCCGCTCACCTCGTCGATCAGGGCGGCGTCGGGGCAGGCCCGGCGGTCGATCCTCCGCGGGCCGATGATCCGCCCCCCGAGCTCTTCGATCTGGCTCATCAGGTAGGCCATGTCGGTGTTGTAGAGCACGCTCTTGGTCTCGAGCGGGAACCAGAGGCGGAAAGGGCGGCCCGGGGCGGGCTGGTAGAAGAGCACCCTCCGCACCGCTGCGCCCTCGCCGAAGCCCCAGACCTCCAACGGCTTGAAAGCCATCCCGCAGCGAATCTCCTTCCGCTCCACCGGCGAGCCCTGAAGGAACAGCACCCGGGCGCGATCGTCCAGCAGGGTGAGAAACTCCCGCACCACCAGCCAACGGCGGCGCAAGATCCCCTCTCGCAACTCGTTCTCAGGGGTCTCGGGGATGGGATCGCGCAGGAAAGCCTCGATCCAGGCCTCACGCTCCGGGGCCGGCAGCGCCCCGAGCTCCTCCCGCTCGCGGTCGGACAGCAAGAGTCCGGCACCGTCCAGCAGGAACTCGCGCTGCTGCTCGGGCCAGAGGACAGGGTCGTCCCCTGCGCCGGCCGCCGGACCCGGTAGCCAGGGCAGCAGGGCCAATAGCAGCCAGCCGCCTCGTACCCTCATCCCCGTGCCTTTCTGCAATTCCACTGCCAGAGGCTCGCCCATCTGCCGTATAGTA
>JABAOD010006994.1_pt1 | contig 13393 bp, 15 predicted proteins | sample 7062151 | NCBI WGS metagenome assembly JABAOD01 (sample SAMN14538626, study PRJNA623070) | marine sediment metagenome | biome: marine biome [ENVO:00000428]; feature: marine pelagic biome [ENVO:01000023]; material: deep marine sediment [ENVO:00002113] | place: India: Gulf of Khambhat ...
TCATCACGTTGAGCTCCCAGCCGGTCAGCTCGCTGGCCAGGCGGATATTCTGTCCGCCACGGCCAATCGCCTGCGACAGCTTGTCCTCTTCCACCGCGATATCCATGCTGTGCTTGTCTTCATCGACCACGATGGAAACGACCTCCGCCGGCGACATGGCATTGACGACAAACTGCGCCGAGTTTTCATCCCACAGGATGATGTCGACGCGCTCGCCGGCCAGCTCGTTGGAGACGGCCTGCACGCGCGAACCGCGCATGCCGACGCAGGCGCCGACCGCATCGATACGGTTGTCGTTGCTTTTCACGGCAATCTTGGCGCGTAATCCCGGGTCCCGCGCGGCGCCGAGAATCTCGATCAGGCCCTGGCCTACCTCCGGCACTTCGATCTTGAACAGCTCCACGAGGAAGTCGGGTGACGTCCGCGTCATGAAGAGCTGCGGCCCGCGAGGCTCGGAGCGTACCTCGGTCAGCATCGCCTTGATGCGATCCTGCGGACGGACCGGCTCGCGCGGCACCATCTGCTCGCGCGGCACGAAGCCCTCGGCATTGCCGCCGAGATCGATGTAGACGCCATTGCGGTCGACGCGCTTGACCAGCCCGGAGAGCATCTCGCCTTCGCGGTCCTTGAACTCCTCGACGACCTGCTCCCGCTCGGCCTCGCGCACCTTCTGCACGATCACCTGCTTGGCCGTCTGCGCCGCGATGCGCCCGAATTCCACCGACTCCATCGGCACCTCGACGTAGCCACCCGGCTCGGCATTCTCGTCGACGTCGACGGCATCGATCATGCGCAATTCGCGATCCGGGAACTCGAGCTCTGTCGACTCGTCCTCGAAGACGAGCCAGCGCCGAAATGTGTCGTAGTCGCCCGTTTCGCGATCGATCGCCACGCGCACGTCGATATCCTCGCCGTGTTTCCTGCGCGTAGCAGACGCCAGCGCGGCCTCGATCGCCTCGAATATGATGTCTTTCTCGACGCCCTTTTCGTTCGAAACGGCGTCGACGACCATCAGGATCTCTTTGCTCATTACCTTAAAACTCCAATAACCGCCGCCGGCTACTCCGCAGCAGGTACCAGTCGAGCCGTGTCGATCATCGACAGCGGCAAGCTGTACGACTCTCCATCCACCTCGACGACGATGTCTTCGTGCTCCTGGGCTACCAGGTTGCCCCGGAAGCGCCGCCGGCCATCCAGCGGAATTCTTAACTTAACTTGTACGGTTTCACCAATAAATCTATGAAAATGCTCAATTTTCGTTAACTTCCTGTCCAGCCCGGGTGACGACACCTCGAGGTTGTAATTTCCCGGCACCGGGTCCTCGACATCCAGCAGCGCACTGACCGCGAGGCTGACTCGTTCACAATCCTCGAGGCTGATGCCATCCTCTTTGTCGATAAACAACCGAATCAGGCCACCTTTACCGCCCAGGCGCACCTCCAGATCCGCCAGTTCGTATCCGAGTCGCGTGACGGTCGGTTCCAGCAACGCTGCAAGCTCCTCTCCCACCATCACAACCTTTCCTGTTTACCTCATCTAACTCATTGTTCCAAAAACAAAAAAAGGGCCATTGGCCCATTCTCTCCGCGCCGCCTGTCGTTGTCGTCGGACAACAAAAAACCCCTGAGCGGGGCCGTTACCTACCAAGAACTTGGTAGCGATGGGTCGCAAGTCTAGCCGAAACCGGCGGCCCCACTGCTGCGCTGGCGCGCGATTATACGGCAATCGACTCCGGCGGCGCAATGCTGAAAACACGCCCGCGATCCAATGCCTGCAAGCGTGTCAACGCGCCTCCGCGAGTGGCAAAATGCTGTCGAGGATTCCGACAATCGCAGATACCGAAGGCGCCGCCATGCTAACTCTCAAAAACGAATCGCTGCTCAAGTCCCATAACTTTATTGACGGCCGGTGGGTCGCCGGCGGCGCCGGGACGATAGAGGTCACAAACCCGGCCAATGGGGAGATCATCGTCAGTACCGCGAACGGCAATGCGGCCGACGCGACCCGAGCCGTGGAATCCGCTGCCGAGGCTTTCACCAGCTGGAGCCGGGTCCCTGCTAAAGACCGCGCCGTGTTGTTGCGCAAATGGTTCAACCTGCTGATGGACAACGCGGAGGATCTCGGCGCCATCATGACTGCGGAACAGGGCAAGCCGCTGTTCGAATCGGTCGGCGAGATCGCTTACGGCGCATCCTTCATCGAGTACTACGCCGAGGAGTGCAAGCGCTACAAGGGCGCCACCATCCCGACAATATCCAACGACCGCCGGCTGCAAACCTACAAGCAGCCGGTCGGCGTGGTCGGCTGTATCACCCCGTGGAACTTTCCGAACGCGATGATCGGCCGCAAAGCCGGCCCGGCCCTGGCGGCCGGGTGCACGATCGTCATCAAACCGGCGACGGAGACGCCATTATCGGCGCTGGCCATGTGCGAATTGGCCGATCGGGCCGGAATCCCGAGAGGCGTCATCAACGTCGTTGCCGGCTCGGACTCGAGGGGCATTGGCGAGGTGCTGACGCAGCACGAGAAGATCGGCAAGTTCACATTCACCGGGTCCACGGCGGTTGGTAAGCAACTGATGAAACAGTGTGCCACCGGCGTCAAGAAAGTCTCGCTGGAACTTGGCGGCAATGCGCCGTTCATCGTCTTCGACGACGCCGATATCGATGCCGCCGTCAGGGACTGCATGGCGACGAAATTCCGGAATTGCGGCCAAACCTGCGTGTGCACCAATCGAATCTATGTGCAGACCCGGGTCGCCGATGAGTTTATCGCGAGACTCAAGGAGACCATCGAGGCGCTGCGGGTCGGGGACGGATTCGACGAGGGCACGACGACGGGCCCGCTGGTCAATCGCACGGCCGTCGAGGAAATGCAGGCGTTTGTCGAGGATGCCGTGTCGAAAGGCGCAAGCGTGCTGACCGGCGGCGGACAACATGCGCTAGGCCACTGTTTCTTCGAGCCGACCCTGCTCACCGGCATCGCCACCGATATGCGCGTTGCGACCGAGGAAATTTTCGGTCCCATCGCGGCCGTGCAAACCTTCGAGACGGAGGACGAGGTCATTGCGCGCGCCAATGATACCGAATACGGGCTGGCAGCCTATTACTGCACACGCGATGTGGGCCGCGTCATGCGCGTCGCGGAGCGGCTCGAGTACGGCATTGTCTGCTCGAACTCGGGGGTCTTTTCCACCGAGGTGGCGCCGTTCGGGGGTTGGAAACAATCCGGTATCGGCTCGGAAGGCGGCGAAGAGGGCATCACCGACTACTACGAGACCAAATTCCACTCGATGGGCGGCATCGAATAGCGTAACGATGTACGACTTCGTCGTCATCGGCGGCGGCATCATCGGCGCCTCGACCGCCTGGCAACTGGGGCGCCGCTTTCCCGGCCAGCGCATCCTGCTGCTCGAAAAAGAGCAAACCCTCGCGCAACATCAGACCGGGAGGAACAGCGGCGTCATCCACTCCGGAATCTATTACACGCCGGGCAGCCTCAAGTCCGAGCTGTGCAGAGCCGGGCTCAATGCCACCGTCGACTTTTGCGAGGCGAACGGCATTGCCTACGAGCAGTGCGGCAAGCTGCTGGTCGCGACGTCGGAAAAAGACGAAGATCGAATGCGCACCCTGCTTCGCCGCGCCGCCAAAGTCGNNGCTCAGGTGCCATCCTCGTGCCCGCGGCCGGAATCGTCGACTACCGGACGGTCGCGGCGCAAATGGCACGCCTGTTTGCCGAGGATGGCGGCGAGCTCCGTCTCGGCGCCGAGGTGACCGGGATACGGGAGCGTGGCGCTGTCGTTGAAGTCAGGATCACCGGCGAGGACAAGCCTATTCCGGCTCGCTTTCTCATTGCGTGTGGCGGCCTGATGGCTGATCGGGTCGCAAAGATGCAGGGGATCGAGATCGACTTCCAGATCGTCCCCTATCGCGGTGAGTATTATCGGCTCGCCGACGCGAGAAAGGACCTGATCCGGCACTTGATCTACCCGATTCCGGACCCGGCCCTGCCCTTCCTGGGCATTCACCTGACAAGGATGATTGACGGCAATATCACGGTCGGACCGAATGCGGTCCAGGGATGGAAGCGCGAAGGTTATGGCCGAATGAACGTCAGCACCCGTGATGTCGCCACGATGTTATTCTTTCCGGGTTTCTGGCGGGTACTCCGCAAGAACTTCGGTACCGGGGTCCGCGAGGCCTGGCACTCGATGTGGAAACGCGCTTACCTCGAGCGAGTGCGGACCTACTGCCCGAGTCTCCGGCTCGGGGACCTGCGGCCACATCCGGTCGGAATTCGCGCGCAGGCAGTGATGCGCGACGGATCATTTGCCGATGACTTCCTGTTCGTCGAGACCGAGTGCAGCCTGCACGTCTGCAGCGCTCCATCTCCCGCAGCTACGGCCGCTATTCCAATCGGTGCGCATATCGTCGATCGGGTGCACCCTCTGAATCAAGTCATAACCTACTGAATTACAGTGAGATTTACAGTCTGAGTCGGGGTAGTTCACATAAGCGACCGCGACTTTACCTGCCGTTTACGTGACGCGTGCCGGGGACGAGATGCAAAACACCGTGCACATTGGATTTACGACTGGCCGCAAACGATTCCCACTGATCGGGGAGAGATGCCATGCTCGACATCGCACGGAAGGCACTGCTGCTGCTGGGGCTGATATATGGCCCGCATGCATTGGCGAATGAGGCACCAGATGCCCCCTTGGCGCTCGGCAATGTCACCGCCCATCTGCTTACCCACTCAGATAAGCAACACCTCGCGCACTCAGGCGTGGACACCTCTGACATGACTGGCGCTCCGCTCGACTGGCACGGCACCAGGCTGCAGCTGGAATTCCAGGACTCCTCGGCGCTCGGTAAGATGCGCAAGATCCGCGCCTTTTCCCTTCTGACCCTGGCCGAAACCAAGCGCTCGANNGCTCGAGGCTGTTTCTAGGAATAAACAAGCGCGGGCTGTTTGGCCTGCACTTCAGCTCAACCCGGCAGGCTTCGCCTGATCGTGTCCTGGAACTCGCGAGGATGCCATACCTCAGACGCGAGGAGACCGTAACCGCGGTAACCCAATAATGCTCGAGCCCTGGCGGCACTACCCCGGCCGCCGGGTTTTGACGCTAGAATCAGGCCTTGCCCCCATTCGACAGGCCTGCGATTGAAATTACCCGGCTTCCTTCCGAACGAGCTCCGCCAGCTCGCCCGCTTCGTTCCGCTGCGCGGCTGGGACGCGATCGAGTGGAAACCGATGCTGGGCTCCATGCGTTCCGTAAGCTGGCGGTTCGTNNGACGTTTGCCGAGACCCTTGACGATCTCGAGCCCTTGACGGACGTGAGTGAGCCGCCACGCCTGCGCGCATTCGGCGACAGTATCCTGGCTTTGTATTTTTCCCAGTGGCTCGCGGAGGATGGGCTGTTTCTCGACGTCCGGCCCGGGCGTTTCGGGGCGGACGAGGAGGACCTGGTGTTCGTGCCGAACGGTCTATGGGTGAAATTACGCCCACAGTTTCGCGAGGGCATGCTGGCTCTGTATCGGTCCTTCTACAGTGCTGATGACAATGCGTTCGAATCGGCGCTTCGGCAGATGGGTATGCTGCACAGCAATCTGTCTACGGCTGCGGAATCGGAACTCAAAGAGCTGCTTTACGCGCACTTTGGCATTGACCAGACTGCGCAACGCTTTTCGATTGACACGTTCAAATCTTCTTTCGATGAATTGTTTTCTTTCTTCCTCTCCAATGACTTTAAACTGCACAGCGACTTCGTATGGGTGGGCTTTTACCTGATTACTCTTTACCTGACGCTCGAAGCGGGCGACCAGGCACACAACGTCCACGCCATCTGTTCGGATGTCCTGCTCTCGGATGGCTGATCTTTCTTGCCGATTCTGGCCCTTTTCCGCGGACCAGGGAGTAGAATATTCACCGTTGAGTTGAAACGAGAAAGCGCGGTTCTCCCGCCGCGCAAAATGGGGAATACGCCAACGACACAATGATCATCGCTCCGCACCAACAGGATATTCGCCAGGTCGTCATCATGAACCCTAAAGGTGGTTGCGGGAAGACGACCCTCGCGACCAATCTCGCCAGTCAATTCGCCTCGCGCGGCTATCCCGCCGCATTGATCGATAATGATCCCATCGGGTATGCGTCCAGGTGGCTTGAACGTCGACCGGAAAATGCGAGCAGGATCCACGGCCTCAATGCCGACTTCTTATCCTCCGGACGCCGGTGGTTTCGACGATCGAAACTGCCTGGAGGCATTCGCCTGGTCCTTGTCGACACCCCAGCTGCGCTGGATCGCAAACAGGTCGAGGAGCTGACCCGTAACGCGGACTGCATTCTCGTACCAGTCCTTCCATCCGCTTTTGATATTCAGTCCGCCACGCGCTTCGTCGCCGAACTGCTGCTCATTACGCAACTGGTAAAACCCATTGGCGTCGTCGCCAACCGGACCCGCGCGCACACTCAAAGCCTGCGGACCTTATTGCGAACTCTCGCCACATTCGAAACGCCAACGGTTGCGATGCTGCGCGATAGTCAAAACTACGTTGGCGCAGCCGAGGCCGGGTTAGGGGTCTGCGAGTTGCCACGTCATCTTGCCAAGAATGACGCGATACAGATGAATAATCTGGCGAACTGGCTCGATAGGTTGCTTTTTTCTTCCTCCACCTCTCCGATTGGACCTGACGCTGACCTGGGCCCCGTTTCGACGCCTCCGAGGACGCGCGATCAGCTGGCCGCCAACTGATCGTGACGACCGTCGCCGTCGCTTACCCGCTTGTCGTAGCGCTCTGATCAGGGAGGATCACGATAAAGGGAGAACGCCCAGAACGATAACGCCGCCGGCACGATCAGACCAATCCAGGACACCAGCATCGGCAGCGCCGTCGCATCGACCATTACGGTCAAGCCAAAGACCAGCCGCAGAAGATGCGCCAATGCGACGAGCGCGAATAACGCACCAGACACGGCAAAGTAATTTCGTGCAGACATCTGTTCATCCCCCCCGCACGCAGCCTCGACACGGCCGCCAAAACAGCAAGGCCCCAGGAGTGCGCATGTAGGCCGCCAGATCAAAAGTAAGTGTACCGCGGCCCGTCATCGCTAGGAATTGAGGCAAGTCTTTTCAAAGTGGCGCAAAAGCTTCGCGGGAGTTTGGGCTCGGCGAAAGAATTTGTCGAGATATTTCCTGCTGTCCGCCCTCTCCTGCACCTGCAAACCCGGAACCTCGTCGATGACGCGCAGGACCCCCGCCCTGGCGGCTACGATCGCTGAAACCGCTCTGGCAAGCTCGACGGTCGAGATACAGTAGCCGCGATACCGACGCTGCCTGACCCGCCTCACCGCCAGCATGGGATTTGCTCGCGCGTAACGAGCATTGACGAGCCCCGACAAGTCGAAATCGATCGGCACCAGGGACCACTTACCTGAAACATCGTAAAGGTGTCCGTTGTGGCAGCAGGAATCGGCCCCTTCCGCGGTCACCAGCGAAAAGTCCGCATTGCCGATCAGGTATTGGAAAACAAAGACCCGGGCCGTCTGCTCCGAGCTCAACGCGCTCAACGACACGTCGCTCGCATGAATTCGTGTGCCCCCGATGCGTTCACCAAGTTCTCGCTCCGACTCGACGAGGAAGGCGTAATGCTCGAATATGTGCCCCTTCTTCCGGCCCTCAGTCTCAATGTATTTGATATGCAGCAGGCGGACCCGGTAGCTAATTTCGGATAGCAGATTGAAGATCCGGTAAGCGGAATACTCCTGTAAGAGGTCGACCCGCGTTGAGCGATTCTCATTGCACTGGGTGACGAGTTTCAGTTTGCGCTGGCCCGCAAAAACCGAGTCGTCGACGCCACTGTCTTCGAAGCGCAGTCGCAGTAAGGGGAAACGGCAAAGTCGCAGTCTCGACTTGCCGCGCGCACGTATGTGCACCGCATGCTGGCGGCCGTTCGCTTCAAGGACAAAAGGCCACTCATCTGATTCAATCTTGTGCTTGATGACCGACTGTATCGGGCCTGTCAGCGTCACCGTCAGCACCGCGTCATCGTCGAAAAGAGCAGACGGACTCCCGCGAGCGTCTGCCGACGCCACTATGGCCACGATCACNNGCATTGCTGCCCTACCTCGCGGAAGACACGCGTAGTCTGCAAATCTCGGCACGAAAAATCCGCCGGGCAAAAGATATCGGAGCGCTAATGGACCTGTAGTCGCAGCTTTGCCCTCTTTTACGCCCCTGATTGTGTCGCGTGGAAGGCACGCGTCAATTCTGGGTTGTACCTAGCACCCGCCACCAATTAAACGCGGTAGATTCCGTTCGGCTGCCCACTCTCGCCAGCGCCATCAGTTTTGCTTACTCTTGTCGCCTTCCGCCGAACCCGCGCCCCTTAACATCGCCAGCGCCCGCTCTTTATCCGGATTCGACATCCGGGCATTGTGTTTCAACAGAAAGGCCGGACTAAAGAGAATGAAGTAGGCCCTCTTCTTCTTGTCGGAGCCTGCCGCGAGCAGAAATTCGATGACCTCGGGGTTCGAATTGGACTCGGCAGCCGTGTGGAGCGGAAGCCAACCGAACTCGTCACGCCTGTTAACGTCGGCACCGGCGTGTATCAAGACACGGAGAACCTCGACATTGGTGTTCTCCGCAGCCGCCCAGTGCAGCGGCGTGTCGCCGGACCTGTTCGTCGCGCCGACGTCCGCATTGCCGTCCAGCAACGTAATGACGATGCCCGGATCCGGGCTGTAGCGGGCCGCCGAGTGCAATGGTCTCCAACCGCTTTTGTCCGACAGGTTGACGTCTGCCCCGGCATCGATGAAGGCCACCAGTCGCTCGACCCCAAGGCGCCGCCACCAGTCTGCCCTCTGTTCCCTGTGCGATTGAACCTGGACATGGTGCCAATGGCGCAGCATGTTCTCATCGCCGGCCTGGACCTCGGCCATCACGAAGACCGGCAAGATCAGCAGCAACTCGAGCGCTGCGGCCAACGGCGCGCTTCTCGATTGACCGAACAGTCTCATCTGCATCTTTCCGAGTATCGTGACCGAGGTTCGATCATGCCTCGATCGGCCTGGGGAATCCTGATTTATGGCTGAGGAATTCAAAACGAACCGCGCCCGCCGCACTNNACTCGGCACGTGGTTTTCACCTATTCCAGGCCGGCCAGTTTCCGATCAGAATTCAGGAGCTTCATCATGACGCCAGGCACTTTCGCGCTGCTATCATTTCGGCGAGCAGCCAATAAACATGCTTTGAACGACGGATTCAAACCAGGAGTCGATTCCATGTCCACCCGACTTGACCTCTCGAAGCTGAGTCTAATGGACGCGCTAGACCTCGCGAAACTGATCGAGATGGAGGCGTGTCACCGCTACCAGATGTTCGCCACCCAGCTCGGTCGCAGCGGCGGCTACGATGCCGGGGCTTTCTTCGCCTCGATGGCCGAGAACGAGGCCAAGCACGGCCAGGAGCTCGAGGCCCGGCGCAAGGCCCTGTTCGGTGACACCCCCGCAAAGGTGACGCTCGACGACCTGTTCGACGTCGAGGCCCCGGAGATGGGAGCCGTCCGCCGCGGCATGTCAACGCTCCAGGCATTCGAGGTCGGTCTCGCTGCGGAGAAGAGAGCGTATGATTTCTACGACGCATCCCTTGCCGGCATAACGGATCCCGAGGTTCGGGAGCTGTTCATCGAGCTGCGGGACGAGGAAGCCGAGCACGTCGAGATGCTCAAGGAGGCGATGAAGAAGCTGCCGGAGAGCGCCAATATCGAGTTTGAATACGACATCGACGAGACTCCTGCTTTATAGCGCCGCAACACGCAAAAATGCGGTTTGCCCGACGTGCAGCATGACCCGCGCATTGCCTGCGGGCGGTATTTGACAGGCCGACGCTAATCCGCCAGGCGCGGATGGGTCTGCTGCAGACCACGGAACGTCAACCGATAGATCGGCGCGCCTTTGGCCTCCATGACGTCNNATTGAGTGGTAGTTCTGGAACATCCAGAGCCACGACCCGATCTTGTCAAGCGGTGCGGGCAGCAGGAAAGTCGACGTGTCGACATAGCGCCCTGTTGCCTCGTGAGGCCGGTGCACAATGTAGGCGAACAGGTACAGCAGGACCGTTGCACCGATGAGCCACGCCACGACGAACAGCAGCAGGCCCTCCAGCCAGTAGCCGGCCGCCACTATGGCAATCCGGGGCAGCAGCGCGGCAACCACTTCGACGCACAGCGCCACCTTCTGCTCAGCGGGAGCGCTGGGCCAGCGATGCTTCAGGAAATAGCTGAATTGGCAAATATACTCCCGCAGCACGGTACGCACGGCGGCCAGCGGTGAAGCGCTCATTTGGCCGACGTGATAATCGGGGTCATGCTCACCATCGTTCGCGAAACGGTGATGCGCAATGTGCTCGTACTTGTGCGCCGTCAGCGGGATCATGACGATCCAGGCTGCCATGTATCCCAACGCTTTATTCAACCAGCGCAGCGAATCGCTATTGCCCGTGATAGAACCGTGCACTGCGTCGTGAAGGATCGTATAGCTCAGATAAGTAATCAGGGCCGCACAAGGCACGGCCGCCAGCAAGGGAAACGCTCCCGTCAGAGTCCCAGCAACCGTGGCGACGTAGGCCGCGAAGAGAAGCAGGCCCAGCACGGCCGTCAGCCATGCTACCTCGCCCATATATCGTCGGGCGCAGGCCGCTGCCTTTTGATCGAGCACGTCCGCGTTTGTCACCCTGCCCTCCACTCGAGACGAAAATCCTGCGGCTAATATGAACGAAGAAACGACGGCAAGTCAGTGCCATTGCCGCCATAAAGGTGTCATAATTCGCCAAAACATCGGATAAATGTCTAATGGATACCATCAGCCCCGTTTACGCCCGTCTCGTTCTGCGCGAACTGGAGCGGCGCGCGATCGATACTGCGGCGGTCTTGGCCGGCACGACGCTGAGCCGCGACAGGCTGCTGTGCGGCGGCGACATTCCGATGACCGATTTCCTGCGTATCTTGCGGGAGGGCGACCGGCTGCTGGGCGATGGGCAGCTCGGCTTCATCCTGGGAAACAGCACACACGTGTTCTCGATGGGGCCCGTTGGCGCAGCGATGGCCGCGGCGCCCGGCTTACGGGAAGGGCTGCGTGTCCTCGAAAGCTATGCGCGATTGCACGCGACGTATATCGACATCCGTGCTCGCTCGAGCCCGTCCGGATTGACGGTAGCAATCGTCTACGAGCGCGATACGGGCCGCACCGAGCGCCTGCACACCCAAACCGCAATGCTGCTGCTGCAGCAATACATCGAGACCATTATCGGGGCAACGGCCAGCGACGCGCAGTATCTCCTGGCGATCCCAGAGCCCGCCAATCGGCTGGATTACGAGCGTGCGCTGCACGGGAGGGTCACCTTCGGCGCTTCCGAGAACGCGGTCGACATCCCGAGACGATGGCTGGATCTTCCCTCCCCGTTCTATCACCCTGAACTGTGGCGACTGGCTATCGGATCCCTGTCGCGGGAATTGCAGGCGCTAAGCACAAGGGAGGGATCGACATATACGCAGCACGTCCTGACGCTGCTGCACACCAGCGATCCGCCTCTTCCAACACTGGACACTGTGGCTTTCGAGTTACACATGTCCCAGCGCACTTTGAACCGACGATTGCAGGCAGAAGCAACGAGTTTTCGCGCGCTGAAGCGGCAAGCGTTGATGAATCGTGCTTGCCTGCATCTCCGGCAGACGGATCACAGTATCGAGGCGATTGCCGAAGAGCTGGGTTACAAGGACGCGGCGAACTTCCGCAGAGCTTTCCGGAATAGCCTCGGCTGCTCGCCCGTGCAGTACCGTCGACGATCGGACGACGAGGGACTCTGAACGTCAGTAACGCGAGGCTTTGCCTGACCGGCGGATACACAGATTCACCACTGATAATGTTAACGCACGCTCACATGTGCACCGTGGAGGTGTTGCCACGAGAAAACAGACTGTCGAGCACTGCCATAAGCCAATCGGCCGGCTTCTGGGTCGAAATCCCATCCGGCAGCGGCGAGACGGCAACTGAGAATTCCGTAACGCGGCTTAGCCCGAAGGTCACCGCCTGGGCCGGTATCATCTACCTCAACCCTGACCCGAAGCGGAAAAATGGGGCGCGAGACCGGGGCGACCTGGCTGGCATGAGTTTGTGGATCGGCGCAAACAGAGACCGCAGCGCGATGTTCTGCGACGTGCTCGACAACAGGCATCCTCGCGCAAGACGCGACGACGCCAAAAAGTATACCCGGGAGTACCGGGAATAGGTTTCCCTATGGCGGCAGACTCACGTTCGTTTTGCCGACATGGCCGGCAGCTAATGACGTCGGCGCCGATCGCGCCGGAGCTCATGCTGTTTGCGCACAGCTCAGGAACCCGGGCAATCCTTGGTGCTCGTGCCACTTTCGGATCGCCTTTGTGCCTATGGAGCGCCGGCACAGCGCTGGGGATTGGCGATGATCGACGGACTGTTGCGGGCCATACGGATACTGTCAAACTCCCTGACATGTTAGAAGTGCTTTGTGGANNCCCAGGGAGGCCAGCTCATGAAGACGCGACTTGCGCTGCAAACGATGTTGATTGGCGCGCTCCTGGTCCTCGCCCCTGCGTCCATCAACGCTCTCGATAACGGCCTTCTCAAAGACCCGAGCTTCGAGCTCAGGCTGCCGTCCGACCAGGGCGGCTGGCGACTCTTCGAAGTGAGCATGTATTCGGATGATCAGGCACACAGTGGCGACCGGTCTATGTTCAATGCCGGCCTGAGCCGCACGATTGCGTACCACCCGTATTTCGTCGGCGTCGTGTCCGGCAGCTACCAGGAATTTCCTGCGACGCCAGGCTCGCGCTGGCGATTGACTGGTTACGGACTTGCGGCCGCGCCGCTCCAGGGGACACCGGCTTCCGGCATTATCCAGGTGTCATTCTTCGATGCTGACGGCAAAGATCTTGGAACTCTCGAAACTGCTAACGCCAAAACCAAGGCCAAGACTTCGAACGAGGTAAACAACCGGACGCCGGCCGGTCAATGGATTCGCCTCGATACCGGCATCGCGACCGCACCCCCAGACGCAGCCACGATCCAGGCGTTTACGATTTACGTCGACTTCTCAGGCGCCAACTTGACCCAGGGCGTCTATTTCGACGATCTGAGCCTGTGCGCCCTGGGCGAAGACGACGATGAATCGACTCGCTGCGGCCAGGAGTAATTTTGACCCCAGGATTAGTCGGGGTCTGGACGGACAACCACTGTGTCCGCCACAGGAATAATCTCTGATACGGGAAGATCAGCGGCTTCTGCATGTTTGCGAATGGCCTCCTCGCTGCTCGCCTGATAAATGCAGACCGTTCCAAGCGCTCCGCTTCCCTCGCCG
>JABAOD010005988.1_pt2 | contig 13392 bp, 15 predicted proteins | sample 7062151 | NCBI WGS metagenome assembly JABAOD01 (sample SAMN14538626, study PRJNA623070) | marine sediment metagenome | biome: marine biome [ENVO:00000428]; feature: marine pelagic biome [ENVO:01000023]; material: deep marine sediment [ENVO:00002113] | place: India: Gulf of Khambhat ...
TGGACACGGCCGCCCCGTTCGCATCGGCTGGGCGACGCCGCGTCGTCGTGGCGATGCTGTATGGGACGGGACGCACCTGTCGGGGACAGGATAGCCCGCTGACCGGGCGGGTGGCTTCGGCAGCGTGCCGGCGCTGAGAGTGTAATCTCTTGGACCATCGAAGCTTAGAACGTGTGGGAGATGCGAAGTTGGGGTGGCATGGAAAGCGCAACGATTGTTGGATGTTGGTGAATAGTTCCGAAGCGGGCGGTGGTGCAGCGCATTAATTAACCAGGTTATCATTTTCGCCTGGTTCGCATATAGATTCTCACGTTCGCCGCTCTCTCGCCCGCTCGGAGCGGACGAAAGAGGATTCCATGGCAGCGTCCAGCCGCGCGCGCCTCATCCGGGACGTCCTGGGGAGCGCGCATATTTTTGCCTCCGCGGTCAACGACCTCATGCAGCAGCGGCTGCATGAGGTTACCGGCGAGCAGCTGAGCTTCTCTCAGCTCAAGCTGCTGAAGCTCGTCGCTGAGACCGACTCCTACAACATAAGCCAGGTCGCCGCCTTTATGGGCGTGAGCAACGCCGCGGTCAGCAAGGCGGTCGACCGGTTGGTGCGACGAGATCTCCTGCAACGACACGAGGCGGTGGGCGACCGCCGCGTGGTCGAGCTTAGCCTTACGGAGAGGGGTCGCCGGCTGCTCGACGAGTACGAGTCTGTTACGAGCAGCAGCTTGGAGGAGATCTTCGGGGATTTCTCGCCGCAGGGTCTGAGGGAGGCCGCAGAATCGTTAGATCGGCTCTCCATCTGCTTGGTCGATCGCGATGATGCGGACGAGGAGCTCTGCTTTCGCTGCGGGATCTTTTTCCGCGACAAGTGCCTGCTGCGGTCACAGGCGCGGCGCACCTGTCACTTCGATCTGCGCAAGAAGAATCGGGCGGGGCAACCCGCTGGTGGTCGAGCTGATTCCGAGTCGGGTATCGAGCTTGAGGGCAGCAAACTGGGATGAACCCACCGTTCGGCTTGAACTGAATCGGGGTGGCCAGGCCCGGCGTGCGAACGCGTGCGCTGGGCCTTAATCAGACGCGACGCATGGCTTGACACCCAACCTCGCACAGCTCCTGCTCTCTCCTCAACTACTGTCGCTTTACTAGGAAGTCGTGGATCGCCGTCGCGGCCCGGCGACCGTGGGCGACGGCGGTGACCACGAGGTCGGGTCCCACCACGTCATCACCCCCGGCGAACACACCCGGTCGAGACGTCGCTCCGGTTTTTGTCGTCCACGCAGATCAGGCCGCGTTCGCGTGTCTCGAGGCCGGACGTCGTCTCGCCGACAAGCGGGTCTGGCCAGTAGCCTAGGGCCAGGATGACCGTGTCGATCGGCATCGTGAACTCGGACCCCTCAAGGGGCACGGGTCGGCGCCGCCCCGACTCGTCCGGCTCACCCAGTTCCATGCGCTTGCATTCAATGGCGGCCACGCGACGCTTGTCATTGGCGTGAAAGCGGATCGGCTGCGTCAGCCACTCGAATTGCACACCCTCCTCTTTGGCGAGCGCGCGATCGCGCTCGTTTCCCGGCATCTCGGCTTCCGTCCGTCGGTACACGCACACCACCCGCTCAGCACCGAGCCGCACCGCCGTGCGGACGCAGTCCATGGCCGTGTCGCCGCCACCGATTACGGCGACCCGGGCGCCGACATCTGGCGGCTTTGTCAAACGGTCGGGCCGCAAACCCTCGTCCACGTTGGCGCGGATGAGGAAGGGAGTCGCATCGTAGACGCCGCCGAGATCCGAGCCGGGAATCTCAGAGTCAGCCGGAACTCCGGCGCCCACGCCGAGAAAGACGGCCTCGAAACCGCGCTCGAACAGGTCGTCCACCGTGAGGCTGTCACCGATCCGCGTCTCGTAGACGAACTCCACTCCCAGCCGCTCGGTATACTGGAGCAGTTCGTCTACGACCGCGTGGTCCATCTTGAACTTCGGGATGCCATAACGCAGGATACCGCCGCCGCTCGGCCAGGCATCGAAGACGGTGACGCTGTGGCCGCGCTTGGCGAGCAGCTGCGCGACTGTGAGACCGGCGGGCCCGGCGCCCACCACGGCGACGCGATGTCCGCTCGGCGCGGCCGTCACCGTGTCTCGCCCTCCGTGGGCGTTCTGGTAGTCCGCAGCAAAGGCCTCGAGGCGACCGATAGCCACTGGCGGGAGCCCCTTCTTGACGTAGATACAGGCTCCCTCGCACTGGATTACCTGGGGACAGACCCGTCCGCATACTTCGGACATTGTGCTGGTGCGACGGAAGACCACAGCAGCATCCTTGAAAAGCCCGTTCTCGATCTGCCATAGTGCGAGCGGGATGTCACTGTGGAGCGGGCAGGCCTTGCTGCATGGCGCCGCCGGGCACTGGATGCAGCGCATCGCCTCGGTGATCGCCGCCTCCTCGTCGTAGCCGAGGTAGACTTCCTCGAAGCTGCGAATCCGCTCTTCGATATCCCGCTTCGGCGGAGGTTGGTGCGGCAGCACCATTCGGGCTTTTCGGTTGATCATCTTCGCTTCCGGCTTCGGCAACATGACGTCCTCCTTCAACGCCGCCCTCGGCCGCTCGGTCGGCGAGCGCTCGGCGTCGCCGCCCTCGGATAGGGTTTCCAACCCGATTTGTCATTGGGAATCCGCCTGCGCGGTGAGTGCTGTCCCTGGCCCCCGACGCCAATGGCTCTCAACGCCCTTGCTGAGTTCATCATTTGGGACTCGGCATGAGGCTTTGCCGGGCGAATAGCTTAACCTATTATACCTTCCAAGCGGCAAATCTCAGACCAGTAGGGGCGCGGCGGACCAGACTTTTCCAAGGCTGAGTGCGAACGCGTCGGGACGGAAAGTCACGGTTTGGGCGCAGGCATGCATGACGGTTGGGAGCGAAGCCCCCAGGCGTCGATGACGGGCACGGGTCGACGCCACGGCTGCCTTCGAGGACGCCGCTGGACGGAGCGGCCTGTGGCATAGAACTCGCATGATGCTAGAAACGAATTGGCGTCACTCGTTCGTGGGATCAGGGGGGAACGATGCGTGATAAGATCGGCTTGCCGCTCGCCGCACTGGCGCTCGTGGCGCTTTATGCTTGCGGCGGACAGGAGACGGAAGCGGAACGCGAGGCGCGAGAGCGTCAGGCTCGTGCAGACTCGGTCCGCATGGCCGAAGCGCAGTACGACGCCTCGGTGTTCGACACCCTGACATGGGAAAGTCAGGAGGCGCGTCTAAACCGCGGCGGCGTGGTCTGGCGCTCGAGCTGTCAAAAGTGCCATGGGCCGAACGGCGATGGGCGGGGTGAATTGGCTCGCCAACTCGAGCTTGTCATTCCGTCGTTTCTCGCGCCCGACTGGGCGTATGCCGGCGACGTCGGGGCGATCCGTCATCGCGTCTACGTGGGTTACGAGGGCGCCATGCCCAATTGGGGGCTGCATGGTCTGAGGTACCGTGACATCGATGCCGTCGCCGGGTACGTCATCGAGGCCATGGCTCCTGGCGCGGAGCCGTCGGGCGGCTAGATGGTGCCGGGTGAACTCCGACGACGGTGCGACCTCTTCAGCCAGCTGACCGCTCCTACCTGCTCGGATCACGACCCGCCGTCGCCTGACGGCTCCATCGGCATCATCACGCCTGCGTCGAGCGCCCGATGCACGGGGCAACGGTGGGCGATCTCCAGCAATCTCTCGCGCTGCTTCGCGTCGAGCGGACCGGCCAGCTCTAGGTGCTGGCTGATCTCGTGCTCGCGCGAGCGGCCCCCGGCTCCCTGAGACTGTTCCGCCGGAGGCAACTTCCGGTGTGACAAGCGGACGCCGACCTCCTCGAGCGGCCACTCTTTGCGGTCCGCATACATCCTCAAAGTGATCGTCGTGCAGGCGCCGAGCGCTGCCATTAAGAGGCCGAACGGCGACGGCCCTGCATCGGTGCCGCCGGCGCTCACCGGTTCATCAGCCACGAGAGCGTGACCGCCAGCGAGGATCTCGGTGTGGTAGCGGCCGCGCCCGGTGCGGACGATCACCTGGTCCTGACCTGTTCTTAGATTAGGAGTCGGGTGCGAGGTTGTTGCACCGAGATAGCGGCTTGCCCAAGCGGCGATGATCGCCCCCACGTAGTGGGAATCTTCTTCCCGCGAGAGCAGGTGGTCGGCGCCGTCGAGCTCGATATACGATTTTGGGTGCTGGGCCGTATCGTATAGCCGGGCCGCGTTATCGATCCCTACGATCGCATCGCTGGGCGAGTGAAAGACCAGCAGGGCGCGCCCCAGGTTGCGGACCACCTCTGCCATCCGTTGCTCGTCGAGATCGTCCAGGAACTTCTTCGTGATGGTGAAAGGGCGTCCGGCGAGCAAGACTTCAGCGGCCCCTCGCTCTTCGATCTCTTTGAGCGAGCTGGTCAGGTGCCGTTTGACGTGCTGGGGTTCCGCGGGTGCGGCGATCGTGACGACCAGCTTGCTGGCGGGAATCTGGCGCGCTGCCTGAAGCACCGCAGCGCCGCCCAGGGAATGGCCGACCAGGATTGACGGTGCCTCGTAGCTACGCTGCAGGTACTGCGCCGCCGCGACCAGGTCCTCGACGTTCGAGGAGAAGTTCGTGTCGGCGAAGTCGCCCTCGCTCTCGCCGAGGCCGGTGAAGTCGAAGCGGAGGACGCCGATTCGCGCCTGGCTCAACGCGCGACTGATATTCACCACCGCCTTGTATTGCTTGTTGCAGGTGAAGCAGTGGGCAAAGAGGGCGAAGGCCCGCGGTTTCTCGCCAACAGGGAGTTCCAGCCTCGCCGAGATCTTGGCGCCGGTCGCGCCCTCAAAGTTCAATCGCTGCGTCTGCATCCTCGCACTCCCTACTCACGTTGACTGCTGGCCGTAGGCTGGAAACGTATCGCACGGGTGTCGTAGTCTATCGATGTAGCTCGTCGCTTACTAGAGCAGGCAGGAGACAGCAAGCGCCGCGCCGGGCCGCTACGCCATTGGTGTGACGGGCGCAAGCTCGCAGCAGCCGCGCGACGCGGGACGCCGTAAGGCTCATGGGAGTGGAGCAGGAAACGGCAATCTCACCCTGAATCAGCCGGATCAAGGCGGCGTATACCATTGTCGCGGGTTGACGACTAGCTTCATTCGTCTCCGAGAGTCACTCAGCGATGGGCTGCGCACCTGGCGCTCAAGCCCGCTGACAGAAGACAAGGGAACGATCGATGGCTGTGACACCTTCGACCATGCTGGAACTGGGCACCCAAGCCCCCGACTTCGATTTGGTGAACGCCGCTGACGGCCGGTCACGGTCGCTGGCGGACTTCAAAGCGAAGCCGGCGCTGCTCGTCATGTTCATCTGCAACCACTGCCCGTTCGTCAAGCACATCGGCGCCGAACTGGCGCGCCTCGGACGCGACTACGGTCCGCAGGGAGTGGCGATCTACGCGATCAACAGCAATGACGTGGAAAACTACCCGGACGACCGCCCGGAATTGATGCGGCAGGAGGCCGAGCGCCTTGGCTACACCTTCCCGTATCTTTTCGACGAAACCCAGGCAACGGCGAAGGCTTATCGCGCCGCCTGCACGCCGGATTTTTATCTCTTCGACGCGGCACGCTCGCTCGTCTACCGCGGCCAGCTGGACGACAGCCGGCCGTCCAACGACAGCCCGGTCGACGGCAAAGACCTGCGCGAGGCCCTGGATGCAACGTTGGCGAAACAGGCACTGGTGGCAACGCAGAAACCGAGCGTTGGTTGCAATATCAAGTGGAAAGCGGGCAACGAGCCCGACTATTTTTGAGAAACCGGGCTGTCGGCCCGTCGGCTGCTAGCGCGGCACGTACGCTTCTGCTTCCTTCGGCGTCAGCTGGTCTATCTTGATTGTCCAGCGGGCCAGTGATGAGCTGATACGCAGCTGGTACAGGCCGGACGATTTGAACATCTTGACGCCGTTGCCCTTGCGCTTGGTGTGCAGAACGCGGCCGAGATGCCGCCCGGTGCGAGCTTCGACCAGGGTAATGTCGAGCGCGACAAGCTGATCGTAATCGCCATCGAGCCGCCAATCGAGCAGCCACGGGGACTCGACGCGGAAGATGGCCGTCGTCGTATTGCCGGTACCGCGGAATTCCTTGACGCGCGTGGCCGCATCGGCCTTGCCGACCGGGGCCAACAAAAGGGTTGTAAGCAAAAACGGGATCAATCCCCTGAACATAGGCTACTCCGAATCAGATTCGATGGCTGCGTCGCCGGGAGGCACGGGCCGCCCGAGTTTCGACATCAACGATTTCGTCGAGTTGCAGTCAGTTGGGAATTTAGTCGGATTCGGCGGCGATCCGCAAGCTCGAGCTATTGCGACCGGGGCCATTCGACAGGAATGATCACTTCATTTCGACGCATGAATGGCAAAGTGAACGGGCTGTCGTAGCGCGCCTGCTCGGCAGGGCCGTTCGCCTCGATGTTGTTCGTTTCCAGCGCCTGTCGCAGGACGGCGAGCTCCTGTCGGAAACTGGCCTCGGTCCAGCGGCCAGAGAAGCGCCGCGCCGCAACGACGCGCGCCGGCCGCTCGAGTACGCGTATTGTTTCATCGTTCGGCCTGGGCAGGGTGTCCAGCGTGTACTCTTTTTCCATAACGAAAGAATACGTGTCCAGGCCATCGTGCACCGACGGTCGCGACTCGACCGGTGCGGTCATCTCCATTTTCTCGCTGTCACTGTTATCGCCGAAAATAAAGCCGGCCAGCGTCCGAAATCCACTATTGCCCGACGCCACATCGACTTCCGCGACAAGGTAGGGATCGTAGCGACGCACTTCGAAGCGGTCGAACTCGGCGATGACCGAAAAATCCGGTTCTTCCAAGGCCATAACAGGAGCTCCCGCGATCATGAAGACGATTGCAGCGACGAAGGTCCCTGCCGCGTTTTTTCGACGATTCATTTTCGGCACGCACGCTGGCATCGGTTTTTCTCGTCCGCTCAGATATCGAAGCGACGGACGACAGCGCGAACGTCGAGAGCCGGCACTCCCGTGTCAACGGCGACTGGGGATACGGCAACAGGCGTCGCGGACAGGCCGCCGGCGGCCGGATCTGCGAACACGATAGCCGAGAGAAGCGCGGCATAGAGTGCGAGCCACGACCTGCGCGTCGTGGCCTTTCTATTGCCGGCCATTGTTTTGGTTCTGCTTTTTGTCATAGCGAAATCCCTGTTCATTTCAATATACGATGCGAGTGCCATCCCATGCGAAAATGCCTCCGCTGTCCGCCGGTACGAATCCGTCGATGACGTCCAGCAGGTAGCCAGCAGACTGCTCTGCCGAGAATAATTTGTCCTTCGGTGTGCGGCTCGTGAACGGCTTCGATAGCGCCGTGTCGACGGTGCCCGGATGAAGTCCCGCGACGACGGAATCGGGCCATTGCCGCGCATGCTCGATCGACAGCGTCTTCAACAGCATGTTGAGAGCCGCTTTGGACGCCCGGTAGGCATACCAGCCGCCCAGTCGATTGTCGCCTATGCTGCCGACCCGGGCCGATAACGCGGCGAACACGGTCTTCGACCGTTTGCGAAGCGTCGGCAGGAAATGCCGGGCGACCAGTGTCGGCCCGACGGCGTTTATCGAAAACAGTTTGCCCAACGCGTTTGCATTGAGTTCCTTCATCGCTTTTTCCGGCTGGATGCTGTTTCCATCCGACAGGATGCCGGTCGTCACGATCACAAGGTCCAGCCAATCGTCGTCCGACGCGGCCTCCGCTGCGTTGCGAATCGTGTCTTCGTCCTCGATATCGATATGTCCGGCAATTACCCTGTCGTTGTCCCAGGTCTTGCGACTGCGCGCAAACGCGTGCACCGAAGCGACGTTTTCGGAGCTGGCGAGTCGACTGACCATCGCCTGTCCGACACCGCCGCTCGCGCCGATAACGGCGGATCTCAAACCGCCCCGAAATGAACTTAGTAATGCCATGTACGGGAGTCTAGCCCCGCACGCGAGCGCAAGGATGACGAGATTGTTTGAATGTGTAACGGAAGGTTTCTGGCTAGTCGCGCAGGTAGTCGAGATTTTCGGCCGAAAACGACCGAGGCTCGCGACCGATCAGCCGCTGCAGCGCATCCGGTTCGGCCACGTTACCCTCCTTGAGCATTGTCAGCTGATCCCGGGTCACCGGAAAAGACGGCAGCCGATCGAGCAGCGTCGCGCCGATGCGCATCAATCCGATCGGCATCGGAAGAATGACCTTGCTCTTGCCCGTCGCCGCGGCAATTCGCTGGATCATTTCATGCCAGGTCACCGTTTCCGGGCCGCCAAGCGAAAATGTCTGGCCGATGCTCTCGTCGTTCTCCAGCGCCGCAACGAACGCATCGGCGACGTCCTTGATATGTACCGGCGACATGACAACAGCACCTTTTTTCACGCTGGTGCCGGAGAAAAACCCGACGGCCGGCAGCGGCAGGCGGACCATGTCATTGTAGAGCCGTGTCGCGAACTCCATCGTGCCCCTCGGGTCACCGAAGATCACCGAGGGCCGCAAGACCGTAACGTCGAGGTCGCTTTTCAGTGCGTACTCCTCGGCCCGGAACTTGGTCTCCTGGTACGGCGTCCCCGGCAGTTTGACTCCGTTTGCGCTCATCAACAGCAGCCGCTTCACCCCGGCCTTTACCGCCGTATCGACGGTTCGCACAACACCGTCATATTGCGTTGTTTCAAAGGTGACGCCCTCGGCAGGAATCTCGCGAAGTATGCCGACGTTATAGATCACGGCATCACAGCCTTCGATCACGGCAGCCAGTGCTTCGTCCGACGAAATATCCCCGCTGACAAGCCGCACCCTGTCTTTCTGGCGCACCTTGTCCTCGCTGCCGCCGCGAACCAGCAGGACCGGCTGATGCCCCGCCTCCAGCAGCGCATCGACGAGGTAACTGCCGACGAATCCGGTTCCACCGATCAGGGCAACTTGCATGCGACTACCCTCGCTTACAGGTGTTACAAATGATTACGTATGGTAGCGCGTCGGAATTCTATAATGTCAATTCGTTTTCTCGCGCTCAGGGGGCACGATGCCCGATTCCGCACCGATAATCGTCTGGTTCCGACAGGATCTCAGGCTTGCCGACAATCCGGCTCTGAGTGCGGCAGTCAGCAAGGACAGTCCCGTGCTGCCCGTTTACATCCTCGATGACGACGCCGCGGGTGACTGGCGGGCCGGCGCTGCCAGCCGCTGGTGGTTGCACCAGAGCCTCGCAAAACTGAACGCTTCGCTCGAAGGCAAACTGCTGCTGTTGCGCGGCGATGCGGGCAATCTGATGTTGGACCTCGCCCGTGACACGGGTGCCAAAGCGGTTTTCTGGAACCGCCAGTACGAGCCGTGGGCCATCGACCGCGATACGGGATTGAAGAAGGCGCTCACCGACGCGTCAGTCACTGTCAGGAGCTTCAACGGTTCCCTGCTCTTCGATCCGCCGAACACCAACAAGGCCGACGGCACCCCGTACAGGGTATTTACACCGTTCTATCGCAAGGGTTGCCTCGAGAACGGCATACTGCCGCGGCGCCCGCTGCCCGCCCCTGACAACATGCGCCTGCACGCGTCAGACGCCGGCGTCCCGCTCGACGACCTCGGGTTGATGCCCCGCATCAACTGGTATGAAGAAATCGAGTCCACCTGGTCGCCTGGTGAAGACGGTGCGCGTGAGCGGCTGTCCGCGTTCCTGTCCGACGGCATCCAGCATTACAAGGACGGCCGCAATCGTCCGGACCAGCTGTTCGTATCACGCCTGTCGCCGCACCTGCATTTCGGCGAAATTTCACCGAACCAGGCCTGGTATGCCGTTGATGACAGCGGCTCGGGCAAGGACCTGGACAGGGACGCAGACTGTTTCCTGAGCGAGCTGGGCTGGCGCGAGTTCTCCTATAACCTGCTCTACAACCAGCCGCAGCTGCCTGTCGAAAACCTGCAGCGCAAGTTCGATCGCTTCCCGTGGCGGGAAGACGACGACGCATTGAGGAAATGGCAGCGCGGACGGACCGGCTACCCGATCGTCGACGCCGGCATGCGCGAACTCTGGCGCACCGGGTACATGCACAACCGGGTGCGCATGATCGTCGGCTCTTTCCTGGTCAAGAACCTGATGCTGCACTGGCATCACGGCGAGCGCTGGTTCTGGGACACGCTGCTCGATGCCGATCTCGCCAACAACAGCGCGAGCTGGCAGTGGGTCGCCGGTTGCGGTGCCGATGCGGCGCCGTATTTCCGCATCTTCAACCCGGTGACGCAGGGCCGGAAATTCGATCCGGACGGCGAATACGTGCGGCGCTATGTACCGGAGCTCGCAAAACTGCCGAACAAATTCATTCACAGCCCGTGGGAAGCGCCCGCCGACGTCCTCGAGTCGGCCGGTGTCGTCCTCGGAGAGACTTACCCGGAACCCGTTGTCGATCTGAAGCAGTCACGAGAACGGGCGCTGGCCGCGTTCAAATCGCTAAGCTCGCCGTCAGATTGAGTTTGTCGCAATCGCGATCCCATGGCGGGACGCCGGCGAATCGTTCCGCGAGAAAATCAATGAAGGTGCGAACGCGGTACGACAGGTGCCGCGTCGGCGGATAGATCGCATAGGCAGGGGCGATGGGCCACCGGTAATCCGTCAGCACCGGCACCAGGTTGCGATGCCGAATCGCTTCGGCCGCTATGAAGGTCGGTTGAATCACGAGACCGAGGCCGTGAGCAGCCGCATTGGCGAGGAAGTCACCGCTGCTGGCGGACATGACGGCATTGACCTCGACGACATGCCGTTCACCGCTGGCCTCCTCGTACTCCCAGCGGTTGGGATCGGCGAGGTTCGAATAAACGAGACAGCGATGCTCCGCAAGCTCCCGTGGAGAAGCAGGCGCACCGTGAGCCTTGAGGTAATGCGGCGATGCGCAGACGACGGCGCGCACATCGAAAAGCCGCCGGGCGATGTACGACGAGTCGCGCAGCCGCCCGATGCGCAGCGCGACGTCAACGCCCTCCTCGATCAGGTCCACGCGTCGGTCATTGAGGTCCAGGTCGAACTCGACTTTCGGATGCAGTTTGCTGAACGCGGCGATCGGCTTGCACATGTGCCGCACGCCGAATGACAGGGGCAGCGCCACGCGCAGCGTGCCGCTCAACTCGCCGTGCTCTTGCTGGACAGCCGCTTCGGCCTCGTCGATGTCGGCGAGAATCCGCGCGCTGTGCTCATAGAAGCTGCGTCCGGTCTCGGTCAGGTTCAGCACCCGCGTCGTGCGGCGCAGCAACTGCACGCCGAGACGCTCTTCGAGGCCGGCCAGTCGCCGGCTCACGGCGGACTTCGCGACTCCCAGCCGATCGGCGGCTGCGGTGAAGCTGCCGGCCTCAACGACGGCCACAAATGCCTGTAAATCCTCAAATTTATCCATATTGTTGCGATTTATAGAACATTCTTATCTAAAAATCACTGTTTATTTACTTTGAATCAACAACGAAACTGCCGGTCAATACTCAGCCATGGTAATTCGGGAGGCTATCCAGTGAATTCAGACAGCAAGAAAATCCTGCACGTCAGCGCCAGCGGTCGAGGCGGTGCATCGGTCAGCCGCAAGCTGAGCGGGGACCTGATCGCCGCCCTCGAGGATCGTTACGGCAGTGTCGACGTCACCCATCGTGATGTCGCGAAAGGCATACCGTTCGTCGACGAGGCGTGGATCGAGGCCAATTTTACGCCGGAGGAATCGCGCACCGCGGAGCATCGGGCGACACTGGCGCATTCCGATGCGCTCGTATCGGAGCTGCAGGCAGCGGACATCCTGGTTCTCGGCACGCCGGTCTACAATTTCTCGATCCCGGCATCGCTGAAAGCGTGGATCGATATGATTGCCCGCGCCCGCCTGACGTTCCGCTACACGGACAGCGGGCCGGAGGGCATGCTGAAGAACAAGAAAGCGTTTATCGTGGTGGCCAGTGGTGGAGTCGCTATCGGAAGCGCCGCTGATTTCGCGACGCCTTACCTGAAGCACGCGCTGGCGTTCATCGGCATCACCGATGTCGAAATCATCGCCGCGGAGAAGCTCAACTCGCAGCCCGAGGAAGCGCTCGACGCCGCGCGCATGCAAATCGCGGAGCGGGTACATCTGGCGCCGCACGCAGCGTAATCAGAGAAGACACGATGATCGATGTAATTCAGGCAGAATCGCGAGGCAGCGCAGACCACGGCTGGCTGAAAGCAAAACACACGTTTTCCTTTGCCGACTACTACGATCCCGCGCGCATACAGTTCGGCCACTTGCGTGTTATCAACGAGGATCGCGTGGCGCCAGGGCAGGGCTTCGGCACGCATCCGCATCGCGATATGGAGATCATTACCTACATCATCGACGGTGCGGTCGAGCACAAGGACAGCATGGGCAACGGGACAGTGATCAACGCGGGCGAAATACAGCGCATGACGGCCGGAACGGGCGTGCTCCACAGCGAATTCAATCCGTCCGATGACGAAGAGCTGCACCTGCTGCAGATCTGGATATTCCCCGAGAAAACCGGTCTCGAGCCCGGCTACGAACAAACGCGTTTTCCGCGCGACGAAAAGCTGAATCGCCTGCGCCTCGTCGGGTCGCCCGATGGCAGGGACGGATCGCTGACGATTCACCAGGACGTGAACCTCTATGCTAGCGTGCTGCAGGACGGACAGACCGTCACGCACCCGGTCGGCACCGGCCGCAAGCTGTTCATACAGGTGATTCGCGGCGACATTGACGTAAACGGTCAGCCCCTTGGCACAGGCGATGGCGCGCAGCTCGAAGACGTGGCGGCGGTTTCGATCACGTCATCGGGAGAATCCGACTTCCTGCTGTTTGATATGGGCTAGAAACGCTTCGCGACCGTGCCGCGCAAACGGCGCTAGAATGTGGGCATGCGCGAATTTTCCAGACTGAGCATCCTTCTTCTGCTGTATGCCTGCGGCGGCGGCAGCGGTGCGTCAATCGGCATACCCGTCACGCCGACCGCTGCAAGCGGCCTGACCATTGCCGATGTGCAGGGCAGCGGACCATCAAGCCCGTTCGAAGGCGAGCTTGTCACGATCAGCGGCATAGTCACCGGTGATTTCCAGGACAACGATGCTGACAACACCCGCAACCTCGGCGGTTTTTTTGTGCAGCAGGAGAGCCCGGACAATAACCCCGATACCTCCGACGGTGTCTTCGTCTACGATGGCGCTACGCCCGGCGTCGACGTTAGCGTCGGCGATCGTGTCAGCGTCACGGGAACGGTGCAGGAATATTTCGGCGAAACACAGATCGCGAGCCCGACTGTAACCGTCAGCGGATCGGGCAGTGTAGCCGCGACGGATGTGATCCTGCCCGCCCCCGGGGTCGTAACGAACAGTGATGGCGAACTGATTGCCGACTTCGAGCACCTCGAGGGCATGCTGTTGCGAT
>JABAOD010010014.1_pt3 | contig 13390 bp, 16 predicted proteins | sample 7062151 | NCBI WGS metagenome assembly JABAOD01 (sample SAMN14538626, study PRJNA623070) | marine sediment metagenome | biome: marine biome [ENVO:00000428]; feature: marine pelagic biome [ENVO:01000023]; material: deep marine sediment [ENVO:00002113] | place: India: Gulf of Khambhat ...
CCTCGAAGCGACCATCGACGACATCGATGACCTACGCACTGCGGCCGGACTGGAACCCCTCGATCGCGAGGAGACCAGGAAGATGTGGCGAAGCATCAGACGGCACCGGGCAGCCGCCGCCGGTCACGGCGTAGGCGCCGACGAGAACTAGCCTCGGTGGTCAGTCGAATCGGAGAGTCTGATGGCGGATTTCGAAGATGGGGTCGTCCTGTCGGCCAGCTGCAAAGGAGTGGTGGCCGATGCAGTCACCCACATCCTCCGAGCAGTGGGTGAGAACCCTGACCGGGAGGGGCTGGTGGACACCCCCGCCCGGGTCGCACGTGCGTACGACGAGATGCTGGAAGGGTACGCCGTCGATCCCGTCGCCCTCCTCAACAACGCCCTGTTCGACGTCGAGTACGACGAGATGGTGCTCGTCAAGGACATCGACTTCTACAGCCTCTGCGAGCACCACATGCTCCCGTTCTTCGGCACAGGCCACGTGGCCTACTTGCCCGACAAGACCGTTGTCGGCTTGTCCAAGATCCCCCGCATCGTGGACGCCTTTGCCCGACGCCTCCAGGTCCAGGAGCGCATGACCCGTCAGATCGCTGAACTGCTCGATGAACTGATCAAACCGAAGGGGGTGGCGGTGGTCCTCGAAGCCCATCACATGTGCATGTCGATGCGAGGCGCCAAGAAGCCCAATGCCGTCATGCGAACCTCTTCCGTCCTCGGCACGTTCCGGTCTGATGCCCGGACCCGCGCCGAGTTCTTCGACCACCTGTCCCACAAATGAACCTGGCAGGCCGCACCGCCATCGTCACCGGAGGCGCTCACCGGGTCGGGGGTGCCTTGACCGCTGCCCTGGCCGACCGGGGCGCATCCGTGCTCATCCATTACGGCAGGTCATCCGAGGCTGCCGAGCAGCTGCAGCGCCGAATCACCGATGCGGGAGGTTCCGCCTCCCTCGTCCAAGCGGATCTCAGTGATCCCAGCGGGCCGTCTTCCGTCTTCGATGCAGCTCCCGAGCCGGTGTCCGTGCTCATCAACTCCGCGGCCGGGTTTCCCGAGGACGAACTCGGTTCTCTCGATCGGGAAGCGTATCGCCGCACCATGATCCTCAACCTGGAAGCTCCGATCTTCTTGACCAACGAGCTGGCCCGGCGCCTCCCTGAGGACATGGACGGAGCGGTGGTCAACATCACGGATTGGCGGATCGAGCGACCGTACGGCAACCACTTCAGCTATCTGATCGCCAAGGGCGGTCTGGCCACGATGACGAGAGCAGCTGCCATTCATCTTGCTCCCCGGATTCGTGTCAATGCCGTCGCACTCGGGGCGATTCTGCCTCCTCCGGGTGAGAGCGAGGAGTACCTGGAATCACTGGTTCAGTCGATCCCCGTGCGTCGCGCAGGCGGCACGGAACCAGTGACGAGCGCGGTCTTGGAGCTGCTGACAAACGACTTCGTCACCGGCCAGGTGTGGAGGCTCGATGGCGGAGCGTCGCTGGCGTGAGCGATCGAGTCTTCATCAAGGACCTCCTCGTTCGAGGCATCGTCGGTATCAATCCGGATGAGCGCACCAAGCCCCAGGACGTCCTCGTCAACGTCACGATGTGGACCGACACCCGGGCGGCGGGGTCGAGCGATGACATCACGGACGCCGTCAACTATCGGACGGTTGCCAAGAGGATCATCAGCCACGTCGAGAATGGCGACCCCATGCTGGTCGAGCGCCTGGTGGCAGAGCTGGCGGACATCGTGTTGACGAGTGACGATCGAATCGAAGAGGTCGAGATACGGGTGGAGAAGCCAGGCGCCCTCCGGTTCGCAGACTCGGTCGGCGTGACGATTCGGCGAGGCCGATAGGGAACGATGCCCGACGTCGCGGTTGCCGTGGGCTCGAACCTGGACCCGGATCGCAACCTTCCGGAGGCGATGCAACGGCTGGGCGAGCTCGGAGAGCTCGTGGCCTCGTCGCCCATCTACCGCGGACGTGCCCTCGGCCCCGACGGCCAACCCGACGGCAACCCGGACTTCCACAACTCCGTGGTGCTGATTCGGACTGTGCTGGGTCCGCTCACCTTGAGAGATCGACTGCGGACCATCGAAGCTGACCTCGGTCGCCGGCGCTCCTCGGACAAGTTCGCGCCCCGGCCGATCGATCTGGACATCGTGTTCTATGGAGCGGTAATGATCCTCACAGAGTCGATCGCAATCCCGGATCCGCACGCACTCGATCTCGCCCACATCGCCGTGCCCCTGGCAGACGTGGCTCCGGAGTGGCGGCCGCCGGGAGGCACGATGTCGGCGGCCGACGCAGCCGCAGCAGCCGGGCACACCCTCGAGATCGTCGGCTGACGCAAAGAGCAGCCGGCCACCGACTGTCGGCCGTCGCCTGCCTCACACGTCTTGGGCAGTGACTGCCACCTCGACCATCGCCGGACCGTCATGGGCCAGAGCCTCACTGAGTGCCCGTTCCAACTCCTCGGGCTCGCCGGCCGTGAATCCTCGACCCCCGCACAGCTCGGCAAAGGCTGCGAAGTCCGGGTTGACCAGCGCCGTTTGCCACACCGGCCACAGGCCTCCCACTTGTTCCCGGCTGATCTTGCCGAGTTCGTCGTTGTTGAGGACCACATGAGTGATCGGCATGTCGTACAACACCGCTGTCGTGAATTCGGCCAGATACTGGGCCAGTCCGCCGTCGCCGGAAACCGACACGATGGGACGGCTGCGACCAACAGCTGCGAACGCCCCGAGGGCAGCCGGCAGGGCAAATCCGATCGAACCCAGGTACCCCGACATGAGTACGTCTTGGCGGCCGGACGACTCGAAATACTGCCCGAAGGCGTACGCGTTGTTGCCTACGTCAACCGTGAGCACAGCGTCGGCAGGCACGACAGCATGAAGCACCTCGAACACCACAGCCGGGTGCAGCCGGCCGAGGTCGTCCCTGAGTGTGATCCGTCGACGCTTCTCAGCGCGCCAATCCTCCCATCGTGCCGCGATCTCCTCCCGAACCTCTGGCCGATCCACCCGACCGAGCCTCGACATCATGGCGGCAACGGTGCGGCCGATCTCGCCCCAGAGAGGTACGTCAACCGCGTGGAACTTGCCGAGCATCATCCGGTCGAAGTCGACCTGAATCGTCGTTTTGTTCTTGCTGATCCCGGTGTGATTCGAGAACGAGGCTCCGAAGACGATCAGCAGATCAGCGCGCCCCATGATCGCCGAGCCGACCCGAGTGCCGGATCTGCCGAGGACCCCGCAACCCAGAGGGTGGCTGTCACCGATGAGCCCTTTGGCTTTGAAGGTGGTGATCACTGGAGCGTCGATGTGCTCTGCCAGCGCCACGAGCTCTGTGCGATACGGGCGGGCCCCGTGCCCGACGATGATGACCGGCCGCTCGGCACGCTCGATCAAGTCCACGGCCCGCTGCAACTCGCTCTCAGGCGGCGCTATCGGCGTGGCGGCCAGCCGTCCCGCGATTGGCTTCTCAGCCGGGGCCTCGAGGCCCGCGACCGTCTGCATGTCGTCGGGAAAGATCAAGTGAGCCACGTCCCGGTTGACGACGGCGTGCTTGATGGCGAGAGCCATCAACTCCGTGGCGTTCTCACGCACCAGCACGGTCTGGGACCATTCGGAAACCGCCTCGAAGGCAGCGGCCGTGGGGATCTCCTGGAAGGCGCCTGGTCCGAGCACCTGCGTGTCGACCTGGCCGGTGAGCGCCAGGATGGGAGCTCGATCTCGCTTGGCATCCCACAATCCTGTCAGCAGATTGGTTGCCCCCGGCCCTGCTATCGAGAAGCAGGCGGCAGGGCGCCCCGTCAGCTTGCCGAAGGCACTGGCTGCGAAGGAAGCCGCTCCTTCATGTCGGATCCCGTAGTAGGTCAAGCGGCCATCGGCCTCGGCCTTGCGCAGCGCGTCGGCCAAGCCGAGATTGCTGTGCCCCACCATGCCGAAGACGGTGTCGACGCCCCAGCTCGTCATGACGTCGACCATCTGATCCATCAGCGTGGTCTCGTCCTCGAGCACCGGCAGCTGCACATACAGGCCATCGTCCCGTTCTTCGACGGCGAAGCAGGTCGCAACGTCCCCATATCCCTCGGGAGGTTCGCCGTCGAGGGGGTTGTACTCGTAGCCGTGCCACGGACAGAGCAGCCAGTCGCCTTCGATGATCCCCTCTCCGAGCGGTCCGCCCTGATGCGGACACCGGTTGTCCAGAGCTCCATAGCCTCCGGGCATCTTCGTGATGGCGAGCGCCCGCCGGTCGACCACCACTTTCGTGACCGTGTTGTCTTCCATGGGTTCGAGGTCGAGACGATGCCACCGCAGCTCCATGCTTGGACGCTACGCGCAGACTGGGCTGGATGGACGGCTTCAGCCGATGAGCTCGGCGGCGGCGGCCTGAACCGAGCGCAGAAAGCGCAGCGTGGTGATGCGAGGCTCGACGGCCTCGGTGATCGTCTCGTATGCCATGATCGCGCCCGTCCACTCCCCCTCCAGCCACTTGCCGCCCGCAGGGATCGGCTGGGCGGTGAGGCCTTCGGGCGACGGATAGGCGTAGGCGTAGATGTAGGGAGCCTTCTGTCCCAGATCACCGCCTGGGGAGAAACCGAAGGTCATCTGCTCGCGGGCGTTCTCCTCGTCTGCGGGATCCACGCCCTCGACGAGCCGACCGGTGAACCAGGTCACAGCAAGGTCGAGGTGATGGGGCCAGAACTGGACCGGACTGGTCTCGCCCCGCTGTTCCTTGGCGAAGTCGGCGAAGATGCCGTTGAAGAATCGCAGGGCTGTGTGGAAGTGTTCGACGGCGTCCCCGTCGTAGGGACGCTTGCGCGCTCCCGTGAATCGAGACCGATCGATGCCGGGCTCGACTCCAACTGCTGCGAGAGTATCGAGCAACTCGTCTCGGAACTGCGTCAACGCCTGACCTTCGATGGGAATCCGATGATCGGCTCCCTTGATGATGAGCTGGTGAGTCCGCATCAGGAACTTCAGCTCGATTTCCGCACCATGGGCAGCCATGGGTCCTGTCGTGAGGCCGCCGTGGGTGACTCGGAGCGAGGAGTTCCACCACAGGGCATGTGGCTCCAGCAGCGACTGACGAATGGCTGCGACGAGCCGGACGTAGCCGGCAAACGTCTCCCGCGTCTTGGCCCACTCGGCGGTGGGCAGCGATAGCAATTCCGTCGTCATGAGGCTCCCGGGCCCATCGGGCCAAGCCGGAAGGCTACCAGCCACCTCTCACTGACGAGCCGACGAGACTCGACGATTGGGAACGATCATCGACGTTAGGCGCCGCTGCCGTCACCGAGGTCGAGGAGCGACGCCACCTGTGCATCACAACCGATCTCCACCGCCAGGGGCCCCGATACCTCGTCGGCAAACGCCACCCGCACCAGACCTTCCGAACTCGGCTTGATCTCCACCGAGTATCCGGCTCGGGGCACTGCACCCGACAGCACCGCTTGCGATCCGAGACATCGGACCGTGACGGTCCCTCCAGTGGTTGCAAAGAGAAATGGTCCGCTGACCCTCTCTGTGGACGGCGTGTCACTCGTTGGCGCCATGACGGTCGTCGCCGTGGTGGCAGGAGGAGTGTCGGGCGTGGTGGTCACCGGAGGGGGGTTGGGCATCGACCCATCGGTCGGGCTGGGTATTGGGGCTGTCCCTGGGGGCACAGATTCCTCACCGGCGACCACCACGCTGACAGGCGACACGGAGGTCACCGTCGTGTTCGGCTGGTCCTCGACGGCGAGGGCGGTGACTCTCAAGCTAGGTGAATCAGTCACCGAACCGCCGACGAGCTGGATCGACGTATTGGCCAACACCACCGCCAGAGCAGTCGTGGCGACCCAAGCGCCGATCAAGCCCAGCCTGCGCACAGGAGTGAGCATGTCTCACGAGCTGTGATGACGGCTGTAACCGTCGGTTAAGCATCGGATAACAGGCGATCGGGCCGGATCAGATGCGACGGAAGGCGGGTTATCGTTCGCCCATGGTCGACGTGCTCGTCATCGAAGACGACTTCCGGGTTCGCGAGGCATTGGCCCGAGCGCTGGCCGACCGAGGCCATGCCGTGGACACAGTTGCCTCCGGAATGGAAGGAGTCGAGCGCGTCGTCAACGCCTCTCCGCAGATCGTGGTGCTCGATCTCGGTCTCCCTGACCTCGACGGATCCGAAGTACTCAAGATGATCAGGGCAGTCTCAGCTGTCCCGGTCATCGTGGCCACCGCACGAGACGACGAGGCGGAAGTGATCAAGCTGCTCAACGCCGGCGCCGACGACTACGTGGTCAAACCCTTCTCCAGCAGCCAGCTCGAGGCGAGAATCAGAGCTGTCAACCGTCGGACCGGTGGCGAGACGGGTGACGGCACCGTCGTTGTCGGTGAGCTGACGATCGACACCGACGGGCGGGTGGCGAGTCTGGAAGGCCAATCCCTCGAGTTGACCCGGATGGAGTTCGATCTGCTCGCCTATCTCGCTTCCAACGTGGGACGGGTCGTGTCGAAGCGCGAGCTGCTCGGCGAAGTGTGGCGCCAGCCCTACGGCGGCGCTGACAAGACTGTCGACGTGCACCTGTCGTGGCTCCGCAAGAAGATGGGCGAGAGCGCAGCATCGCCGCAGTACCTCCACACTGTCCGCGGAGTAGGAGTCAAGCTCGAGCCACCGTCGTGAGACAGCGATTCGTGCTCGTCGCGCTCGCCATCACGTCGATGGTCGTACTGTCCTTCGTGATCCCGCTCGGGATCCTCGTCAGAGACGTCGCCGAGGACCGAGCCATGGTGGCGGCCGAGCGGCAGGCCCAGAGCATCGCCGCCCTCCTGCTGCTCGTCGGCCCGGAGAGCGACCCTTCAGTGGTTGCGCAGGTCGCCAGAGCACAACGGATCGAGCCGGGGGACGTGACCGTGTTCCTCGCCAACGGTGACACCGTGGGCGACAACGCTCCCGAAGACACCATCGTTCGGCGAGCACGGATTCTGGCTGAGAGCCTGCGGGCGGCCGTCGACGGAGGGCAGGTGCTGGCAGTTCCGGTCGCCTCGGAGGCTGGCACTGCGGTGGTACGCATCTTCGTACCCGACGAGGTGCTGCGAGCCAACATCGGGCAGGCATGGGTGGTGCTGGGGTCCCTCGGCGTGGGCATGGTACTGCTGTCGGTCCTGGCGGCCGATCGGCTGGCCAGGTCGGCCGTGACTCCGATCGCCGAGCTGGCGACGGCTGCCCAAACCTGGACAGAAGGCGACCTCCATGCCCGGGTGCTGCCCGCCGGTCCGCCAGAGGTGGAGACGATGGGCCGCTCGTTCAATCGACTCGCTGACCGTTTCGAAGAGCTGCTCACTCGAGAGCGCGAATCTGTCGCCGACCTGTCGCACCGACTGCGGACGCCATTGACCGCTCTCCGATTGGACCTCGACAGTGTCGCCGACGACGAGGCTCGTGAGCGCATCGCAGAGGATGTGGACGCCCTCGAGCGTCAAGTCGACAACATCATCGATTCGGCACGGCGGCCCATTCGGGAGGGAACCGGGGCTGTCACAGATCTCGCCGAAGCGGCTGCCCGCCGGGTGGCGTTCTGGACGCCTCTCGCTGAGGAGCAGGATCGCGAGCTGTCGACAGATCTGCCCGATGCCCCCGTTCCCGTCCCCGGAGCAGGCCACGACATCGAAGCCGCCATCGATGCCCTCATCACCAACGTGTTGTCACACACTCCTGCAGGGACTCATCTGCACGTCGCCGTGCGGAGCAACGGCGGCACGACCCTCGTCGTGTCGGATGACGGTCCGGGGTTCGATCCGTCGCTCATCGAGCGAGGGGTGACAGGCGCCGGATCGACCGGGCTGGGCCTCGATATCGTGCGCCGAACAGCTGAGGCTCACGGAGGCAGCGTCACCGTACGAAGCAGCCTCCGAGGTGGTGCTGAAATAGTCGTGAGATTCGCCGGCCAAACCTGATCTCGACCTCAGCGGGCGATGGCTCGATGTCTCTCAGGCTTCGGTTCTGTCGTCGTCTACGGGTGCGGATGGCTCGTCGGACGATGAGGTGACGATTCGTATCCTTCCAACGATCGATGCTTCATCGAGACCAGCCCGGAAGTCGATACCCAGGTCGTCGGCCTCGAACACCACGCTCACGGAGGAACCGGACTCTCGGGCAATCCGATGACCCCAACCGTCCGAGGTGGAAACGCTGACGACTTCCACGTCCGTACCGTCGGATCGCACGATCACCGAACCGGCCTCGCCCACGTCGAAGAGAACATCTTCGGCAACGCGGGCAACATCGGCGCGCTCGAAACCAACCAGCGCGATCGCGGCTCCACCGACTGCCGTGACAACTGTTGCGACCAGCGCCATCGAGACCAGAACTTGGCGATACAACGGCACCTCCCAGGCCGCATGATGAAGGGATCCGATTCAGCGGAGCATCAGCGACCGGTTAAGCCTGTGCGAAACGCCGAGTCTGTTTAGCCTGGATGGCGGAACGATGAGCGAGCGACGCAGGATCGTCATATTGGGTGCGGCAGGCCGCGACTTCCACGACTTCAACCTCGTGTTCCGCCAAGATCCCCACACCGAGGTGGTCGCGTTCACCATGACGCAGCTGCCTGGAATCGGAGAGCGGCGCTACCCGCCGGAGCTGGCCGGTCCCCTCTACCCCGAAGGCATAACTATCTCGTCGATGGACCGGCTGGAAGCCCTCATTGCGGAGCATCGCGTCGATGACGCCGTGTTTTCCTACTCGGACGTGTCCCACCACGAGCTCATGCACGTTGCGTCGCGGGTACTGGTCGCGGGCGCTGGATTCCGACTCCTGAGCCCACCATCGACGACGCTGGTTTCCAACCGGCCGGTCGTTGCGATCACGGCCGTGAGGACGGGAGCCGGCAAATCACCAATCGCTCGGTGGTTGTCTCGACACCTGCGAGAACGGGGCCATCAGGTGGCCGTCCTGCGCCACCCCATGCCGTACGGGGAGCTCCGCTTGGAACGCGTGCAACGGTTCGCATCCGAGGATGATCTGGCTGCTCATCGCTGCACGGCTGAGGAGCGTGAGGAATACGAGCCTCACCTCGAATTCGGCAATGTCGTCTTCGCGGGTGTCGACTACGCCGACATACTCGACGCGGCCGAGGCAGAGGCGACCGTGATCATTTGGGATGGCGGAAACAACGACGCTCCCTTCGTCAGACCCGACTTGTGGATCACGGTGGTCGACGCACTCCGTCCCGATCAGCTGATCAGCCACCATCCCGGCGAACTGGTACTTCGATCAGCGGATGTCGTGGTTCTCAACAAGGCAGACGCTGTCGACGCAACAGTCCTCGAACATCTCGAAAGGGACGTTCGAGCGGTCAATGCCACCGCCACGATTCTCCGAGCAGCCTCCCCCATCACCTTGGCTGACCCGGCGGCGGTAGCCGGTTCCCGAGTTCTCGTCGTTGAAGATGGGCCCACGACGACCCACGGAGGCATGGCGTACGGGGCCGGCCTCGTGGCTGCACAGCGGGCCGGCGCGGCCGAAATCATCGATCCTCGCCGTTCGGCTCATCCCCTCGTCGCTGCCGTGTTCGATCGCTATCCGCACCTGGGCCCGGTCTTGCCTGCAATCGGCTACAACCCCGATCAGTTGGCAGCTTTGGAACACACTATCGACGATTCCGGAGCAGACGTCGTGGTGTCGGGAACACCGATCGATCTGGCCCGGCTGCTCGACCTCGAGACTCCGGTCATTCGAGCCCGCTACGAGTTCGAAGACCTCTCGAATCCCGGGCTGCAGTCCTACGTCGATGCCATCGCCCCGGACAGCGGGCGCTGAGTCTCTGGGGCACTGCGTCGGGAGCGACTAGCGTTGCCGCGATGTTCCGGCTCACAACGATTGTGATGGTGCTGGCCTTGGCAGCTTCAGCATGCTCCGGCCCGTCGCCGGATCAGGCGGCGGACATGGACGACGCCGAACCAACCATCATGGCGGCACCTGTCGACCGCCGTGCCACACGGCCCCTCGTCACCCCGGCGACTCGGGAGGTCACATCCACCGAATCATCGGAGGCACCCTCAGCGACCGAGGTGGCTCCGCAGCCGGAGACCGACGACTCGCCTCAAACACCGGCACGGTCGTATGGGCCAGGAATGACCCACGACGATCTCCAATCCCAGGTCCAATCCTTGACGGTGGCGGAGGCCTGGCTTGCCGAACTCGAAGTCGAGTGGGACAACGGCATGACATACTCGGGCATCTTCCGGGCCTGGAAAGCAGTGTCTTCGGAGACCGAACCGATTCTCGCTTCGTACGACGTGCCGCTCGAAGCCGATGAGGCCCAGACCGAGCACCTTCTGGCCTACTACGAGTCGGTGCAAGGCGCCCACGACGAGTGGCAGAGGGCAGTGGATTTCATCGTGACCTATATCACCAACTACACGCCGGAGATCCTGATCCAGGAAGCCTATTGGCGGGTGGAAGACCACCTGGACGAGGCAGCCCTGCTTCGCGAGGCCCTCGCTGTCGAGGCCGCCGAGCCGCCCGAGATCGTCCTCGAAGGGTTCATCGAGTCCTGACCGAAGCTGCGATGTTTCGGTGCGACAGAACGCTCCATCTGGAGTAGATTGACGGGATGAGCGGGGCGGGGAGTCAACTCCATTTTCGCGGCGCTCTTGCGCTGCCGAACGACAACGAGCCCAGCCTTATCGTCGACCTCCGCGTCGACGGCGAGGTCGTGGTGATAACCCAGGACAGCGAGCAGCTGGGAAGCTGGCCTGTCGAAGACGTCGACGCCGAGCGGCTCAATGGTCAGAGGTTCCGACTTCGACTCGGAGACGATGAAGTCATCTTCCATGCGCGCGATCGACTGGGCTTCGCTTACAACGGGCTGAGTGCGATCCGAGAAGCCAAGGAGCGCCTGGAACAGAGGCGCCAGCGGTCGTGGCTGGAGAGGCTGATGGATGGCGACACAGATGTCCGGCCCTCCGCCGGTTGGGTCAGCGAGAGGCTCGCTTCGATCAAGAACGCCATGACTCGGAACACCGCAGAACCAGATCGGGTCAACGAGCAACCTCCAGCGCCCCGACCGTCGGAGTTCGATCCCCCTCGCGCTGCAGAAACGCCACCAGACCCGGCAACTCCTGACATCGTCGTGCCCGACGACGCAGTTCTCGCCGAGTCCTTCGATCCGGGATTGGAGGAAGCGTGGGGGCTGCCGTCGTCGGCGATGCGCGACGACGAGACCGTTGAGCGTGGTGCTCGCCACCGGTCCCGTTCAGTCGATGATGCACGGACAGACTCTGACGACCCGTGGGCCATCGCTGCCGACGCCGTCCTTCGGCGGGATCCGCCGAGTGAGAGCCGCAGCACCGCCCGCCAGCGCAAGCGCCGCACCAAGCGGGATCATGTTCATGCATTCGACGAGACCCGCCTGCCTGGAGGCCTCGTACGCCGTGTGTGCTCGTGTGGAGAGGTCGTCATTCGCTCAGTCGATTGACTTCGGCCCGGTCTCGCCAAGTCATCGCACCGCTACGACTTGAGGAGCCGCTCCAGCCGACGCGACGTGATGGCCAGTCCCACGGCCGTCATGGCCAACAGAAACGCGACGTTGCCCAGCAACGACCATTCCAGTACACCCACGGTCAGCCCCCTGACGATCTGCACGCCGTGGTACAGAGGCGAGATGAGGGCCACCGGCTGCAGGAATTCCGGCAGGACTGACACCGGGAAGAACGTGTCTGAGAAGAGGAACAGCGGCAGGGTGACGAGCGTGACGAGATCGAAGTCCTGCCAGGATTTCATGTACGTGGTTGCGGCCATTCCGACCGCACCGAACGCGAATCCGATCAGCATGGCCGCCGGCAGTGCGGCCAGTCCCCACCACGATTGCACCAGCCCAAAACCGGCCGCCACGATCAGGAACCCGGCGGCGTACAGGGCACCTCGGATCTGAGACCATGCGATCTCGCCCGCGGCGACGTCTCTCACCTCGAGCGGGGTGGCGAGCATCGTGTCGTAGACCTTTGCCCACTTCAGCTTGAAGAAGATGTTCATCGTCGACTCGAACACCGCCCCGTTCATCGCCGACGCCGCCAGCAGAGCCGGTGCAACGAAGGCCGTGTACTCAACAGCCACACCGCCGGGCCCTTCCACCGTGCCGACGAACTGTCCCAATCCCACGCCGAGCGAGAAGAGATAGAACAGCGGCTCGAAGAAGCCAGAAAAGACCACGACCCACATGCGGCGGTACACCATCAGATTCCGCTCGAGTACCCGGTTGGCTCGCCACCGCTTGGCGAGCACCGGCGGGACGATGCGAAGGTCGAGCGTCTTGGAGGTCATTTGATGAGCCTCCTCGGGAAGTACCGAAGGGTCAGCACGAAACCCACCGCGAAATAGACGACCAGAACGCCAATGTGGACCCATGGACTCCATGAAGGTGTGGCGGCCAGGGCGGTCGCCCGAGTGAGCTCCACGCCGTGCCAGAGAGGCGTGACGTAGGCGATGGGCTCCATCCAATCGGGAAGCTGGGCGATCGGAAAGAAGGTCCCCGAGAAGAGATACAGCGGAGTGATCACAAAGCGGAACACAGACGAGAGCCCGGTGTCGTTTTCGAGCTGGGCGGCATAGGCGGCCAAGGGACCGGCGAAGGCCAACCCGGTGAGGGTCGCCGGGAAGATGGCAACCAGACCCCGACCGAGAGCGACTGCATCGAACATTGCCATGATCAGCACGAACACCAGCGACGTCCCGGCCAGCCGGACCACCACCCAGCCGAAATGCCCGTAGACGAGATCTCGAGTATGGAGCGGGGTGTTGAGGGCCACGTCATAGTGTTTGGCCCACTTCATGCCCATCATGATCGGCCACGAAGAGTCACCGGCACCGTTCTGCATGGCGGCGGCCGCCAGCAGACCGGGGGCGAGGAACACGAGGTACGGAAGATCTCCCAGCGACGCTGTTCCGGTGCCTTCGTCAACGAGTTGACCGAGACCCAGGCCCATGGCCACCAGGAACAGCAGCGGGTTCAAGAACGTGGAAAAGGCGCTCCCCCGCCAAGTCTTCGAATACACACGGGCGTTGCGTTCCAAGACGCGGACTGCGGTCGGGGTGGCCATCAATCGACCAATGTCCGGCCGGTCAAGCGGAGGAACACATCTTCGAGCGTAGAGCGGCGCACCACAACCGACTCGGGCTGGAGGCCGCGCTCGTGAACCTCGAATTGGGCCCGCTCGGCGTCGTCGGCGTACAGGAGCACTCGATCGGGAAGTAGCTCCATACGCTTGGCAATGCCTTCCAAGCGGTCCTGGATCGTCTCTTGCATCCCCACCGGGAACCGCAGTTCGAGGACTTCCCGTGTCGCGTAGTTCTCGATGAGAGCGCGAGGCGAACCCTCGGCGACGATCTTGCCCTTGTCCATGACCAC
>JABAOD010000532.1_pt2 | contig 13387 bp, 11 predicted proteins | sample 7062151 | NCBI WGS metagenome assembly JABAOD01 (sample SAMN14538626, study PRJNA623070) | marine sediment metagenome | biome: marine biome [ENVO:00000428]; feature: marine pelagic biome [ENVO:01000023]; material: deep marine sediment [ENVO:00002113] | place: India: Gulf of Khambhat ...
CAGCGGCGGGCCGCCGCCGACGATGCCGTTGGCGCCCATCATGCCCTTGGACAGGTCGGCGATGTGCATCGAGCCGCCCTTGCCGCCGCACAGCCCGTCCCGCGCGCCGTAGATCTCCTTCATCATCGCGTCGACGTCGCAGCCCTTGGCGATGCAGTGGCCGTGGCCGCGGTGGGTCGAAGCGATGTAATCGCGGTCGTCCAGCTCGGTGCAGACGCCGACCGCCGACGCCTCCTCGCCGGCATAGAGATGCACGAAGCCCGGAATCTTGCCGGCGGCGAACTCGTCGTGCACCCGATCCTCGAATGCGCGGATCGTGCGCATCTGCCGATACGATTTTAGCAGCTGCTCTCGACTTAGTTGCATGGTTACGCTCCCGTGTTCGGCCGGACACGCTCGCCGTCCGGCGCACGTTGCCGGGCGATCGGACGTCTGGGATATCGTTGTCGTTATTCAGTGCGTGGACGCGTTGTGCACTGCGACGCTTCATTTGGGCGCCCCGCCAGACCGTCGATCCGTCCCGCTCGAGACGAGGTGTCACCTACCCGTTGCCCTTACTGTACGCCAACAATTTCGATCGCGGCAAAGAAAAACGCGACGGTATGGGACGTCGCCGGCTCACCCGGAAAGGCTGTACGGAGATCCGACCGCAGATCACCGGGAGCCCGGCCAGCGCATCTTCAAGGATGCGCTCTGCAGGCGCTGCCTAGCCCCGCCGTTCGACCATGTAGAGGTGGAAGATGCCGCCGTCGCGCTTGTGGTAGTAGAGGCGGCTCCCATCGGGCGAGATCGTCGGGCCCTCGACGAGGCCGGTGATCGAGGCGATGCGCACGGGCGGGCCGAAGGGCTCGGCCGCGCTGGCCCGGGTCGCCATCATGATCTGGGTATGGGCGCGGACGAGGCGGTCGCCCTCGAACTCGAAGCGGGCGCGGGTGAAGAACAGCTCGCGCTCGTCGGCCGACAGCGCCGGCGCGTATTCGAGGTCGCCGCTGTTGACGTTGCGGAAGATCGCGGCGGAATCGGACGCCGTCACGAAGCCGCTCGCGGTGCGCCGGGCAACGCGCAGCTCGGAGGTCTTCGGCAGGTTATGGCCGGTGTTCCATTTGTTGACGCAGTAGTACAGCGTCTCGCCGTCGGCGCTGATCTCGGCGTCCATGTTCAGCCATCCCGGTTTGCCGGGGGCGATGTCGCCATCGACGAGGCGCAGCCCGCTGACCGCGCCGTCCGAAAAGCGCGCCGTGTGGACCGTCTTCAACAGGCGCGCATAGTGCCGCGGCGAGATGAAATAGAGCCGGCCGTCGCGGTCCAGCGACGGGGCGCCGTCGACCTCGCCGGAATTGGCGCCGCGGACCGCACCGCGGAAGCGGAACGTACGGTCGTCGACGCGCTCGGCCCAGTACAGGTCGGGCGGCGTGTCGCCGCGGTGCTGACTGTTGAACAGCAGGAGGCTTCCGTCACGCGACAGGAACGGCTCCATCGCCCCCAGCGACTCATCGAAGCCGACGATTTTGACGCGCTGCGGCGGGCCGAACGGGCCGTCGGGCGAACCGGCATCGGGCAGCCGCTTCTCCCGCGCCTCGAGCTCGGCGAGCACGGCGTCCATGATCGCCTCGCCCTCTGCCACCTCGCCGCGGTCGAAATGGGCGCCGGCCGCGCGCATCCGGGCAACGTAGCCCGAGACGTCCTCGCCGGCCTCCATGCGTTCGACGAGCATGGCCTGGATGCGGTCGCGCTTGCCCTCCAGCCGCTCGACCACGGCGGGGTCCGGCCGGCAGCCGGAGACGGCCAGCAGCGCTGCGACAAGGACGATCAGGAGTCGGGACACGCGCATCTCGGCACCCTAGCGGCGGATCGTGAAGATTGCGTTTAGCGGTCCGGCACGGCTGCGATGCTTAACCCGGAAATCCGAAGCGCTTCCGATTGCGCGGGCCGGTCCCGCATCATAGGACACCGCATCTGCGCCGCCGTGCCCCTTGCGTCGCGGGCGCGGTAACGGTTTGTTCAGCCGCGGCCGCGATACTCTGGCGCGGCCGGCACGAGGGTACCGACGAGCACGGGGACAGGCGATGAGACGATATCATGCCCTGGCGATCGCGATGACGCTGGTGGCGGCGACCGGGGTCGACGCCGGCACCGCGCCGGTGGCCGAGACGCTGTACTCGATCCAGGTGCGCGCCGTGCCCCTGGCGCGCAAGGCCGACGGGCTGGCAACCTACCGGACGCTGCGCGACAAGGGCTACCTCGTCTACCACTATGCCGCCGAGGTCGACGGCAAGAGCTGGCTGCGCATCGCCGTCGGCGCCTTCCGCTCGACCGACGATGCCGCCGCTTTCGGGCGCGACTTCACGGCGACGGAAGGCACCGACCACTTCGTCGCGCGGGCGCCGGTGCGCATCGTCGCCGCCGCAGGCGGCGCGTTCGTGGTGACCCCGAGCGCGCTGTGGACGCGGGCGGGCCGGTCCGCCCGCGAGGTGTTCGTCTTCGACGACCCGCCGCCCGAGGGGTTCGCCGCGCCCGGCGGGGTCCGGCTCGTGCCGTCGCCCGACCGCACGTCGGTGGCGTTCCAGTACGGCATGCGGGTCTACGCGGTCCGCCTCGGCGACGACAAGGCCGCGCAGCTGACGGCCGGCGGCCCCTATTTCGGCGCGGACCACGATTACGGGCCGACGCCGCGCTGGTCGCCCTCCGGCCGTTACGTCGCGTTCCACGATTTCACCGAATGGGAGGTCAAGACCAGCCTGTGGGTGGCGCGGGCCGACGGCAGCGAGACGCGCGCCCTGGTCGACAACCAGCGCAAGGACAGCCAGAACGCCGTCAAGGACTTCGTCTGGCACCCCACCGAGGACCGCATCATCTACGTCGACGGCTACGCCTACGGCACCGTCTCCGTCGGCGGCGCGATCCGCGCGGTCGACATGGCGGGGCAGATCGTCACGGTGCTCGACAACGACCGCAAGGCGCGGCAGGAGCTTGCCGGGCCGCTGCGCGTCGCGGACGGCCACCTGCACTACCGCATCGTGCAGTTCGACGCCAATTACGACCGGCGGAGCTATAGCGACGAGCGGGTGCCGCTCGCCGACCTGAAGCTACAGCCATGAGCGGCCGGCGGGATACCCCCGCGACGATTTCCCAGTACGTCGGGGCCCTCGGTGTGTGCTAAGAACCAGCCTCATGGCCACCAGCGACAATCTCCGCCTTGCCGGAAAGGTCGCCCTGTGGGGCGGCGAGAGCGGCATCATCGTCACCTTGGCCGGCGTCGTGCCGGTGTTGTTCCTCGGAACCTACGTTCTGGAGGACGTCGCAGCGGTCGCGATGCTGGCCGCATACGGGCTCCTGTTCGGGCATTACCTGGCACGGCGCCTGGGCGGCGCCGGCATTGCCGCGGCCGGCCACGCGCGGCTGCTGCGCCTTGCGCCGCCAGCCGCGTTGATCGCCGGCTACCTCGGCATGCGCCTCGTCATGGGCCTTGCCGGGGCAACCGCCCTGTCAGCGTCGCACGGCCTCGTTTTCGGCGGCCTCGCGGGCGTCGTCCTCGGATTTGCCGTGCTGCGCCTGCCGCTCGCACCGGTGGCGCGCATACCCGGTCCTCCCCGCGTCTCGATACCACTCATGTTCCTCGGCACCGGCGCCGTCATGGGGCTGATCGCGGGCGCCGCGCTGTCGGTGCCGCTCGGCTGGACCGTGGCAATCCCGATCTGGCAGGCGGGTGCGGGCGCGGTCATCGGCTACGTCCTCGCGCCGGCGCCGGCAGCCGCGTGACCCGCGACCCGGTGCGCCGCCTGCCGCGACATCGGCCCGGCGACAAGAAGAAGGGCCCGGCACCACCGGGCCCCAAGGCTCCCATAAAATCCGCCGCCTACAGCGTGCCCTTGCCCAACTCCCCGGCGACGTAATCGGCCTGGCGGATCGCCAGCGCGACGATCGTCAGGGTCGGGTTCTCGGCCGCACCGGTGGTGAACTGGCTGCCGTCGGAGATGAACAGATTGCCGATGTCGTGGGTCTGACCCCACTTGTTGCAAACGCCGTCCTTCGCTTCGGCGCTCATCCGGCAGGTGCCCAGATTGTGCGTCGACGGATAGGGCGGCGTGTGGATCGTCCGCGTCGCGCCGACCGCCTCGTAGACCGCTGAGCCCTGCCGGTAGGCATGTTGGCGCATGGCGATGTCGTTGGGATGGTCGTCGAAATGGACGTTCGGCACGGCCAGGCCGTACTGGTCCTTCTCCGTCGGATGCAGGGTGACGCTGTTGCTCTCCTGCGGCATGTCCTCTCCGACAAGCCACATGCCCGCCATGTGGTTGTAGGCGTCCATCGCCGACGTGAACTCCGGCCCCCAGGCGCCCGGGTTCAGGAAGGCGGCCATGAAGGGCAGGCCGAGCGACAGCGTCTCCATCTCGTAGCCGCCGACGAAGCCGCGCGTCGGGTCGTTCCCCGACTCGTCGGTGATGATGCCGGCCATGGTCGTGCCGCGGTGCATGTTCACCGGCTTCTCGAAGGTTGCGTAGACCGAGCCGGTCATGTGCCGCATGTAGTTGCGACCGACCTGGCCGGAGCTGTTGGCCAGCCCGTCCGGGAAGGTTGACGTGGCTGAGTTCAGCAGCAGCCGCGGAGTTTCGATGGAGTTGCCGGCGACGCAAACGACACGCGCTTTCTGGACGTGCTGGTTGCCGTCCCTGTCGGCATACAGGACGCCGCTGACCTTGCCGGACGTGTCGTGCTGGATCTGCAGCGCCTGGCTCTCGGGGCGCAGGTCCAGCTTGCCCGTGGCCTCGGCCTTCGGAATGTCCGAATAGAGCGTCGACCACTTCGCGCCTATCTTGCAGCCCTGGAAACAGAAGCCGATCTGCTGGCAGCCGGGGCGGTCGTCGCGCGGTCGGCTGTTGATCGCCATCCGGCCGGTGTGGACGTTCTTGTAGCCCAGCTTCGTCGCCCCGGCATACATGACCTTGAAATTGTTGTTGCCGGGCAGGCCGGGGATGCCGTGGGTGCGGGTCACGCCCATCTTGTCCTCGGCCTTGGCGTAGTAGGGCTCCAGATCCTTCAGCGTGATCGGCCAGTCGAGCAGGTTGGCGCCCGCGATCGCGCCGTACTCCGTCCGCACCCGGAACTCGTGCTCCTGGAAGCGCAGCGAGGCGCCCGCCCAGTGCACCGTCGAGCCGCCCACGGTCTTGCAGATCCAGGCCGGCAGGCCGGAGAAGTCCTTGGACACGCGCCAGGTGCCCGAAGTGGTCCGCTTGTCGAGCCACGCCGTTTGCCCGAAGGCCGGCCACTCGTCATTGACGAAATCGTCGATGGTATAGCGCTTGCCCGCTTCCAGAAGGACCACCTTGACGCCCTTCTGGCACAATTCGTTGGCGAGCGTCCCGCCGCCTGCGCCGGAGCCGATGACAACGACGACCGAAGCGTCGTTCATGTCGTATGTAGGCATTGTTTATTCCTCCCTGGCGATCCTGTCATTCGGGCTTCGGACTTGCCGATTCGGGCGGATCCGGCAACCACGACAAATCGTTGAAGCCGCGGTGGAGGTAGCCGCCGAACTCGTATGACGAGCCTTCGTAACCGAACAGCGGCCACAGTTCCTTGTTGTTGTAGAGCGCGGTGACCGAGGTGCCGCGCACCGCCTGGAAGAAGCTGTCCTTCGTCATTCCTTTGAGAACTGCGAGCTGCTGTTCCGCGGTGGCGTCCTTGAAGGGCTTGCCGAGGGCCCTATTGATTCGGGCGACACCGTGGGAAATGAGCTTCGCGGTCTCTCCGTCGGCCACCGCCTTGTCGTCCAGCGCGGCCACGACGCCCATGTAGAACTTGTCTGCCAGACGGTCGTGTGGATAGGTCCTTCGGGCGACGACCAGAATCGTTGCCACCTCTTCGCGAGTCAGCACCTTCATGTTAGCGGCCGCGGCGAGCGCATCGGCCCAGGGGCCGAGCACGCCGAGGCTCGCCCCGGCGGCCACCGCCGCGCTTCCCTGCAGGAACCGCCTGCGGGCCACATCGTTTCGCTTCATTGGGGTTTCCTCCTCTGTCGACATTTTGGTGTATAGCCGGAGCTACCGGTAACGGCCGTGCCGTTCCAGCACCTCGATCTTGTAGCCGTCCGGGTCCTGCACGAAGAAGAACCGCGCCATCAGCGCGCCGTCGCGGTGGAATTCCTTGACGTCGTTGGGTGAAAGGCCGGCGGCCTGGAACCGCGCATGCTCCGACTTCACGTCGTCGACGCACACCGCGACATGCCCGTAGCCGGTGCCATGGGTGTAGGGCTCCTCCTGGCCCTCGTTCCAGGTCAGCTCGATTTCGAAGTCGTTCTCGTCGTTGCGCAGGTAGACCAGCGTGAAGCCTTCGAAATCGAAGCGGTCGGCGACTTTTAGGCCAAACGCCTGGTCATAGAAGTCGATGGAACGATCCAGGTCCCGGACCCGGATCATCGTGTGAATGGCCTTGGCCATTGCGTCGCCCCCTGTCCGTTGCGTTGTCAAACCAACGGAAGACTACGCCCGCACAGGCCACGCGTGGTGTTAGTCCAATACTACACCTCACGCCCGGGCATCGGCGGCCCCGGGCTCCAGACGGCGCACGGCCGTATCGCGCCGCCGCAGCGGCCCGTCGGCGTTCGCGGCCGCGAGGGTTCTATCCCGGTTTTCGACGAACTTGGTGCACGAGACCCGAAGCAGCGAGGCAAAGTTGCGGACCTCGCCGTGGAGCTCGAGGACCTCGTCATACAGCACGCCGAGGAAACGCGGTGTCGTCATGCCCTGGGTGATCGCGATCTCGTCCAGGATTTCCCAGTAGGCGTTCTCAAGCCGTATCGACGTCGAATGTCCGCCGAGGCGAACCGAGCGCGTGACGGCCCGATACCCCTCGGGATCCTGGCCCGCGAAAATCCGGCACATGTCTCACCTCCCCGTAAGCTCCTGCCGGTCCGCGCCGGCCAGTTGCTGACAGGCGAAGTATCGGCGGTCAGGCCCGGAATGACAAGTAAACTCGTGCCCCCGGCGGCGTATCCGCCGCCGGTGTCGTTCATCTGTCGCAGGCAAGTGGATTCTCAGGCACGGAGTAGGAGAGGCGGGCCCGGTTTCCAGGGGCTTGCGGTTACGGAAACCGAACCTGCCTCCACTCCCTGACAACAACTCGATATCAATACACTGCGCCCAGGCAGGGTATGCGTTCGAACGCAATGCCGCAGATATCTTCAGCGGTATATTTGTACCGCCCGAATGTTGCGCTACGATTTCTCCGGCTGGGAAAATTGTTACAATTGTTTCCGCAAGTATTGGCGCCCGACGCGGGAGTCGCTATGGTTGCGACCGACGATTGCGCGACCGGAGATGTCAGGGGAGGGGGCCGCGGGCAATGTCCAACGTGCCGCACGTAGCCGTTGTCGACGACGAGGCACAGATCCGTGCCGCCGTGGGCGAGTATCTCGAAATTCACGGGTTTCGCGTCAGCCTTGCGGACGGTGGTCCAGCGCTGCGCAGGATCATGGCCGGCGCGCCCCCGGTCGATCTCGTGGTGCTCGACCTCAACATGCCCGGCGAGGACGGGCTGACGCTTGCGCGGTATCTGCGCGAGCATTCGGACGTGGGGATCGTCATCCTAACGGCCGCGGGCCAGACCCTGGACCGCATCGTCGGTCTGGAGGTGGGCGCCGACGACTACATGTCCAAACCCTTCGACCTGCGCGAACTTCTGGCGCGCATCAAGAGCGTGTTGCGTCGGCTTCGGACGGCACGGACCCCGCGGGGAGCCCCGGCTGCAGGCAACGCGCTGCGGTTCGCCGGTTTCACCCTTCACACGGACTCGCATTCCCTGTGCGATGCGGGCGGCAGGGACATTCCCCTGACCAGCATGGAATACGACCTGCTTCGCGCATTCGCGGAATCCCCGAACAGGGTGCTGACCCGCGAGCAATTGTTGGAGAAGGCGCACCGCCGCGACACCGACCCGTTCGACCGCAGCATTGACGTGCGCATCGCCCGATTGCGGCGCAAGATCGAGAAGAACCCCTCGAAACCGCAGCTGATCAAGACCATCCGCGGCGCCGGCTATCTGTTCGTGCCCGACCCCGAAACCTGAGTTCGCCTATGCGGCCGGCTTCGCCAGTGTCTCCGACACGAGGCGCAGAACCTCGGCGGGGTCGAAAGGCTTCTCGATGATCGGCAGGCCCGTCCGCCTGAGGAAATCACTGGCGCCGACATGCAGCGTATCACCACTCATCATGATGACGCGCTCGCACAGGTGTGGATAGTGTTCCTCCAGCTTGCGATACAGGCTGGGGCCATCCATTCGCGGCATGCGCAGATCGGTCAGGATGAGATCGTACTCCGAGCCGGCGATGCAGTTGAGGGCCGCGGGTCCACTGTCTGCCACATCCACGTTGAGGCCGCCCATCGCCAGGATTTCCGCAAGTGCGGAGGCGATCTCTATCTCGTCGTCAACAACGAGAATGCGCCGGCCGTCACCATTCGTCGGGGTGTCCGCCGACACGTGCTCGGCAGGTGCATCGAAGTGTCCGCCCGGCGGCAGCATGATCGTAAACCGGGCCCCTCCGTTCGGTGCATCGTCGACGCCGATGGTACCGCCGTGCGAGTCGATGACGCCGTGGCAGACCGCAAGACCGATTCCTGTACCGATACCGGTTGGCTTCGTCGTAAAGAACGGATCGAAGATGCGCGCGCGCATATCCGACGGAACGCCGGGACCGGAATCGTCGAATGTCAGGCGGACCATACCGTCTTCCGGATCGAGCTCGGTCGTCACCGTCAGGCGACGCGGCTCTGGTCGGTCCATCATCGCCTGCTGGGCGTTGATCGCCAAATTGGCGACCACCTGATGCAGTTGGTCCGCGTCGCCCCAGATTTCGGGAAGTGCCGGATCGAGATTCTTGACGACGTCGACGCCTGTCGTGCGCAGCGCATAGGCCATCAGGTCGAGACCGTTTTCGACCAGACGATTGAGGTTGACCGGCCCCACTTCGGGCGTCTGCTGGCGCGCCATCGACAGGAACGTCTTGACGATGCGCGCGCAGCGTTCCGCGGCCGAGCGGATTTCGTTCGCGCGCCCTACGACACGCTCGTCCTTCGCGGTCTCCTCCATCAGCATGGCCTGCGCGACGACCACGGACAAGGGGTTGTTCAGCTCGTGCGCGACACCGGCCAGCAGCGAACCGAGTGCCGTGAGCTTCTCACTCTGGTAGAGAGCTTCACGCTGTCGTTCGATTTCCCTCTGCGCTTGCCGGGATTCCGTAAGGTCGCGCAGGAACGCGGTGAACAATCGGCGACCCTCGACGGTCACCGGCGTGACCGTCAGTTCCGCCGGGAATACATCGCCATCCGCGCGGACGGCTTCGATTTCACTGCGGCCTCCGTCCCAGCCTTTCGCGGGACCTTCGGCGACCTTGCGCAGGCCGCGCTTGTAGGCGAGGCGATGATGCGGCGCGATCAGGGTCGCCGCCAGCGGTTTGCCGAGGATCCGGTCGCGCCGATGGCCGAATATCTTTTCGGCTGACGGATTGAAGTCGACGATACGGTCATCGGCGTCGAGCATCACGATGGCGTCGGCCGCCGCCTCGACGATGGCACGGACATGGCCCTCGCTTTCGCGCAGTCGCGACTCCGTCATTTTCCGGTCGGTGATATCACGAAACACCGCCAGGCCCAGTCGCGACGGTCCGCGGCGGAACGGCACCGCTGCGATCTCGATGACGATCTCGCGCCCCCGCCAGGTGCGGATCTTGCGTTCCGCAAGGGGATTGCTGCGGCCGAATTCGAGAGTCTCGTAGATACGGATGTCCGCCTTCGACTTCTCGGTTTCGTCGACGAAGTCGCGATAATGCATATCCTCGATTGCGGCGTCCTCCGGGATCTCGAGAATCCTGCGGCCGGCCGCATTGAGAAATCGCATCGCCTGGGCGTTATGGAGCAGCACGCCGTCGGGCAGCGTGTCCACCAAGAGCCGGTAGCGCTCTTCGCTGTCGACCAGCGCATGTTCCCGACGCTTCAGGTCCGAAATATCCGAGCACACCGACACGACGCCGCCGTCCTCGGTCGGCGAATCGGCGGTGAGGAGCCAGGTGCCGTTCGCCATGCGCGTGGTCACCGGTTCGCCCGAGGTACGCAGCCGGCTCATGCGTTCGGACACGTATTCGTCGACGCGCCCCACCGCTTCGATGATCGCACCCGACTGGGCGAGGTTCCGCAAGAATGTCTCGAAGGGCGCGCCCGGGTGCAACAGTTGCGCAGATTTTATATGGATATCTCGATACCGCGAATTGACGACCACGATCCGGTCGTCGGAATCGATCAGCACGAAACCGTCCGGTATCGCCTCGATCGCCTCGGTCAGACGCCGGCGCACTTCCTCGGCCTTGGCCTGGCGCTCGAGTTCTGCGGAGTCTCGCGCCGAAGCGACCAGCCTGTCCCGGAACACGACGAGGGCACGTGCGATATCGCCGATCTCGTCGCCGCGCTCCACCGACGGAACGGCGCTCTCGCGGTCGCCGGAACTCAGCCGGCGGACCGCGCCGGCCACGCGGGTCAAGGGGACCACGACCGTGCGTCGCGTCAACACGTAACCGACGACCGCCACCGCAAGGGCCAGCAGCGCCCCGTTCAATATGGCGGTGTTCCGGATTCGCACAACCGGCGCGTTGATCTCGGCGCGGCTGACCTGGGCCACGATCGCCCACCGCGCACCGAGGAAGTCGAGCGGGGCGTACGCCGCCAGAAACTGCTGCGCCGTCTCGCCAAGGCCCGATCCGCGGCTCAACATGACTCCCGATTGGCCCTCAAGCCCGGCCTTCACCGGTCCGGAGTCGACGATCCGCGCCAGGATTGTCGACTCGGTCGAAAACCGCGAATCGCTGCGCATCAGCAAATCGGGACCGGCGATAAACGTCTCACCGGTCGCACCCATACCGGAGTCGACATTCATCACCCGATTGATACGATCGATCGGCATTTCGAACACGAGGATGCCGATCATCACCCCGAACTCGCTGAGCAGGGGCCGCGCGACGAACCCGGTCGGCCGCCCGCCGGCCGGCGCATAGAAGCTGAAATCGACGAATGTCTCTGTGCCGTATGGCGGGCCATTCGCGGCGGTGCGGTACGCCATCACCAATCCGTTTTTGCCCTGGCCGGCGGCCTTGAGGTCGGTGGCGAAATCGGCCTGCTTCATCACCGAATAGATGACGACGCCCGACATATCGATGAACAGAAGGTCGCGATATCCGTATTGCTCCACGAAGTCGCGCAGCCGCGGGTGGTACCGGTCATGGGCGAGGCTGTAGAACGACGGATCCGCAGCGCGGTTGAGCTGTTTGCGCGCGACCTCCGGATAGGGATTGTCCGCGATGTACAGGCGGGACAGCATGGACGGCGCACGGTCGCCGAGTTCCTCCCAACCCTGCTTGAAATCGTTGAACGCGCCGATGACGAAGGGGTTGGCCGCCTGCATTTTCAGGTCCCGGCGGATCGACGCCAGATAATCGACAATGGCGAAGCGGCGGGCGTCGAGCAGGGCGGTGAGATTCTTCTCGGCCGATCGGTTCAGTTCCCGGGCCGCTTGCCGGTAGTCCGCGACCGCAACGACGGCGCCCGACACCAGCGCCGCCATCACGACCAGGAACGGGATTTTCTGCGACAGGTTCAGGCGCCGCGGCGGTCGTCGCACGACGGCTCCACGATTCGGATCCTGCGAAGCTGCCTCGGGACGGTTGTGTTTCGCGTCGTTCATGAACAAAGGACCGTGTCACAACCCCTGCCGACCACCCGTACGGCCACATGCGCCATCGCCACCCTGGGCCGCATCTCCCCGGTCGGGGGTCATTAAGGGTAACATGTGCGCCGGCGCCCCACAATCGGGGGGCAACATGGCGCGTGACACGTACACCGTTGATCGCGATGTGAATTGCCCTATTGTCGTGCGTCGGCGCCGGCGATCGGTCGCCGTGGAACATCAGGCCAGGGAGGGCAACGTGCTCGTACACAGCATCGATTTGGAGACCGCCGGCAGGATCGTCGACGCCGCCATCGCCAAGGGCCGTGAACTCGACTTCGCACCGTTGACCGTGGCGGTGCTGGACGACAGCGGCACCGTCAAGGCCATGAAGCGCGAGGACGGGTCCAGCCTGATGCGGCCCGACATCGCGGTCGGCAAGGCGTGGGGATGCCTCGGATTCGGGTTCGGCGGCCGCGTCGTGGTCGCCCGGGCGCAGTCGCACCCCATGTTCATCAACGCGCTGACCGACATGTCGCGGGGCCGCATCGTGCCGTCGCCGGGCGGCGTGCTGATCCGCACCGACGAGGGCCGGATCATCGGCGCCGTCGGGATATCGGGGGATACGGGCGAGAACGACGAGATCTGCGCCGTGGCCGGCATCGAGGCCGCAGGCCTGACCGCCGATACCGGGGCCTGAGCACGGCGCCGGCGCATGCGATCCGCGGAAGAAGAGGGCCGGGACGCATGATGCGTCCCGGCCCGGCAAGCTGCGGGCGAGTCGCCCGGATCAGTAAATGTTCTGGGCCGATACCATGGCGAACAGCATCGGGATCGAGAGCAGCGTGTTGGTGCGCGAGAACAGCATCGCCGTGCGCGCCGCCGCGGCCTTGGCGTCGGCGTCCGCCTCGACGATGCCGAGCGCCTTCTTCTGGTTCGGCCAGATCACGAACCAGACGTTGAACCACATGATCGTGCCGAGCCACATGCCGATGCCGATCGCCGAGTTCTTCGGCACTCCGCCGGTGAAGAAGGCGTCGAGGGTGATCGCACCCCAGAAATAGCCGTTCATCCAGGCGAGGATCAGGCCGGTGACGATCGTCGCCATCGCGCCCCAGCGGAACCAGAACAGCGCCGCCGGCGCGATCACCTTGCCGATCGCCGGCTTCTGCTCGTCCGGGATCTTCGGCATGTTGGGGATCTGCACGAAGTTGAAGTACCACAGCAGGCCGATCCACATGACGCCGCTGAGCACGTGCAGCCAGCGGAAGAAGAAGGCGCCGAACGCGCTGCCCGAATACCCCTGTGTTGCGTAGTAGATGATGAACAGAACCACCGCGAGCACGAAGCCGGCGATCACGGTATTTCTCAGGCTGGTCAGTAGGCCACTCATGGTTACGCCCCTCTATGCGGTCTCAGGATGTCCGAAGCGGCGGACGCCGCTTCGTCGACGTTTCGGTTGCTTTCGCCGGTGCCCGTGCGGGCGGGCCGGACAAGTGATGTTCGATCCAAACAACGGTGTCGGCGGACCACGGCACGCCAGCAATCGGCAGCGATGCCGCGGCAAGAGTCATGGAATACCCCACCAAAATACCTTGTTATGCGGCCGCATTATAGAGTCGGGATTCGGGCCCCGCAATTATACGTAAGGGAAAATCACGGGTTTTTTGGCGCGGCCCGG
>JABAOD010002523.1_pt2 | contig 13380 bp, 10 predicted proteins | sample 7062151 | NCBI WGS metagenome assembly JABAOD01 (sample SAMN14538626, study PRJNA623070) | marine sediment metagenome | biome: marine biome [ENVO:00000428]; feature: marine pelagic biome [ENVO:01000023]; material: deep marine sediment [ENVO:00002113] | place: India: Gulf of Khambhat ...
TGGTCGGCCGCCCACGCCGACGAGCTGCTGCGCAACTTCTACCGCAAGGGCTACAAGTCCTGGCAGAAGGGGGTTGCCGGGGATCCCTACGCCTTCGTCATCCCGGCCGGGCAGGCCGACCGGCGGCGGGTCGCGCAGATGGTCAACGTCCTGCTGCGCCAGGGGATCGAGGTGGGGCGGGCGACGGCGCCGCTGAGCGTCGACGAGGGCAGCTTCCCGGCCGGCAGCTTCGTCGTCCGCCTCGACCAGCCGTACCGCAACTACGCCGTCGACCTGCTGCTGCCGCAGGATTTTCCGGCCGACGCCGAGCACCAGCCGTACGACGACGTCTCCTGGGCGCTGCCGATCCACTACGGCGTCGACACCCGCCGGGTCGACGACGCCAGGGTGCTGGAGGCGCCGCTCGAGGCCGTGGCGGACGAGCTGGCGCCGCGCGGCCGGGTGGCCGGCGACGGGCCGGTCTTCCTGCTGGCGGACCGCGGCCAGGAGGGTCTGCTGGCGGCCCGCTACCGGCTGCAGGGGTTCGCGGTGGAGATCGCCGAGGCGCCGTTCCGGGCCGGCGGCACCGAGTACCCCGCCGGCTCGTGGATCCTGCCGGCCGCGCAGGACCTGCGCCAAGCGCTCGTCGGGGTGGCCGCGGAGCTGGGGCTCGATTTCGTCGGCGTGGCGGTGGCGCCCGGGGTGGTGCGCCACGCCGCCGCGGCGCCGCGGCTCGGGGTCTGGGTGCCGTGGGCGGACACCGACTCGATCGGCTGGCTGCGCTACACCCTCGACCAGCAGCGGATCCCCTACACCTACCTGCGCGACGAGGACCTCCGCGCCGGCGGCCTGCGGGAGCGGGTGGACGTCATCGTCTACGGCAACGTCGATCTCGATCTCCAGGGCCAGATCCACGGCATCGAGGCGACCGCCGGCCCGATGCCGTTCGCGCGCACCGCCGAGACCCCCAGCCACGGTGTGCCCGCCGCCTCGGACGACATCACCGGCGGCCCGGGCTGGGGCGGCCTGGCCAACCTCGAGCGGTTCGTCGACGAGGGCGGCGTCCTGATCACCCTCGGCAACGGCTCGACCCTGGCCCTGGAGGGCGGCCTGGTGCGCTTCGTGCGCCGCGCCCGCGCGGAGATCCGCTCACCGGGCGTCGAGCTGCAGGCCAGCTTCGCGCGGCCGGACCACCCCATCGCCTACGGCTACGACCACGCCATCTCGGTCTTCCGCGGCAACTTCCCGGTCTACGATCTGCCCCGCCGCTGGCTGCGCATGGCCTACTGCACCGGCTGCCTAGACGGTCCCGTCGACCGGCGCCGGGTGGTGCTCGAGTGGGGTGGGCGCGCCGGCGCGCCGATCCTGGTCAGCGGCGGCGGCCGCAACCTGGAGGGGCTTGCCGGGCGCCCGGCGATCCTGGCGGTGCCGCGCGGCGCCGGCCACGTGGTGGTCTACAACTTCAACCCGATGCACCGCGACCTCAACCACTCGGACTACCGCCTGCTGTGGAACGCAGTCCTCAACTGGCGGCATCTGCGCACCGACGCGGAAACGGACGGCTAGCCGCGGACGAGCCGCAGGGCGACCTGGGCCGCCTCGGCGGCGTTCGGGGCGTAGCCGTCGGCGCCGATCTCGTCGGCCCACTGCTGGGTGACCGGCGCGCCGCCCACCATGACCTTGACGCGCGAGCGCAGGCCGGCCGCCTGCAGCTCGTCGATGGTCGTCTTCTGATGCGGCATGGTCGTGGTAAGCAGGGAGCTCAGGCCGACGATCCGGGGCCGGAGCTCTCGCGTCGCCTCGACGATGCGGGCGGCGGAGACGTTGTTGCCCAGGTCGTGGACCTCCAGGCCGACGGTCTTCATCATCGCGCCGACGATGTTCTTGCCCAGATCGTGAAGGTCGCCCTGCACGGTGGCGAGCACCACGCGGTCGGCGGTCTTGCCGACGCTGCGGGCGAGCAGCACCGGCTCGACGACGGCGCTGCACTTGCCGAAGATGTCGGCGGCGGCGACGATCTCGGGCAGGAAGGCCTCGCCGCAGGTCCAGCGCCGGCCCAGCTCGAGCATCGCCGCGGTCATCCCCGACTCCAGGACGACCTGGGGATCCGTGCCGGCGGCCATCAGCTCGGTGACCGCTCGGACGGCCTGCTCTTCCTCGAGGCCGAGGATGGCCTCCCTGAGCTGCGCCAGCCTCTCATCCATGGGTCGCTCCTTCCGGCCGCTGCCCCCAGGCTTCGATGATGGCCAGGATCTCGCGCTCGAGGGCCTCGTCGAGGGGCTCCGGCTGGTGGCTCTTCAGGACCTGCCGCACTCTCTCGGCCGCCGACTCCGACGGCCCGGGCCGGCCGGCCGCCAGCCACTCCTCGTAGCTGGTGCGGTCGAACAGGCGCGGCAGCCACTGCTGCCGCATGGTGCGCAAGGTGTCGCGGTGGGAGAGAAACTGCCCGCCCGGCCCAACGTCCGCGAGAAGCGGGACGGCTGAATCCGCGGCGGCGACGGCCGCCGGCATCGCGGCCAGATGCCGCAGCAGGTTGAAGGTCTCGCAGTCCAGGACGACCTGCGTCATGGAGAAGACGCGGGCCCCATGCAGGAGGCCGGCTCCGCAGAGCAGCTCGGCGCCCGCGAGGCAGCTGGCGAGCCCCGACAGACCGTTCTCCAGCCCGGCCTGCCAGTCCGCGGTCTTGGCTCCGGTCGCGAAGGTGCCGACGCTGGCGGGCAGCCGGTAGCGGCGGGCCATCTGAGCGGCCGCCAGCTGGAAGAACAGGTCCTCGGGACCACCGCAGGCGGCCGCTCCGGAGCGCAGGTCCATCACCGTGGTGCAGGCGCCGTAGAAGGTGGCTGCGCCGGGCGCCAGGGTTCGCAGAATCACGACGCCCGCCAGCACCTCGGCGTTGGTCTGGACCAGGGCCGCGGCGACCCCCGCCGGGGCGGTGGCGCAGGCGATCGGCATGACCACGAAGCCGCAGGGGAGCCCCGCCTCGGCGTAGACCACCGCGGCCTCGAGTGCGCCCGCCTCGTAGGAGAGGGGGCTGAGGCTGCACTGGAAGGCGGAGACCACGGGTCGGCGCCGCAGCTCCTCGCCACCCCCGGCCACGGCGCGGGCGATCTCGATTACGCCGCGGGCGGCCGCCGGCGTCACCGCCGTCATCATCTGGATGTGCTTCGTGCTGCTGGTGAGCTGGGCGTGGAGCTCGTGTAGCGGCTGCACCCGCTTGGGGACGTCACGCGCCGTCACCGGCTGCCAGAGGAGACCGATCTCGGGCAGGGCGTCGGCGAGGCGGGAGGCCAGGGCCAGATCCTCCCTGGTCGAGGGGCGCCGCGCGCCGGTTTCGTGGTCGACGATCTCGGCGGCACAGCCATCGAGCGCCAGGTAGCCGCGGACGCCGTCGAGCTCCAGGTCGGTGCCGGGGCGGCGGCCGGCCAGGACGAAGGACGCGGGGCGCCTGGCCAGGGCCTCCTCCACGAGGGCGGCGGGGAAGCGTGCCCGCTGCCGAGCGTGGTCGACGGTCGCTCCGGCCGCATCGAGACGGTCGAGGAGCCGCGCCGAGGCGAGGCCGACGCCGACGCGCTCGAGTACCTCGAGGGTCTCGCGGTGGATCCTGTCGACCGCATCGGCGCCGAGGACGTCCAGGCGCGGCCCCCGGGGAAGGGCCAGGATGGCGGGCTCTTCCGGCACGCCGCCGCCGGCGAGCGCTCTCGGGCGGTCAGCCATCAGCGCTCCGCTCCGCCTGCTCGAGGATGGCCCGGAGCTCGTCGAGCACCCCCGGCTCGAGGGGTCGGGGAGTGTGGGTGAGAAGCGCCTCGCGGGCGGCCTCGCGGGCGCGGTCGATGGAGCTCGGGGCGCCCGCAGCGGACCAGGCCTGGTGCGACTGGCGATCGAAGAGGCGCGGCCTCCAGCACTCCCTGAAGTGGCGCAGGGTGTGGGCGGTGCCGAGGAAGCTCCCTCCGGGCCCGACCTCGTGGATCGTGTCGAGCGCCAGGGTCTCCGCCGAGATGACGAACGGCTCGAGCATGCGGCGCACGCAGCCGATGATCTCGTCGCAGAGCGGGATCATCTCCAGCGAGCAGGTCATGCCCGAATCGATGTAGCCGACGTCGTGCACCAGGTTGGCGCCCGCGAGCGCGGTCCACAGGATCCAGACGGCGCTCTCGGCGGCCGCCTGGGCGTCCGGCAGCTTGGAGTCCGAGCAGCCCGCGAAGCCCCAGACCGGCAGCTGGTAGCGATGGTGCGCGAGCTCGGCAACGGCCATCGTGTGGCGGAGGAACTCGGGGCCGAAATAGGTGGCGACACCGGTCCTCATGTCCAGCGGGCCGGAGCCGGAGCCGTAGACGACGGCGGTCCCGGGCCGCCGCAGCTGGGCGATGGCCAGGCCGCTCAGGACCTCGGCGTTGGCCATGGCGAGGCTGCCCGCGGAGGTCATCGGCGCCGAGGCGCCGTCGACGGGCCCGGGAGCGTAGACGAACGGCAGCCCCTTGTCGGCCATGAGCAGGAGCTTGCGCAGCACCTCGGCCGGATGCTGCAGCGGCGAGGTGGGCTCCAGGTAGGCGAGCAGGAACGGGCGCTCGGCCAGCCGCGCGGCGCCGCCGGCGACCGCCTCGGCCATGGCGATGATGTCGGCCAGGCCGCCCTCGTCCCAGGCCGTGAACACCACCGGCTTGGCGGTGTTCTCGATCATCGCCAGGAAGGAGTGGCGGTCGGAGGTGGCCGGCGGCACGTCGGACGCCTGGGCCATCGACATGGCGAAGTCCAGATTGGGCAGGGCGTCCACCAGGCGCGCGGCGCGCCCGACGTCGGCGAGCACCGACGGCCGCCTCGTTCCGGTGTCGAGATCGATGGTGTTGGGCAGGTCGGAGCCGGTGCCGAAGTAGCTGCGGTGACCCCCGAGCCGCAGCGGCCCGGCGCCGTCCCGCCCGTGGATGGCGAGCTCGGAGGGGGCATGCCGCAGCGCCTCCTCGACGACCGCGGCAGGGAACCTCACCAGGTCGCCGTCGCCGACCGTGCAGCCGGCGTCGGCGAGCAGGGCGCGCGCCTCGCCGTCGAGGACGCGCACCCCGGTGCGGCGCAGGATCTCGAGCGAGGCGGCGTGGATCTCCTCGAGCTGGGCGTCCGTCAGCAGGCGGTGCCCCGAGGGCGTGGGAGCTGGGTTGTCGGCAGCCGGCATCGGGGAGCCTCCGGGCGATGCGGTCAGCGGCGAGCGGGCGCCGTCCCGCCGCGCCGCACCTCGTGGCGGAGGTCGAAGCCGCGCAGACGGAGCGCGGCGACGTAGGGGTCCGGGTCGACGGAGCGCTCGCGCGGCACCGCGCCGCGCGGCGTCTGTCCGCGAGCCATCATCGCGCAGACGATGGCGGCGTCCCACCCAGTGGTGCGCTGCATGGCGGTGAACCCGGTCGAACCGTCCCAGCGGTCGATCAGGTCGACCTGCGCTTCGGCGGCGCCGCCGCCGTCCCGACCGCTCGCCAGGACGCGGATCAGGACCGCGTCCCGGAAGGCGTCGCCGGCCTCCAGCCGGGGAGCCATCAGGGCGTGCAGGAGTCGCCGCGGCACGACCTTCCGCCCATCCACCTCGACCTCCTCCTCGTCGAGGAGGCCGGCGTCGCGGAAGGCCTTCCATTGGGCGGCATGGCCGGGATACCGCAGCGTGCGGTTCTCCAGCGTGCGGAGCTTGCCGGCGAAGGTCCACGGTGCGGTCGAGGTGCCGCCGGCGGTGACGAAGGCCTCGAGACGGCCGAACGGCTGCGGAAACTCGATCAGCTCGTAGCCGGCCGGATCGAAGCAGTCCACCTCGACGAGCCGGCCGTCGCGCAGAAAGGTCGCCCGGCCGTGATACTCGTTCGTGAGGCCGCCGACATGGAAGGTCAGGGCGTAGTTCCAGGGCTCGGCCGGGCTCTGCGGGATGCCGCCGTCCCACATCCGGACCTCGGCGGCCTCTTCGAGCAGGCTCATGGCGAACACCATGAGAGAGGTTCCCATGCCCGGCACCTGGCCGCAGTCGGGGATGATGCTGACCTCCGCCTCCCTGGCCAGGGCATCGAGCTCCAGCTGGCGCCGCACAAGAGCGGTGTTGCCGCCGAGATCGCAGAGGTGGGCGCCGGCCGAGATCGCGGCCCGGGTGATGCCCGGATTGAGGTCGTAGGGGACGGCGCTGACGGCGCCGTCGATGCCCTGCAGGAGAGCGACGAGGGCGTCCTGGTCGCCGGCGTCGACGCGTGCCGGCACGACCAGGTCGTGGGACAGGAGACCGTTGATCCGCCGACAGGCCCGCTCGCTCGCCGCCGCGTCCGCATCGGCGAGCACCACCCGCGCGGCGTCGCCGTGACGGGCCAGATCGTAGGCCGCGGCGGTTCCCTGACGTCCGGCTCCGAGGACTGCGTACTGGTAGCTCATGATGGCCGCTGCGGCCGGCCGGCCGCGGGTCCTCGGCCGGCTCGTCGCGGTGCTGCGGGCGGTCGTTCAGATGCTACTCCGTATGGCCCCCCGGGGGGAGCTTGCGGAGCGCCCGCGCCTCTGCGGCCGCGAGGGCTCCCGGGGTCGCCGGCTGCGGCAGCTCTCCCCGGCGGCGGTGCGGCCGCGCGAGGCCTCCGCTGGTGGGCTCCGGGAGGCGATAAGCTCGCTCGAAGCGGCGGACGTCGGGAGCGGCAGTACCGCCCAGGCGTTACCGTCGGGCGAGACTCCGCGCGTCGGCATGGTCGCCTCCGGCCTCGTCTGCTCGCCGTCCGGGAGGGTGCTGCAGCGATGAAGATCGTCGATCTCGACACGATCCAGCGGGTGCTCGCAGATGCCGAGGCAATCGACGTCATGCGAGAGGCGCTCATCGCCCAGGCGCGGGGCGAGTGCGACACGCCGATGCCGATGCACCTCGGCATCGCGGAGGAGGGCGCCGAGGTGCACATCAAGTGCAGCTACCGGCGGGGCGGCAGATACTTCGCGGTTAAGGTGGCCAGCGGCTTCCCGGGCAACCTCGCCCGCGGCCTGCCGGTGGGCAACGGCATGATGCTGCTCTCTTCGGCCGAGAACGGCGAGCCGGTCGCGTTCCTGGCCGACCGCGGCTATCTGACCGACCTCCGCACCGCCGCGGTGACGGCGCTGATGGCCCGCGAGCTCGGCCGCCGGGACCGCGAGCTCGGCATTCTCGGCACCGGGATCCAGGCGCGGCTGCAGGCGCGCCTGCACGCCCGGGTGCTGGAGCTGGAGAAGATCCGGATCTGGGGGCGGACGGCGGAGCACCTGGCCGCCTGCGTCGAGGACCTGCGGGAGATCCTGCCGAGAGTCGAGGTGGAGGCGGCCTCCTCGCCGGCGGCGGTGGCGGCCGGGGCGCGGTTGATCGTCACCGTGACCGCCGCTCGCCGGCCCCTGCTGAGCGCCGCAGACCTGCGGCCGGGCACCCACGTCTCGGCGGTCGGCTCGGATTCGCCCGGCAAGCAGGAGCTGGATCCGGACATCCTCGAGGGCGCGGCGCTCCTCCTCGTGGACTCCCGCGAGCAGTGCCGGCGGCTGGGCGAGCTGCAGCACGCGCCGCAGCTGGCGGCGCGCGCGGTCGAGGCGGGCTCTTTCTGCGACGCCCCGCGGCGCCCGCCCGAAGGCGCCATCACGGTCTGCGACTTCACCGGTCTGGGAGTCGAGGACCTGTTCATTGCCGAGCACGTCTACGAGGCCTCGGCCGGCCGCTGACCGGCGACCCCGAAGGAGGAGCCGATGAAGATCGAGATCTTCGAGATGGAGCGCATGCAGTCGACCTGGGAGAACGTGGTCGAGTTCGACCTGAGCGAGAGCGGCGTCCTGCCGGTGACCCTGCGCGAGATGATCGAGCTGGGCTTCGACCTCGAATGGGCCCTCGACACGCCGCTGACCTACAGCCAGTCGAACGGCACGCCCGAGCTGCGGGCGGCCCTCGCCGCGATCTACCCGGGCAGCGGCGAAGAGAGCTTCGAGGTCACCAACGGCACCTCGGAGGCCAACTATCTCGTCGCCCTGAGCCAGCTCCGGGAGGGCGACGAGTTCGCCCTCGAGGTGCCGAACTACATGCAGCTGTGGGGGGTGCCGCGGAGCCTCGGGGCCACGGTCCGGAAGTTCCACCTGCGGCCGGATGCCGGCTGGGAGCCCGACTGGGAGGAGTTCGAGCGCGCCGTCAACCCGAAGACGCGGCTGGTCTACGTCTCGAACCCCAACAACCCCACCGGCGCGGTGCTGTCCGAGGAGGCGATGCGCCGCATCGTCGAGCGCTGCGAGGAGACCCGGACCTGGCTGATCGCCGACGAGGTCTACCTCGGCGCCGAGATCGACGCCGAGCGCACGCCGAGCTTCTGGGGAATGAGCGACCGGGTCATCGTCACCAGCGGGCTGTCGAAGGCCTACGGCATCCCCGGCGTGCGCATCGGCTGGATCGTCGGCCCCGAGGAGCTGGTCGCCGAGTGCTGGGCGCAGCACGACTCCCTCACCATCTGCCCGAACAAGCTGTCCGACGCCCTGGCCCGGATCGCGGTGGAGCCGGGGAATCGCGACCGGCTCTATGCCCGCGGCCGCCGGCTGCTGCAGGAGAACCTGGCGATCTTCGCCGAATGGGTCGACGGCCTGGGCGAGGGGTTCTCGTTCACGCCGCCGGTGGCCGGCGCCATCGGCTTCCTGCGCTACGCGGCCGAGCTCCCCAGCCTCGAGCTGTGCGAGCGCATCCGCCGCAACCGCGACACCCTCGTGGTGCCGGGGATCCACTTCGGCCTCGAGGGCTTCCTCCGCATCTGGCTGGGCGGCCGCCGTAACTTCCTCCGCGCCGGCCTCGGGCGGGTTGGCGACGAGCTCGACGCCAGCGGCCTCGTCCGCCGCCCCGCCACCGCGATGTAGGTGGCAGGCCGAGCGGCCTCCAGGTGCCTCGAGCGCTGGTGCTCGGCGGCCCCTCGCCGCCCTCCCGCCCACGTGCTGGGCCGGTCCCCTGCGGGCGGGGAGTCATCCTGCGCGCGGTGCTTGCGCATCCGTGCTCGGAAGCTCCCCTGGGTCGGGGCCCTCCGTGGTGGCGGTCCGGGTCTGTTCTCGCGCGGCCTCCGGGATCGTAGGGGAGGGTCTTGCGCCCTCCCGCCATCGGTGGTTCCACACCCCGGGCGGGGACGAGCCCCGCCCCTACGGGCGCTTTCTGGTGGCGCTGCGAGTCTCGGCACCGGCCCCTCGCCCCCCGCCCGCCCACGTGCTGGGCCGGTCCCCTCCGGGCGGGGAGTCATCCTGCGCGCGGTGCTTGCGCATCCGTGCTCGGATGCTCCCCTTGGTCGGGGCCCTCCGGGGTTGGCGGTCCGGGGTCTCTCTCCTGCTCGCCCGGCCTTCGCGACTGTAAGGGAGGGCCTTGCGCCCTCCCGCTGGTTGTTATTCCAAACCTCGGGCGGGGACGAGCCCCGCCCTACGACACGACCTCGGCTCGCCAGAGAGCGGGTCCCGGAGGGTCAGGCCGCGGCGCGGCGGCGCCAGGAGAGGTAGGCAGGGATGCCGAGGGCGACGAGGCCGAGGCCGAGGAGGGACTCGACCGGCTTCTCGAGCAGGGAGTTGCCCACCAGGAGGATCGACGCCAGGACGAAGAGGAGCGGCACCCAGGGGTAGCCCCAGACCCGGTAGGGGCGCTCGAGCTCGGGCCGCCGGCGGCGCAGCACGAAGACCGCGGCGCCGGTGCCGACGTGGAAGAGGACCGCCGCGAAGACGACGTAGGTGTAGAGCTGCTCGTAGGTCCCCGACAGCGTCAGCACCACCGCCCACAGGCTCTGCGCCCAGAGGCTGCGGTCCGGCGTCCGGTGGCGGGGGTGGACCCGGGCGAGGCCGCGGAAGAAGACGCCGTCCTGGGCCATCGGCAGGTAGATCCGCGAGCTGTAGAGGATCGTCGCCGACAGGCAGCCGAAGGTCGAGACCACCACCGCCGCCGAGACCAGGCGGGCGCCGCCGCCGCCGAACAGCGCCGCCGCCGCGGTCTCGCCGATCCGCGGCGTCGCCGCCATCTCGGCGAGCGGCAGGGCGCGGAAGTAGACGAGGTTGAGGAGGATGTAGAGGGCCATGATCGTCGCCGTGCCCCAGAGCAGCCCGCGCGGCAGGTTGCGGGCGGGGTCGCGCATCTCCCCCGCCGAGAAGGTCGGCCCGTACCAGCCGTCGTAGGTCCACAGGGCGGCGATCATGCCGACGCCGAAGGCCGCCAGCAGCCCGCTCGGCGGCCCGGGCTCGGTGAGCGAGAAGCCGACCGGCGCCTCGACCAGGAAGCCGAGGGCCGCGAAGACGGCGATCGAGCCCACCTTGAGCACGGTCAGCAGGTTCTGGACCGCCGCTCCCTCCCGCAGCCCCAGCCAGTTCACCGCGGTCAGCACCAGGATCGCCGCCGCCGCCGCCAGCTGGCCGCCGGAGACCGACCAGGTCCAGCCCCCCACCGGCACCGAGAGCAGGACGTTGCGGGTCGAGAACAGCGGCACGAAGCTGCCCAGGTACTCGCCGAAGGCGACCGCCAGGGCGGCGATCCCTCCCGACATGATGACCAGGAAGCAGGCCCAGCCGTAGAGGAAGCCCCACAGCGGGCCGTAGGCCTCCTTGAGGAAGTGGTACATGCCGCCGGCGCGCGGGTAGAGCGCCCCGAGCTCGGCGTAGGTCAGGGCCCCGGCCAGGGTCAGCAGCCCGCCCGCCACCCAGACCAGCAGGATCCACCCCTGGCTCGGCAGCACCCGGGCGATGTCGGCGGTGGTGATGAAGATACCGGTGCCGATGACCGAGCCGATGGTCAGCAGCGTCGCGTCCCAGCTCCCCAGGCCGCGGACCAGGGAGGGCCCCTCGTGGCCGTTCTGCGACGACATCGGTGAGGCAGCCTAGCAGGGCTGCAGGGACCCGTCAGGAGGCTGTCGTGGCCGGAGTCGCGCTGCCGCCTCGGAGAGCCTGTCGACGGCGTTGCCGAGGGGTGCGCGGCGCTCAGCCGCCGATGTCGACCTCGATCGAGCGCCACCTGCCGGCGCGGAAGCGGAGGATGGAGAGGCTGGCGCGGCTGAAGTGGCCGAGGACGATGGCGAGCCAGATGTGGGCCGGCCGCAGGGCGCCCAGGAGGTCGAAGCCGCCGCACCAGGCCAGCGGCAGCGCCAGCTGCGAGACGAGGGTGATCCACATCGGGCTGCGGGTGTCGCCGGTGCCCTGGAGCGCGCCGGTGTAGGAGAGCGCCACGGGCAGGAAGAGGCCGGAGAGGCTCAGGTAGGCGAGAAACTGGCTGCCGAGGCCGAGGACGATCGGGTCGACGAGGCCGAAGATCCCCAGCAGCGCCCGCGGCAGGAGCAGAAACGTCAGCCCGACCGGCACGGCGATGCGGAGGCCCACGGCCGCCGCCGCGCGCGGCGTGCCGGCGGTGCGCTCGGGCTGCTCGGCGCCGAGGTTCTGGCCGGCCACCGTCGCCGCCGCCGACATCAGCGCGATCGAGGTGTAGGTCACCAGCGAGAACAGCTGCATGTAGGAGACGGCGTAGGCCGCCTGGGCCTCGGAGCTCTGCTCGAGCGAGCCGACGAAGCGCATCAGGATCACGCCGCCGATGTTCATGGCGATGCCCTGGAAGCCGGTGGGCAGGCCGAAGCGGAAGAGCTCGGCGATGATCTTCCGGTCGGGCCGCAGGTCGAGGTCGCGGAAGCGCACCACCAGCCGCCCCGAGAACAGCAGATGGAAGGCGTAGAGCGACACCACGCCGCCGGCGATCACCGTGCCCATGGCGGCGCCGCGGGTGCCGAAGGCCGGGATCGGTCCCAGGCCGCGGATCAGGATGACGTTGAGGGCGATGTTGAGCACCGTCAGCATCGCCCCCAGCCTGAGCGGCGTGCGTGAGTCGCCCGCCGCGCGCAGCGCGCCGCCGAGCATGAAGAAGTGGAGCATGCCGACGCTGAAGACGAACATGATCCTGAGATAGGGCAGCGCCTCGGCGCGGACGCTGGCCGCGGCGTTGACGAAGCCCAGCAGCCAGGGCGCCGCGAAGTAGCCGATCGGGGCGAAGACGCAGACGCCGAGGAAGGTCGAGCTGAGAAACGCCTGATAGACGACTCGGTTGACCTTGCCGCGATCGCCGGCGCCGGCGAAGCGGGCCACCAGGACCCCCATCCCGGAGTAGAGCGAGGCCACGAACACCACCACGATCAGGAAGATCTGCCAGCTGACGCCGATGGCGGCGTTGCCGTTGTGGCCGACGTAGTGGCCGACCATGGCGTGGTCGACGAAGCCCTGGAGGCCGGCGATCAGGTTCTGCAGCATCGTCGGCCAGGCGAGCTTCCAGACCGCGGCCGAGATCGGCCCGTCGACGATGCTGCGGTCGAACGCCGGCTCGGCTCCTGGCTCGGTCATCTCACGGGGGGTGAAGGCGCGCAGTCTAACGGAGCCGCCGACGATCGCGGCCGACCCGATGCGCCGGATGCCGCCGCCCGCCGCCCCGCGGGCCCGCTCAGGCCGTGGCGCCGGGGTCTCAGCGGCGCCGGCAGCTACCGTCGCCGTCAGGCGCGCCTCTCCCCGCCGGCGAGCGGCAGGGGCGGCGCCCGGAGAAGCGGCCCCTCAGGGCGCCGCCGGGGAGGTGGTCGGGGCGGGCGCAGCAGCCGGGGCTTCGGCGAGTACGCCCAGCAGCCGCTCGGGGTGGAAGGCGTTGTAGCCGTTGATGCCGCCGAAGAACAGCTCGCCGCTGGCGCTGCGGTAGGCGGCGCCGAAGTTGAACTCGTTGGCCTGCAGGCCGTGGCGGACATCGAAGTTGGTGAACCGCGCCGCGCCGGGCTCGAAGCGCGACAGGCCGCGGTTGGTGCTCAGCCAGAGCCCGCCGCCGTCGTCAGGACGGATGGCGTAGATCACCGAGTTCGGCAGCCCGTCGCGCTCGCTGAAGCTGCGGAAGTGCGCCGGCTCGCCGTCGCCGGGGACGCCGTCGAGGCGGGCGAGACCGCCGCCTCGGGTGCCGGCCCAGAGCACCCCCGCGGCATCCCGATGGAGCGCCAGGACGGTATCCGCCGGCAGCGAGGAGGCGTCGCTGGGCTGGTGGCGGAAGCTGCGGCAGCGCTCCGTCCGCGGATCGAACAGGGCGAGGCCGCCGCCGTCGGTGCCGATCCAGAGCCGGCCGCGGTCCGCCGAGGTGATGCTGGTGACGCGGTCGCTGCCGAGGCTCGAGGGATCGTCCGCCGCGTGGCGATAGGTGCGGAAGGCGCGGTCGCCGTCGAAGCGGCTGAGACCGCCGCCGAAGGTGCCGATCCAGAGGGTGCCGGCGGCGTCCTCGAAGAGCGTCATGACGCCGTCGGCGCCGAGGCTGGCCGGGTCGTCGGCATCGTGGCGGAAGCTCGTGAAGGCGCCGCTGGCCGGGTCCATGCGGTTGAGCCCGCCCTGCTTGGTGCCGATCCAGAGCCGCCCCTGGCGGTCGCGGTGGAGCGCCATCACCCGGTCGTCGGTCAGGCT
>JABAOD010039074.1_pt4 | contig 13373 bp, 15 predicted proteins | sample 7062151 | NCBI WGS metagenome assembly JABAOD01 (sample SAMN14538626, study PRJNA623070) | marine sediment metagenome | biome: marine biome [ENVO:00000428]; feature: marine pelagic biome [ENVO:01000023]; material: deep marine sediment [ENVO:00002113] | place: India: Gulf of Khambhat ...
CGCCGAACGCGCTACCCCGTCACAACAGCATCATCCCCGACGTTTATTATACTTGGTCGGCCGTCGACCCGGACCCCCTTGCCTACCAGAGAGCCCTCGAGGACGGTGTCTCTGACCTGCGAACCTTCTTCGAGGATCGAGTTGCGCACAACGCTGCGCTCGACATGCGAGTCCGGCCCAATCGACGTGTAGGGGCCGATGACCGACTCCTCCAGATCGGCGCTCGGGTCCACGTATACCGGCGGAACGACCACAATTCCCGACCGTTGCGCCGCTTCAGCCGAGTTTTCACGCCCATTTTCCAGCAGATACCGGTTGGTCTCCAGGATCGACTCCGGTGTGCCGGCGTCCAGCCAGACCGAGACAGTCTCGGTTCGCATCCGCAGTCCGCCCTCAAGCATGATGTTGATCGCATCGGCCAGAAAATACTCACCCTTAAGCTGCACATCCCGGCGCATCTGCTCTTCGATTGCTGAAAGCAGGGACTGAGAATCACGAAAATAGTAAAAGCCTACTACGGCCAGGTTATTGTCCATTTCGCGCGGCTTTTCGATCAACCGCGTTACCAGACCATCCGCGTTCACTTCGGCTACGCCAAACCGTCGCGGGTCGGGGACCGCCTTGACCCACGCAACGGCCTCGGTCTTTTCTTCCGCCAGGAACGAAAGATCGGCCTCGATCAGCGTGTCCGCAAACACCATCAACATGGGCCCGGTCAGGTAATCCCGAGCCATGTAAATCGCATGAGACTGACCCTTCGGGTCTTCCTGCAGGACATAATGCACCTTCATACCCGGATAATGTTTTTGCATGTAGGGTTGCATCTGGTCTCCAAGGTACCCGACCACAAAGATCAACTCGATGTTCTTCGGATCCGGAAGCGTGGAGAATGTGGCAAGGACATGGCCGAGGACGGCCTTGCCGGCAACACTGACCAACTGCTTTGGTTTGCTCCAGGTGTGCGGCCGCAGGCGGGTGCCAAGCCCGGCCATAGGGATCACGATCTTTAGGGTTTCCTTTGCCATATACTACTCCTTCTTAACCGCCCCTCGGGGGGCGTCGTAGGAGGTTGTAACAATGGGGCGACGCCTGCGGCGTCGCCCCATTGTTACAACACGCAATCAGACGCCATCCCCGCAGGGGTAGAAATTGCGGAAGGCTTTAGAATTTTATACCTAAACCGATATTTCATCCGTTTCACGAACCTTCCGATTGTGCTACGAACCCCGTGCAGGCGAGCAGCGGAGCAGCTTCCGCGCCACAGGTGCCTCTCGCCGGGCTAATCGTGACCCAACACCCGGTGCGGTAGATACGGTTCCTGGAGGGCAGTCTGCTCGTCATCGGAAAGCTCAATCTCGAGAGCAGCGACAGCTTCTTCAAGGTGGGGCATTTTGCTGGCCCCGACGATCGGCGCCACCACACCCGGCTGGTGAAGCAGCCAGGCCAGCGCGATCTGAGCCGGCGAGACACCGCGAGCCCTGGCCAACTCCACAACCCGATCCACCACCTCAAAGTCCGACTCCTGGTAGTAAAGCTGGTGCGCGTAGCTATCGCTCTCGGCCCGCAGAGTCTCCCCACTTTTGTCACGGGCCCGGTTTCCAGCCAGGAACCCGCGCGCAAGCGGGCTCCAGGGGATGACCCCAACGCCCTCGGCCCGGCATAGCGGAAGCATCTCGCGCTCCTCCTCGCGGTAAACCAGGTTGTAATGGTTCTGCATCGAGATAAAGCGGGTCCAGCCGTGCAGATCAGCCAGATACAGGGACTTGGCGAACTGCCAGGCGTACATGGACGAGGCGCCAATATAACGCACCTTGCCTGCCTGCACCAGCCGGTGCAACGCTTCCAGGGTCTCCTCAATCGGGGTGCCCGCGTCCCAGCGGTGGATCTGATACAGGTCGATGTAACTGGTCCCCAGGCGGCGCAAAGAGGCTTCGACGGCATTCATGATGTGCACCTTCGATAAACCACGTTCGTTCGGGCCTTCGCCGACGGGGAAATAAACCTTGGTCGCGATAACGACCTCTTCCCGACGCGTAAAATCGCGCAGCGCCCGGCCCGTGATCTCTTCGCTCACGCCATTGGAATACATGTCGGCGGTGTCGAAAAAGTTGATGCCGAGCTCCAGCGCACGCTGCACGAAGGGTCGGCTTTCCCCTTCATCGAGCACGTAATTCCGCCAGGAGCTGCTGCCGTAGGTCATCATCCCCAGACAGATACGCGAAACTTTCAGGCCAGAACGGCCGAGGTTGACATACTCCATTCAATACTCCTCGTAAACCGCGACGTCCCCGTGCCGCCGGCCGCCGCACTAGAAGCGATCCACTCGCAGCGGCTCGAGATCCACCTGCGGGTTTTGTCCGCACACGAGCTGGGTCACCAAGATGCCGGTAATTGGCCCAAAGGTCAGACCCAGCATGCCATGACCGGTCGCCACAACCAGATTATCAAGAGTTGGCGCAGCCCCGATCATGGGCAGGCTGTCCGGCGTGACCGGTCGCAGCCCGCACCATACCACAGGCGACCCTGATCCTCCGACGTTTCGGGAAAGATACCCTGCGGGCGCCCGGGCAATGGCGTTCACCCTGCGGCGGTTTGTGGAAAAATCAAGGCCAGCAAACTCAAGGGTCCCTGCGTAGCGCAGACTGGAACCAATGGGCGTGAGGACAACATAGGCCTCTTCAAGCCGAATGGGGATGCGCGGGCCATCCTCAGGATGGGGAAATGTCAGACTGTAACCTTTGGCAGGCTGGATGTGCAGTTTCAGGGGGAGATCGCCCACCGTGGTCGGAGCCCACGCCCCGGCCGCCAGCACGACGTGCCCGGCGCTATAGTCCCCGCGGGTCGTCCGGACCGTCGTCACGGTCCGGCCCACAGTTCTGAACCCGACCACTTCGGCGCCGCTTTCAATCCGCCCTCCGGATGCCTGAAAGCGGTGCGCCAGCTCCTGGACGAAACCGGCGGGGTTAATGTGGGCGTCATCGCTCATGAATACCGCGCCGACGACCTCTGGACGCAGACCCGGCTCTATCTGGCGCGCCTCGGCGGAGTCCAGAATGTTCAGGTTAACGCCCGCGTCGCGCAGCAGGTGCGCTTCTTCGATCCCCTCCTGAAAGCCGTGCTCCGTCCGGTAGACCATCAAGTTGCCCACCTGTTGATAATCACATTCCAGCGCCTCCCCCTCAATCAAACGCTCGAACAGGCCAATGGTCTCCGCTCCCAGGTTGGACAAAGCCTGCATACCCCGTTTTACCTGGGCCGGCGCCGTGGCACGCCAGAACTTCCAGAGCCATGAGAGCAGTGCACGATCCGCCCGGGGCTTGATATAAACGGGCCCCTCCGGATCCAGCATCCAGGCCAAACCCCTGGACATGACTCCCGGGCGCGGCATCGGAAACCGATAGCTGGTGACGATCAGGCCTGCGTTGCCATACGAGCTGCCCGCGGCGATGGACTCCCGCTCCAACACGGTTACCCGCAGACCCTGCCTGGCGAGGTAGTACGCTGAGCAGACGCCGACGACGCCTGCGCCGATCACCAAAACGTCCGCTTGATCCTTCATGAGATCGTGTCCATAACCTTCTGTAGAATCGTTCGGCGCAGCCAGCACCCAACGATTTTACAGAGCCGTTGTTCACCTTACTCCGTGAGCCGACAGGCTGTTGGCCCCCTATTCACTCATCGGAATTCGGCGGATCCCTCCGCGACCCGGGCGAAGTTGCGCACAGATCCAATGACCGCCTCCACGAGCGCCCGGTGCGAGTGCCGGCGCGCGGAGGCCGGACTCCAGCACACTCCGCACGTCCACAGCCCCGTTCAGTGCCGTCAGATCCTGGATGAGCGCTTGATGGTCCACGACTCACTGCTCCAGGATGAGCGCGGGCCGGGCCTGGTGCCAATCGGTGGACTGCTGATACGCATGGGCCGCCCGGAAGAGCACATCTTCCCGAAGGCGCGGCCCCATCAGTTGCATCCCAATCGGCAATCCATCCCCGTCGAAACCAACAGGGAAGGCAAGGCCTGGAACCCCGGCCAGGTTGGCTGGCAGAGAGAACACATCTTCCAGGTACATGGCCAGGGGATCGTCTGTATGTTCCCCGATCCGAAATGCGGTGGTGGGCGCTACCGGCGCAGCAACCATGTCCACGTGTTCAAACGCGCGTTCGAAATCTTGCCTGATCAAGGTCCGTACTTTTTGTGCCTGCCCGTAGTAGGCATCGTAATAACCGGCGGAGAGGGCGTAGGTCCCCAGCATGATCCGCCGCTTGACCTCTGGACCGAACTTGGTCCCACGTGTCTCGCGGAACACTTCCCACATCACCTCGGCCGGCACCCGGGGGCCATAACGGATGCCGTCGTAGCGGGCCAGGTTTGCGGAGGCTTCTGCCGGCGCGATCAGATAGTAGACCGGAACTGCGTATTCGGTGTGCGGCAGGTTGATGGGGAGCACCTCGGCGCCGAGCGACTCCAATACCTGAATGGCGCTCTTCACGCCAGACTCAACAGCGGGCTGGATGCCTGCGATGAAATATTCTTCCGGCACCCCCACCCGCATCCCGCTGAGATCGTCGCCCGGGTNNCGGGTCGAGTGCGATGTCGGGCACCGGGGAATCTATCGTGGTTGCATCGAGAGGGTCATGTCCGGCCATGAGGCCGAAGACCTGCGCCACATCTTCGACCGACCGGCCCAGCGCGCCAACGACGTCCAGAGATGAGCCGTAGGCCACCAGGCCGTACCGCGAAACGCGGCCGTAGGTTGGTTTAATCCCGGTCACTCCGCAAAAGGAGGCTGGCTGCCGCACGCTACCGCCGGTGTCCGTGCCTAAAGCGGCCGGAGCCAGGGTCGCAGCGACAGCTGCCGCGCTGCCGCCGCTGGACCCTCCCGGCACGCGGTCCAGCGCCCATGGGTTGCGCGTCGGGCCATATGCAGAATTCTCCGTGGAGGAGCCCATCGCAAACTCGTCTGTGTTGGTTTTGCCGAGCACAACGACCCCCGCCGCCAGCAGACGCTCAACAGCAGTCGCTGTGTAAGGCGGCACAAAGGTTTCCAGGATCCGCGAACCGCAGGTACACGGCATGCCCTCCACGCACAGGACGTCTTTGACCGCCATCGGCACGCCCAGCAGGGACGGCAGCGGAGCATCCGGGTCGGTTCGCCACGCGCGGAGACGCTGGTCTGCCTTCTCAGCTTCGTCGAGCGCCCGCTCAGGAGCCAGGGACAAAAAGGCGTGGATCTCCGGTTCGAATTGATCAATCCGGGCCAAATACGCCCGAGTCAGCTCCCGGCTGGAGGTTTCTCCCCGGCGCAACGCCTCAGCGGCAGCGGTTAGCGAAAGATCTGTGAGTTCAGACATAGGGCCGTCACACGCCGAAAATAGCAGGCGGTCGCCTGCTATTTTCACCAGGAAAGACGCACTTATTCGTTTTCGAGGACGGGAGGGACCTTAAACTGGTCGGCATCGACCTGCGGCGCGTTGCGCATCAGGTCCCCGATGGACAGCCCCGGTCGCGGTTCATCAGGTCGTAGCACGCTGCCGGACGGCAGCACACTGGAGGTCGGGGCGATGTCCGAGGTGTCGAGGGTTTGCAGGCGAGCCACGTGCTCCAATATGCTGGAGAGCTGTTCCTGATAAAGCTTCTTCTCATCTTCCGTCAGGCGGAGCCGGGCCAACTCGGCGATGTGCTCCACCTCGTCCCGTGTTAGCTTCATTCGGGCATTATATCACGCTGAAAACCGGGTGACAGCGCTGCCTGCCACTGTGAGTTGTTAAGCGCCGTCAAACGTAACCACCACGGTCATCCCCCAGCGCAGACGAGGGTCCTCGTCGTCCAGCCGGATTTTCGCCGTATATGTGACATCGCCTCGCTTGACCTCAAAAATGTCGCTGATCGTCTGCACTGTCCCGGCCAACTCGACAGAGGGTAGCGCGTCGGGGACGACCATCACGGTTTCCCCCACGGCGATGTCGACGACCTCGATTTCGGTCAGATTATCGGTCTCGACGAGCCACTCTGAGAAATCTGCGATCACGATCGCCGGCTGGCCTGGCACCGCCATTTCGCCCTTTTTCAGCGAGGTGCTGACGACCGTCCCGGCGATTGGGGCCTCGATTTCAGGCAGGCGTTTGTCATAATCGGCCAGCGCGGTTTGTGCGGCGGCGAGTTGGGCCTGGGCGTTGGCGATGCGTTCTTCCGCCAGGGCGATGTCGTCGGGGTCGGGTCCGGCCTGCAAGGTCTGCCACAGCTCCTGGATCTCTTCATAATCGGTCTGGGCGAAAGCCAGCTCGGCGTCCAGCAGGGACTGGTCGATCTCGGTGGGTGTCCCCTTGTACCAGTTCAGCTGGCGCAGGATGGCGTCGCGCTGCTGGCGGGCGGCCGAGAGATTGGAGAGCGCCAGGGCCCGCCCGGGATCGTCGTCCGGGCGGCCGGAATAATGGTTGAACTCGTCCTGGGCCCGCTCCACCTGGTTCTCAGCCAGAACCAGGTTGGCTTCGGCGGCGTCGATGATGTCGCCGCTGGCGCGGTTGCCGGGCTGCTGGACGCGCCAGTTGTACTCGGCGTCGTGCAGGGCGTCGCGGGCCGTGGCCAGCTCGAGACCCGTCTGGGCCAGCAGCATCGGGTGAGCGTCGTTCAGCGCCTCCAGCGCCTGCGTGGCGCTCAACAACTCCAGCTGCGCTCCAGCTACCGCCGCCTCGAGGGCGTCCAGCGACTCGAAATTCTCCAGTCGGGCCAGGACCTGACCCGCTTCAACCCGATCACCCTCCTCGACGAGGACCTCAACAATCTCTCCGCCAGTGGTGAAGCTCAGCTCTACGAATTGACTCGGCACCAGATTGCCCTCGGCAATGACGGCGAAGTCATCCACCACGATCGGCACTTCGGTTGGCTCCTCCTCCGCCGGGGGGTTTATCTGGTCACAGGCCGCAAGCATAAACACTGCTGCGATCAGCCATATCGTCGTCCTTCTTACCCCTGCTTTCATGTCGCTCACTCCATTGTGAAATTGGCAGGGTTACGCTGGGGAAAGTTCCGCTCTCCTCAGTGTAACCCCCTGTTTAAGGTCTTTTTTGCGCCGGGGGCGCCTCCCTACTCGTAGGCAAGACTTTCGTTGACGCTGATTTGCGTGGCCCGCCTTGCCGGAAGCCAACTCGCCAGGATCGAGAGCACGATGACGAGTGCCAGCCATATCCAGATCCCGTCGACGGAGAGCTGGTACTGTCCCGGAAAATCGATGATCTCGCCGAGTGCCTGCACGAATGGTCTGCCCGCCAGGATGCTGATGGGAACGGCCCAACCCCAGCTGATCACACCCAGAAGCAGACCTTCTGCCATGAAGATGAAAGCGACGTCCAGCGAGGAGGCACCGACTGCACGCATCACGCCGATCTCCCGTCGCCTTTCGATCACGTTGATGGACAGCGTTCCCGAAAGGCCAATACTGCCCACCAGTGCCATGACAACGGTCATGATCATGAGAATGGTCGTGAGGATGTTGAATTGGGACTCGGCCTGCTCACGATCCTGCGCCGCGGTCTGGACGGAGGAAATTTCGATGCCCAGTGACTCGAAATGCTGTTGCAGGTCCTCGGTGAGGGCGATCGACGCATCCAGGCTACCATCCAGCGCACGCACCTCCNNGAGGCGCGCCCCACCTGTCCAAGCTCTTCATTGAGGGTGTCGATGTGTATGTAGGCGGAAGCCTGGTTCCCCGTGAGGTCGAACACCAGACCAACGATTTGCCAGGAGGTGATACGGCCGTTGCCCAACTCGATCTCCAGCCAGTCGCCCACGTCCAGGCTCATATCGCCCGCCAGCTTTTGATTCAGCAAGATCGCATGGCCATCGGACGGATCTAAATCTCGCCCTGCAACAAGCTTTGGTGTATACATCTCGCTGTCCCGCGGAATGCCACGCAGACGGATGCGCTCTTCATTCGAGCCCTCATCGTCCCCAGGGACGCGCGCTGAGGCAGAATTCCAGACCCACATTTCCACACGATCGACGTTTGGGCGGCCCTCGATCAGGGGGATGATCTCGTCGATGCGCTGAGAATTTTCGAAGACGACAAACACGTCAAACCCCAGCCCCCGCCAGATCTCCGATATAGTGTTGGTGAAGGAAAAATGCGTGCTGAGAACCATCATGAAGATGGCACCCGCGGTGATCAGGACGATCTGAGTCAGCGCCACTCGGCCTGCCCGCCGGAAGGTGTTCCGCAACGCGAGGGTCAACATGCGAGGCAGGCTTCGCACTCGCCCCACGATACGATCGAGCCGCCCCACCCCATAGCGGCCGGTACCCAGTCCGTAGGCGCTCAGGGCCTCACGGACGGAGATCGCCACACCGCGCAGCACCGGCCAAAGCGCAGCTGCCAAGGGCACCAACAGGCCCGAGCCGGTCTGGATCAAGAGAGTGGGGACGACCAGCTCGAAGGCTGCAGTGGGCACGTTGAGGATGCCCAGCATCCAGCGGGCGAGCGTATCTCCGGCGAGCGCGCCGAGGGGCACAGCCAGGATCAGACTCAACACGCCGTAGACCACCACACCCGCCAGGTACAGACGGGAGATTTGCCGGCTGACCCCGCCGACAGCTTTCATGATCCCGATCTGCGGAATTTGCTGGGCGATGATGGCATTGATCGTGTTGATGACCAAAATTGCGCTCAAGAAGAGGGAGGCGATGGCCATGACCGTCAGGACGAGGCCCACGCCGTCCATCACGTCCTGCGCCCAATGGCGTTCAGGGTCCTGGATCAACTGGAAGCCGACATCAATACCTTGCTTCTTGAGCTGATCCTCGACAGCCTCCGCCGCTGTCTCGGCCCGCTCTTCGGAATATTCTGGAATGGTGAAGCGCAGTTCGCCGAAATCTCGCACACCCATCAAGCGCTCCATGACATCCCGTGTGACGAAAAAGGCGGGGTCGACGTTGAACGGCGGCGCCGACTTGTAATGATCGCGCAGCGTGCCCCCGATCACGATCGGGCGGGCGCGCTCGTTCACTTCGAAGTACACGGTATCCCCGACTGCCGGGATCCCATAGGGAACGACATGGGTGTGTTCGACAGAAACAGTGTTCGTATCAGGCCAGATTCCGCTGCGTAACTCAAAAAGGTCGAACGGCTGGCCTCCGTATTCATCGATTGCTGTCAGGGAGGCATCCTGCCACTCCGCATCCAGAGAGGGCTTCCATCGGATTCCCCGTTCTGCGATCCCCTGGGCCTCCGCTACTTCAGGCAACCGTGAGATGCTGTATACGGTGTCGTCATCGATGAGCTCGCTCAAAAAAAGCCAGACATGGGAGGGTTGGCTGGCCTGTTGCGCAAGGGTCATCTGGCGTTGCATGAGGCCGTTGCTGGACTGGATCATGCCGACGGCCATTACGCCAACTGCAATGCTCAGCACGACCATCATGGTGCGCGCCTTGTTTCGCCAGAGATCCCGTAACACTTTGCGGTAGGCCGTCCTCATTGCGAACTTCCTTCTCCGGCACCGTTGCGGGTCTCGTACAGTTTGCCATCCAGCACTTCGATCGCCCGGGGGATGCGTTCGGCTAGTTCCTTGTCATGGGTCACCATCAGAAAAGTCTTGCCCTCATTGACCAAATCCTCAAACAGTCCGAAAACCCGGTCGGCGGTCACACTGTCCAGGTTACCGGTCGGCTCGTCGGCGACCAGAAGGGGTGGATCGTTTGCCATGGCGCGCGCGATCGCGGCGCGCTGCTGCTGACCTCCAGAGAGGGTGTTAGGCAACTTATGCGCCTGATCCACGAGGCCAACTTGCTCCAAAAGGTGCATCGCACGGTCCCCGCGCTCCCGTGGCCGCCACACCCGACAAAAGTCCATCGGCAACATGACGTTTTCAAGGGTTGTCAGTGTCGGCAGCAGTTGAAAGAATTGAAAGATCACGCCGACGTTCTTTCCACGCCAGCGGGCCAGCCTGTTTTCGTTCAGGTCGTTAAGCCGCTGCCCGGACACCACGACCTCTCCATCGGTGGGCCGGTCGATCCCGGTGATCATATTCAGCAGCGTTGATTTCCCACTGCCGGACGGGCCGCGGATAACCACGAACTCACCGCTACCAACCTGCAGGTTGATCTTTTTCAACACATGTATGGGGCCGGCCGGACCGTCATAGTCCTTGATCAAGTCTTGCAGTTCAACGATATTCTCGCCATCACCATCTATTGACATTACAGAGTACTCCATCCAAAAGGGCCGGGCGGAAGCCCGGCTCGTTGCGCGCAGGGTTCGACTTCGCTCCGAGAATCGGAACGTTCTGAACTATATACGGCCCATCAAACGAAAAGTTTCGATGTGCACTGCCGCCCGTTGGCGCCTTGGCCGGCGGACNNAGTGATAAAAGTCATGGCGCCGTCATATAAAGCGATAAAGTACGAGCGGGCGCCGGGCGCCCGCTCGTACTTTCCTGCGGGTCTTTTCACCCGAACCGCTCTTCTTTCCATACATCTGCTGCATTATGATAGCCAGCCTGTTCCCAGAAGCCCTTGCGGTCTTCCGCCAGGAACTCCAGGCCCCGAAGCCATTTCGCTCCTTTCCAGAAATACGGGGTTGCCAGGTCATCACGCCCTGGGATAAATCCGATAACCCCGCGGAGAGGATATCCATGATCGGGCGTCAGGGGTTGGCCATCGAAATGCGTGGCCAGCAAGAAATTATCTGCCAACACAGTTTCCACCGGCAGGTTGACAGTGAAGCCATATTCGGCGTGTTGCAACACGTACCGGGCAGTTGGCCGCAGCTTGATGTGTCCAAGATCGACCAGATCCCGGACGGAAACGCCTTCCCAGCTGGTGTCAACCTTGCTCCAGCGCGTCACACAATGAACATCCATCTTCAGCTGCCGCCGTGGGAGCTGATTGAACGCCTCCCAGTTCCAGCGAACTTCCTCTTCTACCTCCCCCCAAACCCTCAGATCCCAGGCGCTGGGGTTGAATGGGGGTACCGGGCCGTAGTGCAACACGGGGAATTTGTTCGTGAGAGACTGTCCCGGGGGGATCCGGCCCTCTGCGCGCAGCTGTGTTTCATCTTCTTTACGGCCAAAGATACTGTCCAACATGCAGCCCTCCGCTACAGGTCCAGGCTATCGCCTGGGTTCATGACGTGAACAGCGGAGTCCGTCTCGGCCCGGACACTGTCAGCCCAGCTCTGCGGGTTTTGCTCGATCAGCGGCCAGGTATTGTAGTGCACGGGCACCACATTCTTCGGCCGGAGCAGCTTCACAGCTGTCAGGGCATCCGCCGGACCCATCGTGAAGTTGTCTCCGATCGGCAGGACGGCCAGATCCAGACCTTCGTCGCCGATCAGGGACATGTCCCCAAACAGCCCTGTGTCACATGCCAGGTAAATCTTCTCGCCCGCGTCTGTTGTGAGCAAGAACCCGGCAGGGTTGCCGCCGTACGATCCATCGGGCAAACCCGATCCGTGCAGTGCCAGCGTCAGTTTAAGGTAGCCGAACGGATGCTTATAACCCCCTCCCAGATGCTGGCCATGTGTGTTAACGCCCTGATTGCCCAACCAGGTGGCGATCTCAAAATTGCTGATCACAAGGGCCCCTGTCCTTTTGGCTATCGCGTAGGCATCCGCAATATGATCACCATGGCCGTGACTCACGAGGATGTAGTCAGCAGAGACTGATTCGGCCGATGTGCTGGCCGCTGGGTTATCCGTGAAGTAGGGATCAACCAAAATCTGATGTCCAGCGACCTCCAGTCCACCGGTCCCATGGCCGTACCATGTGTATGTAAAACTCATCGCCATCCTCCTTGACCAACAAGATCCACTATGAGGGTCACACCTCATATCTAAACGCTTCATTTAAGGTATACAAGGAGATATTATCTCAGAACAGAACGTTCGTCAATTGAATAAAAAACGTCGTNNGTCCAAACCCAGGCACGAAACGTTCCAAACCTGTTGAGCGCATGTCTTTGGACCACGCAGGGTTTATTTATCAGTTCTTTAAGTGGATTAAAGACTCTTTTATCGTAATCGTAGTAGGGTTCTGTATACTGTGGAGAAACTGGTCTTGAACCCGAGAAACCCGTGCTTGTGGGGGTTGGTGACCAGATCTGCAGGGATATATAGGGTCTTGGGATCATGAGTTATCCCCAGTGCTTTTGTGGATTTAATCTGGATAGCCGTTGGGGATAATGCGCCACAAAAGCGCTTTTGCAGATATGGGAATTGGAATCCGCAACCCCCCATATATGGGGGTGCGCGGCGCCCGGATCCATCCCCGGACGGGATAGTTTTCCCCAGAACCGGCCGGTTATCCACAGTTTTCCGCAGGTTATCCACAGAAAAGGCCTGCATCAAAATTGTCCCGTCACAACAGGGACCCCCAGGGGTGATAGAATTGTGGGGGTTTTGGGAACTCCAAACCCCCGCGATCTTGGTTCCTCCCGGAGAAAAGTAATGCTCGAGTTTAATCGCGTGCGCAATGGTGAAGTCCGTTTAAGTGAACTGGTATACGGTCTTGCGGTTGACGACCTGAAAAGATTGACCAACGAGATGGTGGACACGATCCTCGACCTGATTTCAGGATGCGATGATCAGGACGTGACTTTTGAGCCGCAAGATCCAGACGCTTATGACGGGGCAGCGGCCAGCGAAGAGGAGGTCAATATGGCGTGGACGCTCGGGCATGTCATCGTTCATACCACGGCCTCCTCTGAGGAAGCGGCTGCGCTGGCCGCTGAGCTGGCGCGCGGGGTCCCGTTTCATGGGCGGTCACGCAGCGAGGTGCCGTGGCGCACTGTGACAACCATCGGCCAATGCCGTCGCAGGCTTGAGGAGAGTCGTCGGATGCGGCTCGGCAGCCTGGCGATGTGGCCTGATACGCCGCACCTGGCTCTCACATACAAACCGTATGAGCATAGCGAGCCGATGAACGCCGTCATGCGCTTCGTATACGGCTTAATGCATGAAGAGGCTCACCTAGAACACATCAAGGAGATCATCCGCCAGTCGCGGCAAGCGGCTCTTTCTCAGGTAGATTAGAACCGGTCTCANNCCACCCAAAACCCGGAATTCCACTATTTTTGAGATGACTTGTAATGCCATGGGGCAGCGTGCTGAGCGGTCATATCGCGCTATTTCGATACCGCCTTGCGCCTGCTTTTCCTGGTCACCTTGTCGGGGCCGATCACTGTCCCCGGCGGCAAGACAGTGTTTTTTGGGATCACCACGATCCCGTCCCGCACGACCCAGTCTTCGCGATCCATCTCTGTGCCCGGTCTGAACTGACGGATGACGACGCCCTGGCCCAGCCGGGCGTTCTTATCGATGATGGCGCCCTGGATCTGGCAGTCCTCACCGATGCCGATTGGGATCCCCTCCGATGGTGACGTGTCGG
>JABAOD010002333.1_pt1 | contig 13371 bp, 13 predicted proteins | sample 7062151 | NCBI WGS metagenome assembly JABAOD01 (sample SAMN14538626, study PRJNA623070) | marine sediment metagenome | biome: marine biome [ENVO:00000428]; feature: marine pelagic biome [ENVO:01000023]; material: deep marine sediment [ENVO:00002113] | place: India: Gulf of Khambhat ...
CGGGAACTTCGGCTGCGAGCCGAAGCCGCCGTTCCGGGCGTCGGCGAGGCGGGCCATCCCCTCGGCGGCCGTCGCGAGGACTGCAGGACTGAGGTTTCCTGGGCGGACATCACCCCGGTGCAGCGTCAGGTGCCGACTGATCTCGGCGGCCTGTTGCCGAGCGTCGTCGGGACGTTCTCGATACAGCCGCGCAAGACTGGTCAGGAGCGTCGGGAAACCCGGACGTCCGTACCGATTGTCGGGAGGGAAATACGTGCCCCCGTAGAAGACCGAGCCATCCGGTGTGAGGAATGCCGTAAGCGGCCAGCCACCCTGTCCGGTGAGAAGTTGAACCGCGCGCTGGTACCGTGCATCGACGTCGGGTCGCTCGTCCCGATCCACCTTGACGCAAATCCACTCGCTGTTCAGGAGACCCGCCACCGCCGGGTCTTCGTAGGACTCGCGATCCATGACGTGACACCAGTGACACCACACCGCACCGATATCGAGGAGGATTGGCTTGTTTTCCGCCTTGGCATGCTCGAACGCCTCCTCACCCCAGGGATACCAGTGGACCGGCTGGTCTTTGGCGGAGCGGAGGTACGCGGAAAGCTGGTCGGCCAGGCGATTGGTCATCGCATTCCCCGGCGGGTGTGGGATCCGTCANNTCCGTCAGTCGTGTGCGAGCAGCGTCAAGGCGGCGCGGCTCAGCAACTCGACGGCCACCGGCAACGCCGCCTCATCCAGATCGAAGCGTGGCGAGTGGTGCGGCCGATCGGTGCCCTTGTCCGCGTTGCCGCACCCGACGAAGGCGTAGCATCCCGGTACCCGTTCCAGGAAGAAGGCCATGTCTTCAGCGGCCATCGTGCGGTAATCCGATCGGATCTGGTGGCGTGACAAGAAGGTCGCGGCCGCCTCGGTCATCCGTGACGCAACATCCGGATGGTTCACGGTGGTCGGGTACAACCGTTCGTAATGCACCGCGGCCGATGCACCGGCGGCGGCCGCAATGCCCGTCGTCAGGTCCTCCACCAGATGCGGCACCCGATCGCGGAACTCGGCGCTGTAGGTGCGGACCGTGCCCCCGAGTTCGGCCGATTCCGGGATCACGTTGTGTGTGGTCCCGGCGCGAAGTCGCGTGACGCTGACGACGGCCGGTTGCGCGGGATCGCGACGACGCGACACGATGGTCTGCAAAGCGGTCACGATCTCGGCGGCGACGACAATCGGATCCACCGTCTGGTGTGGCGCCGCGGCATGCCCGCCGCGTCCGGTGATCTCGATCGTGAAGGTGTCGACGGACGCAAACACGGGCCCCGGGGTGATGGCGACGGTTCCCGTCGGCAGATCGCTCCACAGGTGAATCCCGATCGCGGCGTCAACACGCGGATTCTCCAGGACGCCGTCGCGGATCATCGCCGCCGCTCCTGCGCCGCCTTCCTCCGCCGGCTGAAACGCGAGCTTGACTGTACCTCGGGGCGAGAGACGAGCCAGGCGGGCGGCAACCGCGAGTCCCACCGCCATGTGACCGTCGTGTCCGCACGCGTGCATCACACCGGGCGTCGTGGAGGCGAATGGGAGGCCCGTTTCTTCGCCGATCGGGAGGCCGTCCATATCAGCCCTGATCAATATCGATCGCCCACTGCCTGTACCCTCCAGCATGCCCACGACGCCGGTGCGTCCCACGCCCGTCGTGACCGCGTAGCCCAGATGCTGCAGCCGTTCGGCGATGTACGTGGCCGTCCGCTCCTCCTGGTATCCTAGCTCGGGATGTTGGTGGAAGTACCGGCGATCGGCGATGAGCCGCTCGAGATCGATCGGAGGCAACCGGAGCTGACTCATTGTCCCGAGGGGCAGAACTCGCTCACCGGGCAGATCTCGCACTTCGGCTTCCGCGCCGTGCAAATCTCGCGTCCGTGCAGGATCAGGAGATGCGGGAACAGCGTCCAATCCTTCTTGGGGACGATCTTGATCAGATCCTGCTCAATCTTCACCGGATCGGCCTTGTTGGTGAGCTTGAGCCGGTTCGAGATCCGCTTGACATGCGTGTCGACCACCACACCCTCATCGATCCCAAACGCGTTCCCGAGCACGACATTGGCGGTCTTGCGTCCGACCCCGGGAAGCGCCGTGAGTGCTTCCATCGAAGCCGGAACCTCGCCGCCGTGCCGCTCCACGAGCGCCTGGGCCATGCCCAGGATTGACTTCGTCTTGTTGCGGAAGAACCCGGTGGACTTGATCTCCTGCTCGAATTCCGCCGGGTTGGCATTCGCATAGTCCTCGGCGCTCCGGTACTTCGCGAACAACTCCTTGGTGACCATGTTCACACGCGCGTCCGTGCACTGCGCGCTCAGGATGGTGGCCACGAGGAGCTCCAGCGGATTGGTGTGCTCGAGCGCTGTGGAGGCCTGGGGATACCGTGCCGACAGCTTCCGGATGATCGGTTTGATGCGATCCTTGGCCGTGGCGAGTGTGAGCCGGGGTCGGGGCTTGGGCATAGATGGAGCGGTGAAGGTGACTGATCGAAGATAGGTTCCCTGCACCGGGAAGGTCAGCGATGCTACCACGTGCCTCGACGACCGCTCACCCGGCGCCGAGCGCCAATCGCGTCAGGTACAGCAACTCGCCGGTCGTCGACACGGATTTGAGTCCCGCGGCCTCGCCACCGTCCAGGGTCGACGCAAACGCGGGACGAATCACTTCCGAGTCGACCGTCGCGACGTCCGCCGCAGGAACCGACAAGGTAACCTGACTGAAGCCAGGTCGGTCGGCGCGGAGGCCAAGCACGGCGAGCACCGAGATCTCGCGGCCGTGGCCACCTTCGGCGACGAAGACCCCGTCAAGCGGCTCATGGGGCTCGTCGGGGCCGATTCGTGCCCAGAACCAGCGCTCGGGAAGCCGGAGATAGCAGGCGCCATGGGGCACTTGGGGCACGTCGTGACTCGGATGCTCCAGCAGGTCCTGCAGGCGGTCACGCGCGACGGGAACGACATGACGGCCGGCGTCCCAGAAGCGGTAGGCGACGTAGAGCGCATTCAGGTACTCGGCGGCCGCCTCCGGGTCGCGCTCGATTAGACCCGGGTCCTCGATCTCGCCGACCAGGTGTTGGACCGAACGCAGCGCGCCGAACTGGGACCGGTCGGCGGTATCGCGTACCTCCGTCTCGGCGTCCCGGCGGATCTCCGGAAATCGATCGGAGGCGAGGACGCCGAACGCGTGGGTGAAGGCGTCAAGCCGCGTCACGGGGAACGCGGTAGGAAATCGTCGAGCGTTCGGAAGAACGTGTCGAATTCCTCGACGTGAGGCACGTGTCCCGAGTCTTCCAATACCGCGATTCGCGCGTCGCACAGGGCGTGCGCCACCTGCTCCGCGGCCTCGAGTGGGATGGGATCATGGCGTCCGTGAATCACCAATGCCGGGATGCACAGCTCGGCGAGCTCGTCGAGCTCGGCGCGGAGATCGCTGTTGGCGATACTGTCCCACACGGCCTCCTGCGTCCTGCCGGTGACGCGAAACGGCGTCAGGTCCCGTGCCCGCTCCGGATCTTTGAAGTATCCAGCGACGGCAAGCTCGAACGCCCGCCGCTGATATGCATCCGGGTCGTGATGACGCAGCCGCGATTGCCGTAGCTCCTCGCGACCCAGCATGATCTCCGGCTGGGCCTGGCGCTCGGCAAAGCGGCGTTGAAACTCACGTCGCTGCTCGCCGTCGAGCGGAGCGGGTGCGACGAGCGCCAAGCGGCCGACACGATCCGGGTAGGTTGCGGCGTACAGCAGCGCCAGCGCCCCACCCCAGGAGTACCCGAGCAGCGTGGCGGGCTCGAGAGACCAGTGATCGATCAGAGCGTTCAGGTCCTCCACGTGCTCACGCCAGCCCACCGGCACGTCCCTGGCGACGGGCGACCGCCCTCCGCCCCGCTGATCGTAATAGTGCAGACAGCGACCATGGGCCAGGGTGTCAAACTGCGGCAAGAGATAGTCGTGGTGGGCACCGGGTCCCCCGTGCAGGACGACCACCTCGGGACCGTTCCCCACGGTCCGCGCGTACAGGTCGACGCCATCGACTGCGATTCGCTCTTCGACCGGCTGCAGATGCGGCTCTGTCACAGGAGCACTGCCAGCGCGTCGGCCACCTCCGTCACCGCAGCCTGTTCGGCGTCGGAGAACCCCTGCGGCACATCACTATCCACATCGATCTGCCCGAGGATCTCCTCGTGGCGACGGATCAGCACCACCAACTCGGACTTGGTTTCGACGCTGCAGGCGAGGTATCCGTCGGCCTGACTCACGTCGGGCACGTTGAGATCGCGGGCTTCGGCCACCGCTTGGCCGCAGATGCCGACCCCGACGGGAATCTGCGTGTGCCTGGTCGGCCGGCCTTCGAACGCCTCGAGCTTGAGCAGGTCAGCGTGCAGCATATAGAGGTAGACGCCCGTGTACGGCGGACCGGCGGCGTGCATTCTGGTCGCTACGAGCTGCAGCAACTCCTGGCGCGATGCATCCCGGCAAAAGGCACCCTGGAGCGCCCGCACGATTGGTCCGGCCTTGAGAACCGCCGCGGCCATGCTATTTCAGAGTTGCGACCGTCTCCCGACGCTCGCCCTCGCGCAGAAAGAGGATCGTCACCGTATCACCGGCCTTGTAGGTCGTCAGGGCCGTCTGCAGTCCGTAGATGTCCTTGACCTCGACATCACCGATACGAAGTATCACGTCGCCCGCCTGGAGCCCTGCCTCGTCGGCGGCCGTCCCGGCTCGGACGGCTTGGATGCGCATGCCCTCGCCGGGGGTGACCATGTCCGGGACCGTGCCAAGCGACGCGCGGGGTCCTGCAGTACGCTCCGGCCGCGCAACCGCGACGTAGGTCATCTGCTCCGGCCGCGTCGCCATCGCCCAGACGAGATCGGATGCTAGGGTCACGATGTCGACGATGCCATCGACGTTGATCTTCTCCCAATCGTCCGTCGGGGTGTGGTAGTCGGCGTGGAGGTTCGTGTAGAAGTGGAGGACCGGCATCTCCTTGCCGTAGAACACCGCGTGGTCGCTGCTGCCCCAGGGATCGTCCTGCTTCACGAGGTTGAGGCCGTAGCGGGCGTTGATCGATTCCAGGAGCGGCACCAGCTCGGGTGCCGACCCCGTCCCGCCGACGATGACACTGTCTCCACGCATCCGACCCACCATGTCGAAGTTCACCATCCCGATGGCGGAATCGAGGGGGAGGTTGGGGTGCTCGACGTAGTGCATCGCGCCGATCGTCCCGAGCTCTTCCGCAGTGAACGCGATGAACACGATCGTGCGGCGCTCGGTGCTTTGGCGCCGAGCGAGGTTCCGGGCGGTTTCCAGGAGTGCGGTGGTACCGGAGGCATTGTCATCGGCCCCGTTGTGCACGACGTTGACCCCGGCCGTGTCGCGACTGAACCCGATGTATCCCCGTGTACCCAACCCCAGGTGATCGTAGTGGGCGCCGATCAGGACGACCTGGCTCGCGAGCGCCCCACGGCCCGGCAGGACTCCGATCACGTTCTTGACCCGCTCGCCACCCAGCTGCGTATGGGCGAGGGCGGGCGAGCGAGGGTCCAAATCGAACGGTTGAAAGTACCCGTCCGTTCCACCGGGCTCGAGACCGGTGTTCTGGAAGGCCCGCGCGATGTAGGCCGCCGCCTGCTCGAGCCCCTCGGTCCCGACTCCGCGCCCCTCGCGCGCGTCGTCGGCGAGAAACCGGAGGTGGGCGCTGACCCGGGAACCGGTATCGCGCTCCGGGGCGACAGCGGTCTGGGCCGATGTCCCGCACGCCATCAGGGGAACGCCAAGCGTTGCCGCCGCCGCGATCAGTCGAAATCTGGTCATTGACACTACCCGCTCTCCTGTAAACCTTGGACGATCCAACGATCCAACGATCCAACGATCGACCGTACCGTCGCCCCATACGTGATCGCGACGGTATTATTCTGCGACCCCAATACTAACAGGATGATCCCACTGTCGTCTCGGCTCCTTGCGTTGATCCCGCTCGCCGTGGGCATCAATCTGGCGATGGGGAAATTCGCCGCGGCGCTCTCGCTGCCGCTGTTCCTCGATACCGTGGGCACGGTGCTGGTCGCCGCGCTCGCCGGTCCGGCGGCCGCGGTCGCCACCGGGGTCGTGTCGCAAGTCGCGTTCACCATCCTGGACGGGAAGCTGATGTGGATGGTGAACTGCCGGTCCAACTCGGTGTGGCGCTGTACGCTGGCTATGCGGCGCGGCACGGGGCCTTCGGGTCGCCCTGGAGAGCAGCCGCGGCGGGCTTGGTATTGGGTCTCGTCGCCGCAACGCTTTCGTGGCCCATTTCGCTGCTGCTCTTTGGTGGTGTCACCGCCGGTGGCGTGACGGTCGTGACGACTCTGCTCACGGCGGCGGGCGTGCCACTCAAGTGGGCGGTATACGCCGCCAGCCTGAGCAACGATCTGTTGGACAAGTGCGTGACGTTCCTATTGGTGCACGTGGTCCTCATCTCGCTGCCCAACCGGATGGCGGCCCGGTTTCCCGCCGCCGCCCGCGCCCGCGGACGGTCGTGAGCCTCGGCTATCGACCCGGGACCGGCGCTCTGCACCGCGCCCATCCCTTCACCGTCCTCTCGCTGGCCGGCGCGGTGGCGGTGTTGGCGTTCACCCTTCCGGCCCCGATCGGGCCGGTCCTGCTGACCGGCGGGTTGATCGCGATCGCGGTGGCGGCAGGGGTCTCCCGTACACTGCTCACCGCCCTGGCCTTCGCGGCACCGTTCTGGGTCTTCCTGATCCTGATTCACGTGGTATTTGGCAACAGCCCCGATACGGCCGTCACGGTGGGGAGTCAGATCACGGCGGTGCTGGTGGTGTTCCTCATGACCTTGGCGGCCGTTCATCCCGGCCGTCTGGTGGATGCGTGGCTGGAACGGGGGGTGCCGTTTCACCTGGCCTACCTCTTTGTTGCCACGCTGCAGTCAGTGCCGGAGCTGCAGCGGCGGGCTTCTGCGATCCTCGATGCTCAGCGATGTCGCGGGCTCAAGGTGCGGGGAACGGTCTGGGGACGCATACGGTCGATTGCGCCGCTGGCCGTTCCCTTGGTTCTGGGTGCACTCAATGAAGTGGACGAGCGTGCGCTCGCTTTGGAAGCCCGTGGGGCGGCGTCGGGTCAACGGCGCACCCCGCTCGACCCGCCCTCCGACCGAACAGCCGAGCGAGTGACGCGGTGGCTCATGCTCGCTGCCGTCCTGGGAACGATCACATGGCGGATCGTTCGATGACGATCGCGTTGGACAGGGTCCGGTATCGGTACCCGGCCGCGGAGGCTGATGCACTGCGCGAGTTGACCCTGGCGTTCGGCCCGGGCGAGGTCGCCCTCGTCACCGGCCGCCTCGGGGCCGGGTGCAGCACACTCCTCCTCGTTGCGGCCGGACTGGCGCCTCACGTCACCGGCGGGGTCCGAAGCGGGTCGGTCACGACGCTCGGAGTGGATCCCGCATCGGCGGACGGGCGCCGACAGGTCGCCGGACGCATCGGGCTCCTGCTGCCCACCCCGTGGACCCAACTCTCCGGCATGTCCCATACGGTCAAGGAAGAAGTGGCCTTCGGGCCGGCCAATCTCGGATGGCCACGAGACCGGATCGCGCAGGCCGTGGATGGTGCGATGGCACTGGTCGGCATCCAGTCCCTGGCCGACCGCGACCCGCGCACGCTCTCCGGCGGTGAGCTCCAACGGGTCATGTTCGCCGGAGTCACGGCCATGGATCCGGAAGTGTTGCTGCTGGACGAGCCGACCCTGGAGCTGGATCCCGAGGGCGCGCGCATGGTGTATCGGCTCCTTCCTGTCCTGGCCCGGAAGCGGACCGTCGTGCTCGCTACGACCGACGTGGACCGGGCGGTGGACGTGGCAACGCGGGTGGTACTCCTCGATCGCGGATCGGTGATGGCCGACGGAGGGCCCGACGACGTCCTGGCGACCGACGGCGCAGTGGCCCTGGGATGCAGCACCACGATTGCGCACATCGCCCGTGTGGCGGGGTGCGCGGCACCCTTCCCGCTCACGGTACGGGACGCGGTACGGAGATTCCCCAGGTGAGCGCCCTCCGCTTCGAGCGCGTGTGGTTTCGCTACGGCGAAGCTCCCGTCCTGCGTGACGTTTCGTTCGACGTGCGCGCGGGCGAATCGGTTGCCCTGCTGGGCCGGAATGGAGCGGGAAAGACGACGCTCACGAAGCTCGTGGTCGCGCTCCTGCATCCTGAGCGAGGGTATGTGAGGGTGGGTGACCGCACGACGGAAGGGCGTGTGCCGGAGCACATGGCGCACCTGGTTGCGTATGTATTCCAGCATCCCGATCAGCAGCTCTTTGCCCGCACGGTGAGAGCCGAAGTGGCGTATGGGCCACGGCAGCTGCATCGGGATGCTCCGGAGATCGACCGGGTGGTCGACCAGGCGTTGGAGTGGGTCGGGCTGGAGGCGATGCGTGACGAGCACCCGTACGATCTCCCTGCGCCGCAACGAAAGCTCGTGACCATCGCGGCGGCCATCGCGCAGCGGCCCAGGGTGATGGTCCTCGACGAGCCCACGCAGGGGTTGGATCGGGCCGGTGCACGTCGAGTGGCTGGCGTGGTCCGACGTCTCAAGGACGAGCGCGTTGCCGTGCTCGCCGTGACGCACGACGTCACCTTCATGGCTGAAGCCCTGGAGCGCGCAGTCGTGTTGGCCGAGGGGCGGATCGTGTTCGACGGGTTGTCAACGGAGCTGGTGGGTGACGAGGAGCGCACGTCGAGCCTCGGGCTCGACGTGCCATCTGCCGCGCAACTCTCGGCGGCGTTGGGTCTCCCCGATCGTCCACTGCGGATCGCGGCCGTGGCGGCCGCGCTCGCCGAGCGCCTCGATGCCGCGGACGCGTGACGCCCTCGCGGCACGGCCTGTATTGCTGTCGTTCGCGGCGCCCCGTATCTTGGCACGATCATGGGTGAAGAAGTCCGGTTCGCGCTCCTGTTCGGCCGCCTGGTCGACCTGTATCGAGCCAATCCCAACGCGACGGACGATCAGAAGGTGGCCTTGCGTACGCTCGCGGAAATCACCGGCCACCGCAGCCTGACCCTTCGGCTTGCCGACGGGAACCTGTACGTCGAGGGCACGCCGATCCCCCCCGACACGCCCTTCGCCTCGCTGCTGACGGAGCAGCTGACGGCGCACGGGATTGCCGCGGTGGTGGTGGCGTATGGGGCGCCGGCGATCGAGATGCTCCACCTCGTGCGTGCTATCGCCTCCGATCCGGCGGAGTATGCGGCGGACACGGACGCCGCGGCCCGTGTCCGGGAGTCGGAGGCGGTGTCGATCGCGCTGATCACCGGCGCCGGTGCCCGAGCGGCGCAAGAGCGGCGAGCCGTGCGCGTGAGTGATGCAATTGCAAGTGGTGGTCTCTCCCTCGGGGGACGCCCGGNNCGAGAGGGCACGACGTTCGACGACATCGTGAAGCGACCCCCACCGGCGGTGGCCGATCCGGTCTCGCTGAGTGATAGTGTCGATCGGCTGCAGGATGCGACCGCCGGCCCCCAGCTCACCGCTCAGCTCGATGCGGTCCAGAAGGAGGTAGAAAAGGCGTTCGCGTCGGACAACCTGAGCCGCGCGTTCGAGGGTACGCTGGCCCTCATCAAGGGAGAGGCCGCCTCGAAATCGGAGGACGCAAAGCGCGCGTACGGCATCGCCGTGCGGCGGGTACTCACCCAGGACGCGCTGCGGCGGCTCGTCCCGTTCATGTTGGACGAGCTGTACACGGAGGATGTTCTCCAGATCACGCGACGGGCGGGCGCGGAGGGCACACGCGCCATGCTGCATCACCTGGCCCAGGCCCAGAGTTTCGCCGAGCGCAAAGCGTACCTCACTGCACTCCGCACCATCGAGGAAGGGACCGACATCGTCGCAAGCATGCTGGGTCACGGGGAGTGGTACGTCGTGCGCAACGCGGCCGATCTGGTTGCCGAGCTCAAGATCGTCGAGGCGGTCCCGCTGCTCGGCCGGGTGGTGGAGCACGAGGACGCGCGCGTCCGACTTTCTGTGGCGCTGGCGCTCGCGAAGATCGGCACGCCCGAGACGGTGCGGTTTCTCAGAGGGGCGCTCCGCGACGAAGATCCCAAGGTCCGGCTGGCGGTCGCCCGGGCGATCGCGGGGAGGGGCCTCGGCGCGCTCTCCATGCTCCTCGTGAGTGCGGCCGAAGAGGAGGAAGACGCCGAAGTCCTGGCCGAGTACTACCGCGCGCTCGGTCGGATCGGCACGCCCGAGGCGATCGGGGCGCTGGTCGAGGCGGCACAGTCGGGTAAGGGTTTTCTCGCCCGCAAGGGCCCCCGCCGCCGCGCCGCCACCGAAGGTCTCGCCCTCGCCGGTGGCGACATCGCCCGGGCAGCACTCCAGGAGCTCTCCACAGATCGAGATCGGGAGGTGCGGGAGGCCGCGAAGGCGGCGCTGAGCCGCTAACGCGGCGTGAAGTCGCTCTTTCCCGTCACGCGCCGCGCGAACGCGGCAAGGAGTTTCGCCGCCCGGTCGAGATCGCCGAGATCGATCATCTCGTTGGGGCTGTGCATGTAGCGGTTCGGCACGGACACGAGACCGGTCGGAATACCCCGCAGCGTGGTGTGGATGGTATCGGCATCGGTGCCGGTGTCTCGGGGCGCCGCGGCGACGGCGTGCGGGATGTCCTCCGCCTCGGCGGTCTCGACGAGCAGGTCGAACACCAACGGGTTGACGGCCGATCCACGTGACAGCACCGGTCCCCCGCCCAGTGTGACGTCGCCATGCTCCTTCTTTTCGACACTGGGATGGTCGGTCGCGTGGATCACGTCAACCACGACCGCGACATGCGGTTCGAGCCCCGTGGCACTCGTTCGGGCGCCGCCCCCAGTGAATGCAATCTCTTCCTGGGTGGTCGCGACGGCGTACACGCAGCTCTTGGGCGGCCGGCGCGCCAGCAGCCGCAGGGCTTCGAGCACCACGAAGGCCCCGATGCGGTTGTCGATGCTGCGTGAAGCCAATCGTCGGTTCGGCAGTTCCACGGCGGGTGCCGCGAGCACCGCAGGGTCGCCGATGCGGATGCGCTTGAGCGCGTCGGTCTTGCTCTTGGCACCGATGTCGATCCAGAGGTCAGTGGGTTTGCTGACCTTGTCGCGCTCCTCCGTCTTCATGAGGTGAATCGCGCGCTTCCCGATCAACCCGTCCACCGTCCCGTTGCGAGACAGAATCCGCACCCGTTGGCCCACCAGGACCTGCGGATCCCATCCCCCGATCGTCGAGAAGTAGAGGTAGCCGTCGTCATCGACGTGGACGACCATCAGCCCAATTTCGTCGATGTGTCCCGCAAACATCACGCGGACCGCACCGTCCGGATTGACCGCAGCGATGGAGTTCCCCGAGATGTCGGTCATGACCCGGTCGGCGAACGACTCGGCCTCCCGTCGCCACGCCCGTGCAGGTGCCGCTTCGAAGCCTGACGGGCCGGGACTGTCCAGCAGCTGTTTGAGAAACTCGAGGGATTGCTTTCTCATGGTTTGGACAACGCGTCGAGAGTGGTGATCAGAAGCTCGTAGAACCGTCCTACCGACTCGATATGGACCCGCTCGTCCGGGGAGTGGGGGTGCTCGATCTGTGGGCCGAACGAGATCATGTCCATCCCCGGGACCTTTTCCCCGATGATGCCGCACTCGAGACCGGCATGGATTGCCTTGACCTCCGGTTCCGAGCCGTGCTGCTCGGTGTGGACGCGCTTCAGGACGGCCAGGAGATGCGAGTCGAGGTTGGGCGCCCATCCGGGATACCCGTTGCCTTCCTCCACGCTGGCCCCAGCCAGCTCTCCCAAAGCGCGAATGCGCTGCCGGACAGCGCGGAGCGCCGAACTCACCGATGAGCGGCTACTCATGCCGATCACCAGCGAGCCATCCCTCTGGACGACCGTTGCCAGATTGGTGCTGGTCTCCACCAGTCCCTCGATGTCTCGGCTCATGCACAGCACGCCGTGTGGCAGGCTGGTGAGGAGTCTGAGCACCGCGTCCGTCGAGGCGTCGTCCCACCTGGACCGCGGCAGCTCTACGTCGCCGATGTCGAAGCCGATACCGGGGTCCGCGACGCGGTACTCCGTCTGAATGGCTGCAACCTCGCGCCTCATGACCTCGTCGAATGTGGCGCGATCGGCGGAGTCGAGGGTCACCGTCGCCACCGCCTCACGCGGGATCGCGTTGTGCTTGTTGCCACCCTCCAGTCGCGTGAGGCCGAACTGGACGTCTTGCCGGGCGGCGAAGAGCGCCCGGGCGAGCAGCTGCACGGCGTTTCCGCGCTGCAGGATGATGTCGATGCCCGAATGTCCCCCTTTGAGGCCGTGGAGCTTCACCTCCACGGCCGCACTCCCGCGACGAGACTTGACCGCGGTCAACGGGAGTCGGACTGTGCTGTCCGCTCCTCCTGCACAGCCCACGTAGAGCGCGCCCTCCTCTTCGGAATCCAGGTTGAGCAGTTGACGGCCTTCGAGGAGGCGGCCGTCGAGATCGGATGCTCCGGTGAGCCCCGTCTCCTCGTCGACGGTGAACAGCAGCTCCAGCGGGCCGTGGGCGACATCGTCGGCTTCCATGATCGCCAACATTGCGGCCACACCGATCCCGTTATCCGAGCCGAGCGTCGTTCCCGAGGCGGTCAGGTACGCTCCGTCACGTTTGGGTGTGATGGGGTCCTTCGAGAAGTCGTGGGCGACGCCCGAGTTCTTCTCGTTCACCATGTCCAGGTGGCTCTGCAAGATCGTGATGGGTGCCGAGGTCCTGCCGGCGGTGGCGGGTTTACGGATGACGACGTTCCCCGTGGCGTCCGTCCGGACCATCAACCCCTTCGCCTTCGCGACGTCGATCACGTAGTCCCGGATCCTCTCCTCGTCCTTGGATCCACGGGGGATGGTCAGGATGCGATCAAAATGCTTCCAGAGCGCGGTCGGCTCGAGTGTGGCGACAAAGGTCATCGGGGCTCCTCCTTGCCGCCCAAACTAGCGAGGCGGACCGATGCGCACGAGGTCCGCAACGGACGTTTGACAGTCCTTCGCCCGCGCAGCTAGAATCCGCGCATCCTTCACGCCACCCTCAGGGGCATTCATGGACAAGAAACCGTTCGTACCGTTCGTCCCGGCGTCGACGACCATGCCGGAGATGACGTTCAAGGCCATCTTCCTGGGCGCGCTCATGGCCGTGGCGCTCGGGGCGGCGAACGCCTACGTCGGCATGCGTGCCGGCCTCACCGTGGCCGCCACGTTCCCGGCAGCCGTCGTGGCCATGGCGGTGCTGCGTGGGTTCCGGGGTACCATCCTCGAAGAGAACATGGCGCGGACCACGGCCTCGGTGGGTGAAGCCCTCGTGGCCGGCGCCATCTTCACGATCCCGGCC
>JABAOD010004402.1_pt2 | contig 13357 bp, 12 predicted proteins | sample 7062151 | NCBI WGS metagenome assembly JABAOD01 (sample SAMN14538626, study PRJNA623070) | marine sediment metagenome | biome: marine biome [ENVO:00000428]; feature: marine pelagic biome [ENVO:01000023]; material: deep marine sediment [ENVO:00002113] | place: India: Gulf of Khambhat ...
GGACAAGATGGTCGAGCTGTTGGGTGAGGACGGCGACCCGCTGTTCGAGCGACCTCGGTACCATCGGATGTTGCGGCAGGCACACGACGCGAACGTGATCGAGCTGGCAAAGACCGAAGGCGATGGCTACGACCTTCGGCTCACTCCTGAAGCGGTCGCAGGTGCTGAGGCGCAGGACGGATCGTCGGCGGACGTGTCGCCCGAGGATGCGCCCGATGACCAGCCGGCCGAGAAGGCTGCGCGCTCGCGCCGCGCCAGCACCCGCAAGTCCACACGTGGGAGAGGCCGTCGGGCCAAGGGTGATGCTACGCCGACGTCCCAGAGTGACAAGGCGGCAGTCGAGCCGAAAGCCGCTGCACCCGAAAAGGACACCGCGGCGTCGGCGCCCGCGCCGAGGAAGCGGAATCCGCGGTTTCGTCGTGGTTCACGTGGTGGTGGCTCGGGCCCTCAGCGGGCAGCGCCCGCCGGCGATACTGAGCGGGCTCGGCCCACGAACCGGACCTCGGCCCCGTTACCGGAAGCACGACGCGCCACTCCCGGCGCGCCGTCCATCGGTCCTCGCGTCGGCAGTCAGCGGGGGATGCCCGGATCGCAGCCCGCGTCCTCCGGGAGCTCGCCGGACTCCGGCGCAGCGAAAGGCGACGATGCTGGGTCTCGGTCCTCGGCCGCTGAGCAACCGGAGACCAGCGCACCGGCGCCCCAGCCGGAACCGACACCAGCTCCCGCTCCCAAGGGCGGTGTGGCCGACGAGGACAGCCTGTTGCGTCGCATGTCGGCGGCGCTGCAGCGGGTGATGAAAGGGCCGGACGCCGAGTGACTGCGAGGGGGTCACCCCTCGGTCCGTCGTTCTTCGCGCGCGACACGGCCCGTGTCGCGCGCGATTTGTTAGGGTGCGTCCTCGAGAGCGCTATCGACGGACGGGTCGTCGCGGGGCGTATCGTGGAAGTGGAGGCCTATGTCGGAAGCCATGACCCCGCCGATCACGGATACCGCAATCGGCGGACCCGCCGCAATCGATCGTTGTTCGGCGTGCCCGGAACGATCTACGTGTTCCGCAGCTACGGTGTGCACTGGTGCGCGAACGCCGTGACCGAGCGCGCGGGTGTCCCGACCGCCGTGCTGCTGCGCGCGCTGGAACCGGTCGAGGGGATCGACATCATGATGGAGCGGCGCGGCATGACGGATGCCCGGCTCCTGTGTTCGGGCCCGGGACGCCTGTGTCAGGCCCTGGGTATCACCGGAGCGCACGACGGCGTCTCGTTGGTGGATGGCCCGCTGCGCGTCCTGCCCCGCCGATCGCGCGTGCGGCACCGCATCCTTACGGGGCCCCGCGTCGGCATCTCGCAGGCCAAGGACTGGCCGCTGCGGTTCTGTTTGCCGGAGCGGCGTTGGCTCTCGAGGCCGACACTCCCTGCCCTCGAGGGTGGGTCGGCTAGGAGGGACCGCTCAGCAGCAGCGCATTGAACAGCAGTTTGAACGTGCCGTGGGTCTGCCCCCGGTGCTGCGGGCGGAAGCCGAACAGGATCGCCCGACCATCCCCTACCTTTACGTCCACGAGCGCCGCCTTGTGGGCGAGCTGCTCCTGGTTCAACGCATACCCCGAGCGGAGCGGCGCATCGGCAAACCGCGCCAGCACCTCGGCGGGCGCCGACGCCTCGAACGCAGCACCATTGGCGAAATACACGAAGGCAGTCGAATCCATGCCAGACGTGAGCGGTGTGCCGGGCCGAACCTCGACGGCGAATACCGAGCCCGGAGCGTAGAAGTCCTCGGCATCGGGCATGCCGCGTCGCTGGCCCAATCCGTTCCGTACGGGCAAGCCGAGGTGCTCGATGGCGAAGTCGCTCGATCCGTCGAGCGTGACCAATGTGCCTCCGCCGCGCACGAACTCGACCATGGCGGCTACGCCCGATTCACCGATTCCCCCGGCGTAGGGCGCGGGAACGATCGACTCCGGATAGCCGCGGACGATGGCATTCGCACTCACGTCGGGGAGCAGCAGCACGTCGAGCCGCCTGTCGAGTCGGCCGGCGCGGACCATGGAGTCGGTGACCGTCACGTATGGAATACCGTGCTGCTCGAGCACCCATCGTGTCCACCCTTCGTCCATACTCGCGACCCACGGCTTATAGAGGCCGATTCGCGGCAGACGCGCGATCGTACCCTCCGCAGCGCGCAGGCCCCGTGTCCCCCACGCGTCGAACCCGTAGGCCGCGGTGTGCTCTCTCACGAGCTCCGCGAGACGCTCCTGGCGTCCCGCCGGCGCGAGCACGACCGACCCCGCCGGCACCGTCGTGCCGTTCACCTCGATGGGTGTCGCCGACACCCACACCCGCGCTCCCAAGCGCAAGGCCTCGACGATGGTACGGCTCTCCGCCGCCGCCCGGTTGGTGAGCACCCACTGTGGTCCGGAGCCGATCACCGAGCCGGGTCGCGGCTCCACCGTGCGGACCAGCTCGCTGCGAACCTCGAACGGCTGCGCGACGGTGCGCACATCGAGGCCCAGTTGCATGGGCAGCGTCCAGCCGGCGACATCGTAGGGGGTCTCCGGCGGACCGCCCGGGTATTGGCGGCGGTCCGGGTAGGATTGCAGCTCCAGCAGATCCTTGACGTGGGCGCGGAACGGCTGGGCCATGGGAATGACGAGCGTGCCCGCGGGATGGCGATCGCCGTCCGCGGTGAACGGCTCCGTCGCCCGCCGAATCTCGATCCCCGCACCGAGGAGGGCCTGAAGCAGGGCGGCTTCGGCGCCCCGGTCGCGCTGGTCCGGCGGCAGAAGGAACGCGTAGGGGTTCCCGGCCTCGCCGGCGGCGATGGCCCGCCGGCCGAGGGTAACGAACCGCCGGACGAAACGCTCACGCTGTGCGGCCACGAGTTGCAGCAGGCCGTCGGCGGCGAGCAACTCGTACTCGATGATGTCCCCGAGGCGCCACCAGCCACCCTCCCACGGCCCCGGGTAGTTCACGCCCGGTTCGCTGCGCCGCAGGGCCTCCGGGGATTGAAAGATGGGTGAGGCCAGGCGAGCGCTCGCGGCTTCCGACAGGATGCCGATCATGTTGTGCCGGGCCGGGACCGTACGGAACCCGCCGTGCCACCACAGATCGAACCGCGTCTGATGCGCCACACCGGTCTTGCCCGCGTCGTACACGGACGCGGCCATGGCCGTCCCCACGAGGTTGATCGCTTCGACGACGATCGGGTCGAGGTTCGGATTGACCGGATCACTGAATGGTGGCAGGAAGAGCCTGGGGCCGCTGTTCCCCATCTGATGCACGTCCCACACCACCTCCGGGAACCACTCTCGATACAGGACTCGGGCGATGGCCTGGCTCTCGACCTGCGTCAGCATGAACCAGTCACGATTGTTGTCGTGCCCGACGTACGGATGGTACAGCCAGGGAAGCGGTCCTGCCTCGAATCGGCTGCCTTTGTGCTGGCGATACCACGCCACGACCGTGTCCAACCCATCGGGATTGGCCGACGGAGTCATCAGGACGATGACGTTCTCGAGCACCTGTCGATATCGCGGGTCGGTTACGAGGCGGTGCGCGAGCTGCATCGAGAACTGGCTGGAAGCGACCTCCGTGGAGTGGATGTTGTTGTTGATGAACACGACGGAAGGCATCGAGCGAACCAGCGAATCCTCGAGTGCCGAGCGCAGGCGTCGCGGATCGGCAAGCAGCGCTCGTTGCTGACGAATGACCTCGAGGTTGCCCTGATGCCTAGGTGCCGTGATGGTCGCCATGAGCAACGGCTTGCCGAGCGTGGTACGTCCGATCGTGTCGAGCCGCACAGCCTCCGATCGGCGTGCGAGTGCGGTGAAATAGGCGCCGATTTGCGACCAGTCCGCCAGCACCGAGTCGGCACCGATCTCGAGGCCCAGCACCGTTCGGGGATCGGGGACGGCGACGTCCTGCGCGACCAGCGAGCCGGCCGGGGTGGCGAGTGCGAATAGCGTGAGTCCCGCGCCACCGATGAGGCATCGGATGCAGCGCATCGATCGCAAACGGTACGGCATGTCGGTCTCCCCGTTGGTGTGCTGAAACCTCACACGATGCTCCGGACGAAGCCACCGTCGACGGCGAGGGCGACACCCGTGATGTATCCCGCCGCCTCCGACGCAAGGAAGGCCACGGTGGCGGCCAGCTCGGTCGGTTCGCCGATCCGCCGCATGGGGATGGTCGCCACGAGGCCCTCGGTGACCCGCTCCACGGACGTCCCTTGCGCCTCGGCCCGGCGGCGAAACAGCTCCACCGAGCGCTCGGTGCGCATGTAGCCCGGGCACACCGCGTTGACGGTCACCCCGTCCGCTGCCACCTCGTCGGCGAGTGCCTTGGCGAACCCCAACACCCCGGCGCGCGCGGTGGTGGACAGGATGAGGTCACCCAGGGGCTGTTTGGCCGCGACGCTCGTGAGGCAGATGACCCGGCCCCACCGACGCTGTCGCATCGCCGGCACGACGGCTCGGCACAGATTGACCGTCGACAAGAGGTTCAATTCCAGCGCGGCCTGCCAGCTCCCGGCGGGTGCGGCCGCGAACGCCGTGGCGGGTGGCCCGCCGGCGTTGCACAGCAGAATGTCGATGGGGCCGAGCGAGGCGGCCACCGAGGCCGCCAGGTTCGTGACCTGCCGGGCATCGCTCACGTCGGCCTGAAATCCGTGGACCGGTCCGGCGCCGTCCTTCGCCACGGCGTCTACGGCACGATCCAGTCGCGATCGATCACGGCCGTTCATCGCCACGGCGCATCCCTCGCTCACCAGGCCCCGGGCGATCGCGAGGCCGAGTCCGGATGACGATCCACAGACCAGCGCCACTCGGCCGTCGAGGTTCAGATTCATGTTCCCCTCGTGTGTGCGGGGGACAGTGGTGTTCGAGACGAGTTCGTCCGTCGGAGCGTGGCGGGGAATGTGCGAACGGCACCGTGTTGCAGCAAGGCCCGGTGTCCGAGCCGTTGCGTTTCCGCGCACCCCGCGGCCACCTTTGGAACACTTGGACGCTTCGGGGTAGACCTAGCGCATGACTGTGAGCCGACGTGAGTTCGTCAAGGCCTCGTCGCTGGCGGTGGCAGCCCTTGCCACGCCGACGGGGTCCGGTGCGCTTGCCCGGGACGTGGTGCCGTCTCAGCAGGGTGGTGATGTCCCGCCTCGCCAGCTCTGCATGCTGGCCCTCGATGCGGCGCGATCGGCCGGTGCCTCGTACGCGGATGTGCGCGTGGTCGGCCTCCGCCGCCAGACGGTTCGCACCCGCGAGGAGCGTGTCAGCGGGGTCGAGGAATCTGAGAGCCTCGGGATCGGCGTGCGGGTGCTGGTCGACGGCGCCTGGGGCTTCTCCGCGAGCCACCGGTTGGCCCGCTCAGAAGCGATGGTCGTGGCGCGCGCCGCCGTCGCGCAAGCACGCGTGAATGCGAGGCTCGGCGGGTCTGGCGTCGAGCTGGCACCGGTCGAGGCGTACCCGGATGGCGAGTGGCGGAGCCCGATCGAGATCGATCCGTTCGAGGTGCCGGTCGATGACAAGATCGCCCTGCTCCTCGAGGCGAATGCCGAGGCGCTTCGCGTCGACCGGGTGCGGTTCGTGAACTCCGCCATTCGGGTCGAGCGGGTCCAGACCACGTTCGGCTCAACCGCCGGAAGCCTGCTCCAGCAGACCGTCTACCGGACCTATCCCACGATGACGGTCACGGCGGTGGCCCCGGACCGTTCGGGATTCGAGAGCCGCTCCTCCGGGGAGGTAGCCCCGATGGGACTCGGCTACGAATACGTCGAGCATGCCGATCTCAAAGGGCGTGCGGGCGCGTGGGCCGAAGAGGCGGCGGCCAAGCTCACGGCACCGTCGATCGAGCCCGGTGAGTACGATCTGGTGCTCCATCCCAGCCACTTGTTCCTCACGATTCACGAGAGCATCGGGCACGCCACCGAACTGGATCGGGCCATGGGGTATGAGGCGGGCTTCGCCGGCACCACCTTCCTGGCGCCACCGCGAGCCGTGCTCGGCACGTTTCAGTTTGGTCCGGAGTTCATGAACGTCCAGGGTGATCGCACGCAGCGCGGCGGTCTGGCCACGGTGGGCTGGGACGACGAAGGCGTCGCGGCCGACAGCTGGCCGATCGTCAGGGACGGTGTGTTCGTGGACTACCAGACCACCCGTGAGCAGGCCGGGTGGATTGCCGAGTTCACCGGCAACGACCGGTCACACGGTTGCGCCCATGCCGAGTCATGGCGGTACGCACCGTTCCAGCGAATGCCGAACATCTCGCTACTCCCCGGGGAGGAAGGGCACGGGCTCGACGACCTCATCGCCGCAACGGACCGCGGCATCCTGATCAAGGGACGCGGCTCGTACAGCATCGACCAGCAGCGGTACAACTTCCAGTTCGGTGGACAGGTGTTCCACGAGATCCGGGGCGGCAAGCTCGTGGGCATGGTCAAGGATGTGGCGTATCAGAGCCGTACGCCCGATTTCTGGAACTCACTGGACATGTTGGGTGGGCCACGGACGTACGAGTTGGGTGGCACGCTGGGTGACGGCAAGGGGCAGCCGCCGCAGTCCAATGCGGTGAGCCATGGCTGTCCGGTCGCCAGGTTCCGCGGTGTGCGCGTGATCAACACGGCGGCCGCATGACGGCTCCGATGGTGGAACTCCTGACCGAGGCACAGGCGCGCCGGCTCTGCGAGCGGGCGCTGCAGCGCATCGCCGCCGACGCCTCCGAGGTCCGGGTATCGGCGACGATGACCGGCCATACCCGGGCGGCGCTGAACCGGATCACGACCGGCGGGGATGCCTCCGATGTGTCCGTGACGCTGTCGGCGTGGCTGGGTACGCGTGGGGCCTCGGTCGTCACCAACCGAACCGACGATCAGGGGCTTACCACCGCCGCCGAGCAGGTCGTGGCCCTTGCGGGGGTGGCCCCCGAGGATCCCGAGTACCTGGCGCCGCCCGACGGCCAGTCTTACGCTGCCGTGGAGGCGTTTTTCCCGTTGACGGCGGAGCTCGATGCGGGGATGCGTGCCGATGCGACGGTGGCGATGGTGAATGAGGCCAAGCAGGCGGATCTCGTCGGATCGAGCTATCTGTCCCAGGAGTCGAGCGCTCGGGCCATCGCGAACTCCTCGGGGCTCTTTGCCTACCACCGATCGACTGCCGCCGCCGTCTCGACTACGGTGCGGACACCCGACGGCCGCGGATCCGGATGGGCCGGAGCGACGCACAACGATTGGGCGCGAGTGGGCCCGGCGCAGCGGCTCGCGCGGGTCGCGGCCGACAAGGCGCGTGCCAGCGCCACTTCAGGGGCTATCGAGCCCGGCACGTACACGGTGGTCCTCGAGCCGACCGCGGTTGCCGACCTCGTCCGCCTGCTGCCACAAGGGTTGGATGCGCGGGCTGCCGACGAGGGGCGCTCGCCGTTTGCGAAGCCCGGTGGCGGTACCAAGGTCGGCGAGCGCGTCGTGAACCCGCTCGTGACCATTTTCTCCGATGCGACCGACCCTGACCTCCTGGCCACCCCGTTCACGGAGGATGGATCCGCCATTCCGCGCACGACGTGGATCGAGCGTGGCGTGCTCCGAAGTCTCGCAACCACCCGGTATTGGGCGAACCGGCAGGCACGCCCGTCCACACCGATGGGTGGCGGACTGAAGATGGTCGGAGGTGAGGCATCGCTGGATCAGCTGATTGCGGGGGTGGCGCGCGGTCTCCTCATCACACGCTTCTGGTACGTGCGCTCGGTCGATGCCCGCACGCTGCACTACACCGGACTCACGCGCGACGGGACGTTCCTGATCGAGGGTGGGCGAATCACCGGGGCGGTGCCCAATCTGCGGTTCAATGAGAGTGTGCTCGGGATGCTGGATCGGGTCACGGCCCTCGGGGTCACCGGACGGACCCTGCCCTCGGGAGCGGGCGATCCCGGTGTTTCGATTGCAGTCCCCCCGCTCGTGGTCGACGGCTTCCGCTTTACGTCGGTGTCGGACGCGATCTAGCGGGTGCGGCCCTCAGGGCTTGATCGCGACGAAGCCGCGTGATGCGTGGTCGTGGATGCGGTCGAAGCGCCAGCCGGCATAGTGTGACTTGACGATCTCGGGCGCGAACGTGATGACGCCCTGCGTGTTGTCCGACGTCAGCAGGTGGTGCACGCCGCCCGGCCGAGTCCGGTCCATCAGCGCCTGAAAGAACTGCTCCCGCTCGGCGGCGCCCAGCCCGGCGAGCGTCCCCGGGTCGAGCACCACCAGTGACGGTGCCACTTCCGGAAACCACATTCCCAGACTCACCACATACGCCTGAATCCTCGTTCCCAACGCCTCCGCGGCCGCCCGGGTTTCGAAAGCTTCGACCTGCGCGACCTGCGGCCCGATGAACACGACCGACCACTGGTGGGCGGCGAGGTAGAGGCACGCCGATTGCGCGCCGGTCCCGACGGCAAGGGCCTCTCCGCCCGGCTCGAGGTTCGAAGCGAGCGCCACGAGGGGGGAGTGTGGATCGATGCCCCAGTGAGTGGGTTCCTGCTGCGCGCGCCGCAACCTGAGATGCCGGGACCGCCATCGGCGGTAGCTCGGCAGGTTCAGCCGCCGCATGATCAGGCGATCCACGTGCTCCAGGACCAGCACCTCGGTCATCACCAACTGGTCTTCGGTCCCGGCATCGAGCTCGCGCACCGCGTCGTCGGCGATGCTCATCAGCTCCCGACGAGTGAGTTGCTGCTTGAACTCCTCGATCCGTTCGAGGATGAACTCGCTGTACTCCTGTCGGAGCGACCGCGGCCGACGGTCGCGTCGAGGCTGAGGTTGCGGTGAGGTCAGCACGGCTCGACGTGGACGATGACCTCGTGGAATCCGAGGTCGTCCCGAAGTCGACGCTCGACATCGTCGGCCAGCTTGTGTGCCGCCTCGACGGTTGCCGTGCCATCGACGGCGATCGTCAACTCGACGAAGCGACGCTCCCGCACCCCCCGTGACCGGATGTCGTAGGCGCGGACGACGCCACCCACGTGCTCGGCAGCATCCTGGATCTCGTGCGGCTCCGTGACGAGCTGATCGACCAGCACCGGGACCGAACGGGCGACGATTCGGTACGCCAGCACGACGATGACCGCGGCGATGATCAACGCCATGATCGGATCGACGTAGGCGTACCCGTAGCGACCGGCAAGCACGCCGACCAGCACACCGATCGTGATGAACACGTCGGCACGGGTATGGGCAGCGTCGGCCAGCAGGATATCGCTCTTGAGTTCACGTCCACGTCGGGTTTCGTAGACCGTCACGACCGTGTTCACGACGAGCGTGCTGACCAGCAGGCCGAGTTCCCCGGCCGTGATGTCGATGGTCATGCCGCCGGCTAGCAACCGGGTGAACGCCTGTTGCACCAACTCGAATCCCGTGATCGACAGAAACACCACGATCGCCAGGGCGCCCAGGGTCTCGAACTTCTCGTGTCCGTACGGGTGGTCTTCGTCAGGCTCGCGCGCGGCGACCCGGATGACGGCGAGGGCCAGCACGTTGTTGAACGCATCGACGGAGGAATGCACGGCATCGCCGAGCACGCCGAGGGAGCCCGTGCGGAGCCCGATGACGAACTTGGCCCCCACGACGCCCAGGTTTGCGATGAGGAGGCCGATGAGAACGCGGCGGACTTGTGCGGTTCGGCTGGATCGCGCCAAGTGCGGCGGCGGCATGAGGTGCAACCTCGCTCGGCGCAACTTCGATTGTCAACGGCCGGCGGCTTGGCCGCCCGCCCCGGCCGCGCGTCACGACCCGGATGGTCAGTCGACCCGCACCAATGCACCTTTGAGGTAACTGCTCTCGGGGACCGTCAGCACCTCCGGATGGTCGTCGCTCTGTCCCACCAGCTGCTCCAGCACGATGCGTCGCCCGCAATCGGCGGCCGCCGCCGCGAGCATCTGGAGGAAACGGGCTCGACTCACGTGGAACGAGCACGAGCACGTGAGCAGCCGGCCCCCGGGCGCGAGCATGCGAAGCGCTCGAAGGTTGATCTCCTTGTAGCCGCGTAGCGCCGCCGGCACCGCCTGGCGGGTCTTGGCGAACGCGGGCGGATCCAGCACGATCGTGTCGAACCGCGCCCCGTCGGCCTCGAGCGATCGCAGGGCGTCGAATGCATTGGCTTCCATCCACTCGATCGGACCGCCGGTGTTGAGAGCGGCGTTGGTCCGAGCCACGTCCAGCGCGGGCCCGCTCGAATCGATCGCGAGCACCGAGTCGGCGCGCTGCGCCATGTGGACGGCGAACAGGCCCTGATACGTGAACACGTCCAGGGCGCGACCTCGAGCCACGCGACCCATCAGTTGGTGGTTCGCACGCTGATCCAGGAACGCCCCCGTCTTCTGCCCCTCCCGGGGCAACGCCCAGTATCGCACCGGGCCGACTCGTACTTCGATCCTCTCGGGAACCGATCCATCGACGGTTTCGATCGCGAGTGGCAGTCCCTCATGGCGCCGTATCGACGCGTCGTTGCGCAGCAGGATGCCCGCCGGCCGGAGGGTGGTCCTGATGGCACCAAGCACGTCGGATCGCACGGCCTCGATCCCGGCGGTGAGCAATTGTGCGACGACGTAGTCGCCGTAGCGATCGACAACCAGGGCGGGTAGACCGTCGCCCTCTGCATGCACCAGCCGGTATGCCGTGGCGTCTGCCGCGAGGTGCGCTCTCCGGGCGACAGCCTGGGCGACGTGCTCCGCCCACCACGCCTCGTCGATCGCGACATCGTCGGTCGTGAGCAGCCGGAGGCGAATTTCCGACTGCGGACTCCACAGGGCACGGCCCAGCCGGCGCCCCCTGGCGTCCACGACCCGCACCGGCCCCGCCGGGATGTCGCGATCATCGGTGTCCGACCGGTACACCCACGGATGGCCACCGCGGAGCCGGCGGGCACCGCGATGCGACACAACGACGGATGGAATCATCGGAACGTCGCCTCCCTAGGCAGCCCGGCGGTTCGAACGCGGGTATCTTGTGGGCAGTCGAGGGCGGGAAACAAGGAGGCCGGTGTGCAATCGGAGTTGCGGTTGCTCGTCATCGTCGGACCACCGGTGGTGGACCTGGCGGATGTCGTCGATGCGTGCCGCGCTGCGGCTGCCGGTGGAGCCACGGCGGTGCAGCTCAGGGCCAAGGACGTCCCGGCAGGCGAGCTCACCGCGAGCGCACGGCTCCTGTGTGCGGCGGTGCCGATCCCGGTCTGGATCAACGATCGCGCCGACGTAGCGCTCCTGGCGGGAGCGCGCGGTGTGCACGTGGGAGCCGACGACCTGTCTCCCGCCGCCGTGCGCGAATTCGCGGGTGATGCGCTCAGGGTGGGCATCTCAGTCGGCGATCGTTCCGAGGCCGAGCTCGCGCTCGCCTCCCCGGTCGACTACTGGAGTGTGGGCTCGATCTATCGCACGGGCACGAAGCCGGATGCCGGCGCGCCGATCGGGCCGGAGGGCTTCCGATCGATCGCCGCCCTGGCACCGGCCGGGATGCCGGTCATCGCGATCGGCGGCATCTCCGCGGCAAACGTGGCCGACGTCTTGGCGGCCGGCGCGTGCGGGGTGGCGGTCAGCAGCGCGGTGTTCGGTGCGCCGAACGTGCGCGCTGCGGCGCGTCGGCTTCGCGAGATCATCGACGCGTCCCTCCGGTAGACTCGCGGCGGGCCGGCGTGGAGCCCCGGACCTCACGGATGGCGCGGAGGTGTTCGGCATAGGTGCGTGAGAAGATGTGCTTGCCATCGGGTCGCGCCACGAAGTAGAGGAACTGGGAGCGGGCGGGATACAACGCCGCCTGGAGACTCGCCGTCGAGGGTGACCCGATCGGGCCGGGCGGCAACCCGTCGATCACATACGTATTGTACGGCGACCGCGTCTGGTAGTCCCGCTCGAACAGGCGCCGGCGGCGCCCCAGCGCGTAGATCACGGTGGGGTCCGCCTGGAGTCGCATGCCGAGCGCCAGGCGATTGTGGTACACCGATGCCACGTACCGTCGGTCGGGCCCGTAGCGCACTTCCCCCTCGATGATGCTCGCCAGGGTCACCAACTCGCCACGCGACAGCCCCAGCGTGTCGAGACGGGCGTCCCACGTCGGCGTCCAGCGTCGCCAGAACTCGGTTGCCATTTGGCGCACCACGTCACGGGCGCGCGCGCCGATCGGTACGAGGTAGGAACTGGGAAACAGATACCCTTCCAGGGTCGCACCGGGGACGCGCAGTGCGTCTCGCAGGGAGTCGTCGCGGGCCGCGACCAGGACGCTTTCGGCGGGGATACCGAGTTGTGCCTCGATGGCGGCGGCGATCTCGGTGAGCATGAGTCCCTCGGCGATGCTCAGCCGGCGTTCGGCCGGCCGGCCGGCGACGAGGATGCGGAGGACCGCATCCATCGAGCCGCCGCGCGGCACGTCGTACGTCCCTGCCTGCACCGCGCGACCCTGCCCCTTGAGCGTCGCATAGAAGCGGAACAGCGCTGCGGATTGCACGAGGTCCCGGGCGGCGAGCGATTCTGCCACCGCGCTGAGGGTGGCCCCGCGGGGCACGGAGAATTCCACGGTCCCCGTCGGTGGCGGCGCATCGGTGCAGGCGATCGCCACCACGAGCAGGCCCATCCCGAGTCTCGGGCTCATCGGCGCGACTCGAGGAAGCTCTGCAGCAGGATGGTCGCCGCCAGCTGGTCGATCTCCTGTTTGCGGCCCTTGAGGCCACCGCCCAAGTCTCGGATCGCGTCGAGCGCGCGCGCGGTCGTCATCCGCTCGTCCCGCAACACGACGGGCAGACCCGTGAGCTCGGCGACGCGGGTGGCAATGCCGCGGGCCTCGCGCGCTCGCCCGCCCTCCGTCCCATCCGGACGCAACGGCAACCCCACGACGATCCCCACGGGTCGGTGGGCCTCCAGGTGATCCTTGAGGCGCTTGAACGGAAAGCGACGCCCCATGCGGCGGGTCAGGGTCGCGAGAGGTTGGGCGACGGTCTGCAACGGGTCGGTGAGGGCGAGCCCGATCCGCTTGTCGCCGATATCGATCGCGAGCAGGCGACCAGCGGTGGGGAGGTCGTCGGGCGGGTGATTGGATCGCCCGTGGGACCCAGCGGTTGATTCCCCGACGCTCATCCCTCCTGCATGGTGGCGAAGAATTCCTTGTTCGTCTTGGTGCGCTTCATGCGCTCGAGCAGGAACTCGGTGGCCTCCACGGTCGGCATGTCCGCCAGGAAGTTGCGGAGCAGGTAGATCTTGTTCAGGGCGTTGGGCTCGAGCAGCAGTTCCTCTTTCCGCGTCGAGCTGCGCTGCACGTCGATGGCGGGATAGATCCGCCGGTCGGCGATGCGTCGATCGAGCACGAGCTCCATGTTGCCGGTGCCCTTGAACTCCTCGAAGATCACCTCGTCCAT
>JABAOD010010529.1_pt1 | contig 13348 bp, 12 predicted proteins | sample 7062151 | NCBI WGS metagenome assembly JABAOD01 (sample SAMN14538626, study PRJNA623070) | marine sediment metagenome | biome: marine biome [ENVO:00000428]; feature: marine pelagic biome [ENVO:01000023]; material: deep marine sediment [ENVO:00002113] | place: India: Gulf of Khambhat ...
TTCTCTTCATGTGCCGCCGCCTGCCAGCGCTGTGTCCAGCCATCCAGCTGGCGTTTCACGAATCCCTGTGGGCGTCCTAGATCCCCGAGGCCGGCGGCTGTGCGATCTACCTTATGAAAACTGGCCAACACATCGGCCACCATCTCGCCGATCCGACGCTTGAGCGCCGGATTATCGCTGATGGGCTGCGGAATTTGCTTGCGGATGACGATCCCATGGCGCCGTTCCATCACCTGAAAATCGGCACCGATGATGCTGTGGTCATCGCAAAAAAGATAGCTCCGCGGCGCCAGCGGGAACACGCGATAGAGCTTCGATAAAACACGATACTCGCGTTTCATGTCGTGCGAGCTCGGGGCAACGGGGCCAAGCGGCGGCCGGCGCAGGACGTATTCCGTCTCGCCGAAGCGAAGCAGATACGACAGGTTGGCATGGCCGCCACTGAACTGCCGCACCGACAGCGGCTCGTCTGCGACGGGCAGATGCGATCGCAGGTATGGCTCGAGCCGCTCAAGCTCGAGCTGCTCGTCTGCGCGTGGCGCTATGAGCTCGGGGTCGTTGAATACATCGCCCACGTTCGCACTCCGATAGCAAGCGTGCTCACGATTCGGTGCTTCCGCGCTTGCGCTTCTCCCAACCCAGCCTGGCGATTTTCTTGAGCTCCAGCTGCGCCACAGTGCGACGGTGAACCTCGTCCGGACCATCGGCGAACCGCAGACTGCGTGCGTGCGCCCACGCCTTGGCAAGCCCGAAGTCTTCGGATATTCCCGCGGCACCGTGCGCCTGAATCGCGCGATCGATGACCGTACAGGCCATGTTCGGCACCACGACCTTGATCATGGCAATCTCAGCGCGGGCCTGTTTGACGCCGACGGTATCGATCATAGCGGCCGTCTTCAGCACTAGTAGTCGGGCCTGCTCGATCTCCATGCGCGAGTTCGCAATCGCTTCCATGATCACACCGTGCTCAGCGAGCACTTTGCCGAAGGCGACGCGGCGTTTGACACGCGCGCACAGCGCCTCGAGCGAGCGCTCGGCGACGCCGATCAGGCGCATGCAGTGGTGAATACGCCCTGGTCCGAGCCGGCCCTGTGCAATTTCAAAGCCGCGTCCTTCCCCGAGCAGGATGTTGGTTGCCGGCACGCGGACATCGTCGAAGTCGATCTCCATGTGACCGCGTGGGGCATCGTCATAGCCGAACACCGACAGCGGACGTATGCGCTTGACACCGGGCGTGTCTATTGGCACCAGTATCATCGAGTGCTGGCGGTGGCGCTCAGCCTGCGGGTTGCTCTTGCCCATGAAGATGAGCAGTTCGCAGCGCGGGTCCCCGGCGCCTGAGGTCCACCACTTTCGCGCATTGATGACATATTCATCGCCATCGCGCACGATGGAGCCTTCGATATTCGTCGCATCCGACGAGGCCACTGCGGGCTCAGTCATCGCGAAGCCTGATCGGATCTCGCCGGCGAGCAGCGGCCCGAGCCAGCGTTTCTTCTGCGGCTCGCTGCCATAGCGCAACAACACTTCCATGTTGCCCGTGTCCGGGGCCGAGCAGTTGAACGCCTCCGGCCCGATCGGCGAGCGTCCCATGATCTCGCAAAGCGGCGCGTACTCCAGGTTGCTCAAACCGGGGCGGTGCTCGTCCGCCGGCAGGAACAGATTCCACAGCCCGGCCGCCCGCGCCTTGGCCTTGAGGTCCTCGATCACCGCCGGCACGTTCCAACGTGTGGGCGCCGCCTTGAGTTGCTCGTAATAGACCGTTTCACTCGGATAGACGTAGTCCGCCATGAACCCCGTTAGCCGGGCTTGCAAATCCTTGACCTTGTTAGAGTACGAGAAGTCCACGGTTTCTATTCCATTACGACACAATTTCACGTTGCACATCACGCGCACGGGCATAACTATCGAGCAGTTTTTTTGTACGCGTGAGTTGGCTCTCCAGCTCGCTGCTGCCGTTAAAGCTAACAATGACCAATAGCATTTCGGTAGTCTCTGGCGTAATCATGGCGCGTAGCGAGTCCGCTGTTGTGCTGCCGAACGGCCCAGCGGCATCGGCAAACACGGCCAGGCCTTCTATATTGAGCATTCCCTTACCGATCGCTTGGTAACTCTCGCCCTCTTTGCCACGGCGAAATTCGATTTCATCGCCCAGCTTGGCTAGGTCGTATGATGCGACCGATCGACACGATTCCAGTGAGACCAGGTTGTTAATGTCGACAACTGTGTTGACCTTGTAGAGCCCCTTGTCCTGAACGATGCGACGGAGCAACGCTTCGTTTGAACCACGATAGCGCGAGGGGTCCTTACCGAGCACCTTGTAGGCTGCGCGCAGGGCCTGAATCTCTTTAAATGTCGGTATCTGCTCGATAGGAATATTCATCAGCCGCGAGACGAGTTGGTCGATCTCACCCCACAGACCACGGTTGTGTTGGGTCACCGTCACGCACGCACGCATTACTCCCAGTGCGAGGTTGTTATTGGCGGCCTCCTGCAGTGGCCTGTCGATTCGAACGCGCGGATCCACAGCGATTCAAGCTTATCACGCTCTGCGGAAATGAGCGGTTCCATCGCGCTCGATCTGCTTTACAAGATCGACTTCCCAGGCAAGATAATCATGCATGGCCTCCTCAACGCCGGTGTCGCGATCATAGGGGCGCAAGTAAACGTCGTCGGGGGGACTCGCCATGTGCTCGAAGCCATCGGCCAGCGGCAGGCCCGCCGCCGCCCAGGCGCTGTTGCCGCCGGCCAGCACTTTCACGGGTACGTTGACCATGGCCGCCACCTCTTCGGCCGCAAGGTGCGCCAGCACGCCATCCTCCGAAGTTAGCACCAACAGCGCTGCCGGTGGCAGCTTGCTGATAGCATCCTCGAGCCGGGAACGCAAAGCAAACCAGGCGCCGGGGATATGGTGGCGACGGTAATAGCGACTATCCGATAGGTCGACCACATTCGCCCCACCCGCACTAATTTGAATCAGCGCATGCGGGGCGATCTCCTCCGCCTTGGTCTCAGCGAAGCCGAGGACCGGTGTCCGACGCGGACCTTTTTCGAGTGTGATACCGTCCAAAGCGTTCTCCAACACAACGACCTCTGGCCAACCCATTTGATTCAACCAGGATGCGGTCATCGTCGCCCGCACACCGGTGTCGTCGATCAGCACGATGCGCGATTTGAGGGTACCGATATAGCGATCGGTAGCCTGCACCAGTTGACCGCCAGGCGCCGAGATCGAACCCGGCAGATGGCCCGCCTCGTACTCATCAGGGTTGCGCACGTCGAGCAAGTAGAGCGAACGTTGCTCGCGTTCGCGCAGCCAATGCTCGAATATCTTGCGATCTATGGTTCTGACGCCAAAGCGTCTGCCGACATCCGCAGCGGCGGCCCGTGCCTTGCGTAACCCCTCAGGCGACACTGGCGGTGCCCAGCGTTCCATACCATGCTCGAGCTCGTAACCGGCGAGGTGCCAGCCCATGGTACCGTTGCGCAGCGCCATGACACGATTCGGTATGCCGGCGTTAATCAACGACTGCGCGCCAATGATACTGCGCGTGCGCCCGGCGCAGTTCACCACGACGAGAGCGTCTAATGACGGAGCGAGATCGTGTACGCGGTAGACCAGCTCGCCCCCGGGCACACAAATACCGCCTGGGATGTTCATGGCCTCGTATTCTTCTATCGGTCGGCTATCGAGAATCACGAGCTGCTCGCCGGCATCGAGCTTGACCTTCAGCTCCTCGGCCGAAAGCGAGGGTGTGCCATACTCATGCTCGACGAACTCGCCGAAGGCCTTGCTCGGCACATTGACGCCGCTGAAGATCTCATAGCCGGCCCCGGCCCAGGCCTTGGTCCCGCCTTCGAGTATGGACACCTGGCTGTAGCCCAACTGCCCGAGTCGTGCGGCCGCTCTTTCTGAAAACCCTTCGCCGCCGTCGCACAGCGCCAAACGCACGGAGCGCCTGGGAACGAGATCGGCAATACGCAGCTCGAGCCGGCTCAACGGCAGTGGGCAAGCGTACAAGAGGTGACCCTGGCCGAAGATTCCCGCTTCGCGCACATCGAGCAGAGCGAGCTCCTCGTCGTCGAGCAACATGTCCCGCAGGGCACGAGCGCTGACCTTCTTACTCACTTGCGAATCCCTCGGCTCGCTGGAAAGACCTTGCACGTACCCGCCTCCATGTCGAACTCGATGCGGTTAGGCAAGTGCTCCACACTCATGCCATACATATGGAGATGCCGTGTCGGTGTCGGGCTCACGACATGAATGCTGTGAATATCGTTTGGCAGGAAGGCAACGCCATCGCCGGCCCGCAAGACGACCCGGCGCACTTCACGGATCTCACCCTTGCCCGGTACCGAACCGTCATCCACGCGCTCATAAACGCGGTTCTCTTCCTCGCCGTCAATGCCAGCAATAGCGGCCCACGTCGTGTGATTATGCGGCGGGCTCGCCCGTCCGGGCACACCGGTGGAGAGATAGAGCGCGAAGCGATGATCAGGGTCTTCGCTCAACAGATACATCAAGCTGCGCTCTTGCTCGCTTGGTGAGGGATAGTCGCTCTCCGGAAACAGGTCCTTGTGCCGAGCAAGCTCGATGAGCACCGTGCGGATTCGCTCCAGGGCTTCGCGCGTCACGCCGTGCTCACCCTCGATCTGGCGCACCTTGTTAACCGCCTCGGTCACTGCATGCGTGCGCGCCGCCGCGTTCGGACTCTGTTGTGCCTGGACCATCTTTCTTCTCCCTTGGCTGAACCCATTTTGTATAGAATCTCGCGTTCCGTTCGTGGACGCAACGCCTCGATGTCCTAGAAGCGTTAAGGCTGGACGTTGCGCCTTGCGGTCTGATAAAACGGCCGGGTGAATCGACTATTGGGATGCATCGGCGATGATTTTACGGGTTCGACTGATCTCGCCAATACTTTGGTGCGCCACGGCATGCGCAGCGTGCAACTCATCGGTACGCCGGCAGCCGCGAAGGACATCGACGCCGATGCGATCGTCATCGCCCTGAAGTCGCGCTCCATTGTGGCAGATGAAGCCGTGGCCCAATCGCTGCAGGCGCTCGCTTGGCTGCGGGCGGCCGGCTGCCGACAGTATTTCTTCAAGTACTGCTCCACCTTCGATTCCACCGATGCCGGCAACATCGGCCCAGTCGCAGAAGCCTTACTAGAAGCACTCGGATCAGACTTCACGATCGCCTGCCCGGCATTCCCGGAAAACGGGCGCAGCGTCTTCAAGGGCCACCTGTTTGTGGGGGACAAGCTGCTCAATGAAAGCGGCATGGAGCATCACCCATTAACGCCTATGATCGATGCTAACCTGGTTCGGGTGCTCGGGCGGCAAACTCAAGGCAACGTGGGCCTCGTGGCGCACGAAACCGTGAGCCGTGGTGCAAGCGCCATTCGCCGGGCCTTCGTAGATCTGCGTCGTGACGGCGTGCGATTCGCCATCGTCGACGCTATTGACGACCGCCATCTACAAAGTATCGGCGAGGCCGCCGCCGACTTACCATTGATTACCGGTGGCTCCGGTGTGGCCATTGGACTGCCGGAGAACTTTCGTCGCCAGGGACTGCTGACAGCATCCGAAGATGCCGACCTGCTGCCTCGCATCGAAGGCTACGCCGCGGTGCTGTCGGGAAGCTGCTCGGTGGCAACGCAGGGCCAGGTCGAGGAAATGCGTCGACACCGTCCGGCGTTCAAGATCGACTTGCTGGCACACGCCGGCAGCAACGATCAGCTCGGCGCCGCGATTGATTGGGCGCTGCCCAAGCTCGCAGACGGTCCCGTGCTGCTGTACACGACCGACACCCCCGATGCGGTAAAAGCGATCCAGCAAAAACTGGGGCGCGCGAAGGCCGGCACCCTTGCCGAAGATTTACTGGCCGCGATCGCCGTTCGACTCGTCGATGCCGGTGTGAGCCGCCTGGTGGTGGCCGGCGGCGAGACCGCCGGCGCGGTGGTCGGGGCGCTTGGCATTACCGGGCTGCGCATCGGCCCGCAGATCGATCCGGGAGTCCCGTGGACTGCAAGTCTCGACGAACCCCCGTTGGCACTTGCTCTCAAGTCCGGTAACTTCGGCACACCGGATTTCTTCCTAAAGGCATTCGATCGCTTAGGCCACGTGTTTTAAGCGAGCAACCGATAATCTTGCTTGAGGCGATTAGTGAGCGTTGAGCTTAGTTGTGTTCACCCACGACGGCAGAGTCAAGCTCGAACTCGACAAGCCACCGGTGTACGGCAGATCTTGCCTAACCCATCTTGCAGCGCAGAACATCGCCATTCTTATCGAACTCGACACGGTTGGATGCCTGGCAACGTTTTTCACCGAATACTTGAGGCTCACCGATAAAACAACTGTGAAGCTTGCCATCAGGGTAATTTGTGAGCGTTTTGCCATCTGCACACTTCACTGCTTGACCTTCCTTCACCCAAAACTGATGGTCGCCGTTTAACTTGCAACTCTTTATTGCGCCGCTTGGATAAAACTCAATACCAACATTGCAATTTAGTTGAGCAGCTGCGTACGTCGAAAAAACCAAACCGATGACGATGCCTGCACACGCAAGCGGCCGCAGGAAAAGATGATGCTTGAGTCTATTCATTGCACACCTCACGCGCATGGCTCGCTAAGGCCGTTGATCACTTGCCAGAGCCATCATTACAACATTGCATTTTCGTAAGATCAAGAAAGTCGCTTCGTACGCAAGTTTGAATCCCTCATTCAGGTCGACTCGCATGCTCCAGCGCAGCAGGCATCACGGCCCCTCAAGGAAGCTTTCTTGCCTGGACGGACACCCGGTGGCCGGCTTCAACGGCTTGATGAAGCCGCTCGTCTTCTCGACCTGACCTTGTTGCTATCTCACCGCCTTAATTTGTCACGGCCTAGCTCGGGAACGTTCTCTCGAGCTCGGTCACCTGCTCGCGCGTAAGAAAACGCGTCTTGCATCCTTGCAGCATCAGGTAGAGCTTCGCCGTCTCCTCGAGCTCTTCGATGGCATAGACCGCGGCCGAGAGCGAGCTACCAGCGACGACGGGGCCGTGATTCGCCAGCAATACCGCGTGGTGCTTACCGGCGAAGCCGCGCACGGCCTCGGCTAGTGCCTTATCACCTGGGCGATAGTAAGGCACCAACGGCAACGTGCCCACGCGCATGACGTAGTACGCCGTAATCGGCGGGATCACGTTCGTCCGATCGACATCGGCGAGACATGACACCGCCACGCTGTGGATCGAGTGCAGATGAACCACTGCCTGGGCATCGGGTCGTTGGTCGTACATGGCAATATGCAGGAAGGATTCCTTGGTCATCGGATCGCCCGATGTCAGATTCCCTTTTTCATCCAACTTTGATAGACGAGCGGGATCAAGCCGGCCCAGGCAGGCGTTCGTCGGCGTCATCAGCCAGCCGTCATCGAGACGCACGCTGATGTTACCTGAGCTCCCTGGTGTGAGGCCGCGGTCGTAAAGGGATTTGCCGAATTGACAGATCTGCTCGCGAATCTGTGATTCTGTTGTCATTGGCGCCGCGCTCCTAGTCCCCGCTTTCTGTCACGCGCGCGGCGGCAGTCTCGTTGTGCGAAAGTAGGTACACCAAGCCGTTCGCCAACAACATGATTCCAGCCAATAGGTAGAACACCGCGGACAACCCCCAAGTATCGGCAATAATGCCGCCGACCGTCGGCACCAGCACCGACAAGGCCGATTGCATCCCGAACAGCAAACTGGTGGCTGTACCGGCTAGGTGCCCGGGCGTGAGATCCATCAGCCAACTGTGGATGACTGGGCGCACGGCGAACAGCGCGAACCCGAGCACAGCCACCGCGGCGACGAAGAGCGCTTCGCTGCCGATCAGCGTGAGCACGGCGATGACAGCGCTGCTTACCGTAAGCCCCGACAGCACCACAGGCCGGCGGCCGACGTGGTCCGACCAGGTGCCCGCCATCGGGGCCGCGAGCATACCGCCAAGCTGCATGCCCATGACGGCCACACCCATCGCCAATGGCCCGACCTTCAACACGTTGGCAAGGTACAGCGGCAAGAACATCAGCAGACCGTTTTGCGCCATGCTGCGAAAACCCGCCATGAGGCACAGCCCGAGCACCGGCCGGTTGCGCAGCAGCAGCTTGACGCCAGCGACATATTCGCCAAAGTTCGTGCCCTGCCTCACCCTACCGGCTGCTGTGCGTTCCTTCGAAGACAACAGCGCCGCGACGAGAAGCGCGATCGCCATCGCCGGTAAGGCACTCGTGATCGCCGTGCCCTGCCAGGAAAAGGCAACCAGGATCGCGCCTACGGCGAGGGGGGCAAGCGTATCTCCCAGATTGGCCCCAAAGGCATGGATCGAGAGCACGTAGCCGCGACTGCGGGGATACCGCTCGGAGAGAAACGTGATCGCCGCCGGGTGCCAGAGGTTGTTTGACACACCGATCAGCACGACGAGCCCGCACAGCAACACAAAATCAGCGCTTAGGCCAAAGGCAAACAGCGCTATGCCGCCCATCAGCAACGAGGTGACCTGGAACAACACACGTCTCCCGCTCATGTCCACCACCAGCCCGCTGGCGAAGTTTGTGGCGAAGGCGCTTGCGTGAAAGAGTGAGACCATCGCGCCTGCCTGCACGTACGATAGGCCCAGGTCGCGCGTGATGAATGGCAACAACAAATAAAAGGTCGCGGCGATCCAGTGCGTGCCGCCGTGCCCGAGGCCCGTTAGGAAAACCGGCATCTGGTCCCGGCGACTCACACCCGTTAGACGTTGCATGATGGCAAACACAAGAATGACCTCTGGCGCCTAACTTTATCCGCGTTATTACGGCTTCACAAGGAATCCGCCTCACTGGCTACTACACGAGGATTTTCCCATGTTTACGCAGTCACAGTTCACGCGCAATAATGTCGACTCAAAGCCGAACAACGGAGAAGCCTATGTTGTCCACCACCGACAAGCTGATCGCCGAGAAGGACGGTGCCATCGGCCGCATCGTGTTCAACCAGCCCGAAAAGCGCAATGCCATTTCGTTTGAGATGTGGCAGGCGATTCCCGTAGTGCTCGATGCCTTCGCGGCCGACGACGCTGTTCGGGTTGTCGTGGTTAGCGGCGCCGGCGGCAAGGCCTTCTCCGCAGGCGCGGATGTGTCGCAATTCGAGAGCAAACGGTCGTCTAAGGACACGACCGCCGAGTATAACGCCGCGGTGACGCACGCCGTGGAAAGACTCAAGGCATTCGACAAACCGATCATCGCCAAGATTGAAGGCTACTGTCTGGGTGGTGGGCTCAATGTGGCAGTCGCTTGCGATCTGCGAATCGCCAGGGATGATGCGCGGTTCTCGATACCGGCAGCGAAGCTCGGTCTAGGTTATCGCTACGGCAGCATTCGCATGCTGATGGAGCTCGTCGGGCCGGCCCATGTCAAAGAGATTCTCTACACCGCACGCCAGTTCAACGCCGAGGAGGCGCGCGCTATGGGACTGGTCAATCGAGTCCTGCCAGGCGCTGAGCTTGACGAATACGTCAACGGCTACGCCGCCCGCATTGCCGGCAATGCGCCGCTGACGGTGCATGCCGTCAAGAAAATCGTCGCCGAGGCCCTGAAAGATCCGGGCGAGCGTGATCTCGCATTGTGCGAGGAGGCAGTGGAGCGCTGCTTTGCCAGTGAAGATTACAAAGAAGGTCGTCGCGCCTTTATGGAGAAGCGTAAGCCGAACTTCACCGGCCGTTAATGGTCATGACGCCAGCAATTAAGGCAGCTGAGAAAGCCAAGATAGTTTTTACTATCCACCAATACCGCCACGACCCGTCGGCGAAGTCCTTCGGTGAAGAAGCGGCGCAGGCGCTGGGCCTGCATCGCGAGCGCGTGTTCAAGACTCTCATCACCAGCGCCGATGGTGACCGTGGCCGGCTCGTGGTCGCGGTGATTCCCGTTCACAAATACCTCGATCTCAGGGCGCTCGCGAGCGTTGTCGATGCCAAACGCATTGCGATGGCCGATGAGGCCGACGCCGAACGCACGACAGGGTACGTTGTCGGTGGTATCAGCCCCTTGGGTCAGCGCAAACGGCTTCCGTTGATCCTCGACGAGTCCGCCTTGCGCTATGACACCATCTACGTAAGCGCCGGCAGGCGCGGCCTGGAAATCGAGCTTGCACCCCATGACTTGCTCAGGCTAAGCGCCGGTAAGTCAGCGCCGATCGCCCGCTAGTGATACCGCTTAGGAGCGGCTTTCTGCGTATACCGGTGTCCGCCACTCAGCATGATCCGGAGTTTCGCCGCGCACCAGCGCCTGGTATTTCTCCCACAGCGCCTGGGTGAGTGGGCCCACCTTGGCTTCCCGCAGCGGGTGTCGGTCGATGGATACGATCGGCAGGATCTCGTGTCCGGTGCCGCAGTAAAACGCCTCTTCTGCCGCATAGAGCTCGGTGCGGCCGATTTCGCGCTCGACCGTGTATTTGTTCGAATACTCGGCGAAGATTTGCATCACCGTGCGTCGCGTGATGCTCTCGAGGATATCGCTAGCGACCGTAGAGGTGACCGGCACACCGTCGCGCACGATAAAAAGACAGGCACCGGGTCCCTCGGCCACGGTTCCACGCTGGGTGAGCAGAATCACGTTGTCATAGCCGTCGGCCTTGGCCTGCATCCAGGCGAGCCGGCCGTTGTTGTAGTTTGCAACACACTTGATGCGCGGCGGCATGCTGTTGTCGGAGATCCGTTGCCACGAGCTCACGGCCACATTGACACCGCCGTCAGCCTTTTCGCGTCGACCCTTGGGCGTGGCGGCGATGGCCATGCCAACGGTCTTGGCCGCCGTCATCTCGCCATCGAAATCATCGACAAACGCAAACAGTCGAATGTACGTGTCCTCGCGCAGTTCGTTCGCCTTAATGAGCTCGAGGATACAATCGTGCAGATAGTCCACTGTGAACGTTTCGCCAAAGCGCATCACCTTCATCGAGAACTGCAAGCGCTGTAAGTGTTCCTTCAGCTTGAAAATGTACAGCTCCTTCTGCCTGGCATTCCAGTAACCGCGAATGCCTTCGAACACGTTGGTGCCGTACTTAACGGCAGGTGAGAGGATATGAATCCGTGCATCCTCGGTCGGTACGACCTTGCCGTTTAAGCTCATGTATTTCACCGCTGCCATGTCTATCGCTCCCCTCTGCTCTGCGCCAGGTACTGTACCCATTCAATGCCGCAAAGACGCCTATATTAGTCGGTCTTGGGATGTTGAGGAATCACACGCCTTTGTATACAGTGGCCGCTCCCCAGCATCACGTATCGTGCATTGACCACAGGAGACGCACCCCAAGTGTCCGAGAAGCTGACCACCGCGGCCTTGATGGCCAAGTATCTGTCGCAGGCCGGCATCGACTACGTATTCGGCTACCCCGGCGACCCGAATCTGGAGTTCATGGAAGCCGCACGCCAAGAGGGCATGGAGTTTGTGTTGGCGCGCCGGGAAGGCACGGCCGCGTTCATGGCCGATGCCTATGGCCAGTTGACCGGCTTGCCAGGGGTATGCATGTCGACGCTCGGGCCCGGCTCGACCAATCTGGTCAACGGCGTCGCTTGCGCCTTTCTCGACCGCACGCCGATGCTAGCGATCTCGGGACAAATGAACACGCGCCTGGAGCCAATCTTCACGCATCAAAACGTGGACCATAACCGCCTGTTCGCGCCGATCACCAAATGGACCACACGCATGGTCCCAGAAGCGGCCGGCACGATCATGCGCAAGGCCCTGCGTGTCGCCGTGGCTGAGCGGCCGGGGCCGGTGCACATCACGGCCCCGATCAACGTCGGCGTGGCCGAAACGACGGACAGCGATATCCGTTTGCCGCCGATGCGCAGCCATGAGCAGTGGCTCCAGGTCTTTCGGGCCGAGGGTGCACGCAACGAAGTGTCCGAGCGCCTTGCCCAGGCGCGCCGGCCAGTCATCGTGGCCGGCATGGCGGCGGTGCGCGCAGGCGCGAGCGCCACCCTGCGCACGCTTGCCGAGCGCAGCGGGACACCCGTGGCGGTATCGGTCAAGGCCAAAGGCGTCCTGGCGGAGGATCATCCCTACTATGCAGGCACAGTCGATATGGCCTGCAACGCGCTGATGTGGAAGTTTCTCGCTTCTTCCGATCTCATCCTCGCCGTCGGCTTCGATCCGGTGGAGCTGATCAAGGCTTGGAGTCTATCGGTGCCGGTCGTGCATATCGACGCCGTTCCCAACACCGATCAGATCTATCCGGCCGATGTCGAGCTGGTAGGCTCGATCAGCGCCATCTTGCAGGGGCTGGCCGATGGCTATCATGGTGAGCCCAAGTGGCAAGAACAGGAAATTCGCGCACATCGCGACGAGCTGTTCGCCGCCTACTACGAGGGACGCGTGCGGGGCAAGCTCAATCCTTCCGACGTCGTCGATGTCGCGCGCAAATGTTTTCCGCGCGAGACCCTCATTACCATGGACGTCGGCTCACATAAGATACTCGTCGGTCAGGGCTGGACGGCGTACGAGCCGGGTTCGGTGCTGGGGACCAACGGGCTTTCCGCCATGGGCTTCGCCCTGCCCGGCGCGATGACCGCCAAGCTCGTGCAGCGCCAGCGGCCGGTGATCTGCTTCATCGGCGACGGCGGTTTCGCCATGGTGCAGAGCGAGCTGCAACTTGCAGCCTCACTCGGCCTCGGCGTGGTAGTGATCGTTTTCTGCGACAACACCCTGCACCGCATCGAGATCAAACAGACGCGCAAGAACTACCCGTCGGTCGGCACGCGTTTCGATCCCAGCGATTTGGTAAAACTGGCCGAGTCGATGCACTGTCACGGCGAGCGCGCGGATAGCAGCAGCGCGCTGGAGAGCGTGCTCGGTCAAGCGAGCGCACTCGATCGCCCGCTCGTGATCGAGGCCAGGATCGACCCATCGCAGTATAATAGCCAGTTCTAGGCGCACCGCTTTGGGAAAAGGATAGACTGGAGCCGGAGCCGCCGAGCACGAAAGACACCAGGAGTCGCGTATGTTAGTAGACAGACTTGCCAACTACGCCGCGTGGTTGCGTACGGTGACCTTTCCGCAAGGGGTGGAGTACGCCGCCAAACGTTGCCTGATCGACTGGTTCGCGGCGCTTCTTCCTGGCGGAACGCTGCCACCGGCGATACTCTTATTGCAGGCCTTGCGCGACGATCTCAATGCCAGCGATGCTGTGATCTTTCCGCGCGGCGAGACCGCGAGCATACGCACTGCCGCTCTCATCAACGGCAGCGCTGCGCATACGGTCGAGTTTGACGATATCTATCGCGACGCGTTGTACCACCCCGGCGCGCCGGTGATCGCCGCGGCACTTGCGGTGTCACAGGCACGACACAC
>JABAOD010003586.1_pt2 | contig 13346 bp, 8 predicted proteins | sample 7062151 | NCBI WGS metagenome assembly JABAOD01 (sample SAMN14538626, study PRJNA623070) | marine sediment metagenome | biome: marine biome [ENVO:00000428]; feature: marine pelagic biome [ENVO:01000023]; material: deep marine sediment [ENVO:00002113] | place: India: Gulf of Khambhat ...
GGATCGAGATCGGCAGCCTTCTCCACAGCCTCGCAGAACCCCGTTACATCTCCCGGAGGGACGAGAAACCCCGACCTCCCGTCGGCAATGACCTCGGACACGGCTCCAGTGTCGAATGCAACGACTGGCGTGCCGCAGCAGTTCGCCTCGGCTGGAACCAGACCGAAGGGCTCCGCCCACTGGATTGGGAACAGCAGTGCCGCCGCATTGCCCATGATGTCTGCCTCGGCACCGCGAGGTTCGAGCACCAACTCCACGTCGACGCCTTCCAGGCAAGGCTCGACCACCTCTTTCCAATATCGGATCTCGTCTTCCTGGTTCACCTTCACTGCCATCACCAGAGGTCGCCCGAGCCTGCGGGCAACCTCGATCGCAACGGTCGGTCCCTTCTCAGGGCTGGCCCGGCCGACGAAGGCCAGGTAGTCCCGCTTCGTCTCGACCAACGGAAACTTGTCGAGTGAGACAGCGTTGTGGACAACGCCGGAAATCCGGATGTCCTTTGGTGCCCGGCGCGCCTGGTCGTGACTGACCGCGACCAGATGGATCTTGTCGGCGATCTCGCGGAAGAGACGAACGCGTTCGGAATCCCAGGCCAGGTGCAAGGTGTGAACAACAGGCGGACCGCCGCCGACGGCACCGAGGGCCGGGCCTATGACGGCAGTGTGGTCATGGATGATGTCGAACGAGTTGCGATGCAGGTACCCGTGGACGCTGTGAACAGCTTCGATGACAGCGTCGCCGAGCTTCGCCGTCGGGGGTTCTTCGTACACGGTTTCCAGCCGGGCCGAGGTCTTCGAGCCGCCAGCGGCCAACAGGGTCACGTCGTGTCCTCGGTGGGTCAGATCTTCGGCCAAGATCTCCACGACCCGCTCGATGCCACCATAAGAGCGGGGCGGCACCGCAAACCATGGAGGTGCGAGCTGCAAGATTCTCATCGGCCCCCCGGTTCCCGGCATGAGCCAGGACGCCTACCGCAACCCTACCGTGAGAGCGATAGCCCTGAACAGGGGATGTGGAACCTGCTACCGCACCACGACTTCCACGTCCGGAGGCACCTCGAGGATCTGGACGCTTGCGCCATGGGCTCGAAGCGAGAGCCTGCCTTGGCCGATCCTCAGCTCCGAGAGTGCCACCTCTACGTCCGGGGGGAGCTTTGGTGACACAGTGAGCTTTTCCGAGCGACCGAGATCGGGCTGGATTCCGACCATGTGCTGCGTGAGGTAGACCGGGACCGCCGCCGCCCACGCTTGCGGGACCGAGCTGGTCGGATAGCCAACCGGATAGGGCACCTCCGAACGTGCAAACCCTGAGAAGAGCTCTGGAAGCTGGTACGAGAACCGCGACGAAGCCGCAAGGAGGCCGCCAGCGAGTTGTTGCGCGTGCTCGACGTGGCCATATCGGAACAGGCCCGCAATCGCGAGCATGGTGTCGTGCGGCCAAACGCTGCCGAGATGGTACGAGATCGGGCTGTATGCCCGGTTCTTGGTCGACATCGTGCGCACCCCCCAGCCTGACCAGAGCTCCTTGGACACGAGGCTGGCTGCCACGGCAGCTGCTCTTTCAGGTCGAACCGCACCAGCCCAAAGGAGGTGCCCGGGGTTGGACGATACGGCGTCACCGACGCGCCCGTCCCCTCCGATCGCCATGGCGAAGGTTCCCAGCTGGTCGATCCAGAATCGATCCTCGATTCTGGTCTGCAGCTCTTCTGCCAGTGCAAGGTGAGATCCCCGTCGGGAGGAGATGCCCAGGTCAGCTTCCAATGCTGCACCGGCTCGGAGCGCGGCGACGGCGTAGCCCTGCGCCTCGAGCGGTGCGATCGGTCTCGCCAGCAGCTCGCCCGATCCGTCGACCATCGAGTCTGCCGAGTCCTTCCAGGCATGATTCACCAACCGCTCATCGCCTTCATAGGTCAGGAGGCCGTCGCCGATCTCGAGCCTGTGCTCGATCCAGCCCAGAGCTGCCCTCATCGAGGGAAGGAGTGCGCGGAGACGGTCTGAGTCGGCGCCCCAGTCCCACAGCCTGCCGAGCAACATGCAATAGAGCGGCGTTGCATCCACCGAGCCGTAGTAGCGCTCACCACCGGAGCGTGGAAGGCCTCGCTCGCCAAAACGCACCTCGTGGATGATCTTCCCGGGCTCCTCGGAGATGGCTGGATTGTCCTGTCTCCCTTGGAGCACGGCCAACAATTCGGCAGTTCCGAGCGCGGCGTCCGAGCCGACAAGCATCGATTCGATGGCGGTGATGATGCTGTCGCGTCCGAAGAGAGCGACAAACCAAGGGATACCGGCTGCGAACGCCCGGTAGCCATCCATGCGGAACTCCAGCGAGGCCAGATCGGCCAAGCTCTGCACCCAAAGGTGCTCGAGCGCGTCTGCCGATGACCGGAGCCTTGGGGGGTTGGCCATCGTTGTGGGAACGTCGAGCACCTCATGGCTGTGGTCACCGCGGGTACAGGTTCTTTCGACTCGGAGGGCGCGGCCATCCAGCACCGGCACGATGTCGAGACACGTCTTCCAATGAGCTCCGGGATCCAGGGTCACGAGGAATCGGAGGTGATTGTCCTCCAACTGGGCCACCTCCGAGGTGGAGATACGAGTTGATCGCTCGAAACCCTCAGCTGCATATGTGAATTCGATCGCGCCGTCGGCGCGCTTGGCATCGACGTGACGTTCGAGCGCTGGTCCGGTAGTGCGCACGTCGAGCAAATGCGCGAAGTCGGATCCGAGGGCGACCTCGACAACGACCGACGTGGAGCCGGACGTGAGATTGCGCACCGTGATGTCCTCGTGCAGGGTCGGACCTTGGTAGCGGTGGCGCTCGACGAGGAGGCGAGGTTCCTCGTGTTCGCCTTGTTCGTCGGCCCGGCTGCGGAGCTGGAACGTGGCCTCGTCCGAATCAACCAGTCCCGCGTCGACGACCTCCGGCTCGTTCCCGTTGACGGACAAGACGAATTCAGACAGGAATCTGGTGTCTTCATAGAAGAAGCCCTGCGGGCCAGCTTCTACGAGGTTCCCGCTCCTGCCCGAGAAGCAGAAGGCGCGATCGGCGATCGTCGAAATGCCTCCCTGCCCCTGAGCAGCCGGGAGACCGATTTCCAGCCATGAGTGGGGACCTTCCACAAGAGAATGCTATGCGTCGGGGCCGGCCAGCCACAAGAAACCCCCAGGCCGTCTGACCTGGGGGTTCTTCAGTAGCGGGGGGAGGATTTGAACCTCCGACCTCCGGGTTATGAGCCCGACGAGCTACCAGACTGCTCTACCCCGCGTCGCTTGTGACACAAAGCATACGTCTGGTCCCGCGCTAGGGCAAAGCCGAGACGCTGTGCGATGGAAGCGGTTCACACACTGACCCGGCTCTGAAACCCAGAACCTGCCTGCCGGCTCCATCCCGTAGCGTTGTCACCATCATGAGACGGGCGTTGGGCTGGCTGGTGATTGGCGTTCTGGCTCTCTCCGCTTGCGGGGGTCGAGGTGCCGAAACCGAGGACCCCGCCGATCCCACCAATGTCGACCAGACTCCGGATACTGCGTCACTCGACGAAGGTATCGGCACCAGGGTCTGCGATCTCCTCGAGGCCGACCATGTCGCCCGCTACGACACAGCCGCGGATGGCACCGGGGTGTACGACGGCTTCCTCACCCCACTGGCTGACGTCTGCAGGTACGAAAGCGCCTTCACACTCCAGCTCGACTACGGGCCTTTGATGGGCGAACCGGCAGACGTCACCACGTACCTCAACACCATGTCGGGCACAACTGCTGAGGCCATCACCGTTGGAGGGTTCGAGGGATTCCTCGACTACACGGAAGCCGACGCCGAGTTGGGCACGGACGCATTCGTCAATCAGGTTTTCATCCAAGTCGGCGAATGGGTGTTGATCCTCGACCCGGACGGCCTCATCGACCCCTTCGGGCCCGAGTCAGCAGTACTTCAAGAGCTGGCCGGGATCGCAGCCGGCCGGATCTAGGCCTCGGGCGATCCTTCGCTGGCCAGATCGAGGGCCTGTTGGACCAGGCGCCGGGCCCGGTCGATGTTCGACTGGTATCCGGCGAGATCGCCGGCGGCCAGCGCATCCTGGGCGGCCGCGAACGCAGCCTCGGCTTCGGCCAGAAGGGTTGCCACGTCTCCGTCGACCGGCTGGTCCGGCGGTTGATCGGGTCCGGCGATCGGATCGCTCGAACCGACACCCTGCCCGAACACGGCGGTGAGCGCACCATCGAGCGACTCTTCCATGGCGATGCGGTCCTTGTACGCCACGATGGCCTGCTTGAACTCCGGCAAGCCCTGCTCCTCCTGGCCCGCCCCGACTTCGGCTTTGAGGTACACCGGCTGCACGTAGACGAGGGCGTCGTCGATGGGAACCACCAGCATGTTGCCGAAGATCACCGAGGAACCCTGCTGGTCCCACAAGGTCCGCTGCTGGGAGATGTCCGTGTCCTGATCCCTGAGCCGGGCGACCAGGTCGGGACCGTTCACCGACACGGTCCGAGGCAAGCGGTATTCGATCAGGTCGCCGTAGTCCTCGGGATCCGACTTGGCCACGAGGAACGAGGCCATCGTGGGCCGGTTGGCCGGGTTGAACGGCTGCATGATCAGGTAGGTGAGGTCCTCCTCACCGGGCAGGCGCATCAGCAGGTAGTAGGGCAGCATCGTGTCGAGGCGCGAACGCGACTCGCCGGGCGCCGGCAGCGGCCCGTCACCCCGCAACGTCTCCCGATCCGAGTTGGAGGGATCGCCCGGAATGCGCCACTCGTCCTCGCCGTTGTAGAGCAACTCGGCATCGGTGACGTGGTAGTCGACGTAGATGTCGGACTGAATCCGGAACAGGTCTTCCGGATACCGGACGTGGTCGAGCAGCTCGGCATCCATGTCGTCGAACGTTCGGAACGTGTTCGGATAGATGTCCTGATACGACTGAATCAGCGGATCTTCTTGATCGACCACGTACAGGGTGATGGTTCCGTCGAAGGCATCGACGGTCGCCTTGACCGAGTTTCGGATGTAGTTGATGTTGGACGGCACCCCCGACCTGATCGACAGGCGCCCGGTGTCGGCACGGGTCGAGTACGGATAGGACCTCGACACGGTGTACAGATCGACGATCCACACCAACCGATCGTTCACGACCGCCACATAGGGGTTGTTGTCGGCGGCGAGGTACGGCACCACCTCGCTGACCCGGTCGCTGATGTTGCGATGGAACAACACCCGGCTGTCCGATTCGATCTGTGGCGAGATCAGTGTGTTGAGATCGAGAAAGCGGATCGCAAACGCCAGCCGCCGCCAGAACGACGTCAGCTCGACCCCGCCCTCACCCTGGTAGTTGGTGGGCTGGAACGACGCGCCCTCCTCGGTCAGAGGAAAGTCGACCTCCGGCTCTTTCGTGTTGGTGACCAAGAAGCGCCCCGAGTCGTAGGTCTCGCCGTAGTAGATGCCCGGTTCGGTCACCTCCAGCTCAGGCACCCGCGAGATCGGCGGAACATCCTCCACGAGGAACGCCGGGGCGCCCTGCTCCCCCANNGGTGTTGGCCGGGCTGAGCACCGCCCCGAAGCCGTGGGTGTAGACGAGATGCTGGTTGACCCACCCCTGAATGACTTCAGCCTGTTCGTCGACTTCGCGGGTGGCCACCATCACTTGGGTGAGCTGGCCGTCGATGACGTATCGATCGGTGTCGACCGGGGCCAGTTCGTAGTACGTCCTGATCTCCTGACGCTGGGCGTACGTCTCGTTCAGGACTGCCGGATCCCACAGGCGGAGGTTGTCGATGGTGGGCCGGTTGCCGGCGATGTCCTGGGCAACGATGTCACCGTCCCCGGAGAACGCTTCGATCGTGATGTCGCTGAGTCCGTAGGCCGACCGGGTGAACTCGAGGTTGTAGCCGACATAGTCCAGCTCCAACCGGGCTTCGTTGGGTTCGACCGTGAACCGCTGCACGATCGTCGGGATCAGACCCCCCACGACGATCGAGACGACCAGCCATGAACCCACCGCCACGGCCGGCAGTGTCCAGCCCCGCCGCCGGATGTTGTAGAGCAGCAGCAGGGCTGCCGCCAGGGAGATGAGCATGAGCAGGTTGAGCGCCGGCCGGCGGACGATCACGTCGGTGTAGCCGGCTCCCTGGACGACTCCCGTGGGTGACAGCAAGAGCTCATAGGCGTCGAGGCGATAGGCAGCGGCCCGGACCAGCGCGATCACCGCCAGGAGAACGGACACATGGACCTTGACGCCCGGCCCGAACTCCGGCGGTCGACCCGGCCGCAACCGGATGCCTCCGTTGATGTAGTGCACCCCAAGGACCAGGAACGTCGTGAGCACCAACAGCGGGAACAGCCAGTTGACGACTGTTCGATACATCGGCAGGGAGAAGAGATAGAAGCCGACGTCTGCATCGAAGATCGGGTCGGCGATGTCGAACGACTGCGGGTTGAGGAAGCGAAGGACCTGGTCTCGCCAGAGCCCGACACTGAGTCCGTTGAGAATCGCAAAGACACCGGCGAGGGCGAGCCGCAGCCGCCGCAGTCGTGGCTCGGCCCACTCGTTGACTCGCTCGAGGAGTTCGTCGCCCTCGGCCGAGGCGATGAGGAGGTTCACACGCGGCGACAACCGCGAGGCCAGCAGCAGATTCAGCCACAGGACCAGGAAGGCCACCACGGTCCCGGCGAAGATGAGCAGCGCCTGCGTCGCGAAGCGAATCCACCACACCTCCGTGTAGCCGGCGGCGTCGAACCAGAGATAGTCGGTCCACACCACGGCCACCTGCCGGAGGACGAGATAGGCGACAAGGAGAATGACGGCGATCGCCGTGAGACGGCGACGGCTACCGCTGGGGTAGGTGGGTATGTCCTCTCGACTCAGCATCGAGGGCCATTGTATGAACCTGGATCAACTTGCGGTCATCGAGGCGGACGAGCGGTCCGAATCCGTCATACGGGAATGCGCCCGAGGATCTCCTCGACATCGACGTCGGCGGACGCCAACGCTCGTGCCAGTCCGGCCCGAAAGGCACCGGTGGCGACCTCACGCACCCGGCGTTCAGCTTCGTCGGTTCGCCAACCTCGATAGATCCGAGACACCGTCGCTGACAGTTGGCGTGGACCCTGCCCGCCCTGGCGGGCCGTGTCGACGGCATCGGTGAGAGCGTCGGCCAGTGCGTCGGTGAACTCGCTCACCGGGTCGCCGAGCTCATCTGCAGTTGGCTTGGGCCGGCCGGGCGAGGTCCCTGAGAAGCGCTCAGATGCTGCGAAACCTGCGGCATAGGACTCTTGCGAGACAATCGTCAGGTACCCACCCAGACGCTTCGCCAAATCGGCTCGGTCGGGTTCCCACTCCCCTTCTTCCACGCGCAGGCCGTCGAGCGCCACGTTCTGCGCCTCGGTGAGTTGCCGCTTGATGTCACGAAGCTGGCGGTTGGTGATCGGAAGCAGCAGAGCGTCGACGTCCAGGAGATCTGCGCTCGTTCTGGACCGCAGCTTCGGATCCTCTGCCACGTCGTTCTTGGGGGCCTTGTTCGGCTGGACGTCCCGTCGCGGAGTAGGGCGATCAGATGGCGGGGCGGATGATGTCGGGCTGTCGGGCTTCGCCGGCCGTTCGCCGGCGTCGCCGTTGCCTCGCAGTGAGGCGAACAGGGAGTCGAGCCCGTTGCCGGAGGGCGCTTCGGGTTCTGCCTCCGTCTCCGAGCCCTCATCCGCTCCCGCGTTCACATCCTCGCCTGCGTCCCCATCGGCATCCGCTTCGACCGCTCTCTCGCGCAGGGTCCGGACCTCTTCGGCGACGTCAGTGGCGTCGATCTCGTTTGGTTCCACGAATTCCGACGGAGGAATCACCCGAATGGCATCTCCCCAGCCGGTGTTTGGTTCGTTGGAAGGTTCGGGAGGCACCGTGTCGACCTCACGCTCAGCCTCCACGGCTTCCAATTCCTCCCGCTTCTCCTGGATGTCGGACTCCAGCCGAGACACCGTGGCCCGGACCGACTCGAGCTCGCCGAGCAGTTCGGTGCGGCGGCGTTCGAGCGCCGCCGCGCGTTCCTGGGCCGTCTCGGCCTGGGACCTCGCCTGGTCGATGATCTCATCGTGGCTCGAGCGTGCTTGCACCACCAGCCGTTCGGACTCCATCTTCGCTTGGCGAACCGTCTCGTCAGCCTCCTGACGGGCGTTGGCGACCAGGCGGTGAGCATCCCGCTCCGCGCGACCGATGAGCGCCAGGCGCTCGCGCTCAGTCTCTTCGCGAACCCGATCACGCTCGGACATGGCCTGGGACAGCAACGCTTCAGCGGCCTCCCAGGCATCGCCGCGCAGAGCCTCGGCGGCCTGCGTCGCCTCACGGACCGAGACCTCGGCTTCCGCTTTGGCCTTGGCGCTCAGCATGGCGGCATCGTCGGCGGCCCGGGTGCGCATCCCATCGGCGGCCGTCCTGGCGGCATGCAGAACCTCTCCGACCTCGGCGCCGATGCGGTCGAACTCTTCCTTGAGATCCATCTTGCCGGTCTGATCGGCGAGATCCTTGAGGCGATCGCGCTCACTGATCAGCTCGGCCACTCGGCCGGCGAGCTCGTCGAGGTACTCGCGAACCGCCTCGGGACGGAATCCCCGCAGGGACGTGCCGAATGATTGCTCACGGATCTCGTCGGGGCGCGGATCGGGCATGAGGAGCCAAGGCTACCGCCCAGGGTCGGCGTGTCGAGGGAGCGGCGAGGTCAGGCGCCGGCGAGATAGTCGAGGGCGTCTTGCAGGGTGGCGACCTTGACCAGCTCCATGCCCCTCGCATCGACGGTCTGGGCCTGCTCCCAGTTGGCCTCGGGAACGAACATCGCTTCAGCGCCGGACGCTTCGGCGGAGACGATCTTCTGCCGGACGCCTCCGATGCCCCCCACCGTCCGGTCGAGCCGGATCGTGCCGGTCCCTGCGATGTTGCGGCCCCCCAGCAGGTCCTCCTCCGACAGCAGGTCGATGAGCCCCAGCGTGTACATCAAACCCGCCGAGGAACCGCCGACATTGCGAGAGTCGATTTCGAACGGAGGAGCATCCACCGGAACGGGATTGAACGTCGAGGCGGAGAACCCGACGACCGGACGGTCCGGCTCGGCTTCCAGCACCGTCAGCTCCACGGTCACATCGAGGGTCTCCTCGCCTCGCAGCACCGTGAGTGTCACCTGGTCGCCGGTGTCGTGCTGACCTATGAGGGGAGACACCTCCTGGGCCGCGAAGACGGGGGTGCCGTCGACTGCGGTGATGATGTCGCCTACCAGAAGGGTGCCTGCGGCGGGCACTTCCTCGAGAACGTGCACCACGAGCACCCCGTCACCGGTGAACTCATATCCCAGGTAGCTGAGGGCGACCAGCCGGGCCGTCTCTTGTGATTGGGCCTGGAGTTGCAGGTTGCGAAGGCGCCGCTCTTCGGGAGTCAGGTCGTCGGGATTGAGAACGGCTCGTTCGTAGAGGTCGGTTGTGGGGTCGAACATGGCGAGAAACGTCTCGAGAGCTGACGCTTCGTGCTCGAGGATGGTCAGGAGATAGAACTCGCCGTTGAGCCGGCCGGCGTCGGTTTCGACGAAGGCGTCGACCTCGTAGACGGGACCGGGGTAGCGGGCGTAGAACGGCAGGACTACTGCCGAGGCCACCACGGACAGGCCGGCGAGCACCAGCACGGTGATGAGCACCGCAAACGGCCAGCGGGGTATCCGCCCGGATTGCATGCCCCAGAGGCTAGAAAGGGTGGGCGACTAGTCGAGAGCACCACCACGAGGAAGGGGCGGCGTTGCCGCCGCCCCTTCGCAGTCGATGGTGGTCAGTTGCTCATCCGGCCGGGTCCCAGTCGGCCAGGTACGGCGCCTCGAAGAAGTCGGACACCGGCTCGAGGCCGAAGACCCGCTCGCTGATGCTGGTCACGATGCCGATCGCATCCTCGTTCGTCGGAATCCTGTCCTTGGGAGTGGGCCCGAAGCCGGCCACCCCGCCTCCCAGCTCCAGGTCGATGCCGGTCACATCGCCGACGGCCGCCAGCAAACCGGCGCGGGTGATGTCGCCATTGGCCACCGCTGCTTCGAGAATGGCGTTGAAGGTGGCGGCCTGGGTGTAGCCGAAGAAGAAGAAGGCGTTCACGCTCTCCGGAGCCACGCCCAGCTCGTCCTGGTGAGCCGCCAGGTCCTCCCGCATCTGCACCATGCCGGGGAAGTCGGACTCCCACGGTGCTGAGGTCCCCATGTTGTAGTACGGGAAGGAATTGAAGAAGGCCACGCCTGCGGCCTCGCCTCCATCGCCGCCGAGAGCAGCCGGCAGCACCACGTTGTACGACGGGCTCGATCCGAACACGGCCGGCGAGTACTCGATGGCGGCCGCAGTACCCAGCATCGTGGCAAGGGCGCCGGGCAAAGCGCACACGAACAGAACATCGACTCCGGCTGCAGCAGCGCCACCGATCTGGCCACTGAAGTCAACGTCCGTGGCTGCATAGGTGGCTTCGTAGGCGGCGTTGAAGCCGAGGTTCTCCTGGGCGAAGTCGTAGCCGCCCTTGCAGTCGTCGCCGTAGTCGTCGGCCTGGTAGATGATGCCNNGATCCCGACCACGCTGGTGTCGGTCATGACAGCAGGATCAGCGATCTCCATGGCCCAGTACGGCCCATTGGCGAATTGGGCGAAGTACGTGTTGGCACCCAGGTTGAGAACGATGTTCTCGGTCAGGGCCCACTGCGACGCCAATGAGCCGGCCGCAATCAGGATGCCTTCCTGAGCAGACGGGGTCACCAGCGGAGCCGTGGTCGGCGTACCCAGGGTCGACGAGAAGGCCAGCACTTCGTCCTTGATCTCGTTGTACACCACCGGAGTCACCTCCGAGTTGTACTGGTTGTCGCGAATCACCAGCTCGACCGGATAGGTCCCGGCGATGCCACCGTTGGCGTTGATCTGCTCCCAGTAGACCCGCTGACCTTCCAGCACCGATTGACCGATGCCGGGAATGGGTCCGGTCAGGGCTGCCAGCACACCGAGCTTGATCGTGCCGGTGTCGGGGTCGAAGCCGACATCGAAGGCGGGGCCCTCCATCATGTCGTCATCTCCGCCATCGTCATCGGCAGGTGCCTGGGTGGTCGTGGTCGTCGACGACGTCGTGGTCTCACCGGTGTCACCGGTATCACCGTCGTCGTCAGCTGCGTCTCCGTCGCCGCATGCCGCCAGCACCAGAGCCAGCGCAGTCAGCAGAATCAGGAGCTTCCTCAGTTTGGTCATGGATCCGATCTCCTCGTGTGGAATGACCCGACGCCGGAACGGTAATGATCCCGAACGGGCGCGCGCCACTGATTCAGGCCGTCAATACGAGAACGGCCAGCCTCTCCAGTAGTTCTTCACTCTCAGCCAGATGCCGAACAGTCCCCGCGGCTCGAACACCAGGAACCCGACGATGAAGAGGCCGAACAGGATGACGCTGAAGGCCGAGGCGTCGAAGCTGCCCGTTCCCGGGGCGGCAACAAATGGGAGCCAGCCTTGATTGGAGACGTACGCCACCAGCTCCGGCAGCGCTACCACGAAGACGGCTCCCATCGCCGAGCCCGAGACGGTGCCGATGCCGCCGATGACGATCATCGCCACGTATTCCACCGACACCAGCAGACCGGCCGATCCTCCGAAGTTGGTCCCGAGCGGGTTTCCCAGGAATACACCGAGCAGCATCCCGGCTGCGCCGGCGTAGAAGGAGCTGACGCCGAAGGCAGTCAGCTTGGCCCACGTCACATTGACACCCATGACCTCGGCCGCGATGTCCCGGTCCCTCGTTGCCTGGAATGCTCGACCGACTCGACCGCGCACCAGATTGCGGCCGACCAGGTAAGCGATCACCGCCACCAGCACGCAGGCGTAGTACAGCTGCTCGTCGGGATCCTCGATCCAGGGGAGCACCGTGATGGGATCGACGGTGCGACCTCGGACGGCACCGGTGACCGGTTCGAGTGCCGGAGACAGGAAGAGGAACTCTCCCACGAACACCAACGCCAGGGTGACGAGGGACAGGTAGAGACCTCGCAGGCGGACTGCTGTCGGTCCGATGATCACGCCGATGACAGCCGCTACCGCTCCGGCGCCGACGACACCCACCCACCACGGGAGGCCGAGGCCCCAGAACTCGATGCCCGACAGGGTCGTCGAACTCTCCGACGAGATGACTGCCCCCGAGAATGCCCCGACACCGAGGAAGAAGGCGTGCCCGAGCGAGATCTGCCCCGCCATGCCCGACAGCAGGTTGAGCCCCAGCGATCCGATCGACGCGATCAGCACCAGGATCGAGATGGACAGCCAGAAGGACGACGACGGCAGTGCTCGGGCGATCAACGGATAGACCGCCAGAAAGACCAGCAACACGAGCACCCAGAACTTCTGGACGCGGCTCGGCAACAGCGCCATGTCCTTGGGATAGGTGGTCTTGAGTCGTCGTTCAGGCACCGGCCGCTCTCCTGGTCATACCCGTCGCACCTCACTGGTACCGAACAGGCCGTAGGGGCGCACCAGCAACACCGCAATCATGAGGATGTACGGAAACACGAGGTGGAAGTTCGGCAGATCGATGTTCAGGAAGATCGGATTCAGGTACCGGGACGACAGAACCTGGGCGACGCCGATCGTCAAACCGCCGATGACCGCCCCTCCCGGCGAGTCCAGTCCGCCCAGGATGGCCGCCGGGAAGGCGCTCAGCGCTGAGAAGCGCACCGGACCGATGGTCAAGAAGCCGGCGAGCCGGGTGGGGACGTACATCGCTCCGGCAATCGCCGCCAACGCCCCACCGATGGCCCACGCCAGCCCGAACACGGTTGCCGGTTTGATACCCATCGCCATGGCCGCTTCTTGATCGAAGGACGTCGCCCGCATCGCCAGACCGAACTTGGAAAAGCGGAAGAAAGCGAAGAAGGCGATCACCACGATCGCCATCACGACGATCGACCACACGTTGCCCCACTGCACGCCGATGTTCCCGATCCGCAGCAGCGAGGTCGGCGGGAACGGCGATGGAGATGGGAGCTGTTGGGGGCCCCACACCACCTGCACGCCGGTTGACAACACCAGTTCGATTCCCAGCGTGACCAGCACGACGGCGAACACCGGCTGGCCGATGAGGGGCCGCAGCACAGCCCGCTCCACGAGCATGCCCAGCAACGCCACGATGACAGCGGCGATCAAGACAGCCAAGGCGAACCGGTAACGGGTGGGTATCTCCGCCCACCACTGCAGCCACTCCGGGAAGTCGGCAGTGCCCCCGATGGTGGGGGTCTTGCTCGCCGCAAACGTGTAGGTCACGAACGCCCCCACCAGCATCAACGCGCCATGAGCGAAGTTGATGACCTCCGTCGCCTTGTAGATGATGACGAA
>JABAOD010025699.1_pt1 | contig 13346 bp, 20 predicted proteins | sample 7062151 | NCBI WGS metagenome assembly JABAOD01 (sample SAMN14538626, study PRJNA623070) | marine sediment metagenome | biome: marine biome [ENVO:00000428]; feature: marine pelagic biome [ENVO:01000023]; material: deep marine sediment [ENVO:00002113] | place: India: Gulf of Khambhat ...
GGCGTGAATCTGGCACACCCGTGACTCGGTCACTCCTAGCACGTCACCGATCTCGGCCAGGGTCAACCCTTCGAAGTAGTACAGGGTCAGCACCAGGCGCTCCCGATCTGGAAGCCGATTGATGGCATCAGCCAGGATGCGCCGGGTCTCCTCCTTCTGGAATGCCGCCTCGGGGCTCAGCCCGGACGGATCCGCCACCATGTCCCCGAGCGAACTGCCAGAACCTGGACCGAGCATCTCGTCGAGCGCCACCACCCCAAGTGAGGAGATCTCCGCCAGGTTGTCTTGGAGATCTTCAAGACTGACGTTCATGTGTCTGGCCAGCTCTTCGTCTGACGGCGTCCGCTGCAAACGGTGTTCGAGCTCGGCCATCGAGCGTTCGATCTCACGTGCTCTCGATCTCACCGACCTCGGCACCCAGTCGAGGGCTCGCAGCTCATCGAGAATGGCACCCTTGATGCGGTTGATGGCGTAGGTCTCGAACTTGAACCCGCGCTCTGGCTCGAACTTGTCGATGGCATCGATCAGGCCGAAGATCCCGTACGAGACGAGGTCCGCCTGGTCGACGTTGCGGGGTAGACCGACCCCCACGCGACCTGCGACGAACTTGACGAGAGGCGAGTAATTGATGATGAGACGATCACGCGCCTCATCGGATTCGGTGGCCTTGAACCGCTCCCACAGGAGCGACACCTCGTCGGTGGCGGGCGATTCAGGCCCGCGGGTGACTTCGCTCATACATCTTTCGCAGGTGGTCGCGGGTCACGTGAGTGTAGATCTGGGTAGTGGCCAGATCAACGTGGCCCAGTAGCTCCTGGACCGTCCGCAGATCGGCTCCGCCTTCCAACAGGTGAGTCGCAAAAGAGTGCCGAACAGCATGAGGGAACGTGCCAAGGCGTTGTCGAACGACCCGCCGAATCCCGCGGCTGTCGAGAGGGCGCCCCCGCAGCCCGACCCACAGCGCGTCGCCTGCCGTGTCGCCGGCCATGTCCGGGCGGCCTCGGGCCATCCAGGCATCGAGAGCGATCATGGCGGGCGCACCGAGTGGAAGCACGCGGGTACGACCACCCTTACCGACGACGCGGAGGTCGGCGCCACGTACGACGTCGGCGGTGCGCATGGATGCAAGCTCTGACACTCTCAAGCCGGCGGCATAGAGGACTTCGAGCATCGCCCTGTCTCGCAAGGAAACGGGATCCTCTCCGTCGATGTGATCGAGCGCACCCGCCATGGCTCGTTGGGAGACGACGGCGGGCAGGCGCGAGCCCGACTTCGGACGCACGACACCTGCTGCCGGGTTGACGTCGACCTCGCCCCGCGTCATGAGATCGGAATAGAACCCCCTGACGGCCGACGTCTTGCGGGCGATGGAGCTCTTGGCGTATCCCCGGGTGTCGAGCTGAGCCACGAACCGCCTGACGACCTTTCGATCGACGCTCGGAACTGACTGGACGCCATATCGATCCGCAAACACGAAGAACTGGATCAGGTCGCGCCGGTAGGCGTCCAGGGTGTGAGCGGCGAGACGGCGCTGTCCGCCAAGTCGCTCCAGGTACGAAAGCACCGAAGGCGACGCCCATTCCGGAAGCACAGCGGTCGTGGTCACCCTTCGATGCTACGACTTCCCTCCCGTGAGCCGTGGAACCTCGACGACTCCCCCCTCGACGGTGAGCCGCCCTTGGATCTCCAGACGCGAGATCATCACCATCAGGTCGGCCACCCTGCGCCCCGGATGCCTGGCAGCCAGCTGCTCGATCGTCAGCTGCTCCCCGGCGACCACGTCCAGTTCGATCACATCGGTGGGTGAAGGCGCACGCAGGCCGAGAGACTCCGTCAGCTCGTCGATCGACGCCACTGCATGAGCCCCGTCTCTGATCAGCTTGTTGGTCCCGATCGAGGTCCTTCGGTCGATGTCACCCGGCACGGCAAACACATCGAGCCCGAGATCGAGCGCGAGTCTGGCGGTGATGAGGGCGCCGCTCTTCTCGGCCGCCTCAACAACGACGACCGCTCGACTCGCACCGGCGATGATCCGGTTGCGGAGGGGAAAGCGCCATGGGGCCGGTCGGGTTCCCGGTGGGTACTCGGAGACGATGGCACCCCCGAACCGGAGGATCTGGGCGGCCAGCGACCGATGTCGTGCGGGATAGAGCACGTCGACACCGCTCCCGAGCACGGCCACGGTCGCACCACCGACACCGATGCAACCTCGGTGGGCCGCACCGTCGATGCCGAGTGCCAGGCCGCTGATCACCGGAACCCCACTCGCTCCGACGGCTGCCCCGATCCGTTCAGCCGTCCTTAAGCCGTATGACGTGGCTCGCCGACTGCCGACGACGGCGACGCCCAGTTCGGCCGGCAGGGACCCCCGCACGAAGAGCCACGCCGGAGCATCCTCGACGACCGGTACGTCGTCGATGGCGAGCCCGAGAAACGTCGTGTCGAGGCCTTCGAGCTTCTGTCTCAGCTCCTCCCCCGGTGCCCTGAGCGCGTCACGCGCCGGTTGGGGCAAGGCCGGATCGGCCCGCAACGATCGGACGACTGTGGCCGGGGTTGACGTTCGGAGGAGTCGCAGGATGCGGACAGGACTGATTCCCGAGCACGCCAGACGAAGCAGATCGTCCGTGGGGGAGCTCTCGATCATTCCCGGCCCCGATAGGACAAGGCCTCGAGCACGGCAGCATCGCCGACCGCCGCCTCCGAGGCGAGATCGGCGATCGTGCGAGCAACACGACGAACTCTGTCGTATCCGCGTCCGGTGAGCACGCCGCTCTGTGATGCCTCGACCAGCAAAGCCCTGGCAGAAGGGGTCATGTCGAGGCGGTCGAGATGTGCTCGGTCGAGCTCTCTATTCAGCACGCCCCTCTCATCCTGCAGACGACGGGCCTCAAGGACACGGCCTCTGACTGCTGCCGAAGGCTCACCCGCCGGCCCGTCCAGTCGCTCCGGACGTCCCACGTGGAGGGTCAGGTCGAATCGGTCGAGCAGTGGACCGGACAGGCGCCTCTGATAGCGATTGCGAGCACCCAAGGAGCATTCGCACGGCCGGAGGCGATCGCCCGCATACCCGCACGGGCACCGATTGGCTGCGGCGATCAGCTGGATCGATGCCGGATAGGTGACCGTGAATCCCTTGCGGGCGATGGTCACGGTTCCGTCCTCGAGCGGTTGCCGCAGCGAGTCGAGGATGTTTCCGGGGAACTCGGCGAGTTCGTCCAGGAACAGAATGCCGCGATGNNCCGGGACCGGCACTCCGCTGCCGCCCCCGAGGATGGCAGCGCTTGAAGCCGAATGGTGGGGCGCACGGAATGGTGGAGCACCGGTGGGCGGCGCCGGCCGGTCACCGGCGGCGTAGACGCACGCCACCTGCATCTGCTCGTGTTCTGCGAGAGGGGGCAGCAATCCGGGGAGGCGTTTGGCGAGCATGGTCTTTCCACACCCGGGCGGCCCGACCATCAACAGATGGTGACCGCCCGCGGCTGCGATCTCCAGTACGCGTCTGGCGGTCGATTGGCCCCGGACATCCGCGAGGTCGGGCAAAGGTACCGGCTCCCTGACGTCGTCCGGTGGGCACCCCTCTGGATTCGGCGGGGCCGCCACCGCCTCGGCGAGCGTTCTCACCGTGCGCACATCGGCCCCCCGAACCAGGCGAGCCTGCGCAGCGGACTCGGGCGGAACCAGGCAGGGGACGCCCCTTCGTTTGGCTATCAGCGCAGCAGCGAGGGCGCCCCGAGCCTGCCTGATCGAGCCATCCAGACCCAGCTCCCCGACTGCGACGACATTGGAGGTGGCCGGTGGCACCAGTCTGGCTGCTTCCAGAACGCTCAGCGCAATCGGGAGATCGAATGCGGATCCTGCTTTTGGCAGAGCAGCCGGCGCCAGGTTCACGACAACCCGCTGTCTCGGAAAGGAGAACGAGGTGGCAGCGAAGGCCGACTTCACTCGCTCCTTCGCTTCGCGGACCGCTGTGTCCGGCAGTCCGACCACTTGGAAAGTCCCGGACCCCCGACCCAAGTGAGCTTCCACCGTCACGAGACGGGGTTCCACGCCGACGAGCGCTGCCGAGAGGGTNNGACGGTCTGACAGAAAGGCAGGGTTGGTCTACGAACCCCGGAATGAGGGGGGACGCTTCTCGAGGAACGCCCGGATGCCTTCGCCGACGTCGTCGGTCATGAAACAGATCGCCTGGTTCTGGCCCTCCCACCCGAGCGCTTCGGCGAAGGAAACGTCCCAGGCGTGGTCGATGCCCTGCTTGGCGAACATCTGGGCGATGGGAGCGGCGTCGGCGAAGCTCAGCGCCACCTCCGTGGCTCGCGCCAGCAGCTCCTCTGAACCAACGACATCCAGGCACAGTCCGATCGCGTGCGCCTCCTCTGCCTCGACTAATCGGCCGGAGAGCGCAAGCTCCTTCGCCCGCTGAAGACCCACGACCCGCGGCAGGAGCCAGCTGCCACCGAAGTCCAGGGTCAGGCCGCGCTTGACGAAGATCTCCGAGAACCGTGCTCGGTCCGAGGCGATGACCACGTCACAGCCCAGGGCCAGGTTCATTCCTGCTCCCACTGCCACCCCGTCGACGGCGGCAATCGTCGGCTTGGTGAGCCGGTGAAGCGCACTGGCGGCATCTGCAACGACCTTCATCCGCTGTGATCGCTCCACCACGCTTGCATCGAGCGGACCACCAGACAGATCGAGATCGGCACCTGCGCAGAAGTCCCCACCGGCTCCCGTCACCACCAGCACTCGACGGTCGGATTGCTCGAAGGACTCGAACGCGGCTCGGAGATCGGCCCAGCCATCCGGCGGAATTGCGTTCTTTCTCTCGGGGCGATTGAGAGTCAACCAGCGGACAGCTTCACGGTCCTCGACATTCAGCCAGGTCATGGCGCAATGGTAGAGAGGCGTTCGAGAGGGTCCGGTATGGCGGAATCATGCTCCTCCGGTACCGTCCCCACCATGGGTCTGAATCCATTTCGACCGCAGTCGAAGTCGACGCTCGACATCGCCATGGTCGCAGGCGCGTTGATCGTGACGCTCGCCGTCATTCTCTGGGCTCTGTTCGGGGGTTGATTCGGCGTGGACGAGGAGGTGGTGACACCGGTTCAGCCGTACGCAGCCCGGAAGGCGTACATCTGCCCGGGCTGCGAACACACGATCCCGCCTGCCACCTATCACCTCGTTGTCGTACCGGAACATGCGCCGGACCTCAGGCGTCATTGGCATCACGGCTGCTGGCACAAGGAGTTGCGCCGCCGCCGGTCGTGAAGCTCAGCCCAGTCCCGGTATCCAGTTGATCCACACTTCGGTGTCGCCGAGGCGTACCCACACGAGGTCGATCCGATCGCACCGGCCGACGGCAGCCAGGCGGCGAAGCCGACGTCGCTTGGCCTCCGGAAAGAGGTCGTCAGGATGCGCCGTATCGATCGTCGTCCGCACTTCGACCAACACCCGAAGCTCACCGACTCGGGCAATGATGTCGATCTCACCGACATCGAGCCGCACGTTCCGGCCCACCACTTCTGCACCGCGACGTTCGAGAAAGCCGGCTGCAAGGGCTTCCCCCACCTCTCCAACGATCGGCCGACGGTCAACGCGACTATCCACGGCCCCGGTCTACCCGGTCGATGTGACAGGTATCGAGCCCGTCCCTCGACAAGTCTCCCTAGAGACCACCGAGCCGGTCGAGCGGCCAGATTCGCACGAACGCTCGACCGATGATGTCCGACTCGGGAATCGGACCGAAGGCCCGGCTGTCCGAGCTCGCATTGCGATTGTCCCCCATGACGAAGACGTGTTCGAACGGGACTGCAACCGGTCCGAAGTCGGACATCGATACACCCTCCGGGAGGTAGGGCTCTGTGATGGTGACGCCGTCGACACTCACCCTGCCATCGCGGATCTCCACGACCTCGCCTTCGACGGCGATGACCCGTTTGATCAAGTCGTCGGAGGCATCGGTCCTCACGCCGAGGGCTTCGAGCACGGACCGGACCACTGCCTCGGTCACAGACTCCTCGCGATCCTCCGCCCACGGGTTCTCGAAGACCACCACATCGCCCATCTCGGGCATACCCAATCGGTAGCTGAGCTTGGACACCATCACACGGTCGTCGACCAGGAGGGTCGGGATCATCGATCCCGATGGAATGAAGAACGGCTGAACGATGAAGGTCTTGATCAGAACTGCGACGACCAACGCCGCCAGCAGCAGGCCGGGGAGTTCCGACAGAAAGGACTTCTGTCGCTCCGGCTCAGGAGCCTCCTCGGCGAGTTCACCCGAGCTGACGACGCTCACGCTCGATCAGTCGCGCTTCTCTTTGATGCGAGCGGCCTTGCCGGAGCGCTCACGCAGGTAGTAGAGCTTGGAGCGCCGAACGTCGCCGCGACGCATCACCTCGATCTTCTGGATGATCGGGGCATGGACGGGGAACACCCGTTCCACACCGACTCCGAAGCTGATCTTGCGGACGGTGAACGACTCACGAAGACCGCTGCCGTTGCGAGCAATCACAACGCCTTCGAAGATCTGCACTCGCTCACGGCCACCCTCGACCACTCGGACGTGGACCTTGACCGTGTCCCCCGAGCGAAACTCGGGTACGTCGTCTCGAAGGTACGCGCCCTCGAGCATGTCGAGATTGTTCATGTCGAAAGACTCCTTGAAGAGGTTTGGGCGCGTCTGCAACCCGGAGATGACCAGATGCTAACAGGGTGTGTTCCTGTGGCGAACCGGCTTCTCAGCCGTCATCGACCGCATCGCATCCGCGCCGTCCATCAGATCCGGTCTTCTCGCCTCGGTCCGGAGCACTCGCTGACGGTGCCTCCACGCCTCTATTCGCCCATGGTCGCCCGAGAGCAGGACGTCGGGCACACGCCAGCCGCGGAACTCGGCCGGTCTGGTGTAGTGAGGCTCCTCGAGGAGACCTTCTCGGAAGGATTCCCTCTCGATCGAATCCGGATTCCCAACCACACCAGGAACCAATCGAGCAAGCCCTTCGATGACGATCAGCGCTGCCGCCTCTCCCCCTGCGATCACATAGTCACCGATCGACACCACCTCGTCGATCATGTGCTCCTCGATCCGGTGGTCGACGCCCTCGTACCGACCGCACACCAATGCCACGTGGTCGAGTGTTGCCCAGCGGTCGAGTTGTTCTTGTCGCAGCGGCGTGCCGGTCGGCGAAAGCAGCACCCGATGAGCGCCATCCACCGTGTCCAGCGCCTGGGCCAGCGGCTCGGCCATCATCACCATCCCCGGCCCACCCCCGAACGGGGCATCGTCGACCTGTCGGTGCACGCCCCTACCCCATCGCCGTAGATCGATCGTATCGACGATCACTGCTTCGGATGACAGCGCTCGGGCCGTGATACCGACGGAGAGCGCAGAGTCGAAGTACTCGGGAAAGATCGTGATGATCGAGATGCGCACGTCCACAGCGTATCCTCGGGGGCAATGGACCAAGACAACCACCACGACATACCTTCATTCCAGCTCCCTGATTGGGGCATGGACGGGGCGCCGCCGGCGCCCCCGGAGGAGCCGGCCGACAGCGACACCGGCCCGGAGGTGACGGTCGAAGTCGATCGCTCACTCCTCGTCCTCGCCGGCCCACCGCTTCAGCACTGGACGGTCGAACATGTCTACGGATTGGTCACCGGCGAGGGGGTCTCCGAGAAGTCAGACCCCGCCCGAGCAACCTCCGCCGCCCGCGAAGAGGCGTTGACAGCGCTCGAGTCGGCCGCTCGCTCGTTGGGTGCGAATTCGATCTGTGATGTCCGTTTGGCACTCGCCACGCGCAAGTCGCGCATCTCCGTCGTCGCGTACGGAACGGCGATGCACGTTCGACGTGCTGGCGTCAGCTGACGAACGTATCGATTCGAACGTCACCGGAAACGGTTTTCGCCTCGAGGCGCACCTTTCGGCGATCCTCGCCACCGGCGTCGGCCCGTTTCTCCGGCAGATGTACGTCGCCGCTCAGCGTGGACACGTTTGCGTCGAGACGGATCCCGGACGGAAACCCGATCGAGAGTCCTCCAGATACCGACTTGAGACCGACATCGGAGCCGACGTACCGCTCGATGTGGACGTCCCCAGACGCCGAGCGGATTCGGAGATCGCCTGAGATGGAACCGACTCGGACATCGCCCGAGGCCAGCGACGCCGTCAGACTCCCGCCGACACTGCCCAGGTACAGATCTCCCGAGGCCGAGCCGACCCGGGCGTCTTCTTCGACTCGCTCGCCGCGGGCATCACCCGATGCCGTTTTCAACTCGAGGGTGCGCGCAGTCCCAAATCCGACGTCACCAGACGCCGTCTTGACTACGAGTTCCCCGACCTCGACATCGACGTGAAGATCGGTGGATGCACCCGCCAGCTCGACTGCGGTTCCCGGCGGAAGCGACGCCCGAATCCGAACGGAGCCACCTCTGATCCATCCGGAACGCTCCTCCGAGACGACGATCGTGCCAGCTTCTTCCTCGACCCGAATGTTGTCGGCGGCCCGGCCGGACACATCGACTGAGATGGCCGATCCCGGGGCCTCTGTGCAGTCGATTCGGCCCGACTGGACGCGGAACTCGATACGAGGACGCTCGCCGGTCTCGAATGTGTGGCTGTCGCTCATAGGTCGAAGCTCCCACTGACTCGCCGCCCAACGCGCTGCGACCGCTTCGTCCCGGTCGAGAGCGTCTTGACCACCCAGGTGTTGACCGAGTCGCCCGATGCACCGGCGGCGTCCTCGACGAGGCTCTTCAACGAAGGGGGTAGCCGCAGGGTGAGCCGAGCGTCGAAATCTTCGGTATTCACGTCCGTCGACGTCTCTGTGCTCCCCGCCACCCGCAAGACCGGGTCGCCATCGACGATCACGACGTCAACGGTTCGATCCCCGAGTTGGGCGCCGACCTCGGTCGCCGCCTGTTCCGCCAACGCCATGCCTGCTTGTCGAAGCGCAGGCTCGAGGGCCGCCAGAAAGCGTGAGGCGGCCTCCTCGAGTCCTGGATCGCCGCCGGCAGCAGCGAGCTGCGTGGCGAGCGACGCTTCGATGGTCGTGATGATCGGATCGAGCTGCATGGTCAGTGCCGCTGTCCCCGCCGATTGCGCCGGTCCACCGGGCGCGGTGCCGGTCGGTGGGAGCGGACGTATGCGGAGTGGTGGTCCGATGCGATGCCGATGGTGGGGAACATGGGTCTCCTCGTCTCTCTCGTGATGTCATCATGATGTCATAACGATGTCAACTTGTCAAGACCCAATCTGCTCCTTTCGTCTCCGCCTCCTGCGGCCTGCATGCACCTCGCTTCGTCAGATCAGCTTGCGCTCCGCAGCCCAGCGTGTCAGTTCGTTCCGGTTGGACAGTTGGAGCTTGCGAAGAACCGACGACACGTGGGTCTCCACCGTCTTCACCGAGATGAACAGCTCCTCGCCCACCTCCCGGTAGGTGTACCCCCTGGCGATCAGTTGGAGAACTTCTCGCTCTCGATCGGTGAGCTGATCGAGCTCCGGGTCGATGTCACCAACAGGAATCGAACTGAACGCATCGAGTACGAAGCCGGCCAGCCGTGGAGAGAACACGACGTCCCCTTCTGCGACCCGCACGATGGCATCCGCCAGCTCTTCGGCGGAGATGGCCTTCGTCACGTAACCTCGCGCCCCCGCCCGCACGACCGACACGACGTCCGGGGCCGCATCGGACGCGGAGAGAGCGAGGAACACAACATCGGGATGTGTCTTCTTCACAGCCCGCACCACCTCGTGTCCGCCTCCACCCGGTAGGTGGACGTCGAGCAAGACCACGTCCGGCACGCGTTCCTTGATCAGTTCTATCGCCGCTTCGGTGTCGGACGCCTCGCCGACAACCTCCACCTCGGCCGGCAACTGCCCTCTGACGCCTGCCCGGAAGAGGTCGTGATCGTCGACGATCAAGACACGCAGCTCTTTCACAATGGAACCTCCAACTTCCACTCGGTCCCTCGCCCCGGCGCGGACCGCAGCGAGGCCTCGCCACCGACGTCGGCGAGTCGAGCCTCGATCGACTCGGCGATCCCTCTCCGGTCGTCCCCGACGACAGCCCGCTCGAATCCAATGCCTCGATCGCGTACGAAGACCCTCGCCCTTCCGTCCATCACTTCGGCGTACACCGACACTGAGTCTGAGCCGGAATGGAGAGCAGCATTGTTCATCGCCTCTCGCGCCGCAGCGACGAGCTCGCTCGAGCGCTCCGAGATCGGTGTGTCTCCGACCGCCACCACCTCCACGCTCACCCCGTGTCGCTGTTCTATCGAAGCCGCCGTGTCCTGGAGCACTTCGACCAGCTGGCCCGAGGGTCGCCGGTCTCCGTACAGCCAGCTTCTCAACTCGCGCTCCTGTTTCCGAGCCAGCATCCTCACTTCGGACTCGGAGTGGGCCGAGCGCTGGATGAGCGCCAGTGTCTGCAAAACCGAGTCATGCAAGTGTCGGGAGATCTGGGCGCGCTCCGCCTCTCGAATGCGCTCCGACTCCGCCTCGGCAGCCGACCGCTCCGCCGTTCGACGAGATTGATCGGATGTGCGCAGGACCCGCAACACCCAGTTGAAGATCACCGCTCCGGCAACGTAGAGGATGATCTGGGACAGGGATGCGACCACTCCGACTGCTACCTCGGTTCCGGCTGCGCGAACGATCGTCACGGCGATCATCGCCGACGCCAACATCCACGCTGCGCCCCGGGACCGGACAGCGGCAACGGCGACCGTGATCAGGGGGAGACCGCCGGTGAAGACCGACTCGGGTGCCGTCTGAGCCCAGGTGGGAGCCAGCAAGGCCACACTTCCCGCGACGACATCACCGATGTGGGCGGCACGCGAGGTGACTGCGTCCGGTGCGGTTTGATAGACCACCACCGAGGTCACAGCCCATACGGCCACGGCTACAACCGAGAGGACGGCGACGACCGGGCGCCCGATGTCATCCCTCACGAGTGCAACCAGTGAGAGAACGGCCATCCAGACGCCGGCGACGACGCGAGCACCGGTGACGATTCGGCGAAGGGTCAGCTCGAGTTCACCCAGGTCGGTGAATCGGTCCACGAGGCGATCCATGACGCCAGGCTACGCCAACCAGCGCTGCTGGCCGGCTCATGCTCGGTACCCTGCCCAGCGTGAGACACTGGGCCCTGCTGCTTGCGCTCCTCCTCACGGGCTGCACCGCAACGTCGACGACGAGCACGGAGCCCACAACGACGCCGCCGGCGACGGCGGCCACGACCGTGACGACTTCCCCGGCGACGACCTCGCCCACGGTCCCGGACGACACGGCGCCCTGCCTCGAGGGCGACACCCGGTTCACCGAGGATGGAGGTGCCGGTGTGGTGAGCGGCTCTGAAGGCGACGCTACGGCCATCGGCCAGGTCTCGTGGCTGGAATACGGCCCGTGTGAGCGGTTCATAGTCTCGTATCGGACCTCAGCGGGAGCTCCGGCCGTCGACCCGCCGACTGTGGCGACACTGTTCATCCGGCAGAGCGCAGTGTTGCGGCTGAACATCGGGACCTCGGTCACCGCGTCGGCGTTCAAAGAGCAGGTGGTCGACAGCGAGCTGGTCGACGGGGTCTTCGTGGTCGAGACACCGGCAGGAGGGCTCTTCGTCGATATGCATCTGGCCGGTGAAGCGGTGGCGCGGGTGACGAATCAATCCGGCCCGGCACGCACGGTCGTTGACTTCCGCAGGGGTGGGTCGAGCCTGGAAACCCGACCGTTGCGCGCAGGCGACACCATCGTCGTCGAGCCGCTCTCGGGAGACGTACGCTATCCCTTCTCCGTGAGCGGGTACGCCCTTGGAAACCAGCCGCAGGTACTGGCCACCCTGGTTTCGGGAGATACGTCGATCGAGGCGGCTGCGTCCATCGCGGATCGCTACGACACCTGGGGAGCATTCACGATCCTGTTCACCGACGGACCGGCAGGCCCGATCACGGTTCAGGTGGGCGACGTCACCCTGGAGCTCATTGCGGTTCGATGAGCCCGTCGATGGCGGAGATGACCACACATCCGCCGGATATGTCGATCTTCGTGACGAGCTCCTCGACCAGCGGGACTTCAGCCCTCGCTCCCCCACGAGTCTCGACCTCGAGGCGATCCTGCCCCACGCCTTCGATGACTGCCGTAACGGTTCCCACGAGCTCGCCACCGGCGTCGAAGACGTCCAATCCGATCAGTTCGTCCGGCCAGAACTCACCTTCATTCAGATCGCGCCTCTCCGATTCCGCGATCCAGAGTCGCGTCCCGGCAAGCGCCTCGGCGGAGTCTCGGTCGTGAACTCCCTCGAATCTGACGAGAAGCCCCCGTTCGGTCTGGCTCACGGCATCGACGACGAGAGATCGCCCATCGTCCGCCTGCAGGGATGAACCCCGTGCAAACCGTTGAGGGTGATCAGACTCCGATCGAACCACCACGTGCCCGCGAAGGCCGTGGGCCTTCGTCACGGCACCGACCAGCACCCGGTCAGTCGATGAACTCGACCCCAGCGTTGAGTCCTTCCTCATCGGCCGCGGCTTGGGCGACGGTGCGGATGGCCCGAGCAACCCGGCCACGTCGGCCGATCACTCGACCGAGGTCTCCCTTGGCGGTCCGCACCTCGGCCACGACGTCATCGGGGCCCTGCTCGACGAGGGTGATCTCGACCTCATCGGGATGCTCGACGATCTGACGAACGATGAACCCAACGGTCGTCTCGACGATCTCGCCTTTTTGGGATTCAGACACGTTCATTCCTCCTCAGAGGATTCCTGGGACTCCTCGGCGGCGTCTTCGGCGGCCTCGGGCTCCGGGTCGGTCGGCGTGTCTGCGGCTGGTTCCGGCGCGGGGGGTGGGGGTGGAGCCGATCCGGCTGCCACATGGATCCTGCCGGTCTTCACCTTGTAATGCGACATCGCGCCGGAGNNTTCGGGTCGTAGCGTCCGATCAACTCGATGTACTTGCCGTCGCGCGGGGCACGCCCGTCGACCACGACGACGCGGTAGTACGGAGAGCGCTTCTTCCCCATCCGGGTCAGGCGCATCTTCACGGCCATCTGTTCACCTCTTACCTCGGCGACCGGGGGCGAGTCCGGGGAGTCCCGGAATCCCTCGCCCTCCGGCCAGTTGCTTCATCATCTTCTGCGCATCGGCGAACTGCTTCAGCAGGCGGTTCACGTCCTGGGGCGTGGTTCCCGATCCGGCCGCGATCCTGCGCCGCCGGCTGCCGCCGATGATCTTGGGTTTCTGCCGTTCCTGCGGGGTCATCGAGCGGATGATCGCCTCGACCCGTGCCAGATCGCGATCGTCTATGTCGACGTCACGAAGAGCCGAACCGGCGCCGGGCAGCATAGCAAGGATGTCCT
>JABAOD010024458.1_pt2 | contig 13337 bp, 8 predicted proteins | sample 7062151 | NCBI WGS metagenome assembly JABAOD01 (sample SAMN14538626, study PRJNA623070) | marine sediment metagenome | biome: marine biome [ENVO:00000428]; feature: marine pelagic biome [ENVO:01000023]; material: deep marine sediment [ENVO:00002113] | place: India: Gulf of Khambhat ...
GTGACCCAGATTGCGACCGCGGCGGCCGCGCTGGCATGGATGTTCTCGGAATGGATCACGCATGGCAAACCGAGCGTGCTCGGCATTGCCTCGGGCGCGGTCGCGGGCCTGGTTGCGATCACGCCGGCATCGGGGACCGCCGGACCGATGGGCGCGCTTGCCATCGGCGCGCTCGCCGGTATCGGCGCCTTCATCGCCGCGGTGAAGGTGAAACGTGCCCTGGGCTATGACGATTCGCTGGACGTCTTCGGGGTGCACGCCGTCGCGGGTATTATCGGCGCTCTGCTAACCGGCGTATTCTGTGCTCCCTATCTCGGTGGCGCCGGTTTCGGTGGTGACATACAGAGCATCGGCGCGCAACTCGGCGTGCAGGTCATCGGTATTGTGGCGACGGTGATTTACACGGGCGTGATGAGCTTCATCATTCTGAAGATCATCGACGTCATCGTCGGGCTGCGGGTAAGCGCGGAGCAGGAGACGGAAGGGCTTGATCTCGTGCTGCACGACGAAAAGGGCTACAACTGGTGAGGCCGTGAAGCAGGAAAAAAAGGCGGGCCATGGGCCCGCCTTTTTATTTCTTGAGGATCCTTTCTAGGATGCCGACATGCGCAGCAGCGGCTGTTGCAAGGGTTTGCCATTCACCCTGAGCTCACCGTCGCTGAACGATGCGCTGATGCGATAAACCGCTCCCCGCCGCACGAGCATCTTGGTAAAGCTGTTGCGCGACAGGTATGAAGGGTAGGCCTCATCCACAATCCTGGCCATCACTGCCGGTGTCAATTTGGCCGCCTCGCGCGATGACAATGCACCCGTGTGTTCGAAACCCTTTACGTCTTGCATGATGGCCGGCGTAAGGATCGCTTTTACCATGCTCGGCGGAATCGACAGCTCGCCCTCGCCGCGCAGGGCGCGCAATGCGAGAAACGGGTTGGCGGCGATGTCGAGATCGCTACCGTCGAGCACGATCTTGGCATTGCCCGTGAGCTCGCCCTCCTTGGTCTTGAAGCTGAGCTTTGTCATCTCGAGCTCAGGCGCCTTTTTTGACAGCGCGGCGATGAGCCTCATCATCTCGGCCGCCGCCATCATCGATGCCTGTTGCTGCGGCAGGCCGCGCTTCGAAATCTGATTATATTGCTGATTGAAACGCTGTAACGCCTTGGCGTCGAGCTTACGCAGTACGAGGCTGAGCTCGCCCGGGCCGTGCTCGTCCGGACCGCTCTTGATGGCCTGCACCCGGTAGTCAACCGTGGCGGTGAGATTCGGGCCGCTGGGCTTGGAACGGGTCGTCAGTCGCAAGCCCTTGAGCTCGAAACCGGGACCGGCGCTAAGCTCAGCCAACTGCAGCGTGCTATTCCCGAACATATAGCCCGCCATGCCGGCGCTGCTGTTGAAGCGATAAATCAGGTTTTTCAGCGAGAACTCACCTTTATCGGAGCTAAATGAAAATCCCGGCACGCGTAGCTCAATATCCACGCGCTGCCCACCTTCGTGAAACGCAATCGTGCCGCTCAGTCCACGGGTGTTGAATGTCGCACCGGTCTTTCCCTGGCTCCTGGACGGCGGTAGCTCGAGCTTGGTTTCGGCGTTGCCAGTGAGATCCACGATCGTGCGGGCGTTGAGTGCTGCCATGCGTCGGGTGAACTCCGTGAGCCACTGCGCATCAGATCCCTTCTTCGGTACCAGCTTCACCTCGCTGTTAACAAATGCCATCGCCGGCGTCAGTGCAACGTCACCGCCCAGGATGCGGTCGATCGGTAGCGGTCCGTGGTTGATGCGGTGAACCATGGAGACTGTAAGGGGCGAGCCCGAAATCGGCATCGTAGTTTCTGCGGTCGAGCTGAGCCATCCTCGATCGTAACGCTGACTGGAGATCGCGGTGCTGCTCGCGAGTTCCCCCACGATCTTGTTATAGGCCTTTTCCGCCTCCATGCCGAACCAAAACGGCAGCGCCGCCGCGGCCGCGACGATGAGAACCAGTACAATCCCAATGATGGTGGCGATTCTTTTCACGCTTGTCTCCGTACGTTTGGACCTTTCGTCTCACTAATTATAGGAAAAATACCGGAACTTACAGCCTGGCTGGCGACAGTCACCCCTCCTCCAGAGCGTGCCTGAAAAAGCTCGGTGCCGCCAGTGCGGCGCGATGGATCGCCGCGTTGTAATAGCGCGTGGAAAATCCCTCGCCTAGCGCCTCGCGGAAGCCCGCTACGGGCACGACCTTGGAGGCTAGCGTTACGGTCCACCACCCTGAAGGGTAGCTGCACTGGGGAAAATGCAGGGTCGCCCGGTGACAGAATCCTGTGGCGGCCATCGCCTGGTGGATGCGTTTGATCAGCTCAAGGTGGAACAGCGGGGATTCGCTCTGTGTGGCAAGCACGCCATCCGCGGCCAACGCCCGCGCACAACTGCTGTAGAAGGATGGCGAAAAAAGCCCGGCCGCCGGACCGATGGGATCTGTGGAGTCAATAATGATCACATCGTAGCTGGCGGTGTCGACCTCCCCCACCCACTTGATGCCGTCGCTAAAGTGGAAGTGAACCCGGGGGTCACCATTCGCTTCGCACAGCTCGGGAAAGTATTGCTCGGCCACGCGCGTCACACGCTCGTCGATCTCGACTAAATCAGCGCGCCGCACCTGCGAGTGTCGTAGCACCTCCCGCAGAGTGCCGCAATCTCCGCCACCGATGATGAGGACGTTTTTCGGGTCAGGGTGGGTAAAGAGCACCGGATGGGCCAGCATCTCGTGGTAAATAAAGTTGTCACGGTCGGTGAGCATGACCAGGCCGTCAAGCGTCATCAGGGTGCCGAAAAACTCAGTTTCAAAGATCTCGATCAACTGATACGGCGTCTGCTCCTGGTGAAGCTTCTCTTTAAGCTTCAAGGAGAACGCCGAGCCTCCTTCGTGACATTTTTCCGTGAACCATCCGCTATCGAGTGTCATGCAAGAACTCCTGAAGTCAGATACCAGTATCAAGATACAAGAGACGAGTTCGTTGCGGCAAGAACTGGGGGTTCGCATTCCCTTCCGGCTCGTAATACTCCATAATCGTGTCGATGAGTTCTGCAGAGTCTTGTGCGCTCTTCAATGTCCTGGATTCGGTGACCTCGAGCTTGTACGTTTTTCGATGAGCGACTGGGATATCGACGCCGCACGCCGGCTCTACAGTATTCCGCACTGGAGCAGCGGATACTTCGACATTAACTCTGTCGGGCATCTGGTGGCTCGTCCCTTTGGGGCAGGGGATCCCACTGCCATCGATCTCTATGAGCTCACGCGGGAAATTGGCCGGTTCGGCTTGGCGCTGCCCGTGCTGGTCCGCTTCTCCGATATCCTCCACGATCGCCTGCGCGAGCTCAATGCTGCCTTTGCGCACGCCATGGCCGCAGACGACTATGGCGGTCAGTTTACTGCCGTCTACCCCATCAAGGTCAACCAGCAGCGCAGTGTGGTGGCCGAGATTCTCAAACACGAGAAGGAGCACGTCGGGCTCGAGGCCGGCAGCAAGCCTGAGCTCGTTGCCGTGCTGGCGCAGTCACGCTCGCAAGGCGTGGTCGTGTGTAATGGCTACAAGGACCGCGAATACGTCAGGCTGGCGCTGATCGGAAAGCAGCTCGGTCATCAGGTTTACATTGTTATCGAGAAGTTGAACGAGCTTGATCTGCTGATTGAGCAAGCACGTGCGCTCGACATCTCGCCGCTCATCGGCATCCGCGTACGCCTAGCATCAATCGGTGCTGGCAAGTGGCAGAATACCGGTGGCGATAAATCGAAGTTTGGGCTTACGGGCGCGCAGTTGCTGCGCAGCGTTGAACGCCTGCGCGAGGCCGGCATGCTGGATGCGCTGCAGATGATGCATTTCCATATGGGTTCGCAGATTCCGCATATCGGCCACATTCAGGCGGGTATGCGCGAGGCCGCGCGCTTCTACGCCGAGCTGCGACAGCTGGGCGTGCCCGTGCGATGCTTCAATATCGGTGGTGGTCTCGGTATCGATTATGAGGGATCACGATCACGCAGTTTCTGTTCCGCCAACTATACGATGCAGGAGTACGCTAATAATATTGTGCACGCGCTGTGGGAAGTTTGCAGTGAGCGGGACCTGCCGCACCCCGACATCATTTCCGAGTCGGGCCGTGCCATGACCGCACATCACGCGGTACTTATTACCAACATTATCGATGTCGAGAGCGCGCCGGCACCGGCGGCGCTGGATCCCCCGGCAGAGGACGAGGCGCAGATTATTGTTGACATGTGGGAAGGGTTGCAGACGCTGCCACAGCGTTCTCCCATCGAGGCTTACCACGACGTCAGTTATCGCCTGGCCGAGGTTCAGGGAATGTTCAACCACGGCGTCATTACGCTCGCGCAGCGTGCACACGCCGAGCAGATTTGCTACGCGACCTTCAGTCAACTACGGGAACGGCTGCAGGCGGGCGTGAAAGCACATCGCGAGATTCTCGACGAGCTCGATGAAAGGTTGGCTGACAAGTACTTTTGCAATTTCTCTCTGTTTCAGTCAGTTCCCGACGTGTGGGCGATCAGCCAGATCTTCCCGGTGGTGCCGCTTCATCGCCTGGACTCACGCCCGAGTCGCCGCGGCGTCTTACGTGACATTACCTGCGATTCGGACGGGCGCGTCGACTACTACGTGAATGCCGATGGTGTGGAATCGAGTCTGCCGCTGCATCCGCTGCGCGATGATGAGCCCTACCTCCTCGGTATCTTTCTGGTGGGTGCGTATCAGGAAATCCTCGGCGATCTACACAACCTTTTTGGTGACACGCATTCGGTGCACGTAGAGGCCTCACCGGAGGGTGGACACCAAGTATTACAGCCCCTGCGTGGAGACACCGTTGGCGCGGTATTGCGTGCGGTGCATTTCGACCCAGAACAGATCCTGGTCGCCTATCACCGCAAGGCTGCGCAAGCGACCTGGCTGAACGAAACGCAACGGAAGATGTATCTTGATGAACTGACGGCGGGCCTGGAAGGTTATACCTATCTCGAGGATTAGGCGCCGCCGGCGCGAGGAATGAGGCGTGAGCAGTGAGGAGCAAAGCGCGAAATAAGAACCGTCAGTCGCCTCACCCCTCACGTTTTACTCTTAGACGCAAGCCCTGGATACCGAGGTTGCGCAAGCGCCGATCCGCATCATCGAGATCCGCAATGTCACTGTAGGGCCCGAGACGCACACGGTGATACTCGCCCTTGCCTTCGATCGTCACCTTCTGGATATGCGCGGTGAGACCGTTCAGTGTTAGTTGCGCGCGCAGGCGATCGGCATCGTCAGAGCGGGCGAATGAACCGGCCTGCAGCACGTAGCTCACGCCTTCGCTGCGAGCAGGGTCTATCCGCTTGGCCGCGGTAACGGGCTCGCCTTCTGGGAGCACTGTCTCGATCTCCGGCAAGATGGTGTAGAAATCGTACCGGGGCTGCGGTCTATCGGCCGGCGTTTTCGTCGCTGGCACCTTCGTCGCTGGCGCCTGTTTGCCGCTACTGCTGCCGCCAAAGAGTGTGCGCAAACCACTGCCGGGCGTACTGGCGCGCTGCACGACCAACTGCACCAACATGGTCAACACGATGCCAACCGCAAGCCCAAGCGCCAGCTGCACCCAGTGTGGCGGTATCTTGGGCTTGCGTCGCCGTGTGGTTTTCTTTCGCCGTTTGGCCACCTACGCCACCTACATGCTCGCGGGTGCCGACACACTCAGCAGGCCGAGGCCGTTGGCAATGACCTGGCGGGTCGCGTCGATCAGGTTGAGACGGGCATCGCGCAAATCCGCCTTGTGAACGAGAAATGTGTGAGCGTTATAGTAAGTATGAAAATCGTTCGCCAGCTCGCGCAGGTAGTGACAGAGCTGATGGGGTTCATGCACTAGCGCTGCCGCTTCCACCACCTCCGGGTAACGCGCGAGCGTGGTCAATAACTGTTGCTCGTGGTCCTCATTCAACAAATGCAGATGTGTATTGCCGTTGGCACGATCGTGCTTAAGCCCCTTCTCTTGCAACTGGCTAAACACGCTACACACACGCGCGTGCGCATATTGCACGTAGTACACCGGATTATCAGCGCTCTGGGATTTCGCCAGGTCCAGATCAAAATCCATGTGCTGTTCGCATTTGCGCATGACATAAAAGAAACGCGCTGCATCTTTGCCCACCTCTTGGCGGAGCTCACGCAGCGTAACGAACTCGCCGCTGCGCGTCGACATCTGTACCCGTTTGCCCGCGCGATAAAGGATGGCAAACTGCACCAGCAGCACGTCCAGTGTTGAAGGGTCGTCGCCCACAGCACGCAGCGCCGCCTTCACACGGGGGACATAGCCGTGATGATCTGCGCCCCAGACGTCGATCACACGCTGGAAACCTCGCTCCACCTTGTCCATGTGATAGGCGATGTCAGAGGCAAAGTAGGTTGTCTGGCCGTTTTCCCGTACCACCACGCGGTCTTTCTCGTCGCCATAGTCGGTAGAGCGGAACCACAAGGCACCCGCCTTCTCATACACGTGGCCAGAGGCACGCAGGCGTTCGATGGCACGTGTGACGGCGCCGCTCTCGGCCAGCGAGCGTTCTGAAAACCAGCAGTCGTAAACCACCCCGAACTGCTCCAGGTCCTCGCGAATATCCGCCAGGATGTCGCCCAGTGCGCGGTCGTAGACCAGACGGTAATGCTGCGTGCCGAGCAGCGTGATGGTGCGCCGGATCAGCGCATCGATATAAGCCTCGGCGTCGCCCCCCTGCGCCTCGTCGGCGGGCAGGTCCGCGAACACCGCGGCGCTCGGCCGACATAAGGTTTCTCCTAGCTCGGCGTGAAGCGCCGCCGCGATGTCTCGTACATAGCCGGCGGCGTAGCCGCTGGCTGGGAAAGCGACAGACTCACCGCACAGCTCGAGACAGCGCAGCCAGACACTGGTAGCGAGAATGTCCATCTGCCGACCGGTATCGTTGACGTAGTACTCACGGTGTACCTTGTAGCCCACGGCCTGCAGCAGATCGGCGACCGCCGCGCCATAGGCCGCGCCGCGCCCGTGCCCGACGTGCAGCGGACCGGTTGGGTTGGCAGAGACGAACTCGACTTGCACGCTGCGCCCGGCGCCGATCTCGCTGCGGCCATAGGTCGCGCCTGCCTGGAGGATTTCCGGTATCACGGCCCGGTACGTCGCTGGACTGACAAAGAAGTTGATAAACCCGGGCCCGGCAATCTCGACCTTCTTCACAAGTTCCGAGACAGGGAGATGCTCCACGATTTTTTGTGCGAGTTCACGCGGCGGTATTCCCGATATGTCTTTCAAGACAAGTGCTGCATTAGTCGAGAAGTCGCCATGGCTTTCTTGTCGGGGCCGCTCAAGCTCCGGCACGAGCCCATGGCTTCGCGGCAACACCCCCTGCTCCGCCAACTGGGCAAGGGAATCCTCGAGCAACTTGCGCAAGCGATTTTTCATGACGAAGTTCGACCTCAATTCGCTTGCGACACTTGGCTACGGCAATAATGCACGTAGTGACGGCTCACGGGATCGCCGACGTCCTCGCTCAGTTGCTCGAAAAGTGGCAGCGCCTCGGCGTAACGAGCCTGTCGTAGGCACCTGTATGCGCGCTCAAAGTCCGGCAACCAGTCCAATGCCACGCCATCGTCCACAGGCATCAATTCGAAGATTCTGACGGCTTCCTGTCGACCGCGTATCTCGGCGACATCGACCTCGCGCATGTGCGGGAACTCGTTACGCACCTGTTCATAGGTGAACTCGCTCAACAAGATGTGCGTCCCGTAGATCTTGTTAAGCGCTTCGATGCGTGAGCCCACATTGACCGCGTCGCCGATGACCGTGTAGTCGAAGCGGTCGCGTGAGCCCATATTACCGACGACCATCGGCCCGGTGTTGATGCCGATGCCGATATCGAGCTGCGGCAGCCCTTGCTCGCGCCACTGTACCTGCAATCCCCGCAGCTCTCGGAGCATTTCTAGCGCCGTGCGGCAGGCGAGCAGGGCATGGTCGTCGCGGTAAATGGGTGCCCCGTAGATCGCCATGATGGCATCGCCGATGTACTTGTCCAGCAGCCCTTCGTACTTGAAGACCTTTTCGGTCATCTGGGTGAGATAGACGTTTAGCAACCGCACCAGCTCTTCCGGTGCCAATGACTGCGACACCGAGGTGAAGCCGCGGATATCCGAAAACAGTACCGTAAGCGTGCGTTTCTCGCCTCCGAGGCGGAGCCCGCCGATGTTGTCGACAATTTCATCGACGATCTTGGGGGCGACGTAGTGCTGAAAAGCAGATTTAATCTGGCGCTTGCCCGCTTCGGCGCTGATGTACTTGGCAATGGTCGAGGATATAAACAGCAAGATAATGAGCAGCGAAGGATAGACAATATTGAGCCAGGTGAGCTGGACGCGGAATAACACGACGGCAATAAGGATGTAGCTGGCAAAGAGCACGAGTGACAGTGCAGCCCCGCCCCACAACCCGATACGTGGGAGCAGCCAGGTGAGGGCGATACCGAAGGTGATGATCACCGCGATATCGACGCGGCCCATCCACTCAGGGCGATTGACGAAATCACCATCGAGCAGGTTCTGCATGACCGTGGCTCGGATCTCGACGCCTGGAAACGTCGTCCCGTAGGGGGTGACGCGAATGTCGCCGATGCCTTTTGAGGTCGCGCCGATAATGACGATCTTATCCTTAACGCGGCTGACAGGAATGCTGCCTTCGTCCAGGTCAGCAATAGAAAAGGTTGGCATCGTCTTTTCCGGGCCGTAGTAGTGGATCAGGGCGCGCCCGAGTTTGTCGGTGCTGATGAAGCGACCGCCGATGGCAAGACCCGTAATACCGCAGTCGGCCGTGTGCAACACCAATTCGTCCGTGCGCTCAAAGCTGCGAACTGCCTGTACGTCGGCGGACGGAAAGAAATGCTTTCTGTAACGGATCACCAACGGCGACCGACGCAAGGCGCCGTCGCTCTGGTCGGGGATCGCATTGATGTGCCCCGTATAGCGCGCGGTCGCGCGAATCTCGGCCACATCGGCAAGCAGTCCTGCCGGTTCAGACACCGGAAAATCCAGCGTGCTATCGCACCGGTCACGCAGCACCTGGACGGCGTCAGGTTTGAGATCGCTAAAGGCGCGGTCCACCTCGTGCGCATCCAGCGCTCGCGCTTCCTCGTCCGCCGTCAGAAACACCATGCTCGATACCACTTTACCGCTAGCGGCGATGGCCTTGGCGAGAGTGGTGTCCGCGCCGAGATGGGCCTTGAGCGAGGCATAGGGCGAATCGGAAGTCGTGTAGCCCTGATCCGCCTCGAGCTGCGTTATGCGTTCGAGCAATTTCTGATTCTCCGATTCCGAGAAAAACACGTCCAAGGCGATCACCCGAGCGCCCATGGCGTCAAGCCGTTCGATCAAACGCGCCAGCGTGCTCCGACTCCAGGGCCAGCGACCGAGTCGGGTAAGGCTCTTTTCATCAATCGCCGCGATGACGACCTGCCCCGCAGGCACTCGCGTCCCCTGCGCCCGCAGCCGCATGTCATAGGTTTTCAGCTCCATGCTATTCAGGAACTGGTTGCCGACCAGGTAGATAATGAGGACTGCCGCCGTCAGGGCGAAGCCGATTTTGCTGGCGGTGGTCATCGGTGGAACGAAGCTCGCACGAGCGCGGCGATACGGCCCTGGCGGGTCGTTATGCCCGCGCGGGTGGTTCTTCCGTCTCCCTTATCAATGCCTCGAGTTCCTTGAGGCTCGCACGCTTCATCGGCCTTCCGTTGACCGGGCTGAGCGGCGCTTCGCGCATGGCTTGCCGGCGAAAAATGTACACTTCGATGGCACGTGCGTCGACGGTGAAGCGATACATGGGACAGTTTTCCTGACGCTCGCCGCCGTAACGGATGCGCTTATCTTTCTCGTCGTGGGGGATATTGTGCTCGCTGAGCAATAGGCCGATTTCCTCTGGCGTGTCCGCGCAGACGTGCAACTGAATCGCCGACTCCGGGGTGACGGTGCCGCTCAGGACGGGTCCGACCAGGCGCGGTTCGAAGTCGCGAAAAAACTGCATGGCCTCCAGTGCCAGCTGACGCAAGTGTCGCAGCGTCGCTGACAGGCGTCGCGCGTGGAATAGCTGCAAGTACTCGCGCAATGCGACCTCGATCTCTTCGTTGCTTGGCAGGTGCTTGGCATTCGCCACATTGAGCCGCAGCGCCGCCTTGCGCTTGGCGGTTTGAAAATCACGCACGCCTTCAGACGACATGATGCGGGCGGCCTCGGCGGTGATACGCTGGCGAATATGGGTATCGCCGCGTGGCCCCGGACTGAAAGCACCGCGCGATTTCGCTGCCATCAGAAAAGATCTTTGGGAATCGGTTCCACCTTCGGTGGTGTAAGCGTTACCGTCGTGGTCTCGACCTCGTCACCCGGTGCTGGCGCGACCGGTGGAATCGGCTCGGTGCCGGCGATGAAATACTCGACGATCGCCAGCGGGTCCTCGGGGTCTGTCGGCTCGCCGGTATTGCGATCCACGCTCACCGCGACGACGCCGGCAGGGACCGGCAATGTCTGCTCCGGTACACCCTTCAACGCGCTCACCATAAAATCGATCCAGATGGGCAGGGCTGCACGTGCGCCCGCCTCCCCGGGGCCGAGCGATGACGGTTGGTCGAAGCCGATCCAGGTGGTGGCCACCAGATCCCGCGTGAACCCGGAGAACCAAGCGTCGCGAAACTCGTTAGTGGTCCCGGTCTTCCCTGCCAGGTCTACGCGACCCAGCTCGAGTGCGCGCCTGCCGGTGCCGCGCTTGATCACGTCTTGCATCACGCTGGTCATGATGAAGGCGTTCTCTTCGCTGATGACGCGCGGCGCCAGGCGCAACCCTTGTGCTTCCAGTAGTTCAGCGGCCACGCTATTAGTTGATTTTCCGTCTTTTCCCTTTTGCTCGCACTCGCGGCAGATGACCCAGGGATTGGCCTGCTCCAGGATAGTGCCCTCGGCATCTTCGATGCGAGTAAGAAAATAGGGTTCGATCTTGTAGCCACCATTGGCAAACACGGCGAAGGCAGTCGCCATCTGGAGCGGTGTGGCCGAGGCGGTTCCCAACGCCAGCGAAAGATTGTGCGGGAGCCGCTTGCCATCAAAGCCGAAGCGTTCGAGATATTCCGCCGCATAGACCGGATCGATGGCACGCAGCAATCGCACCGACACCAGGTTGATCGACAGCATTAGTGCCTTACGCAGTGGTGTCGGACCGAAGAATCGCTCACTGTAGTTGTTGGGTCGCCATAGCTCTTCCAGGCCTGGATCCTTGATGACGACCGGCGCGCCGCTGACAGGGGTGGCCGCGGTAAATCCTTTTTCCAAGGCAGCCGAGTAGATGAACGGCTTTAGGTTGGATCCAGGCTGGCGCTCGGCCTGGGTGGCGCGATTGAACTTGCTTTGCTGAAAATCGAAGCCCCCGGTCAGGGCGAGAATAGCGCCGTCGGACGGGCGCAACGCCACCACAGCCCCGGCCACTTCGGGAACCTGTGCCAACGCCCAGTGGCCGGGCGCCGGTTGCGGCTCCTCGTCCTTTTTGGTCTGCGACGGTTCCGTCTGCTCAGCATCGACGTATTCCAGATAAACGATGTCGCCGACGGCAAGCACGGCCGCGGCCTTTTTTGGCGACGGCCCGACCGTTGCCTCATCGATGTACTTACGTGCCCACGACAGTCCATCCCAACCGACTTCGACGATGTAGCCATCCTGCGTGTACACGCGCGCACTTTGCTCCTCCAGCGAAAGCACGATTCCCGGGAGCAGATCGCCGACGACGCGGAAGCCTGCCAAGGCATCGTCAAAGTAGCCCTGATCGAATTCCAATCCCGCTATGTCGACATGCCCGGCAGGGCCCCGATAACCGTGACGTGTTTCGTAGGCCCGCAATCCTCGGCGCAGGGATGCATTGGCAGCCTGCTGGTAGTCGGCGCGAATGGTGGTATAGGCGTTCAAGCCACCGGCGTAGCTCGTATCTTCATAAGTGTCGACGATGTACTGGCGCACCATCTCGGCGACGTACGGCGCCTCGACCTCGTACTGCAAGGCGTGTTTGCTTGCCGTGAGGGGTGCGGCCTTGGCCGTCTCCAGTATCTCGGCATCGAGGTAGTCGAGCGCGTGCATGCGCTGGAGCACATAGTTACGGCGCTCCAATGCGGTGTCGGGATTGCTTAATGGATTATTGCGCGAGGGCGCCTTCGGCAGCCCCGCCAGCATGGCCATCTCGGGAAGCGTCAGGGTGTGCACCGACTTGCCGTAGTAGACTTGCGCTGCCGCGCCGAAACCATAGGCGCGGTGTCCAAGGAAGATCTTGTTCAGATAGAGCTCGAGGATCTGGTCCTTGGTGAGTTCGCGCTCGATCTTGAAGGCGAGCAGGATCTCTTTGAGCTTGCGGGTGTAGGTCTTCTCGGGGCTCAAGAAGAAATTGCGCGCCACCTGCATGGTGATGGTGCTCGCGCCTTGGCTCGGACTGCCCGTGCGTAGGTTGTGCCACATTGCCCGGGCGATGCCTGTCAGGTCCACGCCCCAGTGGCTGTAGAAGTCCGCATCTTCGGCAGCTAGAATCGCCTTGATCAGTAGCGGCGGCATTTCTTCTGCATTCAGCAGGATACGTTTTTCCTCACCGAACTCCGCCAGTAACCGACCCTCCGCGCTGTATACCCGCAGCGGTACTTTCATCGGTTGCTCGGACAGCGATTCGATGGAGGGCAGTGCGGGACTCAGTAGCGTGACGGCAACGATCGCCGACACGACGCCGAGCACGGTGAACGTGGCGGAGCCGTACAGGAGAAACCGCAGCGGTTTTCCGAATCTAGACCTGGTGCTGCTCATGGGCTACATGATGTAAGAGAGATGCCAATGCCACGCCGCCGGAACCCTCGGGCGCAACAAAGTATAAGGGCTATTCGGATGCAGCCAAAGGCGCATTTGTCAGTTCCATTTTCCATAGTCTATATTTGGGAGTAGTATTTAAGGCGGGTTTGCATCTATCCAACATAACTAATTGATTTTAAGTATGTTTCTGTGAGCGCACTGGGCAAACTTTTCGGCCGTGGTCGACCGTCGGTCATCGGCATCGATGTCAGCTCCTCGGCGTGCAAGGTGCTGGAGCTGAGCCAACAGGACGGCCACCGCCGCGTGGAACGCTACGCGGTGGAGCCGCTGCCGCAGAACTCGGTCGTCGAGCACGCCATTACCGAGGTCGAGCAGGTCGCCCAGGCGGTCGAGCGGGCGGTCAAGCGCTCGGGTACGCGATGCAAGTATGCGGCGGTGGCAGTCGCGGGGGCGCACGTCATTACTAAGACTATCAGGATGCCGGCAAAC
>JABAOD010006554.1_pt1 | contig 13336 bp, 12 predicted proteins | sample 7062151 | NCBI WGS metagenome assembly JABAOD01 (sample SAMN14538626, study PRJNA623070) | marine sediment metagenome | biome: marine biome [ENVO:00000428]; feature: marine pelagic biome [ENVO:01000023]; material: deep marine sediment [ENVO:00002113] | place: India: Gulf of Khambhat ...
TCTCTCTTTAGGGACGAGGAGCATATAACCCGACGTAGGGTTTGGCGTGGTCGGGATAAAAACAGATACGTAAGTTTTGCCCTCACCGTCTTTCAATTCGTTCGTTGCAAATCCGACGGTGTAGGAACCGGTCTTGGGAAATTCCACAAATACCGTCTGGCGAAAGGTTTCCCTTCTTTCAGGCGCAAAAGCGACGGTGAGCTGTTTGGCCGCCGAATAGATGCTCTTGGCAAGTGGAATTACGGTAAAGAACCGCTCCGTTAGATAGGCAAATCCCCTCCCCACCACATTGGTGGCAATAATCCCCGCCAGGTATATCAAAACGAGAAAGAAGAGAACCCCCAGTCCCGGTATCGTTATGTTCCGCTGGAGGAGTTGACTCAGGACGTTAGCTACGGGCTGGGCAAAGATGCCATCGACAACCCTGAAAAAGAACTGGAGCACGAAGAGGGTGATCCCGACGGGCAGGATCAGCAGAATCCCAGCCACGGCTTTGGCCCTCACATGCTTGAACACGCTTTTCATGGTATCCCTCCTTAAGAATTCATATCGGAGTTCTCATTCCTCTCACCGTTCAAATGCCCCTCACGAAGCGATGCGCTCGTCCATGGAAGATGTTCGGAAAGGAACGCCCCAACTGAGGAACCCGGCTACCCGCATCTTTCGTGACCTCTCTTCCAATCCACCGAAGGTCAATCGTTCTCTTTTGCATGCGGTCTGCGCTGAATTTTCGGTGTATTATAAACGAGAGTGCTCCAAAAGAAAACAGAACAGGCGGTCCTTGGCTTGGGCTCTTTTTGAGATCGACACTAAATTGAAGAATTCTATCGGATGTGATAACAAATGGGGACATTTTCTGGGATATCGGTGAACCGCTCGGCAGAAAGCACCCTCAAAATACCTGGAGAAGAAGATGAAAGGCGTTCAGATTGGCTTGATCGGGTTTGGAACTGTGGGGTCTGGTGTCGTTAAGGTATTAGAGCAGAACGGATCCCTCATCGAAAAGCGGTTGGGACAGCCGCTGATCCTCAAGCGGATCGCCGATCTTGACCTTGATACAGACAGGGGAGTTTCTGTCGACCACGTTCAGCTGACGAGAAATGCAGTGGAGGTGATTGAGGACCCGGAAATATCCATCGTCATTGAACTGATTGGCGGATATGAGCCGGCGAGATCTTTCATCCTCAATTGTTTTAGGCAGAAAAAGCACGTCGTCACCGCCAATAAGGCGCTCTTAGCGATTCATGGCGATGAGATATTCAGGGAGGCTCGTCGGCATGGGGTTGATATCAATTTCGAAGCTTCAGTAGGGGGCGGCATCCCTATTGTTCGATCTCTTCGGGAGGGCTTGGTCGCCAATCGAATCACCTCTCTGTTTGGAATTCTTAACGGGACTTCGAATTACATTCTGAGCAAGATGACTGATGGGGAGGGTGAATTCAGGCAGGTTCTTCAGGAAGCACAGGAAAAGGGATTCGCTGAAGCGGACCCCTCGATGGATATCGATGGGATCGACCCCGCCCATAAGCTGGCAATTCTGGTTTCCCTAGCCTGCGGCGCTCGCGTGCGCTTTGATCGCATATACACGGAGGGCCTATCGGGAATTTCTTCGCTAGATATTCAATACAGCCTTGAATTTGGTTATAAGGTAAAACTTCTCGCCATTGCCAAGATCGAAGGCAGTCAGGTCGAGGCTCGGGTCCATCCCACTTTGGTTCCTATCGAGCATCCCCTTTCTGCGGTCAACGGCGTTGACAATGCCATATTTGTCACTGGCGATGTTGTGGGTCCAACGATGTTCTACGGGCAGGGAGCTGGAAAAATGCCTACGGCAAGTGCCGTTGTGAGCGATGTCGTCGAACTTGCTCGGAATGTACTTTTCCATTCGGCAGGGCGGGTGTCGACGCTGTCTCATCAGGGGCGATACATCAAGGCGATAGGGATCAAGGACATAGAGCGTGTTGTGACTCGCTGGTACATGCGGTTTTCCGTCGTAGACAAGCCTGGCGTCCTTTCCCGGATTTCAGGAATTCTGGGGAAGAACCGAATCAGCATTGCTGCGGTGATCCAGAAGGGTAGGCAGGCTCGGGAGGCCGTTCCAGTCGTGATGATGACGCATGAAGCCAGGGGGAGGGACGTTATTCGAGCTTTGAAGGCGATCGATCAGCTACCCGTCGTCCTAGATAAGACTGTACGGATCCGGGTTGAAGACAGGCTCTCATAAGGAGACGCCATGGTTTGGCAGGGAGTAATCAGGCAGTATTGGGATTTTTTGCCCATTCAGAGTGAAGGCTGCATCGTTTCGCTCCACGAGGGGAATACCCCATTGATCCCGGCTCAAAAGCTGGCGGAGTCCATTCATCTCGACGGCAGCATATTTCTGAAGTGCGAGGGCTTCAACCCAACAGGGTCGTTCAAAGACCGAGGGATGACGGTGGCCGTTTCAAAGGCCCTTGAAGATGGCGCTCATTCCGTTATTTGCGCATCTACCGGCAACACTTCGGCATCGGCGGCTGCTTATGCAGGTAGGGCAGGTTTGAAAGCTGTGGTCCTGATTCCAGAGGGTAAGATCGCGCTCGGAAAACTCTCTCAGGCCATGATGCACGGAGCCAAAGTGATACAGGTCAGGGGAAATTTTGATGAAGCCCTTGAGATCGTTTTGAGAATCTCAGAAAAACATCCGATGACCCTCGTCAATTCTCTTAACCCCCATCGAATTGAGGGCCAGAAGACGGCGGCATTTGAGATCTGTGACGGTCTGGGAGATGCGCCGATATATCATTCGATTCCTGTGGGAAATGCCGGGAATATCACAGCCTACTGGAAGGGCTACACGGAATACTATCAGGGGGGACTCGCCCACAACCGACCGAAGATGCTCGGTTTCCAGGCTGAGGGGGCGGCGCCCATTGTCCTGGGGAAAGCCGTGGAAAGACCGGAGACAATTGCTACGGCGATTCGGATTGGAAATCCAGCGAGTTGGAGAAGCGCTGAGGCTGCCAGGGATGAATCGGGAGGGCTCATCGATACGGTTAGCGATCGTGAGATCATTGAGGCATATCGTTTAGTCGCATGTACCGAGGGAGTTTTTTGTGAACCTGCATCCGCTGCATCGGTCGCTGGTATCATCAAACTCAGCCGAAAGGGCTTTTTCAAAAGCGGGGAGACCGTGGTGTGTACCCTTACGGGACACGGGCTTAAGGACCCTGATTCGGCGATTGAAATCGCTGAAAAGCCTATCTCTCTCCCGCCTAAGATGGAAGCGGTTTTGCAGGCTCTGGAGCTTTGATCTCAATGATCCTTAGATCCTTGATCATGAGCCTCATCTGGCAGAGGAGGCAATTCTCTCCACTTTGACGCTCACCCCTTCTTCAGACCTATCACCCCTTGCCTCGTCGTGACCCAACGACCCCTGATACGACTGCAACAGATATAGCGATCTTGAACATAGTGAACGGAGATGTTCTCTGTGTAAGGTTTTGTCACCAGCGCTTTGAGGCCTATTGGAATTGACAGGCAGATTTGTATCCTTGCCAGGCAATAGTTACCGAACCTCTTGATTTCAAATAGAAGTTGATTATTTGCGGTGTTATGATATATGTTATCGTTCTAAATACTTAGATATCTGCTCGAGGGGCGGCTGAATCAATCATGAGAGAACTTATCGAGGAGTACCTCTCCTATCTCTCTGTTGAGAGGAATCTTTCGGATCAAACCTGCAGAGGTTATTTCAACGATCTCTGCCAGTTTGAGAAATTTCTGAGAGAGAACGGTCTCGCCGTCGCGTCAGACGAAACGGTCGATGTGGGAAAGATCGACCACGTGATGGTCCGGACATATCTAGCCTCTCTCTACAAGAAGAACAGGAAGAGCTCTATAGCGCGAAAGGTGGCATCGATAAGGTCCCTTTTCAAATTCCTTGTAAGAGAGCAAGTGATTCCAGCTAACCCGGCTGAGCGAATCAACACACCAAAGCAGGAGAAGCACATCCCTACCGCACTTTCCGTGGATGATGCTTTCAGACTTATGGAGTCCCCGACGAGCTTGTCTCCATCTCCAACTGATGCGAGAGACAGAGCGATTTTAGAAACCCTCTATTCCAGTGGTCTTCGCGTTGGGGAGTTGGTTGGCCTCAATTTGGATAGCATCGACCTGGATCTAGCCGTCGTCCGCATCATGGGCAAGGGGAGGAAAGAAAGAATCGTTCCCCTGGGATCGAAAGCATTGGAGGCCTTGAAATCTTATTTGGATCAGAGAGGAAAGTTTGAGAAGGAGAATGGAGGAGAAAAAGCGCTATTCTTGAACACCAAGGGAAGTAGACTCACGGCTCGAGGCGTGGCCAGAATGGTTGAAAAATACGCCAAACGGTGCGGTCTTTCCAAGCGGGTTTCGCCCCATAGCTTGAGGCATACTTTCGCGACTCACCTCCTGGATGGAGGAGCGGATCTCCGAGGAATTCAAGAGCTTTTGGGACATGTAAGTCTTTCATCGACTCAGAAGTATACCCACATAGGTATCGATAGGCTGATCGATGTGTATGATAGGGCACACCCAAGAAGCTGGCGGAATAAAGGGAGACGAGTTACCGATGACACGAAGAGTTGACATGCCGAAGCATCTCCTCAGGGGGACAACGATTCTCAGTGTACGCCACAAGGGGCGGGTTGTCATGGCTGGGGACGGACAGGTCACCCTCGAGAAGACTGTCATGAAGCAATCAGCGAGAAAAATCCGAAAGATGTTTCACGACAGAGTTCTTGCAGGCTTTGCGGGCGCGACGGCTGATGCATTTACGCTGTTTGCGAAATTTGAGCAGAAACTCGAACAGTATAATGGAAATCTGATGCGTGCAGCCGTTGAATTGGCGAAGGACTGGCGGACTGACAAAATTTTGAGGCGACTGGAAGCTCTGCTGATCATAGCCGACAAGGAAAACTGCCTAATTGTCTCTGGAACCGGCGATGTCATCGAACCGGATGAGGGGGTTGCCTCGATTGGGAGTGGAGGCCCCTATGCTCTGGCAGCAGCCAGAGCTCTTGTACGCCATTCGGATTTGGATGCGAGGACGTTGGCAGAAGAGGCCATGAGGATTGCCGCTGGCATTTGTATCTATACCAACGATCAGATCGTTATCGAGGAGCTCTCATAGATGACTGTCTTTACCCCGAGGGAAATCGTTTCCGAGCTCGACAAATACATTGTAGGGCAAAAGCATGCGAAGCGCGCAGTCGCCATTGCACTGAGAAACCGATGGCGGCGTCAGCAGGTATCTGAGGAGCTTCGAGACGAGATCTATCCCAAGAACATTGTCATGATCGGTCCCACGGGGGTGGGAAAGACGGAGATCGCCAGACGGCTGGCAAGACTGGCTCAGGCTCCATTCCTGAAAATTGAGGCATCAAAATTCACAGAGGTCGGCTACGTGGGTAGGGACGTGGAGTCGATGATTCGGGATTTGACAGATCAGGCCGTCAACATGATCAAAACCGAGGAAACCGAGAAAGTCCAACAGAAGGCTCGTGAAGTTGCCGAGGAGAGGCTTCTCGACATTTTGCTGCCCCCGGTTAGGAGACCGAAGAGGGAAGGGGTTGAAAAGCTCGATAACTCAGAGGGAGGAGAAACGAGTCAGGTCGATGTTGAGTTCTCGGGGGTTGAAAACGACAACTCGACACGCGAAAAGCTTCGGAGGCTTTTGAGAAGTGGCAAACTCGATGATCGTTATGTCGATGTAGAGACGACAGACAGAAGCCAACCCATGATTGAGATTTTCTCAGCCGCAGGCCTCGAGGGGATGGACATCAATATCCGAGACATGTTGGGGAACATGCTTCCCCAGAAAAAGAAACATCAAAAAGTAAAAGTTCCAGAGGCCCTTGAAATATTGACTCAAGAGGAGGCCCAGCGGCTCGTCGATATGGACAAAGTTACGAAGCTGGCGGTTGAGCGCGTCGAGCAGTCTGGGATTATTTTTCTCGATGAGATCGATAAGATTGCGGGGAGGGAAGGGACCCATGGCCCGGACGTCTCTCGGGAGGGTGTTCAGAGGGATATCCTGCCTATCGTGGAAGGAACAACGGTAACGACCAAGTACGGTCCAGTTACCACCGATCATATCCTGTTCATTGCTGCTGGGGCTTTTCATGTCTCTAAGCCTTCAGACCTCATTCCAGAATTGCAAGGCCGGTTTCCGATCCGGGTCGAATTGGATTCTCTCGGTAAGGAAGAATTCATCCGGATCCTTACGGAGCCCCAAAATGCCCTCGTAAAGCAATATGAGGCGTTGCTCCAAACCGAAGGGATTGCACTGGTTTTCGCGAAAGACGCCATCGCAGAGATCGCCGAAATTGCAACGGTCATTAATCAGAGAATGGAAAACATTGGAGCCCGCCGGTTGTACACCATATTGGAAAAGCTCCTCGAGGAGATTTCATTTGGAGCCCCTGAAATCCGGGAGAAAAGAATAGACGTCGATGCCCAATATGTTCGGGATCGACTCAGGGATTTCGTTGAAGACGAGGATTTGAGTCGGTACATCTTATGAGATATGCGAGATCCGAATATCGAAATCGAAACAGGCATGGAAGATCCAATCGATAAAGCAAAGGTCCTGATAGAGGCACTTCCCTACATCAGGCGTTTCTACGATAAGACCATTGTGGTGAAATATGGCGGAGCTGCTATGGTGAATGAACAGTTGAAAAGCAGTTTCGCATTGGACATGGTTCTCTTGAAGTATATCGGAATCAATCCTGTTGTGGTTCACGGGGGTGGACCGCAGATCGGGAAGGTTCTCGCTCAGATGGGTATCCAGTCGAGGTTCGTCGAGGGTATGCGGGTTACCGATAATGAAACCATGGACGTTGTTGAGATGGTACTTGTGGGAAAGGTCAACAAAGAGATCGTCGCCCTCATCAACAAACATGGAGGGAAAGCCGTGGGTCTGAGCGGGAAAGATGGACAGCTGATCACGGCCCGAAAACTCAACCTTTCCACCTCCCACGGAGAGAGTCCTCCTGAGATTATCGATCTCGGCATGGTTGGTGAGGTCGAGTCGATCAATCCGGGTGTCATTCGAACACTGGAAAGCCAGAACTTCATTCCGATTATCGCTCCCGTGGGAGTGGGGGGTAGAGGCGAGACTTACAACATCAATGCCGATACTGTGGCAGGGGAGGTTGCTTCCGCTCTCAAAGCAGAGAAACTGATTCTCTTAACGGATGTCGAGGGTTTGATGAACGAACGAAAGGAGTTGATCCGCTCGATCGATGCTGGGGCTGCCCGTGAGATAGCCGAGGGAGGTGTCATTTCTGGTGGGATGATTCCAAAGGTTCACTGTTGCATCGATGCGCTGAGACAGGGAGTCCAGAAGACCCATATCATCGATGGTCGCGTTGAGCATGCGATTCTTTTGGAAATCTTTACCGATGGCGGAATTGGAACACAGATACTAGGAAACGAGGCATCGTGAGTTCGGTATGGATCGGGGTGAAAGCCATGAAAAAGGATTTTCTCTCCCTCTTTGACTGGACAAAAGAAGAAATCGATGAATTCCTGGCCCATGCCGCGGAATTGAAGAAGGGGTACAAGAGGGGGAAAGCCAGGTCTTCGCTTTCTGGCAAAACGATCGGTTTGATTTTCGATAAACCTTCGACAAGAACCCGTGTATCCTTTGAAGCAGGGATGGCCCAGCTGGGCGGTCAATCGATCTTCCTTCCGGGAGGAGAACTCCAACTCTCGCGTGGCGAGACGATTGGCGATACGGCCAAGGTGATGTCCCGTTATGTCGATGGGGTTGTGATTCGCACTTTTTCTCACAAAATGGTGGAGGATTTTGCGGCCCAAGCAGAAGTCGCCGTCATTAATGGACTCACCGATCTTCTTCATCCTTGCCAGATACTGTCCGATGTCTTCACGCTTAAAGAGAAGAGGGGCCGCTACGATAATCTTTCTATTGTGTACGTAGGGGATGGGAACAATGTCGCCAATTCTTGGATCAATGCAGCCGCACGCTTGGGATTCAACCTTACCCTTGCATGTCCCGAGGGTTACGAGCCAAGTAAGGGAATTCTCGCCAGAGCCCTACAGAAGGAAGAATCGAAGATTCGGGTAACCGAAAATCCCCGTGAGGCAGTTAAGGGGGCTGATGTCATCTACACGGATGTGTGGGCCAGCATGGGGCAGGAAAACGAAACTGGTAAGAGGGCCGAGGTTTTCATGCCTTTTCAAGTTAACGAGGAGTTGGTGAAGCAAGGGGACGAGGATGTCCTGGTAATGCATTGTCTCCCGGCTCATCGAGGGGAGGAGATTACCGATGAGGTGATCGATGGTCCCCACTCGATTGTATGGGATCAAGCGGAAAACCGGCTCCATGTTCAGAAGGCAATCCTGGAAAGGTTGCTGAAATAAAAACTCCAAGGAGGTGTGAGAATGGGCAAGGTATTGGGAATTATTATCGGGATCGTTCTTGTGGTTCTTGGTTTGGTGGGCATTGTTGCATGGTGGGGTTATTTTGTCAGAGCCCTCATGGCTGCGGTTCCAGCGCTCCTGATCGTGGTCGGCGTCGTGTTGGTGGTTTTCTTTGTCTCGGAGATCCGCTCGTCCATGCAAGAAAAAGCTGAGATGGAAGCTACGGCCGAGCCAGAATCGAAGGAGGAGAAGGAACCGAAGAAAGAAGAGACCTCAGCGGAAGAAAAATCGGAGAAAAAGAAATGAGCCAGAATGTGCAGAAGGTCGTTCTGGCTTACTCCGGAGGACTCGATACGTCTGTTATCTTGAAGTGGCTCCTTAACGAATACGGCTGCGAGGTTGTTGCTTTTACTGCCGACATAGGCCAGGGGGAGGAGGTTGAGGGGCTACACGAGAAGGCCGTGGCCACAGGGGCCAACAAGGCATACATTGAAGATCTGAGAGAAGAATTTGTTCGTGATTACGTTTTTTTCGCCATCAAGGCTAACGCCATCTATGAAGGAGCCTATCTGCTTGGGACATCCATTGCCCGACCGCTCATTGCCAAGAGGCAGATAGAGATTGCGCGACAAGAGGGGGCTGATGCCGTGTCACATGGCGCTACGGGCAAGGGGAACGATCAGGTGAGGTTCGAGATTACCTATCTCTCTCTTGAGCCGAATATCAAAATCATCGCACCGTGGAGGGAATGGGACCTGCGCTCCCGAGATGCATTGATCGACTATGCCAAGGAGAACGGCATTCCGGTCGCTGCGACGAAAGAGAAACCCTACAGTATCGATCGGAACCTCCTCCACATGAGCTTTGAGGGGGGTATTCTCGAGGACCCCTGGTTCGAACCCCAGGAAGACATGTTCGTCTTGTCCGTCTCGCCAGAAAGGGCTCCTGACCGGCCAACCTACCTGGAAATCGATTTTGAGCAAGGTGTTCCGGTGAGACTCGATGGGAAAGCCTTTAGCGCCGCTCAGCTGTTGGACCGTCTCAACCAGGTCGGAGGGGAGAACGCTATTGGCCGGGTCGATATGGTTGAGAACCGATATGTGGGGATGAAATCCAGAGGTGTTTACGAGACTCCGGGTGGAACGATTCTTCACATAGCCCACCGGGCTCTAGAATCGATAACCTTGGACCGAGAAGTCATGCATCTGAAGGATAGTCTGGTGACCAAAATATCGGAACTGGTCTACTACGGTTATTGGTTTTCACCCGAAATGGAGGTGCTGAGAAAGACGATCGAAGAGACACAGGTCGGCGTGACAGGGACTGTACGGTTGAAACTCTACAAGGGAAACTGCACCGTCGTAGGGAGAAAGTCGGAAAAATCTCTATACAGTGGTGATTTTGCTACCTTTGGAGAAGACGCCGTGTACAATCAGAGAGACGCCGAGGGTTTCATACGCCTCAACGCTTTGAGGCTAAGGATCCGGAGACTTCTTGGCCGGTGATCCTGTTTGGAGTTCGGAATCAGAAGATCTGTCCCAATTGAAATGCTAGCGTTCGGCAATCATGGATTAGCTTGGGACATTATCCGAACCGAGGTTTGAGGGACTCACGTCTTGGGGAGGCTCGAGGCGAAACGTCAGAGAAATGGTGCCTCGGCTTCACTCAAGTGACTCTTCATTTTGCCCCGTGGGGTCGGTCGATCTCCAGTCCACGGGGCAAGTACATCTAAAGGACGTGAAGCGGTTTTTCCGTCCAGGTCCCCGATATTCAATGATTCCAGTATCGGTTCCCTGTGAGTGGCGCGACCTGATCAGAACTGAAACGCTGATGACGACGAGGACATGTCGCCATCCCATGGTGTTTTGATGGGTCCTATTCGACAGGAGTTTCCCCGGTTTTGTGGGGTCTCGTGTCTCTTGAGAAATTGAAAATATGCAAAGAGATTTGCAGCTTGTGAGACATATCCGTTGGGAAATGGGGGAACGTCTCGTCGCATTTGACGATTGGCAAAAGATCGGAGTAGAAGGGGATGAAGGAACGTTACAATCCGAAACCGATTGAAGAGAGGTGGCAGAAATACTGGGGCGATCAGAGACTCTTCCGTGCCACCGAGGATCCGAAAAGGGAAAAATTCTACCTCCTAGAGATGTATCCCTATCCCTCAGGGAAGATGCACATGGGTCACGTCCGAAACTACTCCATTGGTGACGTCGTAGCGCGCTACAAGAGGATGAGAGGTTACAACGTGCTCCACCCTATGGGATGGGATGCCTTTGGAATGCCGGCTGAAAATGCGGCGATTGAACATAGAGTTCACCCGGCGAAATGGACCTATCAAAACATCGACGCGATGCGGACTCAGCTAAAGAGCATGGGATTCAGTTACGACTGGGACCGTGAGTTGGCCACATGTGATGTGACATACTATCATTGGGAACAGTGGCTTTTTCTGAAAATGTATGAAAAAGGTCTAGCATATCGTAAACGTTCCTATGTGAACTGGTGTGAGCCGTGTCAAACTGTCTTGGCTAATGAACAGGTGGAAGCGGGGCTTTGTTGGCGGTGCCACTCAGAAGTGACCCAGAAGGAACTGGACCAGTGGTTTTTTAAGATCACGGAATACGCAGAGGAGTTACTCGACTATCTCAAGAAATTGCCCGGATGGCCGGAGCGCGTGCTGACCATGCAGGAAAACTGGATTGGGAAGAGTGTGGGAGCTGAGATTCACTTTCCTCTGGAGGATTCTACGGAAGCCATCACGGTCTTTACAACGAGACAGGATACGGTTTTCGGGGCGACTTTCATGAGCCTTGCCCCTGAGCATCCCCTTGCCCTTGCCCTCTCAAGAGACACTCGCCAGGCCGAGGCGGTTGGCAATTTTGTGGAACATGTCAAAAGACAAGACAGGATAATCAGGTCCTCTGAAGACATCGAAAAGGAAGGTGTATTTACGGGAGCTTATTGTTTGAATCCCATGACCAAAGCCAAGATTCCCATTTATGTTGCGAATTTTGTGCTCATGGAGTATGGGACAGGCGCGGTCATGGCGGTTCCTACTCATGACCAGAGAGATTTTGAATTCGCGAAAAAGTACAACCTCCCGCTCATCGTGGTGATCCAACCTCCGGAAGAGGAGATCCGAGAGGAGACCATGACCGAAGCCTATGAGGGGGAAGGAATCATCGTGAATTCTGGTCCTTTCAATGGCATGAAAAGTCAAGAGGCGAGAGAGGCGATTAACGAATACCTAGAAAAAAACAATTTGGGCAAGCGTAGTCTCAATTACCGACTGAAGGATTGGGGAATCTCCCGACAGCGATATTGGGGCGCACCGATTCCCATGATCTACTGTGCTCAGTGTGGAATCCAGCCCGTCAGAGAGGAGGACCTCCCTGTCGTCCTGCCATATGATGTGAAGGTAACCGGTACCGGAGAATCCCCGCTTGCATCCTTACCCTCTTTTGTGGAAACCACATGTCCTAAGTGCGATGGACCTGCCAAGCGAGAGACTGATACGATGGATACCTTTGTTGAGTCCTCATGGTATTTTGAACGGTTTGCTTGCCCAGACTACGATGCGGGGATACTCGACAGAAAGCGGGTCGACTATTGGATGCCTGTGGATCAGTATATTGGAGGAATCGAACACGCCATTCTCCATCTCCTCTATTCGAGATTTTTCACCAAAGTTCTCAGAGATGAAGACATCGTTAGCGTTGACGAGCCATTTACGCGTTTGCTCACACAGGGCATGGTTTGCAAGGAAGTGTTACGGTGTCCTACCCACGGTCTCCTCTATCCTCACGACGTCAAGGATGGCCGGTGCATCCAGTGCGATCGGTCTGTGGAGATCGGGGGAAAGGAGAAGATGTCCAAGTCAAAAAAGAATGTTGTCGATCCTGAGGAAATGATCGACCATTATGGCGCCGATACGACTCGACTCTTCTGCCTATTCGCCTCTCCGCCTGCAAAGGATCTCGACTGGAGTGACCAGGGGGTAGAGGGATGTTCGCGTTTCCTAAATCGGGTGTGGCGAATCGTCTCCAGTCATTTAGACACCATCCAAAGGGCCCCCCTTCCTAAGATGGGCGATGTTTTTGAGGGAGCCGATCAAGAGTTACATCGGAAGACCCATCGGACCATCCAGAAGGTTACAGAGGACATCGAACGGTTCCATTTCAACACCGCTATCAGTGCCATTATGGAACTGGTGAATATGATTTACCAGTTTGAATCGAGAACCGAAGCTGCCCCATCTGTCCTCCGGGAAGCTATCCAAGCGACAATCCTCGCCCTTTCGCCTTTTGTCCCCCATATCGCCGAGGAACTCTGGCGCGCTATTGGGAAAAAAGAGAGCATCAGTAAGACGACGTGGCCTGAATATGATCCGGTTGCAACAACTGATGCGGAGATGCTCGTGGTGATTCAGGTGAATGGAAAGCTTCGGGACCGAATGAGCGTTCCTTTCTCATATGGAGAGGACGAGCTGAAACAGGCCGCTCTTGGACGAGAAAGGGTTCGAACCTTTACAGCGGGGAAAAAGGTCAAGAGAGTCGTTGTGGTCCCAAGGAAACTGGTCAACATCGTTTGCCGATAATCCTGGGTGAGGTTTTCTGTGGAGTCCTCTGTCGAATGGAGGTCAGATGATTCGAAGGACAGAGACGGTTCTGGTGAGTTTTCTGGTGCTTTCAGGCCTTTGGGGATGTGGTTACGGCCTCGAAGGGAAAAGGACCCCCCTTCCTCAGGACATCCGCACGATTGCGATTCCCACCATGGCGAATGATACCCTCGAGGCGGAGATTGAGAACGTCTTCACCCGGGCATTGATCCGGGAGTTCAATCTCGACGGACGCCTGAGGGTCGTTCGTAAGAAACGGGCTGACAGCGTCTTGACAGGGACTATTCAGGAATTCTCTATTTTATCTAT
>JABAOD010026503.1_pt2 | contig 13335 bp, 9 predicted proteins | sample 7062151 | NCBI WGS metagenome assembly JABAOD01 (sample SAMN14538626, study PRJNA623070) | marine sediment metagenome | biome: marine biome [ENVO:00000428]; feature: marine pelagic biome [ENVO:01000023]; material: deep marine sediment [ENVO:00002113] | place: India: Gulf of Khambhat ...
GCCCTGTTCGATGGCCCCCAACACCGGGTTCAGAAAGGTGAGGATGCCGGGTGGCTGGTCGCCCTCCACGAGATCGGCGGCCAGCGGCGACGCTTGGATGGCTTCGACGACGGCCTGGATGGCGGCCAGGCCCTCTGCGGACACGACGTCCGGGCCGGTGAGCTGGAGCGTGATGCTGTTGGTACCACTGCCGGTTCCGGCCAGGGTGGCCTCGACCGGAACCATGAACGAGACGACGGGCGGCTGATCACCTTGGGCCAGCTTCGATGCGATCGACGACTCGGCGATCGCACCTTGGACGGCCTGGCTCAGAGCGAGGCCCTCGGGTGTGAAGACGTCGCCACCGTCGGCGGCGATGGTCACTGACACCGATCCGGGCTGGCCGGCGACCGGCGCGAAGAACGAGATGATCGAGCCGCGTCCCGGTTGCTCCTGGAGTCGGTCGGCGAGATCGGACGCTTCCACCGTGTCCGTGAGGCGGCGGACCGTCTCCAGACCCTCGGGGGTGAGCACATCACCGTCCTCCGACGAGACGATGATCTGCAGCACCGAACCGGACGACTCGTCTCCAAAGAGGTCACCAATGCGGTTGGACGCCTCCAATTCCGGAGCATCCGGCGCGAATCCCTCGTTGCCGCCGGCGATCACTTGTTGGGGCACGAACGAACCCAGCACGACAGTGACCACGAGGACAACCGCGATGACTGCGGCAGGTGCCCGCAGCACGGCGCGACTCAGGAACGACACGAGACTCTTCACGGAATCCCCCCGAAGATGTGTGAGGTGGCCTCATGGTATTGCGATGCCCGCTGCTAGCTGGAATCGGCGCACCTCCGGTCCGAGACGACGGTCGACGGGATGTCTGATGTCTGATGTCTGATGTCTGATGTCTCCGGTAGCGNNAGGAGTCGGCAGGATCGAGTTGGCGGAGGGGAGGGCGGCCAACGGCTGAGCTCGCGACGATGTCCGATGTCCGATGTCCGCAGACGCGGTAGCGTCGCCTCATGGCGGTGTCGCAGCACGTGCAGCAGCAGCTCACCGAAGCGTCCTGGATCCGACGCATGTTCGAGCAGGGAGCCACCCTCAAGGAGCGCTACGGCGCCGATCAGGTGTTCGACTTCTCGCTCGGCAACCCGGACCTCGATCCACCGCCGGAATTCCATCGAGCCCTGGTCGAGACGGTCAAGACGCTGCCGTCCGGAGCCCACCGGTACCTGCCGAATGCCGGCCTGGCTGAAACGCGTGCAGCGATAGCGTCGAGAGTGGCGAGCGATCACGGCATCTCGCCGACCGAGTCCGGCGTCGTGGTGTCGACCGGAGCGGCCGGCGCCCTCAACGTGCTGATGAAATCCTTGCTCGACCCCGGCAACGAGGTCGTCGTGCTGGCGCCCTTCTTCCCCGAGTACCGGTTCTACGTGGACAACCACGGCGGACGACTCGTGGCGGCCACGACCACTCCCGAGTTCCTGCCAGATCTCGAAGCCATCGAGGCCCAGCTCGGGCCGGACACGAGAGCAATCATCGTGAACTCGCCCAACAACCCGACCGGACGGATCTACGACCAGGAGTCGCTCGATGCGCTTGCGGCGCTCCTGCAATCGAGATCGCCAGACGCAACGCTGGTGAGCGACGAGCCGTACCGGAGAATCGTCTACGAAGGATCTCCGGGCAGCGTGTTGCGAGCCACCCCGCGGAGTGCAGTGGTGACGTCCTTCAGCAAGGACCTGAGCCTGGCCGGCGAGCGCATCGGCTATTTGGCGGTTCATCCTGAGCACCCTGATCACGACTCGCTGGTGGCCGCGGCCACGTTCACCAATCGCACTCTCGGATTCGTCAACGCTCCTGCGCTGATGCAGAGGGTCATTGCCTCCGTGGCAGACCTGAGCGTCGACATCAGGCCGTACGCAGAGCGACGGAATCTGTTCTTGGACGGACTCCGCTCAGCCGGCTTCGACTGCATCACCCCGGAAGGAGCGTTCTATCTCTTCCCCGCCACCCCCGATCCCGACGATGTGGCCTTCGTGAACCGGCTGCTCGAGGAACGGATCCTGGCGGTGCCCGGCCGTGGGTTCGGCACACCCGGCCACATGCGCCTCTCGTACGCAGTGCCGACGGACGTGATCGAACGATCACTCGAAGGCTTTGCCCGAGCCCGCAGGCGGTGACGGTTCGCGATACTGACACCATGTTCCAGGTGGTGACACCCGACGGCCGGCTCGTCGATCCGACCGTCGATGTCGACCTCGCCACGTCGAGAGAGATGCACCGCCTGATGTATCTGTCCCGCACCTTCGACCGTCGGGCGCTTGCCATGCAGCGACAAGGCCGCATCGGCACCTACCCGCCTCTCGAAGGCCAGGAGGCCACCCAGATCGGTTCGGCGCTCGCCTTGGATCCCGACGACTGGGTGTATCCGTCGTATCGAGAGCACGGGGTGCAGCTCGCCCGGGGCATGCCTCCTGAGGTGATCCTGGGGTACTGGCGGGGTGTGCCCAACCCGGCCTGGAATCCTTCGACCTACCGAATGGGCCTGATTGCTGTGCCCATCGCCAGCCAGCTACCCCACGCAGTCGGACACGCGTACCAGCACCGGTTGTCGGGCCTCGACACCGTCGTGGCCACCTATTTCGGTGACGGCGCCACCTCGGAAACCGACTTTCACGCCGGCATGAACTTCGCCGGCGTCTGGAAGACAGCCACCGTGTTCATCTGCTCGAACAACCTCTATGCGATCTCCGTGCCGATCGAAAAGCAGACGGCTGCGGCCACGCTCGCTGACAAGGCTCTCGGCTACGGGATTCCCGCCGAACGGGTCGACGGCATGGACGCAGCTGCGGTGTATCTGGCCACTCGTCGTGCTGTCGAGCGAGCTCGCGACGGCGGGGGGCCGACGTTCATCGAAGCCATGACGTACCGCTACGGGCCGCACGCCACCGCCGACGATCCCACGCTGTACAGGTCTGACGAGGAAGTCGAGGCGTGGCGTGAGCGCGATCCGCTGCTCCGCAGCCGCCGCTTTCTGGAGGCCAACGGCGTTGATGTCGACTCGCTCGAACTGGACGCCGCCGACGGGGTGGACAAGGCGGTCGCCCTCCTCGAGGCCGCCCCCCTTCCCGACCGGAGCGAGGCGATCGATCACACCTACGCCCATCCTCCTCGGATCCTCGTCGAGCAATTGAACATACGACTGGCGGCCCACGGCGAAGCGAGTTCACGGCACGACCGCGTTCTCGAGGACCACCCAGTGGTGGAAGCGTCGGGCCCGACGAAGTCCATGAACATGGCTCAGGCCATCACCGCAGCATTGACCCAAGCGTTCGACCGCCACCCATCGGCAGTCCTGCTCGGCGAGGACGTCGGGCGATCGGGAGGCGTCTTCCGGATCAGCGCCGGCATGCAGGATCGATTCGGTCCGGACCGGGTCATCGACACCCCGCTCAATGAATCAGGGATCGTCGGGACCGCAATCGGGATGGCCCTGGCCGGCGCCCGGCCGATCGCCGAGATCCAGTTCGACGGCTTCGCCTATCCGGCGTTCGATCAGATCGTCACCCATCTGGGCCGTCTCCGATACCGCGGGCGAGGGACCGTGAAGGTGCCGGTGGTCGTGCGCATGCCCAACGGTGCAGGTATCCGTGCCCACGAGCATCACTGTGACAGCCCCGAGGCCTTCTTCGCACATGCTCCTGGACTCATCGTGATCGTCCCATCGAGTCCCCGCGACGCCAAAGGACTCCTGGCGGCCGCAATCGACCTGGACGACCCGGTGGTGTTTCTGGAACCGAAGGTTCTCTACCGGTCGGAACGCCAGGAAGTCCCCGTCGATCACTTCACGATCCCCATCGGCGAGGCGTCGGTGAGACGGCGCGGAACCAATGTGACGATCGTGACCTACGGCAGCATGGTGCCGGTGGCGTTGGATGCAGCCGAGCGAGCCGCAGAGAACATCGACGCTGAGGTCATCGATCTCCGAACTGTCTATCCCTGGGACGAACTCGCTGTGCTCGACTCGGTCCGCCGCACGGGCCGGCTGCTCATCGTCCAGGAGCCGCCCCGCACTGCCGGCATCGCTGCCGAGATCGCTGCCACCGTCGCCGAGAAGGCGGCGTATGACCTGGCCGCTCCCATCGTGCGAGTCTGCGGATTCGACGCCCCCATGCCGCATTTCGCAATCGAGGAGCAGGGCCTCGTCGATGTGGAGGACGTGCTGGACGGGCTCCGGCGAGTGACGGCGACCTAGCCGCGGTCGGGCCCATCACCGTTGGCGCCGCGGCTCCTGAGACCACCGATCCCACCCAGCAACAGAAGATCCCGCCGATCTGACAACTCAGCCTTCTTCAGGATGTTGCGGATGTGTGTGGCGGCGGTGGCCTTGGAGATGTACAGCGCATCGGCGATCTCGTGATCACGGTACCGGCCGCGCACGACGACTCCGAGCACGTCCAGCTCACGATCGGTGAGCCCCAGCTCCTCGAGATCGCGATCCGGGACACGACTGCTGAGCAGCACCATCATGCGCTCGGCCTTCCGGATCGGTTCTCCGATCGCGCGCATCACCACCAGTGCGTTGAAGCCCGATACCACTGATACGAAACCTGCGGCAACGCCGAGGATCTGCACAGCGGTCGCCGGCTGAGGTTCCAGGGCGCCCAGCGTCACCACGAGCGAGCCGAGCACGATGTGGTGGCCGGCGTCGATCATGATCGCTCGCAGCAGCGTGCGATAGCGAGAGGGCCGGAGCCGTCGGTGAGCGACGGTCATCATGGTGAGCGTTGACAAGTGGAACAACACCGCCGTCGCTCCGACCACAACGAGCAGGATCCTCACAACTCTGTCCCCTCGGACCTTCGCAGGCCAATCTAGGCGCGCCACCCAAGCCTACGATCGCTCGATGGCCACCGTCGCCGTCTTCGGCAGCTCACGCACGATCCCCGGCAGCCAGGAGTGGAGCAATGCGGAGTCTCTGGGTCAGCAGCTCGCCTCAGCCGGTCATACCGTTGCAACCGGAGGCTATTCCGGAACGATGGAGGCAATCTCCAAGGGGGCGCGAGCCGGTGGCGGTCAGGTGGTGGGCGTCACCGCCGACTGTCTGTTTCCCCACCGTGGTGGCCCCAATCGGTTCGTCACGGTGATCCGTGATCATCCGACGATCGCCAGCCGAATCCGCGACCTCGTCGATACCAGCGACGCTGCCATCGTCCTCCCCGGCAGCATCGGGACCGCCACCGAGTTGTTGGTCGCATGGAACCGGGTCTACATCGACTCATTGCGAGGACTCCCGAAATGGCCACTGATCGCGGTGGGTCAGCCCTGGCGTGGGTTGATTCCGCTTCTCATACGGGAGCTGGACACGGCCGACGGCATGGTGCATGTCGTGGACCACACACACCGCGCAGCCGAGCTGACCATCGAGATTCTGGGATGAACGGTCTATCGTGATGGTGGTTGTCATGCGGAGGGGCCGTCACAGACGATTGTCACGGGTGTCACTCGTGCTCGGCGCTCAGCGTCGACGATGCCGCAACGGCATCCATGTGCTCGGCGAGACTCACGAGATCGGAGCTGGAATCAACCGGACATTGTGCAGTGCATGTGGTGCTGTCGCCGCCATCGACCTGAGAGGGGCCACCAGCGAAGCTCTCGACGATGTCGACGTTCCTGTGCGAAGACCGCTGTGGCAGTGAATCTGATCCTCGCCGCCGGAGGAGTCGTGTGGCGGCGGGGCAGCTCCGACATCGAATTCCTGGTGGTTCATCGGCCCCGTTACGAGGATTGGACGCTGCCCAAGGGGAAGGTCGACGCAGGAGAGGCTCTGATTCAGACGGCCTATCGCGAGGTCCTCGAAGAGACCGGTATCCGCTGTCGCATCGGTCCGAAGCTGGCATCGACCGAGTACATGACCAGCAATGGAAACCACAAGACTGTGCACTACTGGGCGATGGAGGCCCGGAAGGGATTGTTCGTCCCCAACGCAGAGGTCGACAAAGCGGAGTGGCTGGCCGCCCGCGACGCCATCGTGCGGCTCACGTACGAGCACGATCGCAGATTGGTCACCGATCTTCCCAAGGGCTTGAAGAAGGAGCCTGACCGGGTGTGGTTCGTTCGGCACGCCGACGCCGGCTCGCAAGCCGATTGGAATGGCGAAGACCAACTGCGACCGCTCACGGCCCAGGGCAAGGACCAAGCAAAGGCGTTGGCGCGTTTTCTCCGTTGGCAGGCCACCGGGGCCTTGCTGTCGAGTCCGTCCGTGCGCTGTCACAACACGCTGAAGCCACTGGCCAAGAAGCTCGGCAAGTCGATTGCCCGCCATGAAGCTCTGGAAGAGGGAGCGGCGGCCAAAGAGACGCTGAAGCTGGTCGATGCAGTGCCCTCCGGTTCCGTGCTGTCGTCGCATGGAGACGTGATCCCTGGGATGCTCGACCGGGCATCTGCGCGTGGCATGGAGTTGCTCTCCCCCTTCGATTGCAAGACGGCGTCGGTGTGGCTGATCGAGAGGCAGGACGGCTTGCCCAGGTTTGCGACCTATCTGCCCCCTCCCGGCGTCTGACGGCGAGCAGCTACCGGATGGCCGCCAGCGCTCACAGAGCCAGGGCCGCAGCCACGAGCTCTTCCTGCTCGACAACGTGGCGTTTGTGCGAACCGGTCGCCGGGCTCGCTGATTCGGGCCGAGCGAACAATGGGATCGGCTCGCCGACGGTGCTCGCCAGCCGGGTCCGCAAGAACGACCATGCTCCCATGTTGGCCGGCTCCTCTTGGGCCCAGGTGATCTGGGCTCCGGGATATCGATCGAGAACGGCTCTCAGATGGCTCTCCGGGTACGGATAGAGCTGTTCCAGCCTGACCAGAGCCACTGATGAACTCTCGTCGCGGGCTTGCCGTTCGGCGGCGAGGTCGTAGTAGATCTTGCCGGTCGACAGCACCACCCGCTCCACGTCGTCGGGCGGATCAGGATCGTCGATGAGCTTCCTGAAGGTACCGGCGGTAAGCCCGTCGATCGGACCGAACGATGGGCGATACCGAAGGAGCGACTTCGGCGAGAACAGCACCATCGGCTTGCGAGGACGCTTCAAGGCCTGGCGCCGAAGAAGGTGGAAGTAGTTGTCGGCCGTGCTCGGCACCACGACGCGAATGTTGTCGTCAGCACAGAGCTGGAGGAATCGCTCGATGCGAGCCGAGGAGTGTTCCGGTCCCTGGCCCTCGAAGCCGTGCGGCAGCAGCATGACCAGACCCGATGGCTGGTTCCACTTGTCCTCACCGGCGGCGATGAACTGGTCGATGATCACCTGGGCGCCGTTGGCGAAGTCGCCGAACTGGGCTTCCCAGATCACGAGAGCGTCAGTCCAGTCGATCGAATAGCCGTACTCGAAACCCACAGCGGCGAACTCAGACAGGAGCGAATCCACGAACCGGACCCGGGTGCGCCCCTCGGTTCGCTGGCGGAGCGGCGCCCACAACTCACCGGTACGGTTGTCGACCAGGGCCGCATGCCGGTGAGAGAACGTGCCTCGCCGGGTGTCCTCTCCGGCGAACCGCACTGGAACTCCCTCCTCGGCCAGTGATCCGATCGCCAAGGCTTCGGCCAGGGCCCAATCGGCGTGGCCGGCATCGAAGCTCTCCTGCCGTCCGGTGACTGTCTTGACGAGCTTCGGATGCAAGGTGAATCCTTCGGGTGGCGTACTGATGACCCGAGTGATCTCGGCCAGCACCTCGATCGGCACCCCCGTCTCCGGATCGTTGTCCGGCTCCGGTTCGAATGCGGGCACTCCTGGCAGCGGAGCGGCGCGCTTGGTCTTTTCGAAGGCCTCGCTGAGGATCGATTCGAATTCGTGGAGCATCGTCGTGCCCTCGGCTTCGGTGAGCTCCTCGAGATTGACGAGCCGATCGAGATAGATCGAGCGAACCGAGGGATGGGCGTCGATGATGCCGTACATGAGGGGCTGCGTGAACGAGGGCTCGTCGCCTTCGTTGTGGCCGTGGCGCCGGTAGCAGATGAGGTCGATGACCACATCTCGGTTGAACGCCTGGCGATACGCGAACGCGAACTCGGCGGCGCGCACCACTGCCTCGGGGTCGTCCCCGTTGACATGAACGATGGGAGCCTGGACGGTCTTGGCGACGTCGGTTGCGTAGTGAGAGGAACGCGCCTCCACAGCTGCGGTGGTGAACCCCACTTGGTTGTTCACGACGACGTGGACGGTGCCCCCGGTTCGGTACCCCTGGAGCTGGCTCAAGTGGAATGTCTCGACCACGACTCCCTGGCCGGCGAATGCTGCGTCGCCGTGCACCAGCACCGGCAGCACGGCCTGATGGCCCAGCTTGCCCCGGCGCTCCTGACGGGCACGCACAACTCCTTCGAGGACCGGGTCGACCGCCTCGAGATGGCTGGGATTCGCGACGACCGAGACTCCGATCGCAGTACCCGAGGCGGCCACGTGGGTACCGGACGCACCGACGTGGTACTTGACGTCGCCCGATCCCTGCACGGTCTCGGGATCGAGATCTCCCTCGAATTCCTGAAAGATGGCGGTGTAGCTCTTGCCCACGACGTTGGCCAGCACGTTGAGACGGCCGCGGTGGGCCATGCCGATCACGACCTCCTCCATGGCGTCGTCCGCCGCCGAATCGAGGATGGCATCGAGGAGAGGGATGAGCGACTCGCTCCCTTCCAATCCAAAACGCTTCTGTCCGGTGAACTTCCTGTGCAGGAAGTGCTCGAAGGCCTCTGCGTGATTCAGTTCGTGGAGTATGCGCAGCTTCCGCTCGCGCGAGAGCCCCCTGGGGTTCTCCTCGACCCGACTCTGGATCCATTCTTTCTGGGCTGGATCCTGGATGTGCATGTACTCCAGGCCGATGGTGCGGCAATATGCGTTGCGCAGCAGGCCCAGGATGTCGCCGAGCTTCATGGTCGGTCGGTTGAGGAGACCGCCCGTCGCAAACTCGCGTTCCAGGTCCCAGATGCTCAGCCCGTACGACAGCGGGTCCAGCTCAGGATGAAGGGCCGGTTTGGTCTGGCGAAGCGGATCGAGATCGGCGATGAGGTGGCCCCGCACCCGGTACATGTTGATGAGCTGGAGGACCCGGGCTCGTTTCTCCGTCCACGATTCCGACCCGACCGGCGGATTGTCGTCGCGTGCCCACCCGGCCGGCGTGTAGGGGATGTCCAAGGACTCGAACACTCGCTCGTAGAAGCCATGTCCGCCGAGCAGGAGTTCGTGGATCCGCCCCAGGAACAGGCCCGATTGAGCGAGCGCCTTGGATGACACGGTGGTCATACGTGGAGCTCAGGGTCACCACCCGTCCTATCCCCTGCCGAGCCAGGTAGCGCTCGTCTGCAGCGTGGTACTCGGGTGGATGGGCGATGGCGCCGACGCCGACGATGAGACCGTGATCCGGCATGAGGCGGGGCACCGATTGCATCGTGCCGAGGGTTCCGGGATTGGTGAGGGAGACGGTCGTGCCGAAGAAGTCCTCGGGAGTGACCGCGTTGTCACGCACCTTCTCGACGATCTCCTCGTACGCTTCCCAGTACTGGCGGAACGTCATGGCGTCGGCTGCCTTGATGTTCGGAACGAGCAACGACCGTGACCCGTCTCTGCGGGGAACGTCGATGGCGATGCCCAGATTGACCTGAGCGTGCTTGATGACGTGCGGCACGGCGTCCATCTCGTGGTACGCGACATTGAGATCCGGCATGGCCGCCATCGCTTCGACGACCGCCCATCCGATGAGGTGTGTGAACGACACCTTGCCGAGATGGGTCAGCCGCCGAAGCTGATTGTTGATGATCGTCCGGTTGACCTCGAGCAGCTTGGCCGGCATCGTCCGGAACGACGTGGCCGTGGGGACACGGAGCGATTCGTCCATCCGCTCGGCAATTCGCGCCGAGACGCCCTTCAGCCGCTCTGCCCCGGACGGGGGCTCCGATTTCTCACCGTCCGCGGGCGCCAGGTCGGCCTGGGACCGTTCCTCGGGGACCGAAGCCGGCTGGCGACGCGCTCCGTTGGATCCGAAGTAGTCACGCCATTCTTGGCTCACCGAGGATGGGTCTTCCTCGAAACGGCGGCGCATGTCCTCGACGAGCCAGGCATTGGGACCAAATGTCGTTTCGAGCTGTGGATCTGCCATCAATCGAGCAAGACGATGCTCCCGAGGGATGCTACCCATCGTCCCGGTAGCCTTCCGGGGTGACCGCATCGCTCCTGTCTTATCGCACTCGTTTTCCGATTCTGGATTCGACGACGTACCTGGTCTCCCATTCCCTCGGCGCGATGTCCGTCGACACGGCAGACGCAATTCGAGAGTTCACTGACACATGGGCGACCCGCGGCGTTCGCGCCTGGGGCGAAGGTTGGTGGAGGACGCCACTCACGGTTGGGGACGCTCTCGCTCCGATCGTGGGCGCCGCCCCCGGCACCATCGCCATGATGCAGAACGTGGCCATCGCCCAACAGGTGATCGCGTCGTGCTTCTCCTTTCGGCCGCCGCAGAATCGGATCGTGTACACCGACCTCAACTTCCCATCGGTCATGTACTTCTGGGAAGGAGTTCCAGGCGCGGAAGTACGGACCGTTCGATCGTGGGACGGAATCACCGTGCCGACCGAGACACTTCTCGACGCCATCGATGAACGAACCGCAATCGTCCCGATCAGCCACATCCTGTTCCGTTCGGCCTACCTGCAGGACGCCGCCGCTGTCATCCGGCGAGCCCACGACGTCGGCGCCATGGTCGTGCTCGACTGCTACCAATCGGCCGGTGCCGTACCGTTCTCACTGGACGACCTCGAAGTGGACTTCGCAGTGGGTGGGTCGGTGAAGTGGCTGTGTGGCGGGCCGGGAGCCGGGTGGCTGTACGTCCGGCCCGACCTCCAGGATCGTTTGGAACCGCGTTTTGTGGGCTGGCAGGCTGATCGAGAGCCTTTTGCGTTCCGGCCCGGTCGGATCGAACTGGCCGAAGGGATGTGGAGATTCCTGTCGGGCACGCCGGCCGTTCCTGCCTTGCTCGGCGCCGCGGCCGGCTACCGCATCGTGGCCGAGGTCGGCGTGGAGAGAATCCGCGCCCGGAGCCTGGCCATGACGGACAGGCTCATCGAGATCGCCGACGACCTGGAGATCCCCATCAGATCGCCACGTGATCAGTCGGTTCGAGGCGGAACCATCACGTTTCAGGTCGAAGACGAAGATGAGGTGGCCGCCGCTCTCATCGACGACGAGATCATCGTCGACGCCCGCCCCGGATCCGGCGTGCGGGTTGGTCCGCATTTCTACAACTCCGACGACGACATCGAGCGCTTCGGCGAGGCGCTGGCCCGCCTCGTGCGAACCTGAGGCGTCATCCATGACCCGGTAGCGTTGTGCCATGAAACCGGGCACGCCACGCCGCATGTGGGAGGTTCTCGAACCCATCCACGGTTTCATCTACTTCGTCTCGGAGGCCGAGTCGCGCTACGCATCTCTCGGGCTCGAGAAGGTCGCCCATTACTTCGCATCTCGCTCGGCAGCGATGGGGGCGGTGGGCCATGGCGTCGTGGCCGCGTCGTTCTACAACTTCTCTCCGGGACTCGTGAAGCGAGCCATGCGCGACCCCTGGACTGCGACCACACCCGACCAGGTGCTGAAGGCACGCTACGACGCCGTCGATGAGGTGTTGGCCAGGGCCTGGGCCGACGCTGACCCGGCTGTGATCCACGAAGCCGCCGACCTGGCGATCGAGGCGGCATCGGTGTGCCGGCCCCATGGCCGGCCGTTGTATGCCGGCCACGCCTCCTTGCCGGTTCCTGACGATGACCACATTCGCCTCTGGCACGCGCTCACGCTCTTGCGAGAGCACCGCGGCGACGGCCACGTCATCGCTCTCCAGGCCTGCGGTTTCGGGCCGCTCGACGCCTTGCTCACGTCGACCGACTATTCGGTGCTCTCCATCAGTCAGCTCGAGAAGCTGCGAGGCTGGCGGGACCACGAGTGGGACGAGGCTCGGGCCGACCTGGTCGCCAGGGGTTGGCTCGACCTGGAGGGAAACCGGACCGAGATCGGGACCGAGCACCGCAGGGCGATGGAGGCGCTGACGGATCGGCTGGCCGCTGAGCCCTGGCGGCACCTCGGAGAACAGCGGACAAATCGGCTCCACCAATTGCTCACGCCGCTGCGGGGCGCCATCCTCTCGACCACGGCACTGCCGGGAAGCTATTGAGGCGAGGAGTACAGATGGTCGACGTTGCACGTGGCGAGATGTATCTGGGCGGGGTGATCGACCCTGCCTCGGGAGAGAAGACCGATGACACCATCGTGTACGAGTCACACCATCTCACGACCCACGGCGTGATCGTCGGCATGACCGGGTCGGGCAAGACCGGCCTGGGCGTCGTTGCCCTCGAGGAAGCACTCCTCTCCGGAATCCCCTCCCTCGTGATCGACCCCAAGGGAGACATGGGCAACCTGTTGCTCAACTTCCCCAACTTCCGGGCCGAGGACTTCCGCCCCTGGATCGACGAAGGAGAAGCCCGCCGCAAGGATCAGACGCCGGACGAGTTCGCCGCTGACACAGCCGAGCTCTGGAAGAACGGACTCGCCGGATGGCACATCGGTGCCGAGCGGATGATGAAGCTGGGCACGACTGCGGACTTCCAGATCTACACCCCCGGCTCCAATGCCGGCGTGCCGGTCAACATCGTCGGATCGCTGGCTGCCCCACCCCTCGACTGGGACACGCAAGCGGAGACGATCCGAGCAGAGATCGAAGGGTTCGTGTCGTCGTTGCTGGTGCTGGCAGGAATCGATGCCGACCCGATCTCGAGTCCCGAGCACATCCTCCTCAGCACGATCATCGAGAAGTCGTGGCGACTGGACAGCGATCTCGACCTGGCTCAACTGATCGCCCAGGTCCAGGCTCCGCCGATCCGCAAGCTGGGAGTATTCGAACTCGACACGTTCTTCCCCCCCAACGACCGAACCAAGTTGGCGATGAAACTGAACGGCCTCGTGGCCTCACCGGCGTTCTCGTCCTGGATGGAGGGCCCGCCGCTCGACGTTGCGCGCTTGTTCCACACCGATGACGGTTCCCCGCGGGCGTCCGTCGTCTACCTGAGCCACCTCAGCGACTCGGAGCGCCAGTTCATCGTGACGCTGTTGCTGTCCAAGGTGGTCACCTGGATGCGCCAGCAGCAAGGAACGTCTGATCTTCGGGCCCTCATCTACATGGACGAGGTGTTCGGGTTTGCGCCTCCGACTGCCGAGCCCCCATCGAAGAAGCCGATTCTGACACTTCTCAAGCAAGCCCGAGCCTTCGGCGTCGGCTTGCTGCTCAGCACGCAGAACCCGGTCGATCTCGACTACAAGG
>JABAOD010055746.1_pt3 | contig 13333 bp, 11 predicted proteins | sample 7062151 | NCBI WGS metagenome assembly JABAOD01 (sample SAMN14538626, study PRJNA623070) | marine sediment metagenome | biome: marine biome [ENVO:00000428]; feature: marine pelagic biome [ENVO:01000023]; material: deep marine sediment [ENVO:00002113] | place: India: Gulf of Khambhat ...
ATTTGGATGTTGACACAACCCGGACGCTGAAGGCTCGCGGCTACGTGCATTTTCATGAGCTCGTCAGCGTCGATACAGGCGAGGTCGTCGAGAGTCCGGTCGTCTACCTAAAACACACGGCCGTCAGATCATTCAACTTCGACGGCGGACCCAGACCGGATCTCGCACACGTCGTGTCCCCTGGCATCGACTACGAATTCATGCCGAACTGGTAGCCAGGTTGGACTTCGCAGACGTGGAGCCCTGTAACCCAGCGGGAGAGGGGCGCACTCTCTGAGGCGCCCCTCACAGCTCTTTTCGCACGAGCCGTCCGTCGAATCGTAGGCTCGCGNNGCCTCCAAACCTCTTTCGAGGTCGAATTCCATCGGCGCTGAGGAGAGATTCGCTTGAGAGAGAGCGTGACATCCGCGGGTGTGCATGTGCCCGTGAGCGACTATTCGATGGGAATGAAGGTTCCACGAGGAACGCTACTGTTCGTCTCGGGTCAGGTGCCTCTGAATGAGAGAGGCCAGCTCGTCGGACGGGGTGACATCTCCGCGCAGACGGTTCAAGTGTTCAAGAACCTCCAGAGGGTCGTCGAATCGGCTGGGTCCTCGATGGACGACATCGTCAAGATGACCGCGTACGTCACTGACCGATCCCATTTCCCCACCCTTCGCGAGGTTCGACGTGAATTCCTTCGCGTGCCGTATCCCGCTGCCACGGGCGTTGTGGTGCGCGGACTTGCTGACGAGAACTGGCTCGTGGAGATCGATGCGGTCGCCGTCGTGCCGGATGGGCTCGCACCTCGGCGATCTGAGGGGGGCGTGCGAGAGCGATCACCTATGCCGACGACGCGCCACGAGTTCCCGTAGGGTTCAAGTGACTTCTCGGGCGAAGCCACGCCGGAAGTAACCGCCCTCGGCCGCCGAGGTCGCCAGGTCCGAGTAGATGGAGAGGATGCCGGGCGGAGCCTCCCAGTGGGGTGCCCTCTTCCGCTTCAACCTCTCTCGCAGCGTCTTTGACGCGCCCGCGGCTCCCACATCCCGCCCGTTGATGCCGGTTACGTCGAGGCGACGACGGTCGATGTCGATTTCGATGACGTCGCCTCGCCTTACGGCCCCGATTGGACCTCCCGCGGCTGCCTCGGGAGATACATGGCCGATTGCCGGGCCGCGACTCGCTCCGCTGAACCGGCCGTCCGTGACCAAGGCGACGGATTCATAGAGCTCTCGGCTCGAAGATATCGCTTCCGTGACATAGAACTGCTCCGGGCAGCCTCGACGGGGCCCCTCGTTTCGGATGATCAGGACATCTCCCGGCTTCACGTCGCCGCGATAGATTGCCTTCAGGGCCGCACCCTGCCCATCCACGGGCCGGGCCGTGCCCTTGAAGCGACGCATCCGAGGCGGCAGGGCGGAGTGCTTGACGACGGCACCTTCCGGCGCGATGTTCCCATGGAGGACGGCGACGGCGCCCGCCGTATCCATGGGTTTGGTCCGTGGCCGGATGACATCGGACGCTTCCACGCCGTACTGCACGAGGTACCGCTTGGCCTTCTCGAAGAAGGCGCGTCGCTCGAGTTCCTTCAGGTTCGCGCCCAGGGATTTCCCGGTGATTGTGAGGCAGTTCATATGAAGTCGAGCCCGGAGCTGCTGGATCACGTATTGGGTTCCACCGGCGAACCAGAAGCGGTTCGTGGGATGGAATCCCGAAGGTCGCACGTTCGCGAGCCACGGGACCTTCCGGTTCAGCTCATCGAAGTCATCCAAGGTGAGGCGGATACCCGCTTCCTTCGCAATCACCGGCAGATGGAGCAGTGCATTTGTCGATCCGCCGATGGCCGCATGGACCATGAGGGCGTTCTCGAACGCCTCACGGGTCAGGATGTCCCGCGTCCGGAGGCCGTTCTCGATGTTCGCGACGATCTGGACTCCGGCCTCCCGGGCGAGTTCGTTGATGAGTCGGCGCGACGCGGGAACGCAGGCGGACGTCGGGAGGGCGAGCCCAAGGGCTTCCGCCATGACTTGCATTGTCTCTGCGGTCCCCATGAAGGCGCATGTGCCGAAATTCGGACAGGCTGCGTGCCGTAGCCATTCGTACTCCTCCTTGGCGATTNNGCTTGAGCATGCTGAAAATCGTGCCGACCTTCTCGAGGGTCATGGGTCCCAGGCCGCGGCCGAGCTCGGGTCCGGGTTCCATGCTGCCTGCAGGGACGAAGATCGCGGGAAAGTCACCGAGGCGTGCAGCGGCCTCGAGGTGTCCCGGAGCGTCCTTATCCTCGCCGGCGATGAGGACCATACCGTCGAAGTGGCCCCCTCGAAAGTGGACCTCGACTCCAAAGGACGTGAGGTCGCGGAAGAGGAGGGAGTATCGCATCGCCTCCGTGCCCTGCATGATGCCGTCGTTGATGCCCGTGAAGTAGTGAAACGCGGGAGCGCCCCCTCGCACCCAGACTCCCTCCTCGACCTTCAGGCGCAACCGATCCAGGTGCATCGTACACGGCATGGACTTTCCGTAGGAGGATTCGACGAGAACCCAGGGTTTGGAGAGGTCCTCGAGGTCCCAGTCGGCGCCGAGTTTCAGGGCATCGATTTCGGGCGCCTGACGGCGCATCCTCTGGCTGTGGAGCGTCGACGTCGTCACGCGTCTGCGACGTGCGGCCATGGGGGCTTCACCGCCCGCGAGACGCCCCCGTGGGAATTAATTCCTTGCGGCCTCCGGATGGGCCGAGCGGCTGCGCGGCTCTCCTCAGTGCCACGTCCCGAGAAAGGGCTTCAGGATTTCGTCGACTCGCTTCCTTTCCGCTTCGGAGAGGGGAGTGACGGGCAGCCGAAGGGAGGAATGAAGCCCCCAGATTCTCTCCACCATATACTTCGTCGCTGCGGGAAAGGGCCCGGTCTGGATCGCTTCGGACAGGCGAGCGACTCCCGCCTGGATGCCCGCCGCAGCCTCGAGCTTGCCCTCCCGGACGAGCTCGTACAGCTCGGCCAACTTCGCGGGAAACAAGTTGCTCGTTCCCAGGACTCCTCCGGCAGCCCCCTGGGCGAGGACGGCGAAGACCAGGGGATCCGCGCCCGTGAAGAGGGCAAAGTCCCTGGGAAGGGTCGCAAGGAGTTCCAGGTCCTTCGCCAGGTCCCCCTCGGAGTCTTTGAGTCCCTGGAGGATCCCATCTTCGGCGAGTTCCGCAATGACTTCTCGCTCCAGGGCGTATCCCGTGAAGGACGGCAGGTTGTAGGCGAGAAGAGGGATGCTTACCGCTCGACGCACCGCCTCGTAGTGACGACGGAGGCCCTCCTCGCTGGGCCTCATGTAGAAAGGCGAGACGACCGCGACCGCGTGGGCGCCCACGTCCTCCGCGTGTCGAGACAATGCGATCGCCGTGTCCGTACGAGGGCTACCCGTACCGATGATCACGAGGCCCTTGTCCGAGACGACCTCTGTGGCGGCCTCCGCGAGGGAGCGGCGCTCCGCCTCATCCAGGAGCGTGAACTCCCCCATCGTCCCCACGGCAAAGACTCCGTGAATCCTCCGGGCGATGAGATTCTCAACATGCGTCCGGAAGCTGTCCAAGTCGAGGGCGCCCTTCGAATCGTAAAAGGTGACGGTGGGGCAAAGGATGCCTTCGAGTCGAGGCACATTCCCCGAAATGCCCCGCGGCGGATAAGGCCTTGGGGCGACGTGCGTCCCTGTGTGGACATCGATCCATCCACAGACTTAAGATTGGGGACTCGCCTTAGCGCCATGGGTCTGTGGGGAGGTATCGCGGCATGACGGTGCACAAAGCGTTGACGGAACAGTTGTTCATCGGCGGCAAGTGGGTCGAAAGTGAGTCTCGCGAGTTCATCGACAGCGTGAACCCGGCCACGGAGAAGGTCCTCGGTCGCGTGCCGAGAGGGACGCGAGAAGACGCGAGAGCCGCCCTCGAGGCGGCCGCTGGGTCTCAGGAAGCGTGGGCCCGGATCCCCGCGAAGGACCGCGCCCGGGTCCTCCAACGGGCCCACGACCTGCTCGCGGCCCAGAGGGAGAATCTCGCGCGCCTCCTCACCCAGGAGCAGGGCAAACCCTTCGACCCCGAGGCCCTCGGCGAGATCGACGGGACGATCGACCACTTCGACTACTTCGCGGGCTTCGGCCGCCGGATGGAGGGCACGGTCGTGCCCGCAGACGTGCCGGACCGCACGGTCATGATGCTCCGGATGCCCGTGGGCGTCGTGGCCGCGATGACGCCCTGGAACTTTCCCGCCGCCATGGTCGCCCGGAAGCTCTGTCCGTCCCTCATCGCGGGAAACGCGGTCGTCCTCAAGCCGAGTAGTCAGACACCCCTTATCGCCTATGAAGTCGTCCGCGCCCTCGAGAAAGCCGGGGTCCCCCGAGGCGTCGTGAACGTGGTCACAGGGCCGGGTCGCGAGGTCGGAGACGAACTCGTGACGAGCCCGCTCACGAATCTCGTGACGATTACGGGATCCACGGACTCGGGGAAGAAGGTCATGGAGGCCGCGAGCCGCGGAATCAAACGGATGGTCCTCGAACTCGGTGGAAAGGCTCCCTTCATCATCTGGAGGGACGCGGACCTCGCCCAGGCAGTTCGAGCTGCCGTATTCGCCCGCTTCTGGAACGCGGGGCAGACGTGCATCAACAGCGAACGGACCTACGTCCATCGGGACGTCTACGAGGCCTTCACCCGGAAATACACGATGGCGGTGAAGGCGCTTCGTGTGGGGGATCCCCTCTCGGAAGGCACGGACATCGGTCCCTTGATCTCTCAGGATCAGCTCGACAAGACCTCGGAGGCCCTCGGCAAGGCCGTGGACCAAGGCGCTCAGGTCCTGATCGGTGGCCAGCGCCCCAAGCGCCTCAAACGAGGCTACTTCTTCGAGCCGACGATCGTCGCGGACGTCGAGCAGGATTGGGACATCATGCAGGAGGAGGTGTTCGGGCCCGTCTCACCCCTTCACACCTTCGAGGAGTTCGAGGAAGTCATCCGGTACGCGAACGACAGCCGGTACGGCTTGGCGAGCTACGTCTTCACGCGGGACGCGGACGTGGCCATGCGAGCAGCCCATGAGATCAAGTTCGGCGAGACCTACATCAACCAGACGGGCCCCGAGCTCCTTCAGGGGTACCACACGGGCTGGCGGGAGTCGGGCTACGGCGGCGAGGGCAGCCGGTACGGATACGAGTGCTACACCCAAGTCAAGACGGTCTACTGGAACTACAGCGGAGATCTCCAAGCGGACTACCTGTTCCCTTATGGGATGCAGGCGCCCGGTCCCGCCCGACCTCCTTCGGGGCGAACTCGAAGTCCGACGAAACGACGAGTCCGTACGCCATCGCGCAGTTCCCGGTGACGTCGGAAACGCGGTCCCGCGATCCTTCGCGGGGTCGGCAAGGCCGCTCAATCGGCTCGGCCGAGGGCACGGTCGAGGTTGAAGGCCGCGCTGATGAGGGCAAGATGGGTGAACGCCTGGGGGAAGTTGCCGAGCAGCTCGCCGCTCGGCCCGATCTCCTCCGCGTACAGGCCGAGGTGATTCGCGTAGCCCAGCATCTTCTCGAAGATGATCCGAGCCTCGTCGAGCCTCTCCGCGCGGGTCAGGGCCTCGACGAGCCAGAACGTGCACAGGCTGAACGTGCCCTCGGAGCCCTGAAGACCGTCCTGGATCCGCTCCAGGCTGTAGCGGTAGACGAGATGGTCCGAGGCGAGTCGGGACTGAATTGCGTCAAGGGTCTTGAGCATCCTCGGATCCGTCGGCGAGAGGAAGAAGACGAGAGGCATCAGGAGGTTGCTCGCGTCGAGGGATGTGCTGCCGTAGTGCTGCACGAACGCCTGCTGCTCGTCACTCCATCCCTTCGTCATGACCTCCTCATAGATCTCATCCCGGGTCTTGCGCCAGCGTTCGAGGTCCGCGGGGAATCCGCGTTTCTGGGCCAGGCGGATGCCCCTATCCAGGGCCACCCAGCACATCATGTTCGAGTACAGGAACTGCTGGCCGCCGCTCCGGACCTCCCAGATCCCCTTGTCCGGGCGGCTCCAGTTGTCGCAGAGCCAGTTTAGGATCCGCCGGAGATGTACCCACAGTTCGTAGGAGATCGGCGTCGCGTACTTGTTGAAAAGGTACACCGCGTCCATCAAAGCACCATAGATGTCGAGCTGGAATTGCTCCGCGGCCGCATTCCCGATTCGAACCGGCTTCGATCCCCGGTAACCCTCGAGATGGTCTAGGATTTCCTCCTTGATGTCTTGGCGTCCGTCGATCCCGTAGACGGGCTGAAGGGATCCCTCTTCGGGAGCCTTCACGATGCAGCCGAGGAGCCAGTTCACGAACGCATGAGCTTCTTCCGTGAAGCCGATGCGGAGGAAGGCATAGAGCGTGAAGGCCGCATCCCGGATCCACGCATACCGGTAGTCCCAGTTCCGCTCCCCTCCGAGCTCCTCGGGCAGACTGGAGGTGGGTGCGGCGAGGATTGCGCCGGTCGGCTGGAACGTGAGAAGCTTGAGGGCCAAGGCGGATCGGCTGACCATCTCCCGCCATCGCCCCCGGTAGTTCGACTTGGCAATCCATCGACGCCAGTACTCCACCGTCGCGACGAGGGCCTGGTTCGCGTCCTCCTCGTCCAGCACGTAGGCCTCGAGGTGTTCCGGCGACTCGAGTCCCTCGAGGACGAACGTCGAGGTATCGCCCTCCGCGAGACTGAACTGAGCTCTGACGCCTCCGTCGTCGGGTTTGAGGGGAATTCGCGTGCCGAGGGCCATCGTAATGTCTCGGGTCGTGAAGGCCGCGCCCCGATCGTTCACCTTCACCTCATGGGTCGCTCGCGCGTAGTCGAAGGCGGGGCTGCAGAGGAGTCGAAAGGCGACGCGGCCACGAACCGCCGAGACGCGGCGGATGATGCGGTGTCGGCGGGCCCGTCTCGCCGGCTCGACGGGCATGAAATCCGTGAGCTCTCCGACGCCCTTCGGACTCAGGAATCGCGTGATGAGGACGTTCGTATCTGGAAAATAGAGCTGCTTGTGGGTGGCCTCGCCGGTCACGGAAATCTGGTAGCGGCCTCCCTTCTTGTGGTCCAGGATGGCAGCAAACACGCTCGGCGAGTCAAAATGGGGGTGACAGTACCAGTCGATTGACCCGTCGATGCCCACCAAGGCGGCGGTGTGGAGATCTCCAATGATCCCATAGTCCTGGAGGGGTTTGTAAGGAGCCATCATGGCAGCCGCACTCCCCAGATGGGCCCCGATCGCTCATTGGGCGAAGAGTTGCGTTTCCGTACTCCCTCGGGTTTCTGAGGCGGCCATGCCTCCTCAAGGCCCAGGATCCGAGGGAAGGCCATCATCATCCTCGCCTCTCCGTATCCGTTGAAAGGGATCTAGGTCCCGTTCGTCAGGCTTCCCCGAGGAAACGGTGGGCCATCAACCTTTTCTATACACAGATCGGCGGCTTCGGGAGGCGCCGAGGATTCCCCCGGACCCACGGCCGGGTGATGTCCTGCGGCAGAGGACCAAGGCTTTTTGGACGTCCGGCCCTCTCCCTCTGATGGTGGCGAGCGAATGGACGATTCGGACTCACGGGAGACGCGGCGACTCTCTGATCGTGTTGCCTTGGTGACGGGCGCGGGTACAGGCATCGGTCAGGCCATTGCTATCCGCCTGGCGCAAGAGGGAGCGAGCGTTGCGATCAACTATCGGAAGAGCCGGCAGCAGGCCGAGGAAACCGCGGAGCGCGTCGAGAGGGTCCATGGTGCCTCCCGGGTCAAGGGAGGGCGCCATATGCTCGTCCAGGGGGACGTGTCTCGGGAGGAGGATGTGCGCCGGATCTTCGACGAGGTCGTTCGCGCATGGGGAAGGCTCGACATCCTCGTGAACAACGCCGGGATTCAGAAGGCTTCGACAGGCCATGAGACGCCCACCGAGGACTACGACAAGACCCTGTCGGTAAATCTGAGGGGCGCCTTCCTCTGCTCCCGCGAGGCGATCAAGCACTTTCTCCGCCAAGGAGGCGGCGGCGTCATCGTCAACAACTCGAGTGTCCACGAGGTTATCCCCCGACCGAAATACGTGGCCTATTCGGTCAGCAAGGCGGGGATGGCCGGCCTGACGAAGACCCTGGCCCTCGAGTACGCGGACCGAGGAATTCGGGTCAACGCCGTAGGACCAGGGGCGATTGCGACTCCCATCAACAAGGCGTGGACGGACGATCCGAGGACTCGCGCGGAGGTCGAGCGGCACATCCCCATGGGCCGGGCCGGGAAACCCGAAGAGATTGCGGCGGTCGTTGCCTTTCTCGTGTCAGAGGATGCGTCCTATGTCACCGGCCAGACGATCTTCGCGTGCGGCGGACTCACGCTTTACCCCGACTTTCGGACGCCTTGGTCGGGAGGAGACTAGGCAGGATACGGGGTGGCATTCGTGACGAGATTCTACGATGTTTCCCTGCCTATCCGTGAGGGCATGATCTGCTACCCCGGCAATCCCCCGCCGAAGATCCACGTCTATGCATCGATCCCCCAGGCTCCTACGAACGAATCTTCGATCAGCATGGGTTGCCATACGGGAACCCACGTAGATTCCAAAATGCACATCCGGAAGGACGGTGCCGGTGCTGAGTCTCTGCCCATGGATACCTTCTTTGGCCCGTGCAAGGTCCTGGACCTGACGCACGTGGAACGAGAGGTGCGCCGAACCGACCTGGAGGGCCGTGGGATCGGTCCGGGAGATATCATCCTGCTGAAGACCCAGAACTCTGAGCGAGGGTACGAGGAGTTCCGAAAGGACTTCGTCCATGTCACGTTGGACGCTGCGGAGTTCCTCGTGAGATCGGGGGTCAAGACCCTGGGCTTCGACTACCTGAGCGTCAAGAAGTTCGGAGCGGATGACGATGTCCATGAATTACTCATCGATCATCTCACGCTGTTTGAGGGGCTGAACCTCTCGGGCGTACCCGAAGGCGAGTACACTTTCATTGGTCTTCCGCTCAGGCTCGATCTCGACGGAGCCCCGGCACGGGTTCTCCTTGCGGGCGAGTAGGCTCTTGGCAAACGGAAGCGACCTGTGGCTTTACAATGATGCGCTCATCTCGGCCGTGTTTATCCTGCCTCCGAATCCGACCACATGGTTCGGGAGTCAGCCTCGGCCGCTCGGGAACCTTTCCTGGGCGGAGAGGGGAGGGCCGGCTCAGAGGCGGCAAATCCTAAGTACACCGTCCATGTCTCCGCACACTTGGCGTCCGAACCGATATTGGCGAGGGCGAGTCGGAGTGAACTTCGAGGCGCCCAGGTGCGGGACGGGTCCACGAAAGAGCGGGTGAGGTGGCGACGATTCTGCTCGCGGGTGACGTTGGCGGAACGAAGACGGCCCTGGCCATCTTCAGCTTGGAGGAGACCTCCCTCAGGCCTCTCGCGGAGGCCTCCTTCCCGAGCGCTCGCTATCCAACCTTTGATTCCCTCGTGCGTGAGTTCCTCTCCGACATCCGACTCCCCGTTGAAGCCGCCAGCTTCGGCGTGGCCGGTCCGGTCCTCCGCGGGCGGGCTCGGATCACGAACCTTCCATGGGTCATTGACGAGGGCGAGCTCGCGAGATCCCTGGGCCTTCGAAGCGTCCAGTTGCTGAACGACGTTGAGGCAATCGCCAATTTCGTGCCGTCCTTGGCACCTCCGGATCTGCACACGCTGAATGAGGGGGAAACGGATCTGGAGGGAAATATCGCCGTCATTGCCCCAGGAACCGGCCTCGGGGAGGCGTTCCTCACCTGGGAGGGCTCGCAATACCGTGCCCATGCCTCGGAAGGCGGACATGCGGACTTCGCGCCGGCCGATTCGACACAACTCGAGCTTCTTGATTTCTTGATGGAACGCTTCGGTCACGTGAGCGTCGAGCGCGTCTGCTCGGGCAGGGGACTGACGAACATCTACGACTTCTACCACAAGGACGTCGAACCTTCGGGCGAGGGTTCGGACGAACGACTGAGAATCTCGGAGGCCGAGGATCCGATGCCCCTCATCGTCGCAAACGCTCTTGAGAAGGAAACGAAGTGCCAGTTCTGTGTGTCGACCCTCCGCATGTTCGTCTCGATCCTCGGTGCCGAGGCAGGTAACCTGGCCCTCAAGGTGTTGGCCACCCGCGGTGTCTTCCTGGGAGGAGGCATTCCCGTCCGGATCCTTCCAGCCCTCAAGGACGAGCGGTTCCTGCGGGCGTTCCAAGGGAAAGGCCGTATGTCTGAGTTGCTCACGGGAATCCCCGTGCGCGTAATCCTGAGTCCACGAGCGGCTCTGCTCGGGGCCGCTCGCCTCGGCCTGGAATCCATGAAGGCAAGGGGCACAGGCGAAGGATGAGCGTTGGCGATCACGCAACGGGCGCACTTGCCGAGGTCGACAGCCCGCGCATGGCTTGGTGTCTCGGTTCGGCGGACCCGACAAGTCCGACAGACCGATTTGATCACGAAAGGGTCTGCGAACTCACGCAGGCGATCGTCACGGGCGCCTGTCGGGTCTCGCGAAACGGAACCGAACGGGTTCGTCGATCCTTCACGAGATCTGGTCGCAGCTCAGAACGCCGACGGTCGAGAAGAGGAGCGCGACGTACGTAGGTCCTCCCGCCGGTCTTTGCTGGAGTTCGAGGGATCGCAATGGCTAGTTGTCGTGCGAGGGAATCATGCTTCTCCGTCGGAATCCTCTGCGAACAGGGCCCCCAGCACCTCGGCCTCAATCGGATCGTCTTCGCTTACGATCATGGCCTGGAAATCGTTGCGGCGATCGTTTCGGCGTCGCGCCAGAGCCACGTCGCTCCGACCTGGAGTCGCGGGAAGCACGGCGAGGAAAAATCGGGACGTCTGTCCGGCTTGCACAATGTCCATGTCAAAGAGGAGCGTGATGGACCTCCGGTCGACCAGGTGCGCGGACGCACCCAGCTCCTTCAGCTTCTGCTGGACCTTCAGGAATACGTCCTCCGGCTCTCCCTCGACTCGGAGCCGTCGCATCGCGTGCCCGGACCCTCCAATCCGGGGAATGAAGGTTTGTCCTTGATTATCCAGGGCGATTTCGCGAATCAGGCGAGNNGAAGATGGAGTTCACGTTCTCCCCGGACTTCGCACTCGCCCACATCGCGAACCCTCCGTACTGGAGGGCCTTTTCCTGGGGCTCCTGCTCATCGTAGAGGCAGATGACTTGGTCCTTGAGGTCGACCTTGTTGACGACGATGGCGAGGGGTATCTGGCCCGCGACGCCGAAGGCTGCCGAGATCCACTGCTCGAGGGCCTCGAAGGTCGAGTACCGGGTGACATCGCACACAGCGATGATTCCCTGGCTGCCCCTCAGATAATCCTGATGGAGGGTGTCCAGGTACGAGCGCTCACCAATCAGATCCCAGATTGAGAGCTGGACCTCGAGCACCTTCGACCGATCGCCCTTCGGAGTCAGCCAGAGACGCTTCAGCGTGACCTTGCTCCCGAGGGTGGAGATATACCGATCGTCGAATGTGTCCTCGACGTACCTTCGGATGAGTGAGGTCTTGCCGACCGCGGCCTCTCCGATGAGGCATATCTTCGACTTAAGTACGCCCGATTGGTCCAATCGAGCCCGAGTCCCCTCCCTGGGGGTATCAAGCCTACGACTCCGTTATCATAGGTGAAAGACAATCTCCCCGGGTTATCCCTTCCGGAGGACCTGGCCCGAGAGGCCACCCGTCGGACGACCGCCCTCGACGGCAACCCGTCCGTTCACGAGGACCCAATCAATGCCCTCCGGGTAGCCATGGGGGTAGTTCTCGAAGGGGTGAGCATGGGGCCAGAGGTTCGTCGCGCGGTCCCGCACTCGTGGGAGGTCAAACACCACGATGTCGGCCCAGAAGCCGGTCCGGATGAGTCCCCGACCGGGCAGGCCGAGCTTCCCCGCGGGCATCGAGGTCATCTTTGCGATTGCCTCTTCGAGGCGCAAGATGGGTTCCTTGCATACGAATCGTTCGAGGACACCGGGGTACTCGCCGTACGTGCAGGGCACGTAGGGGGGCGGATTCACGGTGGGCCCTTCTCTCGGGAGGACCCATCCATCCGTGCTGATCATCACGAGCGGGTGCCGGAGCGTCCCCTTGATTTCCTCGATGTCTTGGTAATCGAACAGGCCGATTGCCTCGTCCCGTTCCTCGAGGATCACGTCGAAATACGCAGTCCACGGATCCACGCCTCGTTTTTCCGCGAGGGCCGCGATTGTGAGCCCCTCCTTCGTGGGATCGAGGGGGCAACGGAGCAAGAAGATGCGGTCGAACCGCTCGTGGACGAGCAGCCCCGAAGGCCCGAACCCGGGCCGCCGGTCCGCCTTTATCTCCGTCTTGAGGGATTCCCGCCGCACGGGATCCTTCAGGAGTTCGAGGAGTTCTTCCTTCGGCAGGCCCTGGGTCCACTGGGGGAGGGCATGGCCTAGGCTCGGGCCGAAATCCGTGTGCGTGTCGTTGTCCGCGGTCACCTCGATGCCGCGCTCCCGAGCGTCCTCCCAGAGGGCCTGAATTTCCTTGGATTTGCCCCAGCCGCCGTACTTCGGATTGTTGTGACTAATCTGAACCGGACATCCCGAGCGCTCGCCGATTTCGATGCATTCCTTGACCGCGTCGACGATCGTCTCCCGCTCTCCACGGATGTGGGACGCGTAGAGGCCTCCATGCCGGGCGGCGATTCTGGCGAGTTCGACAATCTCCCTCGTGTCCGCGAAGCACCCCGGGGGATACACGAGGCCCGTGCTCATCCCGAACGCGCCGGAGCGCATCGCCTCTCGGATGTGAGCCTTCATTTGCCGCATCTCGTCCGTTGTCGGCGGGCGCTCCTCGAAACCCATCGTCGCCAATCGAACGGTCCCGTGCCCCACAAGGCTCGCGACGTTCATGCCGACGCCTTTCTGCGCGACGAGTTCCAGGTACTGCCCGAACGTGGACCAGTCGCAGTCCACGCCGGTCGCAAAGTAACCCAGGCGGCGGATCGCAAGGTCGCGGTATCGCTCGCCGATGGGGGCTGCGGAATCACCACAATTGCCGATCAGCGCCGTTGTCATCCCCTGCCGCACGGCGGACTCGCACGACGGATCGAGGAGGACGCCGAGGTCGCTGTGGTTGTGGATGTCGACGAACCCCGGACTCACGTACAGCCCCGAGGCGTCGATGACGAGGTCTGCCTTCGTTCGTGGGAGCCGCCCAACCTCCGCGATCTTCCCTCGACGTACTCCGATGTCGCGGATCTGCCAGGGCCCGCCGGTCCCGTCGAGGACGCGTCCGCCACGGATGAGGACGTCCAGCGGCATCGTGCGCGAGGAAGGGCGATCACCGTATAAGACTCGCCGGTTCACTTCCCTCGTCCGGCCCCTTCTCTCGCTCCGGCCG
>JABAOD010000597.1_pt1 | contig 13329 bp, 13 predicted proteins | sample 7062151 | NCBI WGS metagenome assembly JABAOD01 (sample SAMN14538626, study PRJNA623070) | marine sediment metagenome | biome: marine biome [ENVO:00000428]; feature: marine pelagic biome [ENVO:01000023]; material: deep marine sediment [ENVO:00002113] | place: India: Gulf of Khambhat ...
GGAAAGCAATACAGAGTCTCGGAGGGTGACCTTGTCCGTGTGGAGCGGCTGAATGGTCAAGTGGGCGATGAAGTCCGGATCAAAGAGGTCCTAATGGTCGCTCACGACAAGGGTCTTAAGATCGGTACACCTCTCGTGTCCAAGGCCCAAGTTATCGGAAAGATTGTTGAGCAAGGCAGGAACCGGAAGGTAACAATCTTCAAGCATAAGCGACGCAAGGGCTACCGTCGAAAAATCGGCCATCGTCAGGCCTTTACCTGTCTTAGAATCGACAGCATAAAGCTTTGACATTTCTCGTTGTTCTCAGGAGGTGCCTTTCATGGCTCATAAAAAGGCAGGTGGGAGTTCTCGGAATGGGAGAGATAGTGCCGGACAGCGTCTTGGGGTGAAACGGTTTGGGGGTCAGGTCGTCAAAGCTGGTCATATACTTGTTCGACAGCGTGGAACGAAGATTCACCCTGGAGACAATGTAGGTATGGGACGCGATTACACGCTTTTTGCCAGAATAGACGGCAGGGTTCAGTTTGAAAAAAGAGGAAAGCAGAAGACGCTCGTCAGCATCGTTACCCCCTAATGCCCTCCCTTTAGATCTCTCTATACGTTGACCTCATGAAATTTGTCGATCATGCCAAGGCTTATGTGTGCGCCGGTAGAGGGGGGAACGGTTGTATAAGCTTTCGGAGAAAACGGTTTCAACCCAAGGGCGGCCCCGACGGCGGGGATGGGGGGAGAGGGGGAAATGTCGTCTTTGTCAGCGACAAACAGATGGCAAGTCTTCTNNAAGAATAACCAATCAGGTAAGGATGGGAAGGACCTGATCGTCCGGGTTCCTGTGGGCACTCTGGTAATCGACGCAACGACAGGTGATATTTTTCAGGATCTGAACGAGGAGAATAAGCGGTTTTTGGCGGTGCGGGGTGGACGGGGAGGTCGTGGCAACGCGAAGTTTGCTACTCCCTCCAATCGAACTCCACGGCGAGCGGAAGGGGGAGAGAAAGGAGAGGAGCGGTGGCTCAGGTTTGAACTAAAGCTCCGCACAGACGTGAGCCTCGTCGGTCTTCCAAATGCTGGAAAATCCACCCTCATTTCCAAGATCTCTTCGGCCAAGCCGCAAATTGCAGACTATCCCTTCACAACCACCTCGCCGAATCTGGGGGTCGTCAGGTACAACGACTTCAAGAGTTTTGTCGTTGCAGATATACCGAGTCTCATCCAAAATGCCCACCAAGGTTGCGGCCTGGGGACAGGGTTTCTGAAACATGTGGAGAGAACCGTGCTCCTCGTCCATGTCCTTGATGTAACCCACCTTCCCAATCATGGCCTGTTTCAAGACTATGAGACCATCAAGAGAGAGCTAGAGGCCTTCAACACTGGATTAAGAGAAAAACCGCAGATTGTCGCCATCAATAAAATCGACCTCCTCGAGTCCTTGAACCTCCTCAATGAGACTGAAAGGAGGTTTGCAGACATAGGCATCCGTTCCTTTCCAATTTCTGCCCTAACCGAGCAGGGAGTCAGTTCCCTGGTTGACGAAATGGTGCGACAATTAGAAAAACTAAGGTCCATCATCCCAAAGAGAGGATCTATTGAAAAACAAGGATCTCCGGTCCAGTCTCGTTAGAAAGGCCAGGCGGATTATCGTCAAGATAGGGTCGAGCGTTCTGGTAGAAAAAGGCGTCGGCCTAGATCTCGTCGCATTCTCTAAACTGGCCAAGCAGATTTCTCAACTCCACAGTGATTCTCGAGAGATTATCCTCGTCACCTCGGGTGCAATTGCCGCTGGAATGGAAAAACTCGAATATCGCGAAAGACCGGACGATATCCCTCATATTCAGGCAGCTGCCGCGGTCGGCCAGACCCATTTGATGAAGATATATCAGGACTGTTTTGCCAATTATCGTAAGAGGGTAGCTCAAGTCCTCCTGACCCATGACGACCTCAGCAATCGCCGTCGATATCTCAATGCGAGAAATACGCTCTCAACGCTTTTAAACTTGGACTTTATCCCCATCGTCAATGAGAATGACACGGTCGCTGTGGAGGAGATCAAGTTCGGAGACAATGATAACCTATCCGCAGTGGTCACATCGCTGGTTAGTGCGGACTTACTGATCATCCTCTCCGACATTGAGGGATTGTATGACCACGATCCCAAGACCGGTGAACAGGCTAGGCTGATTCATCTCGTGGAAAATATCGACCGCGAAATTGTAGATTGCGCCACAGAGACCAACAACCCCTTGTGTGTCGGAGGAATGGCCAGTAAGATCGAGGCGGCCCGGAAGGCGGTCCGATTTGGCGCGTCGACGATTGTTGCAAACGGAAGGGCTGAAGGTATTCTCAATCGGATTCTTGAAGGAGAGGTCGTCGGAACCCTCTTCCTGCCTCTCGCGGATCGCTTGAGTAGCAGAAAACAGTGGATCGCCTATGGTCTTAAGCCAGTTGGCCGGATCCTCGTCGATGAAGGTGCGAGAAAGGCAATTGTCTCAGGTGGAAAAAGCCTTTTGCCGACGGGTATCATTGACGTGTTGGGTGACTTCGAGAGGGGAGATGCGGTCTCCTGCTTCGAGTCCCAGGGTCAGGAGTTTGCCAGAGGGTTGGTGAATTACAACTGTCATGAATTACGAAGGATTCGAGGAAAGAAGAGCCGAGAGATTGAGGCAATTATTGGATACAAGTACAGCGATGAGATTATCCACCGGGATGATCTCGTTATTCTCTAGACGAACTCTCTGAGGCTTCACATGTCACTGAAAGAGGAGATTCAAAACATCGGACGTCGGGCCCGAAAGGCAGCGCTTCAGATGGCAAGGATCGAGACGGCTGTCAAAAACCGGGCCTTGATGCGGATGGCCGACTCGCTCCTCGCATCACGAGAAACTCTCCAGGGGGAGAACGAAATAGATCTCAATTCGGCTAGAGAGAAAGGGCTATCACATGCCATGATCGATCGGCTTACCCTAGAGGATTCAGTGGTCAAAGAAATGGCCGATGGACTGCGCGAAGTGGCCGCCCTCGCCGATCCTGTAGGCGAGGTAGTGCGAATGTGGAAGAGACCCAATGGCCTCCAGGTCGGAAGGGTTAGAATACCACTCGGTGTCATTGGCATCATTTACGAATCTCGACCCAATGTTACCGTGGACGCTGCTGGCCTATGTCTCAAATCAGGAAACGCCGTGATCCTCCGGGGAGGCTCCGAAGCGATTCACTCCAATAGGGCCATCTCGGCCATTCTCCAATCTGCTCTAAAGGAGAAAGGGCTTCCCATCGACGCCGTACAGCTGATCCCCAGGATCGAGAGAGAAGCCGTCTACGAGATGCTCTGCCTCGAGGACTCAATCGATGTCATTATCCCCAGAGGTGGAGAGGAGCTGATTCGTTTTGTTGTCGAAAACTCCAAGATACCGGTGATCAAACATTATAAAGGGGTCTGCCATATCTTCGTGGATGAGAATGCCGATCTCGGGATGGCTGAAAAGATCTGCATCAATGCAAAAGTCCAACGACCTGGTGTTTGCAATGCCATGGAAACTCTACTGGTTCACGAAGAGATTGCCAGCCAATTCCTACCCAGGATTGCCAAATCCCTGGAGGAGAAAGGCGTCGAGCTCAGGGGATGTCCAACGGCTCTGGAGGCTCTTCCCCACATCAGGGCTGCTGGACCAGACGATTGGGGGAGGGAGTATCTCGACCTTATCCTCTCCGTAAAAGTCGTCAGCAACATTGACGAGGCCATCGAACATATCGAAACCCATGGATCGATGCACACAGACGCTATCATCACAGCGAGTTACGAGAGAGCCCGGAAGTTTCTCAAGGATGTCAATTCATCATGCGTTTTCGTGAATGCCTCGACCCGCTTTAGCGACGGCCACCAGCTTGGTCTTGGAGCCGAGATCGGGATTAGCACAACCAAGCTCCACGCCTTTGGCCCCATGGGACTGGAGGAGTTAACAACGACAAAGTTCATTGCCTATGGAGATGGCCAGATCAGAGAGTAGGATTGGCGGGATTCTCCCGCAAAGTCGCCCACGGACAGCGGCGTTCCCTAGAAACTCAGGAAACTCCGCTGAAATAGTGAAAAAGGGAGGCCCACGGTGCGCCTGGGACTTCTTGGGGGAACATTTAATCCCATCCATCTTGGACATCTGAGGGGAGCCGAGGAGGCCCGCGAAAAACTTCATCTGGAAACGATCTGCTTCATCCCAGCAGCGATTCCCCCTCACAAGGACGAACGGATTCGAGCGACCCCCGCCCATCGATTGGAGATGGTTCGATTAGCCACGAGAGATAACCCAACATTCTCGGTCTCTGACGTGGAACTATCGAGAGAGGGGAAGTCCTACTCGATCGAGACGGTACACTATTTTCGCGACCGCAATCGAGGGGCGGAACTGTTTTTTATCGTCGGTATGGACTCTTTCCTTGAGGTTACGACGTGGAAAAGTTACAAAGATCTATTCTCTCTCTGCCATTTTGTGGTTCTCGATCGACCCAGTGCACAGCGATACCAACTGACGGACCTCACGCCTCGTGAGTTCTGGTCGAAATTCTCCATCAGCGATGATGGCAGGCGCTGGATATACGTTCCGTCAGGGCTTTGCACGCACTTCCTGAAAAACCCGGTCATGGATATCTCATCCAGGGATATCCGCGAACGAATTCGAACGGGGAGATCGGTCCGATATATGATGAAAGAGGAGGTCGAGGCATATATATCCAATAACGGATTCTACGCGGAGTTTCACACGGGCCATGAAGATTCCATATGATTCGAGGATTCTCTCCAGATCCCGGACCACTGTCGATCTAAAATGACATTTGCGTAGAGTCCTCAGGTGATTTTTCTTCCAATTTATCCCTATTTCTGTTATATAATTTCCACTTCACCTATCCAAGATTCGTCCGAGGAGGCATGACCGAGAGTTCCAGAGAGAAGTCGCTTACCTGTTGGAATGCTGCCCTTAAGAAGAAGGCTTCGGATATCGTTCTTTTGAAGATTAAAGGCATCGTCTCCTACGCCGACTATTTCCTCCTCTGCAGTGGAAGGTCGGATCGGCAGGTTCAGGCTATCGCTCAATCGATCGAGTCAGAGCTGGGAAAACACGGTCATCGGTTATTGGGAATCGAAGGTAGGAGCCAGGGTCGGTGGGTGTTGATGGACTACGGCGATGTTATTGTCCATATCTTTCAGGAATCGGTTCGACAGTTCTACGACCTTGAAGGACTGTGGATTGAGGCTCCTCGAATCGATGCCGAGCATGGTCCAACACCACGAAACGTTGAGAAGAAAGGGAAACGCGTGACGTCGTGAAACAGAGAAGAATAAACCGCCGAGACATTGGAAAGTTGAAGGAGATCCTCCTCGATAAGCGGGAAGAGATCGTCGGTGGAGTGAAGCAGATTCATGCTTCCTCCCAGGAGATGGGCCAAGATGGTATCCAGGATATGGCAGACGAGGCTTCAAACCTATACACAAAACAGGTCCTGATGAGCCTCAGCGAGAATCAAAGACAGGTGTTACGTGAAATCGATGAGGCACTCGACCGGATTACGGATGGTACATACGGAACTTGCGACAGCTGCGGAGACCCGATTAGCTTGAAACGCCTTCAAATCAGGCCCTTCGCTAAGTATTGCGTCCAATGTCAGGATTCCATAGAAAAACAGACCATCGACACGTCCATCGAATGACCGTAATACGATCACTCACGAGGGAAAACAGTGGGACTCAGGATACTCCTGTTTATCATGATCCTCATTTTTTCCCTTCTTGGATACTTAACCTACCTGAACCATGAAATTCTTGTCTCCATTTTTCTCGTCCAGGGAAAACCGCTCTCAACATCATTATCTGCGGTAATCATTATATCCTTTGCGTCTGGAGCCTTGATCGTCTTCTTCGCCAGTCTCGTTCGAGATCTTCGAAAGGGCTGGAGGGACCTGAAGGGAGAGAAAAAGGCGAAACAAAGAGAGAATCTCCAAGAGGAGATTGTCAAGGGGCTCACTTCCCTTTCAAAAGGTGACCTGAAAAGCGCCAAGGACCGCCTGACCCACGTAGTAAAAGGAGATCCACGTAATCTCGACATCTATGAACAATTGAGTGATATTCATGCAAGTCAGGGAGAGCTTGAAGAAGCTATTGAGCTTCTCGAGAAGGCGCTGGCCATCGATTCACACCATACGGGAATGTTGCTGAAAAAGGCGAGGCTCTATAAGCGAATCGGGAACCTGAAGCTGGCTACTGACCTACTCGAACAAGTCCGAGCTATTGATCCGGTCGATCTGGAGGCACTCATGGAGTTGAGAGACCTCTATCGACGCCAAGAGAAATGGCCAGAGGCCCTCCGTCTGCAAGAAAGAATTGCGAAGGTCTCGAAAAAGGATACCGATGTGCTTCGAGAAAAGCGTTTCGGGCTCGGGCTCAAATATGAGTATGCCCAATCGCTGACAAATTACGGAGACGACGAATCTCTCGCAAAAGCCCTCAAGCTGTGCAAGGAAATGATCAAGGATCAGAAGCAATTTGAGCCAGCCTATGTCTTACTCGGGGATATTTACCAAAAACAGAGGCACTGGGCCGAGGCCGGTAAGATTTTAGGCAAAGGATTCCGCGTTTCCAAGAGTGCCGTTTTTCTCCTTCGCCTTGAGAGTCTCTACCTCAAAAGAGACGATTCTAAGACGCTGCTTAAAATCTATCGACGAATCCTCGAGACTAATCCAGACAATCGCGACATCTCCTTTCTTTATTCCAAACTCTGCCTTAAGCTGGACATGCTCGATGAGGCGATGGACGAGCTCGTAGAACTCAAGAAGCGGGGTAACGATTTGGCTGTCATCCACGGCCTGATGGCCGAGGTCTTTGCTCGAAAGGGACAACTTGAAGAGGCAGTTCGGGAATATGAGAGGAGCAGGGAGCTCATGACTTCCCCGCAGCTGCCCTTCTCCTGCCGGTTTTGCCAAAAACAATCTTTTGAATGGACCGCCCTTTGTCCATTCTGCAATGAGTGGAATGCCTATTTTCAGGTAGGAGAAGAGAGAATCCCCAGTGACACGCAGATATGACGGGGCATCGTCTGAGAAAGTGAAAAAGGAATTATATTGCAAAAGTCGTTGCCCCTGGCTCTGTGTACGCCGTGCCGCGTTCAGACAGTACAATCCACCCGTCCAGGACCATGCCAAGGCGCCCCATTCCTGCTTGAATTATTTCAATACCTCGCCACAACCAAAAGCTGATAACCAACCAACCCACCCTCCAGGGGAAACTCTTGACCAGGGAAAAGTGCCTCCACAGACACCTCGAAGGAGATTTCTGACGACCCCTATGGGACGCCTGGAGGATTTGTCGACAGGATGAGAGCTTTTATCAATAGCCTGATTGATTTCCTACTCCCTCCAAGGTGCCACCTCTGTTCCTCTCAGATTGCATCGTCCGAGCCCCATTCATTATGTCCTTCATGCTTTTCCGGAATCACTTTCATCGGCCCGCCATTTTGCATCAAATGTGGCATTCCTTTTGCTTCTCAGACCGACGAAAGCCACGTCTGCGGACGTTGTTTGGCAGAGGCAGAGGCCTACACCGCGGCTCGAGCTCTTTGTACTTTTTCTGGATCCATTAAAACAGCCATTCACGCTTTTAAGTATCAGAACAAAACATATCTGGCTAAGACCTTGATCGGTCTGATGGAAAGGAATCCCTTGCCATTCAGGATGGATCAATACGACAGACTTGTGTCGGTTCCCCTTCATAGGAATCGTCTGAGGCAACGGGGTTACAACCAGTCCCTTTTTCTGGCCCGCGAGATATCCTGCCGGTATCGTGTGCTCGTGGATAATCGGATCCTGAAGAGAGTCCGCGATTCTGTCCCACAGGTTGAACTCACAGGAGCCAAGAGGGAGAAGAACGTGAAAGGAGTTTTTTCCCTGGCAGGAGATCCAGCCGAAAAAAGTATCCTCCTCGTCGATGACGTTTTTACAACAGGTGCCACGGTAAATGAATGTACCAGAGTTTTGCTCAAGGGAGGGGCCAAAAAGGTCGATGTATTCACAGTGGCCAGGACTGTGTGATTGCCCAACGGGGCAAATTTGAGGATTGAAGCGATATTGGCATTCAAGAGAGAGCCGAGAACTTTCGAAAAGACAGTTGAGCAGTGAACCGAGATTTTTCCCGAGCACGAAGAAAGAAGGATGATCGTTGAGAAAGCGGACAATTAACCTCATTCTATCCATCATTTGCCTCACTTTCATATTTCTCACGTTGACTCCTCTCCTTCTCAGCTACTACGTGGGGCCAAAGCTCACCCGAAAGGTCTTGGAGGAGGAGGTTGAGAATTTTCTGCAGAAAAAGGTCGAGGTCGGGCAGTCCAGGATCAATATTTTCAGAGGGTTCGGTATTGAATTTAAGGATGTTCGAATCCTCGGACCCGAGGGAGAGGAGTTTTTTCGAGCCGGTGCGTTTGTGCTCCGACCGTGGATTCAGTCTCTCATATTCGGCCGCCTGAGATGGAAGAGTATTATTTTGAAGGACCCTTCGATCCACCTCATCAGGACGTCGGAAGGGCACATCAATTTGCACCAAAGAGAAAGAAAAGAAGCGGAACCAAAGAAGACGGGGATACCCCAGCGACTCAGAGATATAGCGGGTTTGCTGCCCTCTCAGATCGTCATCCATGGGGGTAGGGTCCGTTTCACAGATTTTCGAGTCGCAAAGGAGCCCTTTGTGACCGAGATTGAGGCAATTGAGTTGACATCCCAGGACATCTCGTCGGCGAAGCCTCTCTCCTTCAAGCTTTCCGGGAGATTCACCGGGGATTCGAAAGAGACGCTTTCAATTTCCGGTGAGTTTACCCGTCCGGAAGGGTCATTCAATCCGAATCAAAAGGAATTCGCAATCTCCCTGAGAGCCGATGGCCTCGACTCGCGCCGGATATGGCCCTATGTCCGCAAGGCGGTTCCATTTGAAGAGATGAGGGGACTCCTAGATCTGAAGATTAAGCACACGGGCGGACTCAGCGATTTCCACTCTTCAGGAGAAGTGAAAATCCGAAATGGCCGACTCGCCATACCCTCAATTTATGCCAAGCCGATCGAGCCCCATGAGGTTGTGCTCACATACGACCTCGAATTCGATCAAGAAGAGATAAACATGTCTGAGATAAGCTTACAGGCACCTAACCTCTCAGTCCACGGAACGCTGCTGATCGAAAAACCCTCTGCGGTTAACCCATATATCTCCCTCGATTTTACGACGGGAAAAAACTCCTTGAGAGACATCCGGCCTTTTTTGCCTGACAAGCTCATTCCCAAAAAGCTTCTTCCTATCCTCACCCATCCCGATATCCAGGGATTCATCCAAGTGCAAGAGGTCAGACTTGAAGGATCATGGGACGAAATCAGCGCCGAAGGCCTTCGCAAGAACCCGGAAATGCTTTCAATTCGTATGACTGTGGATAAAGGCCATTTTGTTTTCGACCCAAAGCTTCCTCCTCTTCGAAATCTGTCGGGTGATTTCATCCTAAAGGGGGATCAGGTAACAATTGAAGGCTTTCATGGACAGTTCCTCCAAACGCGACTTCTCGATCTGAGTGGGTCGATTTCCCGAGTCTTTACCCATCCCCGAATGGCGCTGAGCTACACAGGGGATCTCGATTTGAAAGGCCTCGTTTCCCTTCTCAAAGCCAAGAATATGCCCAAGGAGATCCGCAAGGCTCTCGATCCTCTTTCTAAGGTTTCTGGCAAGGCCAATTTTACGGGCAAATTCCGATATCCCTTCAATCGACCTAAGGATTTAAGTTACAAAGGAAAAATCGCCTTGAAGCGGGTCCGTTTAGGAATCGCCGGTCTTCTACTACCCCTGACCGATTTGGAGGGAGAGATTCGGTTCAATGAAAAAGAGATTCTCCTCTCTAACTTCAGATGGAGAATCGGAAGAAGTCTCTGCCAAGGGAAGGCCACCCTGCGTCGTTACTTGAGAAAGTTCAAGACCAAACTCGCCTTGTCTAATAAGATGCATATATCCCTTGACGTCGGAGCCCAGGAAATTGGTTTTGATAAGCTCTTTGCAAATCGTGGAAAGGGACGAAGAATTCAGATCGACCCAAAATCCATGTGGGTCAATTCCACCGTCACCGGAAAGGTGAGGATCTCCCGTGGATCGTGGGAGGGGTTCCACTTTAAGCATTTCGAAACAGGGTTTATCCTAAAGCGAGGAGTCCTCAGATTCAAAAGATTCCGAGCCGAAGCGCCGGGAGGATTCATTCGATGCAGAGGATGGATTAATCTGAAACGTAAACGAGGCCTTTCTTTCAAATTAATCCCCCAGATTCATCATCTGAGCATGACAGAGGTAACGCCGTTATTTTTCAATCACGAGAACGGACCTTTGATTTCGGGAACTCTGAATCTTGACGGAATCATAGCGGGCAGGGGCGACTCGCCTGATAGCATCACCAAGTCTCTCGCTGGAGATCTCCGGCTCCATGCCGGGAAGGGCCTCATCCATGGTCTTGATGCCGCCAAAGGAGACGGGCTTCCCTACAAACAGGTAACTGCCCAGATCGCGATCCAGGGAGGAGTTGCTTCGACCAAGGATCTTTTCTTGGATAGCGATGCCATCAGTATGGCTATCAGAGGCCATGCAAACCTAAATCACCAGAGTTTAGACGTCTCCATCGGAGTTCGACCTCTACAGAAAATGGACAAGATCCTGAGCAATGTACCACTCGCTGGATGGTTGCTGGCCGGTCGGGATAGGAGCATTCTCACTTTTGGTTATCGAGTCCGCGGCAAGTTTACGGAACTCAGCGTGGAGACTCGGGATAACCCAATGGAGAACCCATAGGTTAGTGCTTGGTGCACTTTGTCGAAAACGGGCCTGGCCAACCAACCGTTCAGGGTCCAGAGGGGGACGCCTATTGCCCCTTCTGAGAGAAAACCAAACCCGACGTAGCCTCTCTCTGAAAAGGTTCTTGCATCTCGACGCGTGATTCTCGTTCGGCGATCGTCTTTTTCCGCCAGCCAGACAGTTCATCCCTTCCTCTAAGAGGCCTTGGCATGGCGGGTCACCCTTCAGTTCGACATCGTTCTTGACTTAGACTATATATTGAAGTATATGCATAGACAAATACAATATATTGGATTCTCTATCTCCTCCAGGAAGTTGACCTCTATGACAGCCAAAAAGGATTCTCAAGCATCTGCAGAGAAAAAGAGGCTCCTTCGGGAAATTGATCGACTCAAGAGAGAGAACAACGAACTGAGGCGAGGGCTCAAGGAGCTAAAGGAGCTCAAAGATCATTATCGTGAAACAACACGAGAACTGAAGGCTGCCAGGGAGAGAATGAAGCAACTTTCGATCACAGATGACATGACCGAAACTTACAATTATCGCTACTTTATGGACTCACTGGAACTCGAATTGAGACGGGCCGAGCGATACGAGTATCCGATTTCGCTCATGATGCTAGATATCGATCACTTCAAAATTTATAACGATACCCACGGACATGTTGCAGGAGATAAGGTCCTGAGAGGCGTTGCACAAGTCCTCAAAGACACAGTTCGCCATACAGACATCCTGGCCCGTTATGGAGGTGAGGAGTTTGGTGTAATTCTGATTAAAACCAACCTAGACGAGGCCTGCCAGGTTGCCGAGAGAGTCAGAAAGGCCGTCGAGGATTCTGCATTCGACCACGAGGATACTCAGCCCACGGGTCGTCTAACAGTGAGTGTCGGGGTCAGCACCCTATGTTCGCAGGTAGCATCCCAGAAAGAACTCATCAAAACGGCTGACGATGCTCTTTACGAAGCAAAAAGGGCAGGAAGAAATCGCGTGGCCATCAGTCAGAGGGCGAATTCAGAAATGCCGGAGTCGGCTTTTCGGGGGCAAAACCGAGAGAGCCTAAGACAATGATCATACCCGTCACCGCAGGAATTATCATCAAGGATAAAAAGGTTCTCGTCGTGCAGCGAAAGCCAGCTTCCAGCCGTGGACTTCTTTGGGAGTTTCCAGGTGGAAAAATCGAAAAGGGCGAAGATGCCAGAAAATGCCTGAAGAGGGAGATTCACGAGGAACTGGGGATTGAAGTCGATGTTGGCGAACGATTTGAAATAGTCTATCACCAGTACGAAGATATGAAAATCCTGCTTCTTAGCTACCTATGCCATCTGGTCCATGGAGAACCCCTCGCTCGCGATTGTCATCGGTTCAGGTGGATTACAGAGACCGAGCTGAGGGACCTACCCATGACTGAGGCCGATATTCCTCTGAGGAATGCCATGTGTATCGACGGCGGCCTCTTCAAATCACCTCGCATGAGGCATGCTCATCACTCGTAACTCCCCTTGCAAGCCGAAACTCCCATAGCTTCGTCCCGAACCAATCTCTTTCCACCAAGACTGATAGGAGCCCAGAGAGCGAAGATCGCTCAGGGGTTTCTCTGAAAATCTCTGCGTTGACAATGTCCCCCAAAACAGTTAACTTTAGAGTGCAAAGAGGCCATGACCGTGCCAGAGCTTGTTATCTTGCCGGATGATTTGGCCCTTGCGGACACCAAGAAGTGTCGCCCCTCCCTAGTGGAACCACTTTTTCCAGTGCATATCCCAATCATTCCATTCAAAGAGTTACGCTACGATGTGAGGGCCCTCACTCTATATCGAGGAAGATCACGGCTCGAGGGTGATTCACGTTGAGAAGAACAAGGGAAGAATTATGAAAAAAATGATGTTAATCAATGCTGCCCAGACCGGCGAATGCAGAGTGGCCATTGTAGAAGATGAAATCTTGGTGGACTATAACATCGAAACCACGGTTCGAGAAAAGTCGAAGGGCAATGTATACCACGGCACTGTTACCCACGTCGAGCCGAGTTTCCAAGCCGCTTTCGTTGATTACGGGGGAAAACGTCATGGCTTTCTCGCTTTGTCTGAAATAAGCCCTCAATATTTCGAAAAACCAGTCAAATCGGTAGACAAACCCCGGATCGAACATGTATTGAAACGAGGTCGGAAGCTTCTTGTGCAAGTCGTCAAAGAGGAGACATCGAACAAGGGGGCGGCCCTAACGACTCACGTTTCTCTTCCAGGAAGATACCTCGTCCTGATGCCGGGCAGTGAAAGTCATGGTGTGTCCCGGAAAATTGAGGACGAGAGACGACGAGAGCGGCTCAAGGAGATTGTCAAAGACTTCAACCTACCCAAGGGGGTTGGGTTTATTGTGCGCACGGCAGGGATGGACAAGAGCAAAAGGGAACTTTTCAGGGACTGTTCATACCTATTGAGGCTCTGGGAAAGTATACAAGCCAAGATGGGAGAACTCCCTGTTCCCTCGCT
>JABAOD010019838.1_pt3 | contig 13325 bp, 14 predicted proteins | sample 7062151 | NCBI WGS metagenome assembly JABAOD01 (sample SAMN14538626, study PRJNA623070) | marine sediment metagenome | biome: marine biome [ENVO:00000428]; feature: marine pelagic biome [ENVO:01000023]; material: deep marine sediment [ENVO:00002113] | place: India: Gulf of Khambhat ...
TGCTTCTGACACCGCTCGCGGACTCACTACAAATCGTGGCGGCCACGGCCCGCGAATGCAGCTCTTGTGGCAATATCGGAACCACCGATAAATGCGACATCTGCCTCGACCCCAAGCGGGCGACCGGCGAGATCTGCGTGGTGGAAGATGTCGCCGATCTTTGGGCGATGGAACGCGGTGGCGCCTTCAAGGGGCGCTATCACGTTTTGGGAGGGACGTTGTCGGCGCTGGACGGCGTCGGGCCTGATGAATTGGGCATCCCCCGCCTCGTCCACCGCGTCACCGAGGATAATGTTTCCGAGGTGATCCTTGCGCTGAATGCGACGGTCGATGGGCAAACCACCGCCCACTACATCGCTGACCAGCTGGAAACCAAAGTCAATGTCACCTCATTGGCCCAAGGCGTGCCGATCGGCGGAGAGCTGGATTACCTTGATGACGGAACGATCTCTGCCGCGCTAAAGGCGCGCAAACGTATCTAATTCGATCACGACCATCCCAAATAGCCAAAAGAAAACCCGGCGCATGGCCGGGATTGCTGTCATTAGGGCTGTTCGTCTTCTTCGTCGTCGCCCGGAAGGTTGAAGAAGCTGTCCGCATCGGGAATTTCTTCTTCTTTTTCCTCTTCGGTATCGCTCAGCGAGAAGGTCTCAAGACCCGAAATCGCGGTTGGGATACGGGGCTCTGCCTCCATATCCAAGGACTGCTCGGTCGACAGAAGCTTACGGCGATCATCATCCGACATCGCCTCGCCTTCAGCGGCTTTCTTCGCGGCGGCTTTCTGAACGGCCGCGTCAAGTTCCGACTGTTTACACAGGCCAAGAGCAACCGGGTCGATCGGCTGGATGTTGGAGATGTTCCAGTGGGTGCGCTCGCGGATCGACTGGATGGTCGGCTTGGTGGTGCCGACCAGCTTGGCGATCTGGCCGTCGCTCAGCTCGGGGTGGAACTTCACCAGCCACAGGATCGAGTTCGGACGGTCCTGACGCTTGGACAGCGGGGTGTAGCGCGGGCCACGGCGCTTTTCCTCGCCCACAGCGGCGGGGTTGAACTTCAGCTGCAGCTTGTACAGCGGATCGGCCTCGGCCTTGTCGATCTCTTCCTGCGTCAGCTGGTTGTTTGCAATCGGGTCGAAGCCTTTGACGCCAGTTGCGACGTCGCCGTCGGCGATGCCCTGAACCTCAAGCTCGTGCAGGTCGCAGAAATCGGCGATCTGCTTGAAGGTCAGCGTCGTGTTGTCCACCAGCCAGACGGCGGTTGCCTTTGCCATGATCGGTTTGGCCATTGGATCTCTCCTTTGAATACTTTTCTCCCGTCGGGTGAAATGGGTGGTCCGGTCTGGACCTGATCCGCAATTTCGGGGAGGTTGCGGTTTATATAGGGACGTTCTTGGCAAGAGGGAAGAGGAAATGCGCTGGTTGCTGATGCTGGCTCTGTCTGCGGGATTGGCGCGCGCCGAAGGCGAGAGGGCCGGTGATTTCGATTATTATCTGTTGAGCCTTAGTTGGTCGCCGACCTATTGCGCGCTGGAAGGCGAAGAGCGTGGCAATCCGCAATGTGACAGGCCGGAAGGCTGGGTTCTGCACGGGCTTTGGCCTCAATATGAAGACGGATGGCCCAGTTATTGCCGGACAAGCTATCGCGAGGCCACGAGGGCGGAAACCGCAGCAATGGCAGACATCATGGGATCGGCCGGATCGGCATGGCACCAGTGGAAGAAGCATGGCCGCTGTTCTGGCTTGTCGGCGCCGGCGTATTTCGAAGCTGCGCGCGAGGCCTTTGACGCCGTCATTCGGCCAGAGGTCTTTCGCAAGCTGGACAGGTCGATCCGCCTACCTGCACAGGTCGTGGAGGATGCCTTCCTAAAGGATAATCCGAAGCTATCCGATGATATGCTGACCGTGACCTGCCGCGATGGGCGCATTCAAGAAGTGCGCCTGTGCCTGACCAAGGAGTTCACGCCTCGTGAGTGCGGCTACGATATTCGTCGTGATTGCAGCTTGAGCCGGGCGTTGCTGGATCCGATCCGCTAGGCTCTCTTCAAATACCGAATGCGTGCGGTTGTCATAGGCACGGTTATTGCAACTACAGCGGCGCCTTCGCTGGCCGCCGTAAAGAGACGACGTGCAGATCCACTTTTCTTTTCGGTGGTGAGACGATCGATATAGCGTTGAGCAAGCATATAAGTGTAACCGTCGCCATCAGCCTGGAAGTTGCCCGAGGACAAGTCGAGCCCCGTGGCGCTGTCCGTCACGATCTCCCACAAAGCGAGTTGGAAGGCTGCCGCTGATCTTGAATCCCGCACATCGTCATAGGATTGCACGTAGAGTTGGTTGATTCTTTGTGAAACCGCTTTGGGCAGCCAGCTCCAGATGGAGAAATCCCCTTCCGGTTCGTTGCAGCCGAACACGTTCAGACAAAAGGCTTCGACAACGATCCGGTTGTTGGCATCGACCAGCCGGTAAACACCGGCTTCGGTCGTGTAGCTCTCACCCAGAACCGTGAATTCGACTTCGCTGACCCAACCGGGATTGCCGAACGCATCCCGCCCCAAATTCTCGAAGCTGATTTCATTTGCAGTGGCACTTCCCAAGCCGAATGAAAGGCTGAAAAGAAGAGCCAGACCAACGGATTTCAGACAAGTAAACATTGTTACACCAAGCAGACTATCCCCACTTGGAATTATGGCTGAAAAATGGCCGGGGCCAAAATCAGGAGTACGAATATCAGTCAAATCCACTCAATTTCAGACGAAATCGAAACAATTGATCCGTATCTGGCCGCATTTAATACGCCAGACCAGAAACAATGGTCTGAATTTTCGGGTTTTGTTTGGGTGGAAGGGAATCGATTGACCTAGGTAACGGCTAAGACAATCTTCCCGATGTGGCCGGAGCTTTCCATTCGCTCATGGGCGGCGCTGGCCTCGGCAAGGTCGAATTGCGAGTCCATCACGGGGGCGATACGGCCTGCATCCAATAGCGGCCAAACCTTGTCCCGCAACGCCAGCGCAATCGCAGCCTTTGCCTGGTCGGACTGTGGCCGCAGGGTCGAGCCGGTGATAGTCAGGCGACGCATCATGACCTGCGCGAAATTCAGCTCGACCTTCGGGCCTTGAAGGAAGGCGATCTGTACCAGACGGCCGTCATTGGCCAGCACCTTCACGTTGCGGGGCAGGTAGTCGCCGCCGACCATGTCGAGGATCAGGTTCGGACGGCCTTCGGCCTTGAGCACCTCGACGAAGTCTTCCTCGCGATAGTTGATCGCGCGGTCGGCGCCGAGCGTCACGCAGGCCTCGCATTTTTCGTCGGAACCTGCCGTAGCGTAGACCGTTGCACCAAACGCTTTCGCCAGTTGGATCGCGGTCGTCCCGATACCCGACGAGCCGCCGTGGACAAGGAAACGCTCCCCCTTCTTAAGGCCACCCCGCATGAAGACATTCGACCAAACGGTGAAAAAGGTCTCGGGTAGGCAGGCGGCTTGATCCAAGCTCATACCTTGCGGGACCGGCAGGCAATGCGCGGCGGGGGTGGTGACGTAGTCGGCATAGCCCCCTCCCGGTAGCAGGGCGCAGACCTGATCGCCCACTTTCAAGTCAGTTACACCTTCGCCAATCGCAACCACCTCGCCTGCTCCCTCTAGGCCCGGCAGGTCGCTGGCTGTTGGCGGCGGCGCATAAAGGCCCGCGCGCTGCAGCGCATCGGGTCGGTTCACGCCGGCATATGCCAAACGGATCAGAACCTCTCCCTCGGCCGGTGTTGGCACCGGACGCTCGCAGAGTTGCAGAACCTCCGGTCCGCCGGGTTCAGTGATCTCGACGGCGCGCATGGTCTTGGGAAGGGTCATGTTTACTCCGTTTTCGGGGTCTTGATGGTGCCGGGAAGGTCGTCATTCAACGCGCTTCGGGGGGCGTGGATTTGGTCCAGAATCTTGCCGGGACCTGCCATGAGCGTCTTGAACAACGGGTTCTCGCGCGCCTGCGCTTTGACCTTTTCGAACTGCATCACATTGTCGATGCGACGGTCGAGGAACTCCCACGTGCGGTGATTGTCCGGGCTTTCATCGCCAAGCCAATACAAGACCGTCGAGCCATAGACGCCCGATAGGGTGGCACGTTTGGTGTACCAGTTCACATCATCCGAGGTGTCGCCAAGAACCGACCAAATCCGGTCGCAAGTATCCCAGATTGCCTTGGCGCCTTCGGCGGCGTTCGGCGGCAGTGAAAACAAGGTGGTGCCCCGGCGGACCAGTTCCTTGTCCTCGACCAGCTCCAGCCGCAGTCGCACCGCGTGGGCAATCCGGTCGCGGAACCGTAATTCTGTCAGATCTTCGGCCCGCAGCGCGGTCTCCATCGCGTCGTCGCCGCGCCGGTGAAAAGCGAGAGCCAGATCGACCGCTCCACGCGGGTAAAGCGCCCGTGCCTGATCAAGCGAAACACCCGAATCGGCAGCCGCCTCTCGTAAGGTCAGATCGCTCCAGCCGTCGAAGGGAACATGGGCCAAAGCGGCATCTAAAAGCTGTTCCCGGGTATCCTGTGCTGCGTTGGTCATAGCATCCTCGTAACCGTCGGCTACATGCTAGACAAGTGAAAGGCGCTTTGCTATATGGCCACCTCCTGCTTTTGACAGAAACTCTAGATTAGAAAGGTGGTGAAAACCACATGCAGGTCAGTGTTCGCGACAACAACGTCGATCAGGCGCTTCGTGCCCTGAAGAAAAAGCTGCAGCGTGAAGGTGTTTTCCGTGAGATGAAACTCCGTCAGCACTTCGAAAAGCCGTCCGAGAAAAAAGCGCGTGAGAAGGCCGAAGCAATTCGCCGTGCTCGCAAGCTGGCTCGTAAGAAGGCACAGCGCGAAGGTATGCTCTAAGCATCCGTTCGACAGCGAACTGGGGCTTTAGGGCCTCCTTGATGACCCCCGCGCGAAGGCTCGGGGGTTTGTCGTTTTAAGGCTGGTGAACAGCCGGTAGTATTGGATTAGGTGAGACTATGGATCTGATTGCCCCATATATTGCGTATGTCGTCGCGCTCTCGGTCGCGGCGGTTATTCCCGGACCCGGTGTAGCGGCGCTTGTTGGTCAGGCGCTTGGCGGAAATCGGCGTGCATCGTTCATGTTTCTGACGGGCATCACCATTGGCGACGTGGCCTATCTCACCATTGCGGTGGTCGGGCTCGCCGCCGTAGCCCAGACCTTTGCCAGCGCCTTCATGGTGATCAAGTTTCTAGGCGGGGCCTACCTTGTTTATATGGCGTTCCGCTTCTGGTTCAGTGACGCCGGATTGACCAAGGTAAAAACCGCGCGCGAGAAGTCTGGAACAGCGGCTCTTGTGTCAGGATTTGCGCTGACACTTGGCAACCCGAAGACCATTTTCTTCTATTTGGCCCTGCTTCCCACTGTTATGGATCTTAACAATGTCGGACTGACGGAATGGGCCGTTCTTGCCCTACTGACCGTCGTGGTTTTGTACGTGGTGCTGTTGCCCTATGCCCTTCTGGCGGCAAAGGCCCGAACGATGATGACCAAACCCACCGCGCTGCGCCGCCTTAATCGCATCGCGGCGACAGCGATCGGCGGTGCGGGATCGATATTGGTTAGCGAGGTCGCCATGGCGGCCCTACGGCGGACCTAGACTAGTCTCGCGAAAGCTCGAAACCTGCCTCGGACATCAGGTGATCCGAGGCGGTTTCTACAACGTCTTCCAGATGGGCCATGAAAGATCCGGTTTCCATGCCTGGCTCGATCGGTGGCAGAAATTCGACGACCGCCAAACCTTGCTTGCGATGGATGCCGGTGCGGGGCCAGAAGACGCCCACGTTGGTTGCGGCGGGCACGCAGGTTTGCCCCAGTTCGGCATACAGCACACCGGTCCCGACCTTATAGGGACGTTCCACCCCCGGCGCCACGCGAGTGCCTTGCGGGTAGATGATAAGTTGACCGGGCCGTGACCGACCAGCGGACACGTCGGCAACCATCTTGCGCAAGGCTTCACTGCGCTTACCCCGGTTAACGGCGACGCAGCCGATGCGCACCGCGTAATACCCAAGGACAGGAGCCCATTTCAGCGTGTGCTTCATGATGAACTTGGGGCGGGGTACCTCTGACACGATCATGATGATGTCAAAGAACGACTGGTGTTTTGACGCGATGATAACTTCGCCGGAGGGGATTTCGCCACGTACCTCGGATTTGAGCCCGATCATCCAGGATGCTGTCCAGCGCACGTAGCGGCAATAGGTGTGCACAGCCGCAAAGGCACCGCGACGGTGGACCAAAGCCCAAGGGGTGAAGAACAACGCAAGCACTGGCATCATCAGGTACATCTGCCCGACGAAGATCAGGGATCGCAGCCACTGCAACGCATAACCCATTACATTGTTCCTTTCAGCAACCGCAGAACCGTGAACCGCGTCGCAACATAGGCTACGGCGGCTGCGAAAGGCGGTACCATGAGCGGCAGAAGCCAGCCAGCCCCATTCGGGTGCAAACCGGTTAGAAAACTGCCAGCGGCCGGATCATCTGGCACAAGGAATACAGCCAACACTCCGACAGCAGTGCCAACTAGAGCACCTGCAACCGCCCGACCCGTAAACCGCCAGACAAAAGCCCGAGCGATATAGCGGTCCTCTGCGCCCACCAGATGCAGTACATCAATCTCCTGCCGACTGGCGGCCAGAGCCGCTTTGGACGACAGGGCGACGACAGCGGCCATCGTCAGACCGATGAGTAAGATCGCACCCCATCCCAGAAACTTTAAGCGTACCGCTGCTTGGGCCAGAGGTGCACGCCATCGGGTATGGTCATCAAAGACTGCCCCGGGGGCTTCGGCTTCCAAACGCAGATTGAGACCCAATTCGTCAATGCCGTCGGGGCCAATTTCGACTTCGACAAGCCGCGGCATCGTCAAGTTATCAAGCGGCAGGTCGTTCCCCAACCAAGGTACAAGCAACGCCTCTTGTTCCTCCAACTCCAGCGCCCGGGTACTGACGACTCCGTCGGTCGTCTGCAAAATAGCCAGCACAGAACCCAAATATGCCTCCATCTGACCATCGGGCGCGGTGACGCGAACCGTTGCGGTTCCAGCCAGCGCCTGTTCCCAGTGATCCGCCAGCCGTGTCGCGGCAACCGTCAGGATCAGGGCGAAGACAGCCAGAAATGACATGGCCGCCGCACTGAACATAGTCAGGTGGCCGGTCAATCCAGCAGGAGGCACGATCCGCCCATCACCCTCGTCGCCACGCAGAAATGTCAGGAAGCGCATCACAGCTCTGCCCCCGCCACTTGGACCTGCTTGTCCCGGATCCGCAGAACCTTCGCCGAAACCTGAGACTTGGCCACCCGGATCAGGTTCAGGTCATGGGTTGCAATAACAACGGTCTTACCCATCCGGTTCAATTCGACCAGCAATTGCAGCAAACGGCCTGCCATTTCCCAATCGACATTGCCGGTGGGTTCGTCGGCCAGAATGACCTCGGGGTCCATGATGATTGCGCGGGCCAACGCGGCGCGCTGACGCTCGCCGCCGGAAAGCTCGGGTGGGAAAGCGTCCGCTCTGTTGTTCAGCCCGACCCAAGCGAGCAACTCGTTTAGGTTTTTCCAGTCAACCTCTGTCAGTTGACCGGAAACCTTTAATGGCAGGGCAATGTTTTCAGAGATCGTCAGGTGGTCGATAAACCGGCAATCCTGATGCACCACACCGATCCGTCGCCGTGTACGCGCGATTTGGTCGCGATCCATCTGGCGGACATTGGCGTCGAAGAGTGAAACCTGCCCTGACGTGGGCCTCAGGTCTGCATAACAGAGTTTCAACAGGGTTGATTTCCCCGATCCCGACGGGCCGGTTAGAAAATGGAAGGAGCCCGGCTGGAATTGCAGGTCCACATCCGACAATAGCGCCTGATCGCCGTAACTTTGATTAACATTTTCCAGCTCGATCAAGGCGCGCTCCGTCAGACCTCTTCTGCTATTTGCCCGACATTGTTACAGGATTCAATCGAACCCTCTGGCAAATGCTTTGATTAAACTTCATGAATGGTCCAGAATGGCCGAAACGACAACAGACCGGCCCCGTTAAGGTTGCAGAGGTGAGCAGATGCGACTGACATGCCCCAATTGCCGCGCTCAATACGAGGTGGACGATCGTGCTATCCCGGAAGAGGGTCGCGACGTGCAATGTTCCAATTGCGGTCAGACCTGGTTCCAGGAAAAGATCGTTGCCGGTCCGCTAACACCCGAACATCTTACGCCCGAGCCCGAACAATCAGAGCCCGTAGTGGCCAAGGATGAAAGTGCGCCGCCGGTCCGCGGAGCGGTTGAGAATTCTATTCTGAACATTTTGCGCGAAGAGGCAGAGCGTGAACAGCGGGCCCGCGAGCAGGACCGCGCCACCGAAGCGCAGGATCACGCCGCCGAAATGGTTCAAAGGCAGGACGATCTGGGCTTGAGCGCCGGTTTTGATGAATCGGCGGCATCATCCGAAGATACTGCAGCGCCCCCTGACGAAAGCGCAGCCACGGAAACCGTCGATGCGGCGAGCGCTGAGAGCGGCGCGGATATGCTGCGCAACGGAGGCCTGCCCGATCTTGAAAAGATCAACACCACGCTGCAGGAAATCGCTGACGCCGAGAGCGATTCCGACGCCAGCGGAGTCCGCGAAGAGGGTTCTCGGTCGAGCTTCAGCAGCGGTTTTGCCCTTGTCATAGTGCTGTTTGGCCTGGCTTTGGTCAGCTATTCTTTTGCACCAACGATCGCTCGGCATGTTCCGGCAGCAGAGCCGACCTTGGCTAGCTACGTTGAATTTGTGGATAAGGTGCGAATTCAGACTGACCGGATAATGGTCAACCTTGTTCGTAAGATCGAAGGCGAATAAGCGCTAGAACCTTTCCAGCAGCCGTTTCAGGTAATCCAACTCCAGGTCCGGGCGTTCCTGCTCGGACGATCGGCGGCGGATTTCCTCCATCAATTTGCGCGCGCGGTCATAGACATCGTCGCCCGGCAACAGGTTTTCCTCGGTTCCGACGAACTCACCTGAACCAGAGCCATCCCGACCAAGCGGGTCGCGGTTGCCTCTGGCATCCGGATTGCCCATCGCCTGTCCACGTTCGCCGTTTTGCTGTTGCTGCGCCAAGGCCTCACCCAGATTTCGCATGCCTTCGCGCAGTGCTTCCATCGCGTCGGCCTGATCGTCGAGCGCACCGGGGAGATTGTCGTCGCGCAAAGCTTCTTCTGCCCGTTCCATCGCCCGACCCGCCCGGCCGAGTGCATCTCGCGTGGCTTGACCCAGTTCCCCGCCCAGACCGGGTAAATTCCGCCGCTGCTCATTCAACTGATCCTGCAGTTCTTGTTGGCGGTCAGCGAGGTTTTGTCCTCCCTCGCCGGGCTGCTGCCCTTCGCCGGGTTGTCCCGGTGCGTTCTGTCCTTCTTGTCCGGGATTGAACTGATCCTGTAGCTCGCGGAAGGCGTCGTCACTCAACCCCTGTTGGTCGCGCAGGGTTTCAGCGAGCCCCTGCAGCGCCTGTTGGCCCTGCCCCTGACCTTGGCCCTGCGTGACGCGCATGTTCTGAGTCATTTGGCGGAGCTGTTCCAACAATTGCATCGCCTCGGCCATCCGGCCCTGCTCCATCAATTCCTGTATCCGATCCATCATGGATTGCAGATCTTCCGGCGTCATCTCCTGCGACTCTTGGTTTTCGGAAAGTTCCTGATTTTCCTGCGGTTCCGCCTGTTCCGCCAATTGGCGCATGTACTCATCCAATGCGCGCCGCAATTCTTCCATTAGTTCAGCGATTTCCTCGTCGCTCGCGCCGTTGCGGATTGCTTCGGCCAGACGATCCTGAGCGCGTTCCAGGCGGGCACGCGCATCCGACAGGTCACCCTCTTCGATCTCGAGCGCAAGGTCCCAGAGGATTTGGGCGAACTCATCGCGAGTTTCTCCGTCCAGTCCGGATTTCACTGCGGTATCCAGACGCCTGTTCAGGGTGCGGAGTTTCAAATAGACAGAAGTACCGAGCTCCAGGTCATCCGGTTTATAAAGAACCGTCTTCAAAATCTGCGAGCTTCGTTTCCCATTTTCCCGGTTCCACAAGAGGTCGCGACGCAACTCGATCAGAGCGGCTGCGACCGGATCAAAGAACCGCCGCCCGCCAAGATTGCGGAACATCAACTCGCCATCACTGGTCTGGGCGATTGCGTCCTCAACCTCGAACAGCATAACCACGGGCAACCGAGCCCATGGGTGCTCCGAGAAATTCTCGACGAGCACCTCCTCGAATTTGGTGCGGTCGCCACTGATCGGCATGGGCAGATCGACTGTGATCGATTCTCGGTGTTCGGGGACCACGCGCAAACCGTGACTGCGGTCGACCCGATCCAAATCCAGCGAGATGGTGACCCGACCTGCAACAACGCCATAGTCATCCTCTGCCAGAAACGGTTGTTGAATTTCTCCGCCCCGACCACCACGCATCTCTGCCAACACAGAGACATCGGGCTTCATGTCCGGCAGCATGGTGACGTCCCAGCTTCGGCCACCGGGTCCGGTGATGGCGAGGGTGCCTTCCTGTGTCACCTCGAACTGGTGCTGCATTAGCGGATCACCTTGGCCTGCAGCAGGTAGGGGGCCGGAAATCGTCTGGTCCAGAGCCAAAGCTCCCGGAGCGCCATAGAACCGCAATGTAATCACGCTGCCCCGCGGAACGACCAGCGTATCCCCGGCGATATCGTTCAGGTAGAGGCTGGGACGACTTGTATAGGCGGGCGGCTCGACCCAACCTTCCCACGACGGCCCAAGCGCCTGTGCCGCCCCCGCGCCGGGATTGGTTGCATGCGCGCCGACCGTGGCAACGTGGCCGACCGATCCAAAGAGCAGCGCAACCATCAACGCGGCCAGCGCGACATGGCGCATACCATAGGGGTCGCGGTGGGACATCCGGAGATTGGGACTTACCGCTTGCGCCGATTTCAGGCGTTCAGCCATGCGATGCTGATGGGCCTGCCAGACAGCACGGGATTGAGCATCTTGAGCGCCAATCGCCTGCTGGTCTGAAATCGCAGCCAAAGGTCGACCAGCCAGCGTCGCATCCAGCGCCGCGCGGGATTCCAGGCGAGACGGCCAGCGAAATCGGCGGAATCCGTTCAGCAACGACCAAGTCAGACCGGAGGCCGACAGGAAGATCATTACCCAGAGAACCGCAAAGGGCACAACTTCGTGCAGACCAAAGGTCAAGGCGGCGAACACTGCGAAAGCAATTGTCCAGACAGGCCAAAACGCACGCACAAATCGTTCGGCCACCATCCCTGCGCGCGTCAGGCCAAGAGGCCTGCGCAAGGATTTCATCAAGGTCAGATCAGCTTTTCCGCTTTGACTCATACACCCGTCCAGAGCGGCTCACCTGCGGAATTGCAGGTCAGAGCCACTCTGGGATGGTATCGCGGTTTATGATTTCGTCAAAGGTCGGACGCTGCCGGATGACTGCAAATTGATCTTCGTGGACCAAAACCTCAGGGATCAGGGGCCGGGTATTATACTCCGACGCCATAACCGCGCCATAAGCGCCTGCGGAGCGGAAGGCGATCAGGTCACCTGCCTGCAAAACAGGCATGTTGCGCTGCTTGGCAAAGGTGTCGCCGGTCTCGCACACAGGGCCGACGATGTCATAAGGCTGTTGTTCCGCGCCAGCGGCGGGTTCGACAACCGGAATGATGTCGTGATGGGCCGAATACATCGACGGGCGCACAAGGTCGTTCATCGCGGCATCGACAATCAGGAAATCGCGGCCCTCACCGGATTTCACGAAGACCACATCGCTTACCAGAATGCCCGCGTTGCCAGAAATCAGTCGACCGGGCTCGATTTCGATCTCGCAGCCAAGATGGCCGACCTTATCTTTGATCAACTGGCCGTATTCCACCGGTAGCGGCGGCGCTTCATTCGAGCGCTCGTAAGGAATGCCAAGTCCGCCCCCCAGATCGAGACGACGGATATTGTGCCCCTCCGCACGCAGAACCTCAGTCAACTCCGCGACCTTTTCGAAGGCCAGACCAAACGGCTCCAGATCGGTCAATTGGCTTCCGATATGCACGTCGATCCCCACGACGTCGATCCCGGGCAGGGCGGCGGCTTCGGCATAGACCTCTTTCGCGCGGGCGATGGGGATGCCGAACTTGTTTTCTGACTTACCGGTGGCGATTTTTTCATGCGTTTTGGCGTCGACATCCGGGTTCACTCGGATAGCGATGGGGGCTTTGACCCCCATGCTAGCGGCAACCTCGGACAGCTGAATCAGCTCGGGTTCTGATTCCACGTTGAACTGGCGGATACCGCCTTCCAATGCTGCGCGCATTTCTTCGCGGGTTTTGCCGACGCCGGAGAAGACGATGCGGTCGCCCGGAACGCCCGCCGCCTTGGCCCGCGCGTATTCGCCGCCCGAGACCACATCCATACCTGCGCCCAAGCCGGCCAGCGTTTTGAGCACCGCTTGGTTCGAGTTCGATTTCATCGCGAAGCAGACAAGGTGCTCGGTGCCTTCCAGCGCCTCGTCAAACAGGCGGAAGTGGCGGGCAAGCGTTGCCGTCGAATAGCAATAGAACGGTGTGCCGACCGCCGAGGCGATGGCGGGGACGGGGACGTCTTCGGCATGCAGGATGCCGTCGCGGTACAAGAAATGGTCCATCGGTCGGGCCTTAGAAAATCAGAGTCGTTTTATCCATGGTCGGCGGGATGGGCTCTCCATCCGCACCGCAGGCGGTGAGCAACGCCAAAAGCGCGAGAGTTACTGCGTGTTTCATGCCAACACCTCTTTCCAACGTGCGATCTGCGCGCGCACTTGGTTTGGGGCGGTTCCGCCATAGCTGGTGCGGCTGGCGACCGAGTTGTGGACGCCTAGGACGCCAAAGACATCTTCGGTGATTTGATCGTTCACCGATTGCATCTCGTCCAGCGACAGGTCAGGTAGGTCGCAGCTTTTGCCTTCAGCCAACGCCACAAGCGCTCCGGTCACGTGGTGGGCATCGCGGAACGGCATGTTCAGCTCGCGCACCAGCCAGTCGGCCAGATCGGTCGCGGTCGAGAAGCCGCTGGCGGCGGCGGCTTCCAGCGAGGGGCGGTTGGCGGACATGTCCTTGACCATGCCTTCCATCGCGGCCAGCGCCAGCATCAAGTTGTCGGCGGCGTCGAAGACCTGTTCCTTGTCTTCCTGCATGTCCTTGGAATAGGCCAGCGGCAGGCCCTTCATCACCGTCATCAGCGCCACGTTCGCCCCGAAGATCCGGCCGATCTTGGCGCGGATCAGCTCGGCCGCGTCGGGGTTGCGCTTCTGCGGCATGATCGAC